>ERZ1022756.419-NODE-419-length-12366-cov-26.393550_pt1 | contig 12366 bp, 11 predicted proteins | sample MGYA00520902_ERZ1022756 | MGnify/ENA primary metagenome ERZ1022756 (study PRJEB33162, sample SAMN09537601) | freshwater metagenome | isolation source: freshwater | place: Canada:Alberta | collected 2017-07 | study: EMG produced TPA metagenomics assembly of the... | reverse complement strand
TTTACGAGGGAGCTGCTCTACCAACTGAGCTAAGGTGGCCAATTGCTGGGCAATGCACTAATTTTAGGCACCCAAGCTATGCCATAAAAAGCCCTAGCTTTCGTTGCTGGCTCTGCGCAGTCGGTCTCTAATTGCAATCGCTATGCCGTTTCCGGTTGGTTGCCAAACTACAACTCTTTTCAGAGATTGCTCGTCAGCTTCCCGAAGCGATTGATACAACACCCGGGCGTACTCATCCAAGTTCGCTGGCGATGCCAGACGAATTACTCCCTGAGGTGTTTCAACATTTGACATCGCAATGAAACCATCGCCAACGGTGGCCGGCTGATCCAGAACCACCCGAGCCTTAGGCGCGTAGTGATTCTCGAGTGCTCCGCTGACACGAAGATTCGATTCGGATTCATCCAAGATAAGTTTGGTTGCTTTTTCAATCATCTCGACGGTGATGGAGCCAGGTCTCAAAATCTTGGGATTAGCTCCCCTGCAGTCGATGATGGTTGATTCGATTCCAACCTCGGAAAAGCCACCATCCAAAATCAGATCACCCGGTTCCAAGAAATTCCCAAGTTCCTCTGAAACTGCTTTGGCTGTGGTCGGTGAGACTTTTCCAAATCGGTTTGCGCTGGGTGCTGCAATACCCTTGCCGCCAAGTTTTACAAATTCATTTAGTAGCTCAAGAGCAACCGGATGGTTTGGCACTCTAAGTCCAACTGAATCTTGATTACCGGTTACAAAATCTTTTGCTAGTTCTGATCTTTCCAAAATCAAAGTCATCGGTCCTGGCCAATAGGCGGTAGCAAGCGCGGATGCGTAATCAGGGACCTTGCTGGCCCAATCCTTAACTTGCTCCTTCGAGGCAATGTGGACAATCAGCGGATGATCTGCAGGACGACCTTTGGTCTCATAGATTCTTGCAACTGCCGATTCGTTTTGTGCATCGGCTCCGAGCCCGTAGACGGTTTCGGTAGGAAACGCGACCAGCTTTCCTGCCTTGAGAGCATTAGCTGCTGCCAGAGTGTTGTTCACTTACTTATTCCAGCAGATTTTGCCCAGGCTCGTATGAGCCGTGGTCATTGAGCCCTGATGCGGGGCCTTGGGCCCAGTAGCCAGATACTCTAGATGCGAAACCAATTGACACGAAAGAGCGCTCATGACCGAACTCGACCTGATTCAGCTTTGGAACAAATTACGCAATCAAGTGATCTTTTCCCAGCTAGCCCCCACGTTTTTACTGATTGTCACAATCGCACTAATCAATGACGGGCTTGCCGACGCAGCACTCGAGGTACGACTGGCAACGATGGGAATCCTGTTGGCTTCTGGAATATTTGGCTATCTTGCCCAGTATTCAACTGCAACTGAAGCACGTGCACTCATTGCAGAAATCAGAACACTAAAGACTAAGTCGAAGGTTTCATCACAGGTGATTAAGTTTGCAAATTGGCTCGATGTAATTCGGTATGTCACACCAACAATATTTGTTGCAATCTATGTATTCTTGGGTATTGCTCTTCTGTTTTAGATTGACAGAAACGATAAACCCCGCCTTCGAGCGGGGTTTATCGTTTAAGTCTTGGATTCAATCGCTAACAGTTTGGATCTTTATCTGGAAGCTCCGCAGTCATAAAGAACTTATCCACGACGTTGTCAACGCAGGCGATCTGCTGACCATACACAGTGTGTCCCTCACCGTTGTAGGTAAGTAGGAATGCGTCATCAAGAATTCTTCCAGCCAGTGCTTGTGCCTGAGCATAGGGAGTAGCCGGGTCTCCTGTTGTTCCAACAACCAAAATTGTTGGTGCACCGGTAGCAGCGTAAGAAACTGGTGGCTGCTTGACTTCAAATGGCCAGCTCTCACAGCGAAGTGCTCCGAACTGCCAGTAGCGACCAAGGGTTGGAGCAGCTTCAATTAGTGCTGCGTTTTGTCTTCTCATGCTGAAGATGTTTGTGCTAGCTCTGGAATCAAGACAACTGATTGCGTAGTTTGCCGCCAAGATGTTTGTTGAGTAAGTGCCATCTTCTGCCCGGTCGTTGTACTGATCTGCAAGCAGCAAGAAGAAATCTCCCGCCCCATCATTCAAAGCAGCATCAAATGCGGTTGCAAGGTATGGCCAATAAGTTTCTGAATAAAGCGGCATGATCAAACCAGTGACCGCAGCCCAAATTGTTAGCTCACGCCCAGAATCAGTTGGAAGCGGTTTAGCTTCAAGTTCCAAGAAAAACTCTTGGATGGTTTTTAGATCGCCTTCGACAAATCCAGTAAACGGACAGTCTGAATACTGTTCACAGGATTCCAAAAATGCCCGAAGGGCCTTTTCGAAAGCTTCAATCTGGAACAGGGTCTGCTGCTCATCGGAAACGGTTGGATCGATTGCTCCATCCAGCACAAACTGACCGACTCGATCTGGGAACAAGCTCGCGTAGGTGGTTCCAAGCAAGGAGCCGTAGGAGTAGCCCAGGTAGTGAAGCTTCTGCTGGCCTAGTACAGCTCGCAACACATCCATATCTTTCGCTGCCGAGACTGTGTCAACGTGAGCTAGCAGATCACCGGTTCCCTCAAGGCACTTGCTGCCAAACTCTTTGATTGAAGCTCTGGCAAAAGCAAGATCTTCATCGCTACCTAGCTCGAAACCTGTAACGCCATAGAGAAACTCATCGTTTTCTGCATCGGTCAAGCACGATACTGCTGAGCTTCTGCCAACTCCCCTGGGATCAAAGCCAAGAATGTTGAAATTCTCACGCAGCTTCTTGGTTCCCAGGAAGTCACTGGATTCCAAAACCCAGTCGTAGCCGGAAGCCCCTGGTCCACCTGGGTTAAACAAAACAAATCCGATTGGATCTTTCTTTTCGGCCTGACGGTAAGAAGTTGCGATAACGATTGGCTCACTTGATGGGTCATCCCAGTTCATCGGAACTTCAACATCGGCGCAAAAGAGTCCATCGCCACAGCTAACAAAATCAACTACCTGCTCGTAGTACTTCTCGAACCCAGCAGGTGCTCCACTGGCTACTGGGCTAATTGGATCTGGGGTTGCGTTATCGGTTGCTGCAATACAACCGGTCAATACAACTGCAGAACTTGTCAGGAGTGCGATAAGGCCTAGTTTGTTCTTCAAATTTTCCTTCTAAGTGAGATGGCAAGGGATTCCAGAACCATAAGGTCTCGAACGTTTGAGCTAATGCGAATTCTGGCCTGAGCCATAGCATCGAGCTTTGCAAGGGTTTGGGTCGAGGTTGAAGAGGATGCAACTTCATCAAGTGAAGATCTAAGGTCTTGATTTACAAGCTCAGCATCAGCACCTAGCTGAATGGTCAATACATCTCTATACAGCGACATTAGATCAACCAGGATCCGGTCGATGCCATCTCGCAGGGATCTGGTCGAGCGACGCTTCTGGGCTTCTTCAAGTGCTTTGATATCTGCCCGAAGAGCCGGCGGAACTGTGCCGCCTTCTGGCACTCCAAGAGTTGCAAGCAGATTCGCGCGCTCCTCGCCATCTTTTTCCAAGGTCAATGCATCAGCATCCTTTTTGGCAAGCTCGAGCCAGCGCTCTGCAGTGGACATAGCCTTCGGGATTGAATCAATCTGTAGAGCTGCAACCAAGGTTTCTTTGCGCCTTGCCCGAGCATCGGTGCTGGTTGCAAGCCGCAGCGCCATACCGATATGCCCCTGTGCTTCAGCTGCCACCTGAAGTGCCAGCTTGGGCTCAATGCCATCGCGGGCAACTAGTAGATCGGCAACAGTTTGAGTCGATGGTTGCTTGAGGGCAACTCTTCTAACTCTGGAACGAATGGTTGGAAGCATATCCGCTTCGCTTGGCGCACACAGCAACCAAATGGTTCCAGCTGGCGGCTCCTCTAATGCTTTGAGCAGCACATTCGAGGAACGCTCTGCCATCCGGTCAGCATCTTCAATGATCATGATTTGGTATTTGCTTACCGATCCCCCGAAGTGCGAGGCAGCAACAAGCTGCCTGATTTCTTCAATCGAGATAATTACTTTCTCGGTTGCCAGCACTGAAACATCCGGGTGCGAGCCAGACTGCACCATTCGGCAACTCTTACATTCACCACATCCTGCTTTTTCGCAAAGCAGTGCAGCAGCAAAGGCCATCGCAGCGTTTGATCTTCCAGACCCCGGAGGGCCTGTCAACAACCAGGCGTGCTGTAAACCCTGATCCTTATTGGCAACTGCTTGACGCAGTTGACCCACTGCTTCTGGTTGACCAAGTAATTCAGACCAAATCGGCTCAAAATCTAGAACGGTACTCAAAGTCCTTTGCTTTCCAGAACTTGATCAAGGCGAACCTGAATTGCATTCCAGATCTGATCAGGAGATTGATTAGCATCAACGACAAAGATTCTCTCCGGTTCAGCTTTTGCCAACTCAAGATAAGAATTTCTGGCTGCTTCAAAAAACTCGATTTTTTCACGCTCGAGACGATCTGGTGCCTCGCCGGTTTGTCCTCGACGCTTGGCTGCAAGCTCGGCATCCAAATCCAAAAGCACCGTTAGATCAGGCAGGAGATTGTTAACCGCCCAGAGCGAAAGATTTCTGACCTCGGTTAGATCAAGCTCTCGCCCAGCCCCCTGGTAGGCAACGGATGAATCAAGGTAGCGGTCAGTAATGACAACCTGACCCTTTGCAAGAGCCGGCATGATTTTGCTTGCTACGTGATGCGCTCTATCGGCTGCATATAGAAGTGCCTCAGAGCGAGCTGAGACTTCGCCTTTACGGTGCAGTAAAAGATGTCTGATTTCTTTACCAAGTTCGGTCCCGCCTGGCTCAAGGGTTCTAACTACCTCCAGTGATTTGGAAGCCAGGTAGTTTTCCATCAAGTCAGCTTGAGTGGACTTGCCAACGCCATCGATTCCCTCAAAGGAGATGAATAGTCCGTGGGCCAAGTTACTTCTTCTTTCTAGCGGTGCCAGCCTTCACAGTCTTTTTAGGAGCTGCTACCTTCTTGGAAGCCCGTCCTGCCTTGGGGGCAGCCTGACCTGGCTCTAGTCCAAGTTTCTCACGCCTGATGGCCAAAAGCTCAAATGCTTGATCTGGGCTTAGCTCCTCAAGCTTTTCATCCTTTGGAATTGTGGCGTTGATGGCGCCATCGGTGACGTAGTCACCAAACTGACCGGTCTTAGCAAACACCGGCAATCCGCTGGCTGGATCCTCACCAAACTCGCGAAGCGGTGTAGCAGCAGTTCTGCGACCGCCATACTTTGGCTGTTTGTATAGCTCGAGAGTTTCTTCCAGAGTCAAAGAGAAGATCTGATCTTCGGTGGTGAGGGATCTGGAGTCAGTTCCCTTCTTGAGATACGGGCCGAACTTTCCATTTTGAGCTGTGATTGGAGTTTCGGTTTCTGGATCTAGACCAATAGTTCTTGGAAGAGAAAGCAACATCACAGCTTGCTCAAAAGTAAATGTCTCAGGAGACATGGATTTAAACAATGAAGCTGTCTTTGGCTTTTCGGCGTTTGGATCTTCTAGCAGTACGTATGGGCCGTAGCGGCCATCTTTGAACAAGATGTCGTAGCCGGTAGTTGGATCCTGGCCCATCACGCGATCAGAAATAATCGGTGCATCAATTAGCTCTTGGGCCTTGGCAACAGTTAGCTCATCAGGGGCAAGGCCTTCAGGAATGTTGACGATACGTCTACCGTTTTCATCGGCACCTTCGCTGCCTGGTTCAACCATGGTCTCGATGTATGGGCCATACTTACCGGTTCTAAGTGTGATGTTCTCGGCAAGGAAGATTGAGTTAACAGCCTTCGGGTCATGCTCACCAACGTTTTGCACGGTGTCGTGCAAACCATCTTCAGTTTCGGTTCCGAAGTAGAACTTTTTGAGCCAGTCGCTTCTATCTAGTTCTCCGGCTGCAATCTGGTCGAGGTTTTCTTCCATCTGAGCGGTGAAGGCGTAATCAACAAGCTTTACGAAGTTCTCTTCCAAGAAACGGGTAACAGTAAAGGCAATCCATTCTGGAACCAGGGCCTGGCCGCGCTTGACGACATAGCCCTTGTTAATGATGGTGGACAAAATAGCAGCGTAAGTAGAAGGTCTTCCGATGCCATCTTCTTCCAGGGCCTTGACCAAAGATGCTTCTGTGTAGCGAGGAGGTGGCAAAGTTATGTGATCTTTAGCGGTGACCTCAACAACCGACAGCTGCTGGCCTACTTCCAAAGATGGAAGCTTTAGCTCTTTTTCACTCTCGTCTTCTTCTTCGCGCTCAACGTCGCGGCCTTCTTCGTAGGCGGCCAGGAATCCCTTGAACAGCACCACAGTTCCAGAAGCTGAAAACTCAGCAGCTTTGCCGCCATCTAGTGGACCAACGGAAATCTTGGCTGTGGTGGTCGAAACTCTGGCATCAGCCATTTGGGATGCCATTGTTCTTTTCCAGATCAACTCGTACAAATCCTTGGACCTGGATGACATGCTCATCGGAAGATCACTTGGGTGCAAGAAGGTTTCACCGGCTGGGCGAATAGCTTCGTGAGCTTCCTGAGCGTTTTTGTTCTTTCCGGTGTATACCCGAGGAGAATCAGGAACTGAGTCCTTACCAAACATTTCAACAGCTAGGTTTCTTGCGGCCTGAATAGCTTGGGTTGATAGAACCGGTGAGTCGGTACGCATATATGTAATGTGTCCGTCTTGATACAAAGACTGTGCGGTGTCCATGGTCTGCTTGGCAGACATGCGTAGTTTTCTAGACGCTTCCTGCTGCAGGGTAGAAGTTGTGAAAGGTGCAGCTGGACGTCTGGTGGATGGCTTTGATTCCACCGATTCAACTTTTACCTTTATATCTTTGCCTCGCATAGCAACGGCAAGTTTTTCTGCTGCAGCTAGATCAAGAAGTAGCACGCCGTCTTTGATTTCACCCTTGTCATTGAAGGCATCGCCTGAGGCGATTCTCTTTCCATCGATGGATAAAAGCTTTGCTTCAAAATCTTGTTCTTTACCAACGCCAGTTGTGAACAGAGCTTTTACGTCGTGATAGCTAGCGGAGATAAATGCCATGCGCTCACGTTCACGCTCAACCACCAACCTCATGGCAGGTGACTGAACTCGACCGGCGCTAAGACCGCGGTTAATCTTGCGCCATAAAACGGGAGAAACTTCGTAGCCGTATAGGCGGTCAACTACTCGTCTGGTTTCTTGAGCCTGAACTAGGTTCTGGTCAACATCGCGGGTTTTACCCAGAGCTTCCTGGATGGCAGTTTTTGTAATTTCGTGGAACACCATTCGCTTGACCGGAACCTTGGGCTTTAGCACCTGAAGCAGGTGCCAGGCGATGGCCTCCCCTTCGCGGTCCTCATCAGTTGCAAGGTAAAGCTCGTCGGCTTCACCGAGGGCCTTTTTTAGCTCTGAAACGGTCTTGGATTTACCGGCCGAAATGGCGTAGTACGGCTCGAAGTCATTTTCGATGTCAATTGAGAACTTGGCTAGCGAACCCTTTTTCTTCTTTTCCTCGGGAGGTAAGTTCTTAGGGTCGATTAGGTCGCGGATATGCCCGATCGAGGCCATGACTGTGTAGTCATCACCTAGATACTTAGCAATGGTCTTCGCCTTTGCTGGCGACTCGACGATTACTAACTTGTTGCCTGGCATACATCTCCTATTACATTCACCTCAAGGTCCTGCTCGAGCACGTGCTTTGTGCACTAGCCCCCAAGACTCGAAGCTGGTCTCGATAAAGACCTCGAAACCGACAATACGACATCGTTCCAAAACCAGCTGGCTATTGGCTGCGATATCTTTTGCCACAATACACGGATAACCGGAAGATACACCTCGAAGTGCGTCGGTTGCAGCCAATGCAATGGCTTCTGTAGTGGCTTGAAGCCTTGTATTTACTAGTAAATGCAAGGAAAAGAAACTTCCAGCTGAAAATATTCCGAGAATCAAAATTACGACGCTAAAAGCCAGAATTGTTCCAGCCCCAGCATCATTTTTTATTGACCTTGGGCTTTTGCGCACTGCGACTCAATCAATTCCAAACCAGTCAAATCAATACTCAAAATTCCAATTTCACTGCGCAATATCACGCACACAACACCCAACTCTTCTTGAATTTCAAAGCCAACTTGCTCTCCAAGTTCGGAAACCAACGCATCAACAATCTCAATTGGTTCATCTCTTGCAATAGCTCTAGCAATTGTTGATGCAGCAGAAACTAACTCCATTCGCTGCAGCTGAATACTCATCGCACCAAGTGCCAGACCAACAATCAATAGAACTGCAGGCAGGGTCAAAACCAATTCGGCAGTGACGCTGCCTGAATCCTTGTTAGCTACCGCCAAGGCTAAGTGCCGATCGAACCAGATCAAACAAAATTGCCTTGACCTCGTCACTTCTCATGATCACTACCAGTAGCCCCGCAAAGCCCACCGCCGCCATGGTGGCAATTGCGTACTCGGCGGTTGCTGCTCCCTCATCCGATTTCCAGTTCATTTTTCTATACCTTTCTATACAGCTCTAAATAGACCAATTCCCAAAGGGAGAACCGCCAGAAAAACAAACGCCGGTAAGGCGGCAAGTCCAAGGGGCAAAAGGAGCGAGATTGTGAGCTTGGCCAGCGCCTGGCGCCTTTGATTCCAGAGCCGGTGCCTGTAGGCATCTGCCCGAGCCGACAAAATTCCCGAAAGAGCAATTCCCGATTGCTCTGAAACACTCACTGCATCCATAAGTGCCGATAGCTGCTCCTTGGAGACTTGCTCTCCAAAGTTCAAAACGGCTTTGTTTTGGGCAAGTGCAGAAGATGCCCTTGGAGACAACCCGGCGGATAAACCAATTACCACCGCATCCAAAAATGCTCCTGGGTCAGATTCTCTAGGTTTTGCCTTTTCGAGCATCCGCAAAGAAACTACCCTTGCAACAATCAGCAAGATCAACCCAACCCCAACTGCCAGTGCCCCGAGCGAGGTCTCAAACGCCGATGAGATTGTAGGAAGCCCCAGTAGCTCGGCAAAGATAACAGCGAGTATTGGCAGAAGCAGAATTAGATTCGCACTTGCCCGAGGGGAAGCAAAGGCAATCTTTAGCTCGCTTGATTGCTTGTGCTGTGATTCAAACACTTCAGCCAAACGATCTAGCGCTAAGGCAAGATTGCCTCCGGAATCTCTTGCCACATCCCAGATGAATTGAAACTGCCTTTTTTGAAAATCAGTTAGCGCCTGAAGCTGAAAAGCATTGATCGCGACCTGGTTAGTTGCTCCTGACCTAAGCAGAGCCGATAGCTCAAGAACTGCAAGGTTCGCACTCATGCTAACTGCAACTTCCGATTGCGAAGCTGGGAGATAACCTGCAGCTTGCCATCAATAAATTCAAACTTTCCGATACCGGAAACGCTTCGCTTTCCCGATTGCTTGCCAAGTGCGATAACCCAATCAAAAGCAGATGCAGCCAATCGAGACAGAGTTTGCTCACCCATACCCTGCTGCATGGCAATCGAAAGCAACCGCTCAGGGACTTGCTCGAGGGAGTTAGCGTGCAGTGTTGTGCAACCTCGATGTCCAGTATTTAGGGCCTGAAGCATAGGAAGAAGTTCTTGACCCCTGACCTCACCGATACAGATCCGATCGGGTCGCATTCGAAGTGCTTGGCGAACCAGGTCTTCAAGTGTTATCTCACCAACACCCTCGATGTTTTTTGGCTTGGTCTGAAGACAAATCACATTGTTTCCAGAAAGCTCCGTGACATCCTCAACTGCAATTACTCGCTGACTAGTTTCTGCAAGCATGGCGCGAAGCAACGTTGTCTTACCGGTACCGGTGGCGCCGGTAATCAAAAAGCTGTGACCTGAAGAAGCTATTTCTTGAATAAGTTCAAATTGAGCTGCAGTTGCAAAACCGCCGGAAAGCAAAGAGGAAAGGTTGATTGGATTGGTTGAGTGCAGGCGGATAGAAACGAAGGTGGATTCAGTGCAGGCGGATTTTAGAACTGCGTGGACTCGCAAGCTCCCAGGCAAGCTAACGTCAGCAAATGGATTTGCTTGATCGAGCCTTCTGCCGCCAAGTTCAATTAGGTCCTTGGCAAGAGTTGATAACTCCATCTCTGTGAGCGATAACTTGGCAGATGCACTAAGGCCGGACCCGGTATCAACTTGAGTAGATCCAGCCGATAGGCAAATGTCGGTGATGGATGGATCATCGATTAGCTCGAGCAGGGCCTCGGGGATTTTTGCTTCCACGCTGATAACCATCGGGCATCAGGGGCCGGTTTGGAGAGAGATGTAAAAAGATGTGGATAAAAAATTAGGGGGCGGCAGGCTTTGGGGGAAAGCCTGCCGCCTGGTGATAGCGATTGGGGGAATCTAACTATCACAAGTCAGCAACGAATTGCTGACCGCTACAGTCTACGACTGGCACTTGGCTTGAGAAAGCCGATTTGTGGCATTATTGCCAAGAGCGTAAAAAGATATGGATGATCATGCCTGAAGAATCTGGAATCGAAAATCTGCTCCACGAGACCCGAAGGTTTCCCCCAACGCCTGAGTTTGTGGCTCAAGCAATAGCCAAACCAGAGCTCTACTCCGAGGCTAAAGCTGACCGACTTGCCTTCTGGGCCAAGCAGGCAAAGGCCCTGCACTGGCACAAACCCTTCACCAAAACCCTAGATTTCTCGAACGCACCCTTTGCCACCTGGTTCGAAGATGGTGAGCTAAACGTTTCCTACAACACTCTTGATAGGCACGTAATCGAAGGGCGAGGCGATCGCATCGCAATCTACTTCGAGGGTGAAAACGGCGACACCACTACCTATACCTATGCTCAGCTGCTAATTGAAGTGAAAAAAGCAGCCAACGCTTTTGCCTCTCTGGGTCTTGGCTCCGGTGACCGCGTTGCTATTTATATGCCGATGGTTCCAGAAGCTGTAATTGCCATGCTGGCTACCGTTCGCCTGGGTGCGATTCACTCCGTAATCTTTGGTGGCTTCTCGGCCGAATCGCTACGAAGCCGCATCAACGATGCAGAAGCTAAATTGATCATCACCGCTGACGGCGGCTATAGAAAAGGTAAAGTTTCGGCTTTGAAGCCCGCCGTTGATGAGGCAATTGGCGATGGCGATTGCCCGAGTGTCGAAGCGGTCGTAGTTCTAAAGCGCGGCGGCAACGAAGTTTCCTGGAACAAAAACCTAGATCACTGGTGGTCCGATGTTGTTGATTCGGCATCCCCCGAACACGAGGCTAAAGCTTTTGGAGCAGAGCACCCGCTGTTTATTCTTTACACATCCGGAACAACCGGCAAGCCAAAAGGAATCCTGCACACCTCCGGTGGTTATCTAACTCAAGCTGCTTTCACCCACAAAAACGTTTTCGATATCCACCCAGAAAAAGATATCTACTGGTGCACGGCGGATGTTGGCTGGATCACCGGGCACACATATGTGGTCTACGGTCCCCTCGCTAATGGAGTGAGCCAAGTCATCTACGAAGGCACTCCTGATACCCCAGACTGGGGACGCTGGTGGAAAATCGTAGAAAAGTACAAAGTCACAGTTTTGTATACCGCCCCAACCGCCATCCGCACCTTCATGAAGCTAGGTCGCGAGATTCCAGACAAGTACGACTTAAGTTCCATCAGGGTTCTAGGTTCGGTTGGTGAACCAATTAACCCAGAGGCTTGGATTTGGTATCGCGATGTAATCGGAGGCAACAAAGCTCCAATTGTCGACACCTGGTGGCAAACCGAAACCGGTGCCATCATGATCTCACCGCTTCCTGGAATCACAGCAGCTAAGCCGGGATCTGCGATGATCCCACTTCCAGGTATCTCAATGGAGATTGTCGATGATGCAGGTAAGAAGGTAACGTCCGGCGGCGGATACCTCACAATCACCGAGCCTTGGCCTTCAATGCTTCGAGGTATCTGGGGAGATAACGAGCGCTACAAAGAGACTTACTGGTCGCAATACAAGGACCGCTACTTCGCAGGCGATGGAGCCAAGTTAGATTCCGATGGCGACGTTTGGATTCTGGGACGCGTCGACGATGTCATGAACGTCTCCGGTCACCGGCTCTCAACCGCCGAGATTGAATCAGCTCTGGTGTCCCACCCGTTTGTTGCCGAAGCTGCGGTAGTTGGAGCCAAGGATGAAACCACCGGCCAAGCCGTGGTTGCATTTGTGATTCTAAGATCAGATCAGGTCGCTGCCGCAGGCAGCGACTCCGATGTCAGCAAACTACTTCGCGATCACGTCGCCAAGGAAATTGGACCAATCGCAAAGCCTCGAACAATCATGGTGGTTGCTGAGCTTCCAAAAACTCGCTCAGGAAAAATCATGCGACGACTTCTTAGAGACGTTGCCGAAGATAGACCAATCGGAGACGTAACAACTTTGGCCGATACCTCAGTGATGTCGGTTATCAC
>ERZ1022756.417-NODE-417-length-12396-cov-8.730168_pt1 | contig 12396 bp, 12 predicted proteins | sample MGYA00520902_ERZ1022756 | MGnify/ENA primary metagenome ERZ1022756 (study PRJEB33162, sample SAMN09537601) | freshwater metagenome | isolation source: freshwater | place: Canada:Alberta | collected 2017-07 | study: EMG produced TPA metagenomics assembly of the... | reverse complement strand
TTGATGGTCGCTTAAAGCTAGACCAATTGGGCACATTACTGCGCCAAGCCAAGCTCTATATTGGAGTTGATACATCAGTCACACACCTGGCAGCATCCTGCAACACCCCAACCATTACATTATTTGGCGCCACTCCGCCCACAAATTTTGGCCCATGGCCAAATGGATTTGTCGGCAAGCAACCATATGCTCTAAAAACCAGATCTCAAAAAGTTGGTAATGTCACTATCTTGCAAGGTCCCGGCGATTGCGTGCCCTGTAGAAAAGCTGGTTGTGAGGATAGAGCTGATAGCAGAAGTGATTGCTTGATTAACTTGCCGGTTAATTCAGTGCTTGAGGCTGTTGATGGTTACGGGATTTCGTATAAATAAATCAAGCGTACTTAACTTCGACCATTCCTTGACCGCCTGACTTATTCAAAGCCAAGCTCAGGTTTCTAATGCTTTCATCATCGGGATAGATCTTCCAGGTATCTGGGAATTGAACCAAGCATGCTGTTCCATTTGAAATAACATCCGCTGTCATCATCAAGCCTTGTTGATTTTTTCCTGCGAAGGTACTCACCTGCTGCTTGAATCCAGACAGATCAATGCCCTGTTGAAGCTGTACATGCAGACTTCTAGCAAACTTTAAACGTGCTGTTGTGACATCCATGATTGACTCAGCCACAACCCTCATGCCTCCTGAAAACTTATCAGGCGTCACACTCACCTTGGCAATGATGAGTTCATCTTCTTTCAGCCAACTTCTATTGGGTTCAAATAGTTCGCTGTAAATGGTCATCTCTAATTGAGCTGAACCATCATCAATGGTTGCAATCATCAATTTGCCTCGTGGGCCCATCATGCTTCTAGTGGAAGTCATGATTCCGCAAATCAATCTGTCCTTACCTTCGGTCACTTGATTCAGCTTGGTTCTAACAAAATGACTGACCTCATCTTGATAGGCATCAAATAAATGACCTGTTAAATACAAACCTAATGCAGCTTTTTCTTCTTGTAGGCGACGTTTCTCAAACCAAGCATCTTCTTTGATCAATTCTGGCTTGTGCTCATCTGAAGATCCAGCCATATCAAACAAGCTTACTTGTTGTGCTGAGGCATCGGCCTGATCAGCAGCTTCCATCGCTCTGGGCAAAGAAGCCAACAAAGTTGCGCGCGAGTCATAACCGCCGTACAGTGAATCAAAGGCACCCGCACGAATCAATGCTTCCATCGTGCGACGATTCACCACACGACGATCTAATCTAGAACAGAAATCAAACAGGTCTTTGAAAGGACCATCGGCACGTGCCTGAATAATTTGCTCAATCGCTCCCTCTCCGGAACCTCTGATAGCGCCTAAGCCATAACGAATCATGGTGGCTGCTTGCTCTTTGTTTTGAGGATCTTCACGCAATGGCATGAAACGATAAACACTGGTGTTCACATCCGGAGGAAGAATCTTGATCTTATTGGCCAATGCATCTTCATAAAGTATCTTCACTTTATCGGTGTCATCCATTGCCAATGACAAGTTGGCTGCGATAAATTCAGCTGGGTAGTGAGCTTTTAGCCAGGCGGTGTGATAAGCCAGCAGAGCATAAGCGGCAGCGTGAGATTTGTTAAAGCCGTAGCCCGCAAACTTTTCCATCAAGTCAAAAGTTTCATCAGCTTTATCAGCTTTCAATCCACTTTTGCCAGCACCATCTCTGAACAACTGGCGATGCTCAGCCATCTCTTCAGGTTTTTTCTTACCCATGGCACGGCGCAATAAGTCGGCGCCACCCAATGAGTAACCACCGATGATCTGCGCCATCTGCATCACCTGCTCTTGATAAACCATGATGCCGTAGGTTTCTCTTAAGACTGGCTCAACTCGCGGGTCTGGGTAATGCACTTGTTCTTTGCCGTGTTTACGAGCAATGAAGGATGGGATCAAATCCATCGGACCAGGTCGATAGAGAGCCACCAAGGCGATGATGTCCTCAAATCGGTCAGGTTTTGCCTCACGCAACATGCCTTGCATGCCGCGGCTTTCTAACTGGAACACAGCAACTGTATTGGCATTTTTTAAGATTTCAAATGCAATAGGGTCATCCAAGGGCACTTGGCCAACACGCCAATCTTTTTTCTCAGGATATAACTGATGAATATATCTTTCAGCCCAATCCAAAATTGTGAGCGTTGTGAGGCCCAAGAAGTCAAACTTGACCAAGCCTACAGCCTCAACGTCATCCTTATCAAACTGACTGACCACGCCAGCATCTGAACCGTCTTTACCATCTTTGCTGCCTTGCGTATAAAGCGGACAGAAGTCTGTGAGCTTGCCTGGGGCAATCAATACACCACCAGCATGCATACCCACGTTTCGAGTCATACCTTCTAGCTGTTGAGCTAAACCCAATAACTGTTTAACTTCTTCCTCGCGAGATTCGCGCTCAGCCAAAAGTTTTTCTTCTTTTTTGGCTTGTTCAATGGTGACTTGCTGACCAGGCTTATTCGGAATTAATTTAGAGATACCATCCACGAATCCGTATGGTTGCTCTAAGACGCGACCCACATCTCGAATTGCTGCGCGTGCAGCCATCGTGCCAAAGGTGGCAATTTGACTCACGGCATCTTTGCCATATTTTTCTTTGACGTAGGCAATCACGCGATCGCGACCGTGCTGACAGAAGTCAATATCAAAGTCAGGCATGGATACGCGCTCAGGGTTCAAGAAGCGCTCAAAGAGCAAGTTATATCTCAGCGGATCTAGATCGGTAATGCCTAAAGAGTAAGCCACCAAAGAACCTGCGCCTGAGCCTCGTCCTGGGCCTACTGGCACACCATTATTTTTTGCCCAGTTAATGAAGTCAGCCACAATCAAAAAGTAGCCCGGGAATCCCATTTGAGAGATCGTTCTAGCTTCAAACTTTAAGCGCACCTCATAACTGGGACGTTGCTTTTCTCTTTCAACTTCATCGGGGTACAAATGCAGCAAATGTTTGGATAAGCCTTCCATGGCTTTTTCCATCAAATAGTCATCCAATGTCATGCCAGCAGGCACTGGAAAATCTGGCAACTGTGGCTTACCTAAGGTCAATGACAAATTACAACGCTTCGCAATTTCAACACTGTTGGTAATCGCTGCTGGTAAATCAGCAAACAACTCCTGCATCTCTGCTTGAGTTTTAAAGTATTGCTCGGCCGTGAATTTCTTTGCACGCTTAGGATTACCAAGCACTTCTCCTTCAGCAATACACACCCTGGCTTCGTGTGCCCTGAAGTCTGTTGGCTTCATGAACTGAATCGAATGTGTTGCCACCACCGGCAATTGAAGTTCATTCGCTAGGTGAACAGCTTCATGAAGATGCGCCTCATCCTGAGGGTGACCTGCACGCTGAACTTCAATGTAATAAGATCCAGGGAAATAACTAGCCCATTTTTTTGCGCAAGCGATAGCCTCGTCATGCTGACCGGACAATAAGAACTGCCCAACATCACCCAATCTTGCGCCTGATAATGCAATCAAACCATCAGCATGTTGCTTGAACCAAGTTTCATCAACTTCAGACCTACCTTTGAATTGATTGGTCAAGGATGCCTTGGTCAAGAGCTCACATAAATTCAAATAGCCTTGTTGGTTTTTCACCAACAACTGTAATCTGAATGGCTTATCTCTATCTTCGGTATTGGTGATCCACACGTCACTACCGATAATCGGTTTAATGCCCTCTTTGCGAGCTGCTTGATAGAATTTGACCAAACCAAACACATTGCTTAAATCGGTTAGAGCCAATGCACCCATTTGATCTTTAACCACTGCCGCAATGGCATCATCGATGCGCACAGCCCCATCCACAATCGAATACTCGGAGTGAAGACGCAAATGAACAAAGTTGGTTTTTAAAGACATGAGATGATTTTAGCTATGTTCAAGACTCAATACCGCGGTCGCTTCGCACCCTCACCCACAGGCGCTCTCCACGCCGGGTCGCTCGCAACTGCCCTAGGCAGTTGGCTTGACGCCCGGGCACATCAAGGAAAGTGGCTTTTACGGATTGAGGACCTTGATTTGCCAAGGTGTGTTCCAGGGGCTGACAAAATCATCATTCAACAACTGTTGAATTGCGGTTTGCATTGGGATGAAGAGATTGAATACCAATCCAAACGAAGTCTTTTCTATGAATCAGCTTTGAATCAATTAAAGCAAGAAAAAAAGGCTTATGGTTGCCGATGCACTCGCAAACAAATTGAAGACCAATTGCTGCGCATGGGGAAAAAGAAAGACCGGCACGGCGAACTGATCTACCCAGGAAGTTGTCGTAACTTAGAAGAAGTCACTGAGCCGTGCGCTTGGCGTTTACTGGTCGCGGATCCTGAGATTGAGTCATCTGTGGGTGATTTTGTCTTAAGGCGCTCAGACAGAATTTTTACCTATCAATTGGCGGTTGTGGTGGATGATCACTTACAGGGAATCACACACGTTGTTAGAGGTGAAGATTTATTGGACAACACTGCCAGACAAATTTATCTTCAACAGCAACTGAATTACACCCAACCTCATTATCTTCATTTGCCTGTGGTACTTGATGGCAACAATGAAAAGCTCAGCAAACAAACCAATGCAACTGCCATTGCTTGCAACACCCCTGCTGAAGCATTAAAAGCTCTTCAAGCTGCTGCGAAACATTTGGGTTTGAATGAGCCTGCACTTTTTAGGAACAGCTCTGACAGTCTTGATTCAAAAGCAGTGAATGAATCAACGATCAAGCAGTGGTTAGAAACCGCTGTTGAACATTATCGAAACACCCGCCTGTGAATTAAATGCGACTTGAGCCGCAGCTTTAACTGAAGTTTATTTTTTAAAGCCACCCAACAAGGCAGCTCTTGGCTTTGCACCGGGCTGAATCGATGGCTTGCTAGTTGCTTGAGAGGAAGCTTGAGGCCCTGCTTGAGCAGTTGTCTCAGCTTGACCTGCCACGGATGGCTTTTCTTCCTTAGCTGCTGATGCCCGATAAGGCATGTAGAAAAATGGGTCGCCTGCTGGGCCATTGGCAGGATCAGGAACAGGCAAGCGAAGCAGCTTGCGGTTCATTAACTTTTCAATATCGGCCAAGAGTCTTTCTTCAGAGGCATCGACCAATGCAATCGCATCACCTTGTGCACCTGCGCGACCGGTACGACCGATGCGATGCACATAATCTTCAGCATTGAATGGCAACTCATGATTGATCACACAAGGCATGTCAGCAATATCAAGGCCTCGGGCTGCAACATCCGTGGCAACTAAGACATCCATCGTGCCTTTTTTGAAAGACTCCAAAATCTGCATGCGCTCAATCTGACTCTTGTCTCCATGAATCGCACCGGCTTTGATACCACTGCGCTCTAGAGCACTGGCCAGTTTGCCGCAACCAATACGACTGTTAGTGAACACGATTGCCTGGCGAGTCAAACCTTGCTGAATGCGCGCCTTTAAAACTTTGATGACAGCATCTTTCTTTTGCTCAGACGGAACCATGTGGATTACTTGGCGCACAGTATCTGCAGCTGCATTTTGTCTAGCAACCTCAATGGTCACTGGATCACGCAAATAGCTTTGCGCTAATTTTTTAATCTCTGGTGAAAAAGTGGCCGAAAATAAAAGTGTCTGACGTTTTGCTGGGATCAAGCCAATGATGCGCTGCAGATCTGGCAAGAAACCCATATCTAACATGCGGTCTGCTTCATCCAAAATCAAAATTTGCACTTGAGATAAATTCGCAGTTTTTTGACCAATGTGATCTAGCAAGCGACCTGGTGTGGCAATCAATAGCTCAACACCAGAGCGCAATAAACTTGTTTGAGCAGACATATCAACGCCACCAAACACCACCGCTGTTCTGATATCAGTGTACTTGGCGTATTTGAATGCGTTATCAGCCACCTGATCTGCCAACTCACGGGTTGGGGTCAGAACTAATGCACGTATCGGATGTCTGGCAGGAGATGCGCTACTACTTGCCAAGGGCAAGATGTTTTGCAAAATCGGTAAGACGAAAGCTGCAGTTTTACCAGTGCCCGTTTGCGCAGCACCCATCACATCTTGACCTTTCAAGACATGCGGCATTGCTTGCGCTTGAATCGGTGTAGGGGTTGTATAGCCCTGCTCTAAAACAGCGCGCAGGATTGGTTCGGAAAATCCGAAATCGGTAAAACTTGGGGGGGTATTGGTTTGTTCTGTACTCACAGGGCTCTATTATGAGGCCTGTGAGTATTTAACACTGATTTATTGCTGAAACGCTCATTTAGAGAGCAGCGATACCAGCTTTGGCAATTTCAGCGTCCTCATTTGATTTAACACCTGAAACACCGACAGCGCCGATTGTTTGGCCGTCGACCACGATGTTCACACCACCCTCAAGCGTTCCCTGAAGAACTGCTGTGGCATTTAAAAATGAGTAGCGACCACCATTGATCACGTCCTCATAGATTTTGCTCTCACGACGTCCTAAGGCTGATGCACGGCCCTTTTCTTGAGCAATATAAGCTGACACTGGTGGGCAATTGTCACGACGTGTGAAGCCCAATAAATGGCCACCATCATCAACCACTGCAATGGATACTGCCCAGTTATTTTTCTCAGCATGAGCATTGGCTGCGGCCAATATTTTCTGAACATCTGATTGATTTAAAAAAGCTTTTTGACCTGGCATGCTGTTCTCCTATGAAGATTTATGTTTTTTAAGACTTTGTACGATACCTTAAATTGGTTTTTTCGTCCGCTAGTAACAAGCGTATTTTGCCAAAGAAGGTATCAACAACAGCAAATGACAAACCGATCAATTAATCATAATAAATAGTTAACATTAATATATAATGTAATTAATTTATTAATCAATTGGTGAATTTGATGGATGCAAAAGAAAAACTGTCTACGCACGAAGGCATGCAATTTGATATTGCAGCGATGAGAGAGAACGCAGACAAAGCTTGTCGCATGATGAAAACCTTGGCCAATCGTGATCGCTTGATGTTGCTTTGCCAATTGAGTCAGGGTGAGAAGCGCGTTGGTGAATTAGAAGAAGTCACGAATATTCAACAGCCCACCTTGTCACAACAATTGGCTGTGCTTCGTGAAGAAGGTGTTGTCTCAACACGCCGAGATGGCAAACATATTTACTACACGATTTCGAGCCCCATCGCGATGTCCGTGATGGAATTGTTGTACGAAAGTTACTGCAGTAAATAAGGAGAAGTCTATGGAATGCAATGTCGGCGGAATTGACCGCACTTTACGTATCGCTGTTGGTGCACTCTTGGTTGTTTTGGCAATCATTGGAGTGATTGGTAACTGGGGCTGGATCGGCTTGTTGCCAATTGCAACGGGTGTTTTCCGTTTCTGCCCAGCATACCCATTACTGGGCATCAAAACTTGTAAGAACGATTAATTTTCTTTTATTGATCTGATGTTTGATACGGTTGGTGATCAACTCAAAAAGTTCATCGCCAATCCGTAGAGCACTAAACCAAATGTTCCCACCAGCAAAGCTGGAATCATCCGCTCACCAGGTTTTGAATACATGATGACGAGGGCAACAATACTCACTCCCAAACGAATAGAAATCGGTACCGTGGCAAGCAAACCCACCGGTAACAAAATGATGCGAACAGTCAAAGCTGCCACCATCGCATAAGTGACGGCCGACAACCATTTAAACAATTCACTTTCTTGACTTATCTTTCCAGAAAAGTAAACGCCCAAACCTCGCCAAAAATAAGTTCCAAGACAGGCCGCAATCAAAGCCGCCCACATACCAGCATCATTGAACATGGTGCTTAATTCTGATGGCTCAAGCATGTCGTCTATTCCTAAAATGTTTATCGATCATGTAAGCCATCGTGCCGCCCAACAGCCCTGCGATCAATAAAGAGTAATCAGGGAACCAAAGATATGACAGCAAACCAATCGCTCCACCCAATAGGATGGCGATGCGATTGGCTCTTGGTTTAACTTCAGTGAAGGTCAATAAGAAAAAGAGTGGGTTGATAAACACCAGACCTAAATTGATATAACTAGGCACTTGGCCAGCGAGCATGTAACCTAAAACTGTTGCCGGTGTTGAAACAGCCCAACAAACAAAAGCGAATCCAGTGAAATAAGAAAGACGATCCTCTGGTTTCATTTTTGGAAAATCTCTCATGGAAACAGCCCATGCCGTCATCGCCACCAAATGAACCACCAAATAATAGAAAGAGCTGCGCTGCTTTTCTGGAAACTGTGGGAAGAGCGTTAAACACATCGTAAAAAACCGCGTGGCGGTGAGTGTGACGGCAACTGCAATCGTGACACCAGAAGCACTCAATACGAGCATTTCAACGAGCACCACCTGGCCAGGAAGCGCAAACATAAAAAAGCTGGTGGCACTGGTCAACCAAATGTCTAGGCCATTGGCCTGACCCATCGCACCAAAACCCAACATGCCTGCAAACAAGATGGCAGCAGGCGCCCCAAAAGCATCTTTGGCGCCTTTTATAACGATGTCTCTATTCAAACTCATGGGATGCAGTTTATTGGTTTTTTAATTTTTAGTTATTTGATGATTTTTTAAAAACTTACTTCGATACTTTATTTGATTGCGCCAAAGCCCACTTAATGTGCTCTCTAAGCATCTCGCTTGCACTTGGTAAAGCTTGCTGTAAAGCAATAGTGATCTTTTCATTGCTCACACCATCCAAGTTTGATGATCTGAGAGCATTGCCCATGCCCACGGCAAGATTGCGTCTCCAGGATTCATAACCAATCCTACGAATCGGACTGCCTTCGTGCTTCGATAAAAAATCTTCCTCTGACCAAGACCACAAATCCATTAAGTCAGTATGCTCCAAGCCATGTCTTGGTAAAAAATCAGGCACTGAACTCAGTTGAGCAAATTTATTCCACGGGCAGACCAGCTGACAGTCATCACATCCGTACACGCGATTACCCATCAGAGGTCTTAGCTCTTCAGGAATAGATCCTTGATGCTCAATCGTCAAATATGAAATACAACGACGAGCATCTAATTGGTAAGGGGCTGTGATGGCTTGAGTCGGGCAGATATTGATACAAGCAGAACATTCACCACAATGGCTGGTGATTGGTTCATCCACTGGGAATGGCACATCCACCAGGATTTCACCCAAGAAAAACATCGATCCCGCTTCACGATTCAGCAACAAAGTGTGTTTACCGCGCCAACCCAAACCCGATTTATTAGCCAACTCAACTTCCATGACTGGACCGGAATCAACAAATACCCGATAACCAAAAGGGCCTATCTTTTTTTCGATGACATCTGCCAAACATTGCAAACGTTGACGCAGGACCTTGTGATAGTCGCGACCCCGGGCGTAAATGGCTACAACTGCCTGATCAGGCCTATCCCAGCGGTCTATTTCTTTATTGCGCCAATCAACGGCTTGGCGCATTTCAGAGGTATCGGGCAAGTAATCCATTCGAACCGTCAAAACCCGAACAGTGCCTGACTGCAATTCTTGAGGATTGAGTCGCAAATGAGCGCGCTCCCTCATATAATTCATATCACCGTGACGTCCTGCATCCAACCACTCTTTCAATCTTGGTCCTGCCACACTCAAATCTGTGTCAGAAACTCTGATATCGCCAAATCCCAAGTCAATGGCCTCACGCCTCAACCAAGAAATATCTTGGATGAAATCATCTTTGGCTGCCTGAGTTTGAGTCACCATTTTTGCTCCATGATGAGATTGTAGGGCCCAATGACAAAAGATACTCATCTGGTGATTCCGTCTCGAACCCTGTCTTCTGAACCAGACACAGAATCATTTGCGCTTGAGCTTGCGAAACAGATTCAAAAGATTTTCCAATCTAAAGATGATCATTTGGACAAAGCCCTTCATTTTTCTTTGGTGGGGGATCTGGGGGTTGGTAAAACCACTCTCACAAGATACATCCTTCGATCATTAGGACACATGGGTAAAGTTAAAAGCCCCACCTATGGTTTGTGCGAACCCTATCAACTCAGTATCGATGCAAAAAACAATGCAAATGCAATAAACAAAATAATCCTGCCCTTTCATCACTTTGATTTGTACCGCATGAGTTATGCCAAAGAATGGATGGATGCGGGCTTCAGAGATGTGTTCAGTGAAGCAGGCATTTGCGTGGTTGAATGGCCAGAGAAAGCAGAGGGAACGTTACCTCAGGCTGACTGGATCATTTCTTTATCAGCCAATGATGATGAAACCCGCTCACTCATGATCACCAGTCAATCAGATATTGGCGACGAAATGATCAAAGGGTTCCAAGAAACATGAAATTCATCGGCGGCAATCGCACCAATAGACTTAAACGACGCGATCTTTTAAAAAGAATCGCACAAACCAGTGCGCTAATTTTTTTAGGTCCCAGTCAAATTGCTTGGGGCGCAAAACTAGTGGCCGTTCGTATATGGCCAGCAGAGGATTACACGCGCGTGACCTTAGAGTCCGACAAAGTTCTAAAAGTGAGCCACCAACTTCTGACCAACCCACATCGTCTGGTGGTGGATGTTGAAGGACTAGAACTCAACAACACCATCAAAGAATTGGTGGCAAAAGTTAATAGCAATGATCCTTACATTGCTCAGGTACGTGTTGGTCAATTTCAACCAAAGGTTGTGCGCCTGGTGTTTGACCTCAAAGAAAGTATTCAGCCCCAGCTGTTTACTTTAGATCCTGTGGGTAGCTATCAAAATCGCTTGGTGTTTGATTTATACCCAACCGTGGCCAATGACCCTTTGATGGAGTTGGTGCGCCAAAGCGCCAAAAAAGAAGCCGCTCTTGATGCAGATGATCCGATTGGCGCGATTGCCAGAAGAGAAGCTCAGAAAGCAGAAGCCAACAAATCCAACAAACCTAACGAAACTACCAAACCAGATAGCAAAGCCGCCAAACCGAGTCATCGCAGACTCTTGACCATTGCAATCGATCCAGGTCATGGCGGTGAAGATCCTGGTGCGATTGGTAAAAGAGGTTCTCGAGAAAAAGACATCGTATTGGCCATCTCACGCAGACTAAAGCAGAAGATTGAAGCAGAGCCTGATATGCGCACCTACTTAACGCGGGATGGTGATTACTTCGTGCCTTTGCATGTGCGCGTCAATAAAGCACGTCGTGTTCAAGCAGATTTGTTTGTATCAGTTCATGCAGATGCATTTATCAAGCCTCAAGCACGTGGCGCCTCAGTATTTGCCTTGTCACAACATGGAGCAACAAGCAGTGCAGCCAGGTGGTTGGCCAACAAAGAAAATGGTGCGGATTTGATTGGTGGTCTGAATATAAAAACCCAAGACAAGCAAGTCGCGCAATTACTACTTGATATGTCAACAACCGCTCAAATCAAAGACAGCTTAAAGTTGGGTGATGCTGTTTTAAAACAAATTGGTGGCTTTGCAAAACTTCACAAACCACAAGTTGAACAGGCCAGCTTTGCTGTTCTCAAGGCACCTGATGTGCCATCAATTTTGATAGAGACTGCCTTCATCAGCAATCCTGAAGAAGAAGCTCGATTAAATGATCATGTGTACCAAGAGCAGATTGCCCAAGCCATTCTGAGAGGCATTCGCAACTACTTTGCTAAGAACCCACCCGTGGCCAAAAGTAGGCAAATCTAGCTCTAATTTAAAAAGTCCGCTATAATCTTTTTTTTTGCAAGATTGGGTCGGTAGCTCAGTCGGTAGAGCAGCGGACTTTTAATCCGTTGGTCGCGAGTTCGAATCTCGCCCGACCCACCAGAACACTGAAAGCCTCATCATTTTGATGGGGCTTTTTATTACCTATTATTTTTTGCTCACTTCCTTGATGGTTGGATAGCGTCTACGCACCAATTTTAGAAGACAAGGGCCAATCAAAGAAGAAATACCGTGCCGATACTTGGCAAAAAACCAGTAGCTAGGCTTAAGAATGGGCATCATCCAAGGTCTTGTAAAAATCCAAGCCAAAATTGTTAGATCAGCCCTGAGATAAGCCTCCCCAAAAACAGCAACACCATTAATGGGAGCCTCCCCCTCTACTTGACCATACATCCTTGCTAAGGCCTCCTTACAAGATACGCCCACTTTTTGGGGATCATAGCTGGCGGAATTGATATCAACAAAACTCAACAAACCAGCTTTATTGCGCGACTCTAAATAAGTGATTTCCGCCAAACATAAAGGGCATGCGCCATCATAAAAAAGCGTGAATGGTTTAAGGGAGTTCATAGAAGCTCTATTAGATGATCGTCAATTAAGGTTTATTCAGTGTAATCTTTTTTAAAATAAAACCCATCTAGTCAAAAAGTTCGAGAAGCGAATGATTGACCGATACCCATAGGAAGCATAGAATGAAGCGGCATTCAAACACATAATGGTCCAAATTATGAGTCCAAATTATGACTGCTGGGTGAACG
>ERZ1022756.415-NODE-415-length-12415-cov-4.107201_pt1 | contig 12415 bp, 13 predicted proteins | sample MGYA00520902_ERZ1022756 | MGnify/ENA primary metagenome ERZ1022756 (study PRJEB33162, sample SAMN09537601) | freshwater metagenome | isolation source: freshwater | place: Canada:Alberta | collected 2017-07 | study: EMG produced TPA metagenomics assembly of the... | reverse complement strand
GAAATCACCAAGATCGATGACCGCGGCAAGCTATCGCTAAGCCCGGTTGTCGAGGGCGAGGAAGCGAGCGAGTAGCAAGCCTTGCTTCTACCACTAACTGAATCATTAGCGTTCACCGCTGAGGCGGCCCGTGTTTCGCGCACGGTGCTGCCCAGCGGTGTTCGCGTTTTAACCGAAGAGATTCCCGGTGCTCCATCAGTTGCTGTTGCAGCCTCTCTAGCCATCGGCTCGAGGGATGAAGCGGGCATCGATTTTGGGTCGACTCACTTTTTAGAGCACTTGCTTTTCAAGGGCACTCCAAGGCGCAACTCAAAAGACATCTCGATTGCCTTTGACTCGGTGGGTGGATCCTCAAATGCTGCCACCGCCAAGGAATACACCAGCTACTACGCAAGGGTGCAGAACTCGGCATTACCGCTAGCGCTTGACCTCCTGATCGACATGTTCACCTCGGCCAAGATTGACCAGGCTGACTTTGACCTAGAGCGCACCGTCATTCTCGAAGAGCTAGCAATGAACGAGGATGATCCCGAGGATGTGGCTCACGAGAACCTAGCCGAGGCGCTGCTGCCTGGACATGAGCTTGGTCGTCCAATTGGTGGGACCGAAGCCACTATCAAGGCCGTCACACGAGACGCAGTTTTTGAGTATTACAAGAAGCACTACGTGCCAGAGAATCTAGTCATTACCGTCGCCGGTGGTGTTTCGCATGAAGAGGTTCTCAAGCTTGTGAACGCTGAGCTTGATCGGGTCGGCTGGAATGGTGTCGGCACCCCAAACACCCGTCGCAGCCAAGAGCCAGTTTCGGTCCAGGCATCGGAAGCTGGACGACTCATCAAGAAGGATGTCGCACAGGCGAATGTCTTGATTGGATACCAGTCCATTCACGGTGCTCACCCCGACCGCTATGCACTTGGCATCATGAATACAGTTTTGGGTGGCGGTATGAGCTCAAGGCTCTACCAGGAGATTCGTGAAGATCGCGGCCTGGCCTACTCCACCTACTCTTACCAGCAGGGCTATTCCGATGCTGGTTACTTTGGTCTCTACGCGGGCTCAAGTGAAGAGAACGCTCCGCTGGTTATTCAGTTGATGCGCGAACAGGTTGACCGCATTGTTTCCGAGGGCGTCAGTCAGGCTGAGTTTGATCTTGCCCTGGGCAACATCACCGGCGGTCTCGCGCTTCGCTATGAGAGCACGATTGCTCGCATGAACCGCTTGCTGTCAGCAGAGATTGGCACGGGGGAGTACCTCTCGGTCTCTGAGGTCATGCAGCGCTTTCAATCGGTTTCGCTTTCACAGATTCAAGCTGTGGCGGGAGAGGTCTTCGCAAGGCCCTCATCGCTAGTTGCTGTTGGCCCCAAGCTCACTGGTCTAAGCCTGTAGTTGATAGGGTTTTGGCCATGATGCGTATTGCGGTTTTGGGATCCTCCGGTCGGATGGGTCAATTAGCTATCGAGCTAATCGATGCAGATGCCAACCTCAAGCTGCATGCAGCACTGACCTCCGCATCCGATCCTGCGCAAATGCTCGGCAGCGATGTGGTGTTGGACTTCACCCTTCCAGATGTAAGCCCCAAGCTAGTTGCATTCGCGATTGAGCATGACCTAAAGATCGTGGTCGGCACTTCTGGCTGGTCCGAGTCAAAGCTCGCCTCGCTGAAGCCTGCGATGGATGCCCACCCAGATGCTGCGGTAGTGGTGATCCCGAATTTCTCAATCGGTTCAATGTTGGCTCAAAGCTTCGCGGCCAAGGCGGCTCAGTACTTTGGCTCAGTTGAGATTGTTGAGGCACACCACACTGGCAAGATCGACTCTCCCTCTGGCACTGCAATTCGAACCGCAGAGCTAATCTCGCGTGCACGCAAGGCACAGCCCTTGATCTCCGGCGTTGATCAGCCAGCGCGCGGCCAGGTTGTTGCTGGGGTTCCGATTCACTCGCTGAGGCTCGAAGGGGTTTCTGCCAAGCAAGACGTAATCTTTGGCGGCTCTGACGAGGTTTTGACGCTGAGCCACGATGTTTCCTCACACCGGGCCTACTCCCACGGCATCTTGCTCTCAATTGAATACGCGGCTACCTCCAAGGGCCTGACCATTGGCCTGGATGCAGTGGTCGGCCTCTAAATTGAGAACCAAGATTTGGGTCATAGTCATGACCGCCTTTGCGCTTACCTACGTTTTTCTGCTTGGCGGCCGCGCGCTAACCATGCTCGCCGAACCGAACCCAGTGGCAATTGCAATGGGCGTTGGTATGCTGGTTTTCCCACTGTTTGCTGTTTGGGCCATCCTGCGTGAGATCAAGTTTGGCATCGACGCGGAGAAGATCACCAAGCGTGCACTATCAATTGAGCTGCCAGAACTAGAGCTCGTTTTGCGTCCCTCGGGTCGCGCTACCAAGGAGTCTGCAGCTCTAGCGTTTGAAGCTGTCAAGCAGAACTTTGACGAGTCACAATGGACGCAGTGGCTATTGCTTTCAGAGGCCTATGAAGCCTCAGGAGACCGCAAACGAGCTCGCGAGAGCATGCGAAAAGCTATCTCACTTGCCAATCAGTCCGAGGCGTCTTAGTCCCAAATACATCTGGCATCCGAGGCAGAAGTTGAAGAACGCGTTCAAGAATGCCGCAAAGAAAATGAAGGCTGCGCTAACTGGGATAAGTACGGGCCAGAATAGAACTCCCACCATGCCAAGAATCGAGAATCCAAAACCGACTTTTTGAGCGAACTGGGGAGGCCTTGGGTCTTCTAGCTCTTTGGGGTCTCCAAGTCTTGGGCGGACGAACTTTTTGAAGATAAATCCATACGGGTGTGATGCCGGATAGAACACACTCCAGGCGAATAGCACAAAAAGCAAAAAGCTAATTGGAGCTCCGTAGAGCCAGGTCTCCTGGCTCAAGATAAATCCAATCAGCGAAATCACAGAGGTGATTGCCGCTCCGAAGCGTGGGCCTCGAGGGTCGATTCTTTTTAGCTCACTCACAGTGCACCTAGTTTCTTTAGCTCGGATTGAATAACCCCTGGCCTGGGAATGCCAGAAATTCGGGATTTGATTTCGCCCTTGGGGTCAAGGACGAAGACGGTTGGGGTTTGGCTGACGGAAAAGTGTGCCGCGAGATTCAGTCGGTCGGTTATGTCGACATCTAGGTAGAGCAGGCCTGCAGTTTGCTCTTCGAACTCAAGAAGCTGTCGCCTAACACCTGGACATTGACCGCAGTATTCGGTTGAGAACTGCAGCAGTGTTGCCTTTTTGCCAAATGTCTTGACCTGGGACTTTCCCTTTTTGACTTTGAGTTTGCTCAGGTCGATGATCTCGTGGGTGGAAACTCGCTTTCCTCTCCCCGCGCTGAATTTCAGCCAGACTCCAGCCGCTAGCGATAGCGCAAGAAGGATTAGGCCGGATAACAGCGCTGGATTGAGTTCCACACGCCAAGGGTAAGTGATTTAGCTACCTCAAAACGGAGTGTTGCGCTTTTTTACGTGGCGGAAAGCCTAGGCTTAGCGCGTGACTGACATTCAATTTCGATCCGATGTGACTGTTGAGCTAATTCGCTCCAGCGCCTCCGACGCCGACGTACTTTTTGCCGCTCGAGTTTCTACTCAGGGGGAACAGACCCTCGAGGGTGCTCAGGCTCGTGACACCGAGGTTGGAGCGCGTGACAAGGGTCTGATCAACTACCTCATGCGTGACCGTCACGGTTCTCCTTTTGAGCACACTTCCCTGACGTTTTATGTGCAGGCACCGATCTTTGTGTTTAGAGAATTTATGCGCCACCGCATCGCGAGCTACAACGAGGAATCGGGCCGCTACCGCGAGCTGCGACCTGTGTTTTATGTTCCAGGCGCAGATCGCAAACTGATCCAGGTCGGAAAGCCCGGAGCCTATGACTTTGAAGACGGTACTGCTGAGCAGACGGCCTTGGTTGTTCAAGAGACCATGGCCGTGACCCGTGCTGCTTACGAGTCTTACCAGCGCATGCTGGAGGCTGGCGTTGCCCGTGAGGTGGCGAGAATCGTGCTGCCGGTAAACATTTACTCGAGCATGTACGTGACTATGAACTCTCGCGCGCTGATGAACTTCCTCTCCCTGCGCACCAAGCGCGAGGGCACCCACTTCCCTTCCTTCCCGCAGCGCGAGATTGAGATGGTGGCGGAGAAAATGGAAGACTTCTGGGCAAAGACGATGCCTTTGACCTACGAATCCTTCAACGAGAACGGCCGGGTTGCCCCTTAGCAGGCCAAATTCAGCTGTTCCCAATTCACCTCGATGGGTAGGCTAGGTCTATGAGTCAGCAGAATACGCTTTTCGGTCAGGTGCTAGTGGCACTTGTCACGCCCATGACTACCGAGGGTGAAGTCGATTGGGATGCAACTGAGCGTCACATTGACTACGTAATCTCAAACGGTGCCGACGGAGTCGTTGTTACCGGTACTACGGGTGAAACCTCTACGCTTACCGACGCAGAGAAAATCAAGCTTGTCGAGGTTGGAAAGTCTGTAGCAGCAGGTCGCGCCAAGATCATTACCGGCGGAGGCTCGAACGAGACCGCTCATGCCATGCAGCTTTACAAGGCATCCGAAAAAGCCGGTGCTGACGGCGTCATGATCGTGACCCCTTATTACAACAAGCCGACTCAGGCTGGAATCCTGACTCACTTCAGACTGATTGCTGATGCAACTGACCTGCCGGTAATCCTCTACGACATTCCCGGTAGAACCGGTGTTGCAATCTCCTATGACACCTTCCACCGCGCTGCCAAACACCCGAACATTGTTGCCGTCAAGGACGCCAAGGGGGACCTGGCGCAGGCCTCAAGGTTGATGTTGGAAACTGGACTTATGTATTTCTCGGGCGATGACTCCAACGCTTTGGCTCACATCTCAATCGGTGCAACTGGACTTATTGGCGTTACGGCAAACATCGCACCTAGGGCCTATCGGGAAATGGTTGACGCCACCAATAAGAACGATTTCCATTCAGCTTTGAAGGTTCACAACTCTCTCGAGCCTTTGCAGCGAGCGATCATGACCCACGTGCCGGGGACAGTTGCAGCTAAGTATGTGCTTCACGGTCTGGGCCACATCGGTTCACCTCGAGTCCGATTGCCACTGGTTGGTCCAGAGGACCACGAGGCTGCCGCAATTGAGTCCGGCATCGACCAGGTCGTAAGTGTTCCTGGCTTGAGCTTTGACAACTTCCGTCCAGACCGCAATGCTGCCGCAGGTGGAGCGCTTCCGAAGGTTGCAGGGACTACCAGATAGTGGAGTTATTCGAGCCCAAGAAGCTGCAAAAGGGCACTCTCCGCATCATCCCGCTCGGCGGAATCGGAGAGATTGGTCGAAACATGACCGTCTTCGAGCTAAACGACAAGATTTTGATTGTGGACTGTGGAGTCCTCTTTCCTGAGGAGACCCAACCGGGTGTGGACTTGATTCTGCCGGACCTTGGCTATCTGGATGACAAGTTAGACCGCATCATCGGCTGCGTCCTGACCCATGGCCACGAGGACCACATCGGTGGGGTTCCATACCTACTCAAGATGAAGCAGGACATCCCTCTCGTCGGTTCAAAGCTGACGCTCGCACTTGTCGAGGCCAAGCTCAAAGAGCACCGAATCACTCCTTACTCCCTATTGGTAAAGGAGGGCCAGGTTGAGCAGTTTGGCCCCTTTACGTTGGAGTTTGTGGCGGTAAATCACTCGATTCCGGATGCGCTAGCTGTCATCATCCGCTCTGAAGCAGGAACCGTTTTGGCGACCGGAGACTTCAAGATGGACCAGCTGCCGCTTGACGGTCGACTCACAGACCTAAGGGCATTCGCAAAGATTGGCGAAGAGGGGCTTGACCTCTTCATGGTTGATTCCACCAACGCTGATGTCCCTGGCTTCACTCCGCTGGAGCGCGATATTGGTCCGGTTATCGAGTCTGTGATTGCCAAGACCCCTGGCAAGGTAGTGGTTGCTTCCTTCTCCTCACACGTGCACAGAGTCCAGCAGGTTTTGGATGCTGCGGTTGCAAATGGCCGCAAGGTCGCCTTCGTGGGCCGCAGTATGGTTCGCAACATGGCGATTGCCAGCGAGCTCGGTTTTTTGAATGTAGACGCAAATTCGATTATTGAGCTGAAGCACATCGACCAGTACCCGGACAACAAGGTCGTTTTGATGTCCACCGGGTCTCAGGGCGAACCGATGGCGGTTTTGGCGAGAATTGCAAACCGCGATCACCAAGTTTCAATCGGTGAGGGTGACACCGTCCTGCTCGCAAGCTCCTTGATTCCAGGTAACGAGAATGCGGTCTACCGGGTTATTGACGGGCTTACCATGCTGGGAGCGAATGTTGTTCACAAGGGCAATGCCAAGGTGCACGTCTCGGGGCATGCTGCCGCAGGGGAGTTGCTCTACTGCTACAACATTCTCAAGCCAAAGAACGTGATGCCAATCCATGGCGAGGCGAGGCATCTATTGGCCAACGCCAAGCTTGCAATCCAGACCGGTGTTCCAAAAGAGCGCACCTTGATTGTCGAAGACGGTGCAGTGGTGGACCTGCGTGACGGGCTAGCCGAGGTAGTCGGTCGAGTCCCTTGCAACATGCTTTATGTGGATGGCAAGACGGTTGGCAAGATCACTGAGGATGACCTCAAGGACCGCATGATTTTGGCAGCCGAGGGGTTCATAACCATTTTTGCGGTAATCGATCCGCTCACCGGCAAGGTGGTTGAGGGGCCGGAAATCAGGGCCAGAGCCTACGCCGAAGAAGACCATGTTTTCGATGACATCCTTCCCGCGATTGAACGCGCTATGGCAGAGGCAGCTGGCGATGGAGTCAGGGACGCATATCAAATGCAGCAGGTGATTCGTCGCACGATTGGCAACTGGGTGGCCAAGGCCCACCGTCGCAAGCCAATGATCATCCCGATTGTTGTCACCTCTTCTCGGTAGCGCCTAAGCCTGTTTACTGGGCTCTGCCTGTAGTTTTTACCCATGGCCCAGAAGACTCCTCCAGCTCGACGCCCGGCGGCTAAACGCCCAGCGCGAAGTGCTGCGAAGGCTGCGCCTCGGACGGCGTCCAAGTCCTCCTCTTCGGGATTCGGTCAGTTATTCGCCAAGGGTTACATGGCCTTAGCCCATGGACTTGGCGGTTTGATTCGGGCCTTCTCGACGGAGAAATTGGCTGCGGAAGACAGACGCGATGGAGCTCCGTTTTTCGTGTTTTTGCTTTCTGTCTTTGGCGCGCTTTTCGCATGGTTTCTGATCAACGAACCTTGGGCTGAATTTCTAAACGCCTACAGCTTTGGTCTGCTCTTTGGTCTGGTTGCCTTTGCTCTTCCAGCTGTGTTTTTTGTTTATTCGTTCTACCTCTTCAGGCACCCTGCATCGGTTAGAGACAGCTCAAGATTTGCTATTGGCTTTTGGCTCTTTCTCTCCGTGGTTTCTGCGTTCTTCCACATCTTTGGAGATCGACCCACGCCAAACCGAGACGGTGCTGTAGGGCTGGCGACAGCTGGCGGACTCTTTGGTTGGCTAATCGGGGAGCCCTTGGTCTCAACCATCACCATCTGGGGAGCGGTGCCAATTCTTGCCTTGCTGGGAGTGGCCGCATCACTGATCATGGTCGGAGTGGCCCCAAACCAGGTCGTCCCGAAACTTCGAAGCTTCTACGCTTTCCTTTTCGGTTCAAAGACTGAGCCCGAGGTCTTCGATGCCTTCGATGGCAAGAAGTCCACCTGGTGGTCCAAGCCAAAGGATGAGAAGCCTGCCTTTGAGACTCCGCTGGTGCAGGACATTGATGAGTTTGTTGAGGCCGAACTTGAGGCCTATCCGGACGTGCAGGCAGTTGAGGTCGAGCCCCAGGTCGACCAAGCCTCTAACCTCGAGTTTCTCAACTCCGAAGAGGGCGTAACCGAGCCAATTGATTTAGTTGACTCCGAGCCTCACGCGCCAAAGAAGCGAATCACTAAGCCTTATGTACTGCCTAGCTTGGGACTGCTGGCCCCGGGCACGCCACCTAAGGCGAAAACGGCAGTCAATGATGCGATCGTGGCCGCGATTGACGATGTGTTCAAAGAGTTCGACGTGCAGGCCAGAGTCTCGGGTTTTCAGCGCGGACCAACTGTCACTCGCTACGAGGTTGAACTTGCTCCGGGTGTAAAGGTCGAGGCGGTAACCCGACTTACCAACAACATCTCCTACGCGGTTGCCTCAAATGAAGTCCGGATTCTTGCCCCAATTCCTGGGAAAAGCGCAATCGGTATTGAGATTCCGAACACCGATCGCGAGACAGTCACGCTCGGTGATGTGCTTCGTTCCAAGAATGCCTCCGCATCGACTCACCCGCTCACAATTGGCGTTGGGAAAGATGTTGAAGGCGGCTACCTGATTGCCAATTTGGCCAAGATGCCCCACCTTTTGGTTGCGGGAGCGACCGGTGCAGGTAAGTCCAGCTTTGTTAACTCCATGATCACCTCGATTCTTATGCGCTCTAAACCGGCCGAGGTTCGAATGGTACTTATCGACCCGAAGCGTGTTGAGCTCGCGGCATACCAGGGAGTTCCTCACCTGGTTACCCCCATCATCACAAACCCAAAGAAAGCAGCCGAAGCGCTGCAGTGGGTTGTGAAGGAGATGGACTCGCGCTACGACGACCTGGCCTCGTTTGGGTTTAAGCACATTGACGACTTCAACCGTGCGATTGTCGCCGGTGAGGTCAAGCTTCCAGAGAACTCCAGACGTGAGCTGCAGCCTTACCCATACCTGCTGGTAGTTGTTGATGAGCTTGCCGATCTGATGATCGTTGCCCCAAGAGATGTAGAAGACTCGATTGTTCGAATCACGCAGCTTGCCAGGGCATCCGGTATTCACCTGGTGCTCGCGACCCAGCGACCTTCGGTCGATGTGGTCACGGGCCTAATCAAGGCAAACGTGCCTTCGCGTTTGGCATTTTCTGTTTCATCGGTCACAGACTCAAGAGTTATCTTGGACCAGCCTGGGGCGGACAAGCTCGTTGGTCAGGGAGACGCACTCTTCGCACCAATGGGTTCCAATAAGGCGGTTCGAGTTCAGGGCGCTTGGGTCTCCGAGGACGAGATGCACCGGGTCGTGGCGCACGTGAAGGCCCAGATGGAACCTGAGTACCGCACCGATGTTTCGGTGGTGGCTCAGACCAAGGTTGTGGACAGTGACATCGGAGATGACCTTGAACTTCTGATTGCTGCGGCTGACCTGATCGTGAATTCGCAGTTCGGTTCTACCTCCATGTTGCAGCGAAAGCTCAGGGTTGGATTTGCAAAAGCCGGAAGGTTAATGGACCTTCTCGAGTCCAGGGGAGTGGTTGGACCCTCAGAAGGTTCGAAGGCTCGCGATGTCATGGTTAAGCCGGATGAGCTGCCCGCCCTGCTGGCCAAACTGAGCGGGCAAACGACCGCAGTTTTTGAAGGTGATTCCGCCGAGGACGAAGAGCCTGACGAGGATGCTTGGCAGCTCACCGGAAGACGTGATGACTTCTAGATCTTTCCTCTATAGGCAAACCCCCAACATCATCACCAGCCTCCGAATCGCTTTGGTGCCGGTTGTGCTGTGGCTGATTCTGGGCTACTGGGACTCTTGGGCAGGTCGAGTGGCCGCCCTGGTTCTGTTGGTTATCGCAGCCTCCACTGACGGCATCGATGGTGCGATTGCGCGGAAGCGCAATCTGGTCACCAACCTAGGGAAAATTCTCGACCCAATTGCAGACAAGGCCCTGCTCTCTGGCGCACTGATCGCGCTCTCGATTCAGGGGGCGATTCCTTGGGCGGCAACCGGAATCATCCTGGTTCGTGAGCTCGGCATCACTGTCTATCGACTTGCGGTTGTGAAGAAGCGGGTGATTGCTGCCTCTGGCGGTGGAAAGTTCAAGACGGTCATGCAAATCATCGCCGTCTCAATGGTGATAGCCCCATTTGATTTCCTCGGCCCGTGGTTTTCGATCCTGACTCAGATTGTCTTGTGGTTCACCGTGGCATTGACGGTCTACACCGGTATTCAGTATCTGAGGCCGCAGAAGTGAACCTCGTTGAGCTCGCGGCTTCCAAGGGTGTGCTCATCTGCAGTGCTGAGTCCCTTACCGCCGGCTTGGTATCGGCTGAAATTGCAAAGACACCAGGGGCCTCAAAGGTTTTGCTCGGTGGAATGGTGCTTTATCAAGATCAAATCAAGGCCCAACTGCTCGGGGTATCCAAGACCCTGATGGAATCTCAAACTTCAGTGGACCCTGAGGTAGCCGCTCAGCTGGCAACGGCCGTTCAGGCTAAGTTTGCCAATGCAGCTGGCGTTAACACGAATCAAGTGATGGCTATCGCCACAACCGGCGCTGCTGGCCCAGACTGGGTTGGCAATCAAGCTCCGGGAACTGTCTTTATCTCAATCGCGCGCGGGGACGAGGTTTCGGTTTATGCCGAATACTTTGAGGGTGACCGCAGCGAGGTAACTCTTGCAACCGTAGAGCGGGCTATTTCCTTGCTCAGGGAACATCTTGAGGCAATCTAGGGTTTAGCTACAGGAAACGTACAGACATAGCTTTTATCTTTGCCTGTAAGACCAGATAGGTTAGTTCCCAGGAGGAACCTTGGTACTGATTAGACAAGAGATTGGTGATGTGCTTCGCACCCACCGACTTCGTCAAGGACAAACTTTGCGCCAGGTGGCAGCAAGGGCTTCTGTCGCACTCGGATATCTTTCAGAGGTAGAGCGCGGCCAAAAGGAAGTTTCCTCGGAGATTCTTGCCTCAGTGGCTGACGCACTCAACCTGCCTCTATCAGTTGTCATGCGTGAGGTTTCAGACCGGGTCGCTTCGGTCGAAGGCATCTACATCGATGACACCTACATCCCAGACACTGTTCCGGACGCATTCGTTACCGAAGCCAACCTTCTTTCTCGATAGGTGAAGTTCAGTCAATTCCAGTCACTTCTGGAAGACGAATTCGGTTCTGGATTTACCTCTGTAATTCTCAACGACACAAGACTCACTGAGTTCTCTGACCTTACCCCCAGACAGTTGCTGGATGCCGGCGAGGATCCGCGACAGGTCTGGTTTGGAATATGCCGCCACCTTGGAGTGCCCAAGGAGCGGTGGCACGGGAAAAGCAAACCAAAAAGACACGCCGAATAGCATCATTCGAAATTTTGTTCGAATGGCTGTATGGTTCTTACGTGGCTAAAAAATGCAAGTTATCCACAGCCGCAAGGTTCGAAAACAAAATTGTCGGAAGCCTCAACTAGGTTCTTGGAATCAAGCGGCTAAAGCCAGAAAGAGGAGAACATGCCATCTCAGTCAGACAGAGAAAAGGCGCTAGAGACAGCGCTCGCGCAGATCGACCGCCAGTTTGGCAAGGGCTCGGTCATGCGCCTGGGCACCGAGGAGCGCGCTCCAATTGAGTCAATTTCGACCAGCTCCATCGCATTGGATGCTGCTCTTGGAATCGGCGGCCTTCCAAAGGGTCGAATCGTAGAGATTTACGGACCGGAGTCCTCCGGAAAGACAACACTCGCATTGCACGCGATTGCGAACGCCCAGAAAGCTGGCGGCGTTGCAGCCTTCATCGATGCAGAGCACGCGCTAGACCCTGAGTACGCGAAGAAGCTCGGTGTGGACATCGATGCACTGTTGGTTTCGCAGCCAGACACTGGTGAGCAGGCCCTGGAAATCACCGACATGCTTATTCGTTCAGGATCAATCGACGTAGTTGTTATCGACTCGGTCGCAGCACTAGTGCCGCGCGCAGAGATCGAGGGCGAAATGGGAGACTCCCACGTAGGCCTTCAGGCAAGACTTATGTCCCAGGCCTTGCGCAAGCTAACCGGTGCCTTGAGCAACACTCAGACCACCGCAATCTTCATCAATCAGCTGCGCGAGAAGATCGGTGTCTTCTTCGGTTCCCCTGAGACCACCTCTGGTGGTAAGGCGCTGAAGTTCTATGCATCGGTTCGTCTAGACATCAGAAGGATTGAAACCCTCAAAGATGGCCAGGACGCAGTAGGTAACCGCACTCGCGTCAAGGTTGTGAAGAACAAGCTCGCTGCACCATTCAAGCAGGCTGAGTTCGACATCATGTTTGGCGAAGGTATCTCCCGTGAGGGCAGCCTGATTGACTTCGGCGTAGATCAGGACATCGTGAAGAAGTCAGGTGCCTGGTACACCTTCGATGGCGAACAGCTTGGCCAGGGTAAGGAAAACTCTCGGAAGTATCTAAAGGAGAACCCGAAGATTGCCGATCAAATCGAGCAGAAGATCAAGGTCAAGTTGGGTATCGGAGTTCCCCGTGCCGTAGCAGACCTGCCAAAAGAGCCTGAAGAAGTAGCTCCAAAGGTTGTAAACGAAAAGTAGTTGGAATCTATCGACCTAGAGAAGCTGGAAAAGCGGGCTCGAAACATCCTGCTTTTCCAGCTTGG
>ERZ1022756.413-NODE-413-length-12496-cov-3.213407_pt1 | contig 12496 bp, 12 predicted proteins | sample MGYA00520902_ERZ1022756 | MGnify/ENA primary metagenome ERZ1022756 (study PRJEB33162, sample SAMN09537601) | freshwater metagenome | isolation source: freshwater | place: Canada:Alberta | collected 2017-07 | study: EMG produced TPA metagenomics assembly of the... | reverse complement strand
GTCTAAGCAAGACCTTCGAGCTCCGTGGTCAGCTTTGTGTTGGGATCGATCCAAGTGCGGAACAGCTTTCCAAGTGGGGCCTTCCATTAACTGCAGCAGGTGCTGAGCAATTCTTTATGAAGATCATGGAAAGCTGTCAAGACGAAGTAGGGATTCTCAAACCCCAGGTTGCATTCTTCGAACAGTTTGGCTCTCAGGGCTTTGCTGTCTTAGAGCGACTGCTTTCTCGGGCTTCCCATGACGGTTTTACGGTTATTGCCGACGCAAAACGTGGGGACATTGGAAGCACCATGGACGGATACGCCAGAGCATGGCTGGCAAGCGAGGGTCCTTTCCTTGCGGATGCAATAACCGTTTCACCATACTTGGGGTCGGAATCGTTGGAAGAAACGATTTCTTTTGCTTCGAGCAGCTCAAAAGGAATCTTTATTCTTGCTGCAACTTCTAATCCGGAGGCTAAGGCTTTGCAGTCCTCTGAAGCGGCAAACAAGCGAAGCGTCGCCAGCAATGTTGCCTCCTACGCGGCAAAATTCAATAATGAACCTTTGGGTTCAGTCGGCTTAGTTATTGGCGCTCAAGCTAATCTTGTTGACATGGCAATAGACACTTCGGAGCTTGAGTCCACCCCGATACTTGCGCCAGGTTTTGGCTCTCAGGGCGCAAAGCTCTCTAATGCGAGATCAATCTTCGGAGAACTTTGTGGGGTCACTATTTTCAATGTTGCTAGATCCGTTGCAGGGGATTCCCCAGTTGGACTACTTGAAAGAGTCAAAAGCGCAAAAGTTGAACTAGAGGTTGGGCTCTCAAGATGAGCGCAAAGCTTGTAGTGCTTTCTGGTCCGTCAGCCGTTGGCAAAGGAACGTTGGCAAGCTTTATCATCGCAAAGAACGAAGATTTCGAGTTATCGGTTTCGGCAACGACGAGAAGCGCGCGCTCCGGAGAGGTAGAAGGGGAGTCATACTATTTTGTCACTGAGGAGGAGTTCTCGAGGCTTATCGAATCCGCTGAGCTTCTGGAGTGGGCTACTGTGCACGGGCGGCATAGATATGGAACCCCTGGGCTCCCGGTAGAAAAAGCACTGGCTAAGGGCAGGAATGTGGTTCTGGAGATAGATGTTCAAGGGGCATTTCAGGTTAAGAAGGCCTTTCCGGCAGCAGTTTTAGTTTTTGTTAACCCGCCAAGCTTTCAGGAGCTAGAGGCGAGGATGAACAAAAGAGGCACGGAAACCCCTGAGGATAAGCGCCTAAGGTTGGAAACTGCAAAATCCGAGCTCTTGCAAGCCAAATCCTTTGACTTTCAGGTCATAAATGATGAGGTAGCCAGATGTGCGCAAGAGGTCGTAGACTTGGTTAAATCCAACTAATTGCAGGGAAGTTTGTCATGTCAGAAAAGCTTGAAGGTATTGTATCCCCGTCCATCGATAACCTTATGGACCGTGTTGACTCAAAGTATGAACTTGTTATGTTCGCCGCCAAGCGAGCACGTCAGATCAATGATTACTACTCCTCGCTGCACGAAGGATCTCTTTTCAGCAACGTTGGACCGCTTGTTGATGTAACCATCGACGAAAAGCCTCTTACTATTGCACTCAACGAAGTTGATCAGGGTCTTCTGACCAAGAAAAATCTAGACTAAACGGCAAAGCTCAATTGGCTAACGTAGTCGTTGGTGTTACAGGCGGTATCGCGGCGTATAAGTCCGCAGCCCTAATTCGATTGTTCACGGAAGCCGGCCATAGTGTCCAGGTAGTGGTAACTACTAACGCCACTCGGTTCATCGGAACCACAACTCTTGAAGCCCTCTCTCACAGCAAAGTTCAAGTTGTCGATCCAGATTTGTTTACCGATGTCGAGGGCGTAAAGCATGTTGCTCTGGCCAAATCAGCAGATTTAATTGTGGTGGCGCCAGCCACAGCTTCGTTTATTGCGAAGGTTACTGCGGGTATTGCAGATGATCTTTTGACAACCACAGTACTCACGGCAACTTGCCCTGTGATTATCGCCCCCGCTATGCACACTGAAATGTGGGAGAACCGGGCCACTCAACAGAACATTGCCACTTTGAGAGATCGTGGATTACTGATTGTTGATCCAGGTGTCGGAAGGCTGACCGGTGATGACAGCGGAGTTGGTCGTTTAGCAGAGCCAGAGACAATTCTTGCTGCAGCAAGCTCGATGCTTGGTGCTAAACCTCTCAACGGGGTTCGGGTTCTCGTTACAACTGGTGGAACAAGAGAGAGAGTTGACCCAGCCCGTTTTGTCGGAAATTTCTCTTCAGGCAAACAAGGCCTGGCTTTTGCAAGAGCCGCATCTGAAATGGGTGCCAGCGTAAGGGTCATTGCCGCAAACGTCGATGAGTCTTTGTTGCTGGGAATTGAACACGTAAATGTTGTAAGCGCAAAGGATCTCGAGAAGAGCGTAAACGACTCACTAGAAAGTTTCGATTTGCTTGTTATGGCCGCGGCAGTTGCAGACTACAGTCCGACAGTGGTAGCAAGTGAGAAAATAAAAAAGATCGATACCGGGGAGAGTTTTGAGATTTCACTTACGGCAAACCCAGACATAGCAGGTGCTGTCTCTGCCAACCTGAAAGCCTCGGGCTCGAATGCGGTCATCGTAGCCTTCGCCGCCGAATCAGGAAATGACCTTGAGGCCCTGGCTAAGGTGAAATTGGAATCTAAAAAATGCGACTTTGTTGTTGCAAACAGCATCAGCTCAGGTGAGGTGTTCAATTCAGATCAGAACTCTGTTGTCCTGGTCTCTAAGGGCTCATCTTCAAGATTCACGGGCTCAAAGATCGAGGTGGCAAGAGCTGTTCTTGAGATTGTTTCCAGTAAAGTTGTTAGGTCACCAAGAGGGGAATCCAAATGAGCAACTTGCGCCAGTTCACGTCTGAGTCAGTTACCGAAGGTCATCCAGATAAAATCTGTGACCAGATCTCTGACGCGATACTCGATGCAATGCTTACCGAAGACCCCAACGCTCGCGTCGCTGTGGAAACCATGGTCACAACGGGTTTGGTTCATGTTGCAGGTGAGGTTTCAACCTCTGGTTATGTAGAGATCCCTGCAATCGTTCGGAAGACAGTCCTTGACATTGGTTACAACTCCTCAAGTATCGGCTTTGATGGCGCAAGTTGTGGAGTGTCGGTTTCAATCGGACAACAGTCTCCCGACATCGCCCAGGGGGTTGATTCGGGTCTAGAGGTTCGTGACGGCGGATCATCCGACCCATATGAACTGCAAGGTGCAGGGGACCAGGGTTTGATGTTTGGCTACGCGAGTAATGAGACAAGCAATTACATGCCAACTGCAATCGCTCTAGCCCACAGGTTATCCGAGAAGCTATCAGCCGTTAGAAAATCTGGACAGGTAGATTTTTTGAGACCTGATGGAAAGACCCAGGTCACCATCGGTTATGAGGGTGTTACACCACGCACGGTTGAAGCAATTGTTGTCTCATCCCAGCACGATGACAAGGTTACTCAGGCGCAGATTCATGAAGCCATACGTGACCAGGTCGTGAATCCAATTCTTTCCGAGTCTGGTCTAGATTTCTCAAACGCCAAACTTTTCATTAATCCCACTGGAAAGTTCGTCATCGGTGGACCGCAAGGTGACGCCGGTCTTACTGGACGAAAAATCATCGTAGACACTTACGGTGGTGCTTCTCGACACGGTGGTGGTGCCTTCAGCGGTAAAGACCCATCGAAGGTTGATCGCTCTGCCGCCTATGCGATGAGGTGGGTGGCGAAGAACGTTGTGGCTTCTGGGGCTGCAGATCGCGCCGAAGTTCAAGTAGCTTACGCAATTGGTGTTGCTAACCCGGTTGGTATCTACTTAGAGACTTTCGGGACCGAGAAGGTCGACACACAGTTGATTGAGAAGGCCATCAGAGAGATTTTCGACCTCAGACCTCGTGCGATTGTCGAGTCACTCGATCTACTAAGACCCATTTACAAGAAAACTGCGGCCTACGGTCACTTTGGACGCGAACTGCCTGAATTCACTTGGGAGAAGTTGAATCGAGTAGAGGAACTTCGTTCTGCTCTGAAGTTGTAAGTATGCCAGTAGTTGCGAGGGTTGCCGTAGTTTCAAATCTTCCGCAGCTGGATAAGCTCTTTGATTATCTAATTCCAGATCAGCTGGTTGAGCAAGCACTTATCGGATCAAGGATCAAAGTTCCTTTTGGTAAGGGTTCAAAAATCTACGATGCGTTCGTTATTGAACTCGAAGCCGCATCAGAATTTCCAGGGCAGCTTGCCAGCATCCAAGATGTCATCGGGACCAAGCCGGCTCTTTCTGCGGAACTAATTGAATTCCTCCAGGAGCTTGCGATTCGTTCCGCTGCATCATTAGGTGAGATTCTCAAGCTAGCCGTGCCAGCACACATGCCAAGGGCTTTCAAGTCTCATTCTGAAGAGACAGCAACGTTACAAACTCCTGAATTTGAACCCCCTTTGATTGATCTAGGTCAAGCACAAAAGCTTGTAGCGCAAGGCTCGAGGCATGCGGTTCTTTCAAGACCAATATCTGCGTCATTTGGGGTGGGTTCAGGTGGTCGAAGCTTTCCCAGCTGGGTCTTGGCTATGTGCTCTCTATCGGCGATAAACATTCTTGCTGGTAAGTCATCGATTCTTGCAGTTCCGGATTTTCGAGATCAGGAAATTCTTCTGGAGGCACTTGAGTTATGCAACCTCAAGGGCTTCATTGCGAATTTCTCTCAGGATCAACCCAAGTCCAAGATTTATGAGGCATATCTTCGCGCACTTGATGAAGAACCCCGAGTCATAGTTGGGTCAAGATCAGTGATGCTTTCGCCAGCGCATCAACTAGGGTCAATTGCGATTTTTGATGAAGGAGATCATAGCTTCACAGACCAATCAGCTCCGTATCTAAACTCCCGTGACAGTGCCTTGCTCAGACAGAGCATCCAGAATTGTTCCCTAATTTTCTTCTCACACTCTAGATCAACCGACATTCAGCGGCTCGTTGAAACTGGTTACCTTTCTGAATCATCAGAAACCTTTCCTAGACCGAAGGTTTCTGTATCTGAACCAGGCTTTCGAGTAGACTCGCATGCTTTCAATGCAATCAAAAAGGGCTTGGAAACCGGTTCAGTTCTAGTTCAAGTTGCTTCCAAAGGAGAGTCCACTGCGCTGTTCTGTGCGTCCTGTGACAAGAAGATCTCCTGTAATGCTTGCGCCGGACCGATTTGGGTGGATGGTTCTGGTGTTAGAAAGTGCCGCTGGTGTAACGCTTTTTCACCGGCTGTTGCATGTGACTGTGGTTCTCTCGAAATAAGCAAGGGAAGGGCTGGGGCATCAAGGACGGCTGCAGAACTAGGACGCGCTTTCCCAGGCTCGAAGGTCATTGAGTCAACTGGCGATAACAGAGTTCTTACAGTCAACCCAGGTAGGAATCTAGTGATTGCAACCGCTGGTGCTGAACCCTTTGTAGATTTTGGCTATAGAGCGGTGGTAATACTTGATGCGCAAACCCTTCTATCTAGACAGAATCTCAGGGCGACCGAAGATGCGGTGAGGCTATGGTCTAACGCGGTTTCCAAACTTGCAGTGGATGGTGAAGCCGTCCTTGTTGGTGTCTCGGGAGCGCTGTCTCAGAAGTTCTGCCTCTGGCAACAAATCGAAATGGCCACTGACGAGCTTTCAGCCAGAAGGGAGTTGATGCTTCCGCCTGCCCTTCGACTAGGCAGCGTGGCTGGGTCCCAGGCTTTGCTAGTTGAGTTGGGTCAATCGCTTACATCCTTTGGAAAGGTAAAGGTGCTTGGGCCAGCTCCATATGCAAGAGGAAATGATTCAAGTCAGTGGCGTCTAATTGTTAAGTACAGTTATTCGGATACCGTTGAGGTAGCAAAGCACCTTCGCGGCGAAGCAATTCGTTTGTCCCGTGGCAAATCCGTTCTTGCTTCCTCAGGTAGGGCAGTCAGAGCCTTGAAGGTCCGGATGAGTGACGGAGATGTTGTTTAGATGTCAGATAAATTGAGAGTGGTCTTTGCAGGCACACCGCACAATGCAGCCGTAACCTTAGAGACTCTTGTCCGGCGAGGCGTCAATGTCGTTGGGGTTCTCACCAGAAAAGACGCTCCAATTGGGCGCTCGAGGGAATTGGCACCCTCGCCTGTTGCCTTGAAGGCTAAGGAGCTTGGAATACAAGTATTCAAGTCAAACTCGATTGACGATCTTTGCCTTGCATGGCTCGAGACACTAAGGGTGGACATTGGTGCTGTAGTTGCTTACGGAGTAATTTTTAAGAAACCTGCATTGGATGCACCAAGGTTGGGTTGGCTGAACCTTCACTACTCTCTTCTTCCAGAACTTCCAGGTCCTGCGCCGGTTCAACATGCAATTTTGCAGGGGAGACAACTCACCGGTGTGACAGTGTTTCGGCTCGACACAGGAATCGACACTGGACCAATCGTTTCAAGCGCTGAGCTGAAGATTAATGACACAGACACCGCTGGCGAACTTCTTGAAAAGTTGACCGACCTTGGTTCAGATCTATTTGCAGGTGTTCTTTTGGATGACGAAGCTAAGTTGTCTCTTGCAAGGCCTCAGGGTAGTGACTACGAGACTTCAACTGCCTCAAAGCCCACCCGGGAGCTTGCGAAGTTGAATTTCAGCGCTGACTCAGCCACCGTGCTAAACAAGATCAGGGCAATGAATCCAGAACCCATGGCCTGGTTCCAATTCAATGAAACATCGATTCGGGTTATTCGAGCTAAACCTTCCGGATCTTCGTCTGTTGAGTCAATTGCGAGTGTGGTCGATAAGGAGCTCGTAGTCGGATGCAAAGAGGGCTCAATAGTTCTTGAGCTGATTCAACCAGCAGGTAAGACACATATGTCTGGTGCCGATTGGTTTAGAGGCTTACGCGTTGAGAATCTGAACCTCTCTTGATGCGCTCGTTAGCATTTGAGTTAGTCAGGCGCGTCGAGGAGGATGACGCCTATGCAAACCTTCTGCTACCTAAACTTCTTGATGATGCGAAAGTAGATTCCAGAGATGCTGGGTTTATTCAAGAGCTCTCATTCGGAACACTAAGAAATAAGCTGTTCTACGAGAAAATCATAGAGATAGCTTCGTCACGCGCCACTAAATCTATTGACGCACACGCTCTTATTGTTCTCTTACTAGGAGCTCACCAGATCCTTGGTATGAGAGTTCCAGCTCACGCTGCAATAAATGAGTCAGTAAACCTGGCAAAGGAGAAAGCTTCCAAGTCTGCAGTTGGGTTCGTCAACGCGGTTCTTCGTCGCATATCTGAAAAGTCGCTAGATCAGTGGATAGCGAATGTTTCTGCTCTTGCAGATTCAGAGGACGAACGACTCTCATTTATCCATTCACACCCGTTATGGATAGTGAAGTCTTTGCGTGCTGCCCTTGACAGTCGCAGGCTCGGGGAGTCTTTCGAGGATCTCCTAGTTGCTGACAATACAGCGGCAAAGGTATCGGTGGTAGCGCTTCCTGGTTTTGCAAATGTCGACGAACTTGCAGAGATTGGAACCCGCGGAATTGCCAGTCCGATTGGTATGGAACTTAGCGTCCCACCGTCTCGAGTTCCGCAAATTCAGGCGGGTCACGTTCGCGTTCAAGATCAGGGCTCACAGCTTGCTGTACTCGCGCTATTAGAAGCCGAGACAACAATAGAGGACACCAGATGGTTGGATCTGTGCGCAGGTCCAGGTGGCAAAGCTGCTTTGATGGCAACTGTTGCAACACAACAATCAGTTTCATTTGAAGCTAATGAGGTCTCTACGCATCGAGCGAAGCTAGTTGAGCAGGCCCTAAAGCCAATCTCAGGAATCGAAGTAAGCATTGGCGATGGTCGAAAGATTGGGGCTTCGGGAGAAAGATATTCGCGTGTGCTACTCGACGCCCCATGCACAGGACTAGGAGCGCTCAGGAGAAGACCTGAATCGCGCTGGCGAAAGATGCCATCAGATATCCCGGAATTATCGAAGCTTCAAAAAGATCTCTTCGAAGCCTCTTGGGACGCCTTGTTACCTGGTGGCGTGCTTGGTTACGTTACCTGTTCACCTCACCTAAGTGAAACCACTGCGGTGGTGACCTGGGCCGAATCAAAGTATCGCGAGAACTTGGAGCTACTTCCCGCAAACGCAGTTCTCAATGCAATCAACCCAGATCTCGCTCTTGATACAGCGTTCAGGACCGCACAGTTGTGGCCGCACATCAATGGAACGGACGCCATGTTCATTGCCTTGTTTCGCAAAAAGGTAAACTCGTAGGGTGAAGATGAGAATCGCGCCAAGCATACTAAGTGCTGATTTTGCAAACCTGGAAGCTGAGCTCAGATCAATATCAGGATCAGACCTCATTCACGTTGATGTTATGGATAATCATTTTGTCCCGAATCTAACCATCGGGGTCCCCGTCGTAGCTCGATTGCAGGAGGTTACAACGGTGCCGTTAGATGTCCACCTCATGATTGACAATCCAGAGCGATGGGCGGGAAAGTATGCGGAAACTGGTGCGTCCTCGGTTACCTTTCACCTCGAAGCTGCTTCTGATCCTAATGAAGCAATTTCGCAGATTCGTAGCTCGGGTGCGAAAGTTGGCATTGCTATAAAACCGGGAACAGCCTTTGATAATGTTGCACACTTGCTTGAGCACGCCGACATGTTGTTAGTGATGACCGTTGAGCCTGGATTTGGTGGGCAAGGTCTAATTGAGTCAGTAATTCCGAAGATCTCTGAAGCTCGTGATTTCATGCAGAAGAATGGTCTCGAAGTGTCTGTTCAGGTTGATGGGGGAGTAGGGCTATCCAACATCGCAAATTTGGCACGAGCTGGTGCCGACACTTTTGTCGCCGGAAGCGCTGTGTTCTCCGAAGAGAACCGAAATGAACGAATTACTGCTCTGCGGCTACTTGCTGAGTCGATCTAATGCTGCCAAGTGCTTGTTACTCTTGGACAACTTGTCTCCGGGGTGTTTCTGAATGATTACGCTCAACGAAGCAAAGAAACTTTCGGAGAGTTTCCGCGTTATACCTCTCGTGACCTCGCTGTTCTCGGGTAGCGAGACCCCTGTCTCGATCTTTGAGAAGTTAGCAGGAGACTCCACGGGCTGTTTCCTTCTCGAGTCAGCGGAGCAAGGTGTTTGGTCTAGATATTCGTTCATTGGGGTTTCAAATCTAGGCACTCTTGTCAAGCAAGGCTCGGAAGTTCGTTGGGTCGAAACAGAGCCAAGCGAAACTAGTAACTTTGTTGCAACTTTGATCTCGGGCAGTCGCGGCCTAGACGCCATCGAATCTATACAGAGATTCTTCAGGGCCGCACCAACGCAAGGCCTTCCCCCGCTGGTGTCTGGGATGGTGGGGTTTCTAAGCTGGGCAGTTGTCAACGAGATCGAGTCGCTGCCGAATCCAAAGCCTGGCTCCTACGAGATTCCCGAAATGGCTTTCTCTTTGTTGCGAGACTTGATCGTGGTAGACCACGCGGACTCAACACTGAAGCTAATTTCCAACTTGTACCTGACTGACGGTGCTGACATTGTTCAGGAGTACGCAAAATCAGTAGCGAGAATCGAAACACTTAAATCCGACCTCCTGTCCACACAGCCTCCTTTCATTGCGGATATAGGCACCAATGTTTCCATCGACTATAAGAGAAGCACCAGTGATCAGGAGTTCATAGAGATGGTCAAGCAGGCCAAGGCTCGAGTGGAACTAGGAGATGTCTTCCAAGTTGTTGTATCCCAGCGCTTCGAAATGGAAGTCAAGGCAACTGCTCTTGATGTTTACAGAAGTTTGAGGGCTCTAAATCCAAGTCCATACATGTATCTATTGAATCTTGCCGACTCCAACGGCGTCTTCTCTGTGGTGGGATCTTCACCTGAGGCCTTGGTGAAGGTGAATCAGGACTCCGCAGTGCTGCACCCCATCGCGGGCTCAAGATCCAGAGGGGCGACTGGTGAGGAGGACTCCAATCTTGCCGAGAGCTTGCTAGCCGATAAAAAAGAGCAGGCTGAGCATCTCATGCTTGTTGACCTCGCACGAAATGATCTGTTAAAAGTCTGTGTTCCGGATTCGGTCTCAGTTACGGAGTTTATGTCCGTGGAGAAGTACAGTCACATCATGCACTTGGTCTCAACAGTTGAAGGAACGATCTCCACCGGGCGCTCTGCGGTCGATGTTGTAAGGGCAACTTTTCCAGCTGGCACATTATCCGGCGCACCAAAGCCTATGGCGCTTTCCGTTATCCACGAGCTTGAGCCCATCAACAGGGGACTCTTTGGTGGAGTTGTTGGCTACTTCGATTTCTCCGGAAATGCGGACTTGGCGATAGCAATTCGTACCGTTGTATTGCGTGATGGCAAGGGTTATGTTCAAGCTGGGGCCGGCATTGTGCTTGATTCCAATCCAGAATCAGAGAACCAAGAAACAATCTCCAAAGCCTCAGCCCCGCTCAAAGCAATTGCAACTGCGAACTCTATGAGGAAGCTATCGTGACAAAAGTTCAGGCTTACCTCAGTTGGCTGTTGTCCCTGGCTCTTCTTGCGATAACAGCTGGACAAAGCTGGCAAAGCTTTGAGGTCTCAGCTAGCGCGGGAGGTGGCGTGATTGGCGTAAGCGGTTTTCTTGCTTTCCCTGTGATTGGAACGCTTATCTCGTTGCAGGTGGTCATCATTTTGATTAGCTTGCTTGTCAAGCCAAAAATTACAAGGATGTTAGCGGGTGCTGTGTTGCCGTTGGTGGCTTGGAGCTTTATCGATGTTTTAGTGAATTCCCCCGATCGGATTCAGAGCACTGTTATGGGGGCCCTCGCAGAGCAGACCGGTGTGATGGAAGAACTTGCAACCTCGGAATTCTTGGTCTCTAGCTCTGGTGGCGCCTTCAGTGGACTCTTTCTGGTTGCTTCAGCGCTCAATGCTTTGCTTCTGGCATTCTTTGCACTTGTTGCACTCAGGAATCCGGCAGTGAAGTCCACAAAGACAGACAGTCAGCTCCCCGAAGACCTGTGGAGCAGTCAGAACTGAATTTGAACTGATAAAGTTGAAGACAAAGAGGAGAGATTATGTCTACAAATAGCGCGGAGCCAGGTCACGGAGACTCACTTGCAGCGTGGGTTACTGTCACCGTAATTATTGTGGCTTTTTCCCTCGGAACACTGTTTTTCTGGCTTGACCAGGCACTTTTGGTTTGGGCTAGCGCGGTGTTGGCCGGAGTCGGGCTATTAGCTGGTTGGTACCTGAAACGTGCTGGTTATGGCGTTGGCGGATCGAAGTCAAAGAACTAATTGCTCCAAGATCTATACGCCGGCGCCATTAAAGACGCCGCTGCACGCCAAGAGCTTGTATCTATTGATCAGATTGAGAAGATGGCGTTTCAGGCGCTACCGGCAATCCCATACGAGCGGCACCTATTTAGCCCCACGAACATTCGAGTTATTGCAGAGATCAAGCGAGCTAGTCCATCTCGCGGAAGTATCGCTTCAATCGAAGATCCAGCGGTGCTTGCCAAATCTTACGAGAATGCGGGCGCTGGGGCAGTAAGTGTCCTGACCGAAGAAAGAAGCTTTCTGGGAAGTTTGCAAGATCTCGACGAAGTTCGAGACGCCATTCGTGTTCCGGTTTTGCGCAAGGATTTCATAGCGAATGAGTATCAAGTTCTTGAAGCGCGAGCTCATGGTGCAGACCTTGTGCTTCTGATTGTCGCAGGGTTAGATCAAAAGACCCTACTAAGGCTGAAACTCCTAACTGAGGAGTTGGGAATGGCAGCGCTTGTGGAAACCCACTCGGAGCAAGAGGTTCTTAGAGCTTGCGAGATAGATTCAAGACTCGTCGGAATCAATGCCAGGGACCTAGCTACCTTTGAGACGGACCGGTCCTTGTTTGGAAAGTTGGCTTCTTTCGTTCCGTCTGGTGCCATCAAAATCGCCGAATCGGCGGTTAGGAGCGTCTCCGACGTACAAGAGTATGCCTCCTACGGTGCTGATTGCGTGTTGGTGGGCGAGGCGCTTGTAACTGGCAACGCCACCGAGTTAGTTGGTTCTTTCAGCAAAGTTTCGAAGCCTTAGGCTTATTGCATGTCGGAGAAACTCGCAGATCAAGTCGGACCCTATTTTGGCGAGTTTGGCGGGCGATTTGTTCCCGAGTCGCTGATTGCCGCGTTGGATGAGCTTGATAGGACCTATCAGGAAGCAAAGAGCGACCCTTTGTTTATCGCTGAACTAGCGCATCTACACAAAACCTATACTGGTCGTCCATCAATTGTCACCGAGGCACCAAAGTTTGCCGCCACTATTGGTGACATTAGGGTTTTTCTCAAGCGGGAGGATCTCAACCACACCGGCTCGCACAAAATCAATAACGTTCTTGGTCAGGCATTGCTTGCCAAAAGAATGGGTAAGAAACGAATCATCGCTGAAACTGGTGCAGGGCAGCACGGGGTTGCTAGTGCAACAGCCGCGGCTCTTCTAGGTCTAGATTGTGTTGTTTACATGGGAGAGGTTGACAC
>ERZ1022756.412-NODE-412-length-12523-cov-9.837905_pt1 | contig 12523 bp, 11 predicted proteins | sample MGYA00520902_ERZ1022756 | MGnify/ENA primary metagenome ERZ1022756 (study PRJEB33162, sample SAMN09537601) | freshwater metagenome | isolation source: freshwater | place: Canada:Alberta | collected 2017-07 | study: EMG produced TPA metagenomics assembly of the... | reverse complement strand
TGTCATTTGAATTGAAAAGCCCACCACCCATGTCCGTTCGTGATGTTTACGAAGCCGAATTGAAGAAACGCGCTTATCAAAGCGATCCTGCTCAGCTCCGGGCGATTGAAGCATTGGAGCGCTGTGCTGCGGAATGGTCGGCCTACAAATCCAGACGTTCGGGTCTCTTGGGTAAATTTCTCTCGCGTCCAGAAATCCCCAAAGGCGTTTACATGTTTGGCGGGGTGGGGCGCGGCAAGAGTTTTTTGATGGACTGTTTTTTTGCAGCTGTGCCCATCGAACGCAAGACCCGTCTGCACTTTCACGAGTTCATGCGCGAAGTGCATCGTGAACTCGCCGCCATTCAGGGCACAGTGAACCCATTGGATGAGTTGGGTAAGCGCATGGCCAAGCGTTACCAGCTGATTTGTTTCGATGAATTCCACGTGGCGGACATCACGGATGCCATGATTTTGCACCGCTTGTTGGTGGCTTTGTTTGACAACGGGGTTGGGTTTGTCACGACCTCCAACTTTGAACCTAATGGTTTGTATCCTGATGGCCTGCACAGAGACCGTATCTTGCCGGCCATTGCTTTGCTCAACGAGCGCATGCAGGTGCTGAATGTGGACAATGGCACTGACTACCGTCGTCGAACTCTGGAAATGGTCAAGCTCTACCATTCTCCTTTGGGTGATCAGGCAGACGCAGAGATGAATGATGCTTTCAATCGCCTGTCCACAGGACCAGATGAAGATCCCTTGTTGCGCATTGAGTCGCGGGACATTGCGGCCAAACGCCGTTCAGGCGGTGTGATCTGGTTTGATTTCAAGGCGATCTGCGGTGGGCCGCGTTCGCAAAACGATTACCTTGAAATTGCGACGCAATACCATACGGTGTTGCTGAGTCATGTGCCGCAGATGCCTGTCAGCATGGCGTCTGAAGCGCGTCGTTTCACATGGCTCATTGATGTACTGTATGACCGCCGGGTCAAGCTCATCATGTCGGCCGCCGTACCTCCTGAGCAGCTTTACATCTCGGGACCCATGTCGCATGAGTTTCCTCGGACGATCTCGCGACTGCACGAAATGCAGTCGAGTGAATTTCTGTCGCTGGAACACCGAACAGTGGACACGCACATCACATGAAGCGCAGATTGCTTGGCTGGATGGGCGGACACTGCATCATGCTTGGCATGGTGCTGCCTTTGTTGGCACACAGCACCGACTCATTGTCTTTGAAGAGTCCTTCAACAACAGAGTCAACATGGGAGGGAGCGGTCCCCGAGGTCATTGCGCAGCAAAGGCAGGTCTTGGCCGTGAAGCGCGAGGAAATCTTGACAGCGTATGACAGGCAACAAGCCTTTTGTTGGCAAAAATTTGCGGTTAATCATTGTTTGATTGAAGCACGCAAAATTCGCAGACAAGCTTTGGATCCCTTGGCAAAGCAGGAATTGGTGTTGAACGCTCAGGAGCGAGAGTGGAGAAACCGGCAGCGTGAGATCCGTCTTGAGGGCAAGCAGCCCGATGGACGTGGCAGTCCATGATGACCACCATGTTTCCAGATTCGTCCACCGCCGCAGCATTGGACTTGCATTCGCCCCAACGTCAGTTGATTGAGTTGAGAATTTTGCATGCTGATCTGGATGCGTTGATTGACCATGCTGTTTCAACATCGGCGCATCAAGACGAGTTGAGCTTGCGGCGCATCAAAAAAAGGCGATTGGCTCTGCGCGATCAAATGGTTTTGCTTCAGTCACGATTGGCGCCCAAGGAGCCTGCTTGAATTGGCTTGACCAGAGAACAGTCGACGCTTTATCGGGTGCGGGGACACTCGCTAGGGCCTTGCCTGGCTTTCAACCTCGACAGGGGCAAATCGATATGGCCACAGCGGTCAGTCGAACATTACAAGCCGGTGGGCAATTGGTGGTGGAAGCCGGTACGGGCACAGGCAAAACCTACGCGTATCTGGTTCCGGTGCTGCTCAGCGGCCATCGGGCGCTCGTGTCCACTGCGACCAAGGCTCTTCAAGACCAGCTGTTCTCCCGAGATATTCCAAGGCTGGTGGAAGCTTTGGGCCTCCCCATCCGCGTCGCGTTGCTCAAGGGACGCTCCAATTACCTGTGTTTGCATCGGATGGAGCAGGCACGACACAGTCCTGAATCAGCGCAGCCTGGAGCGCAACAAGCCTTGGCGAAAATTGAGACTTGGTCTCAGTCCACCCGCAGCGGGGACATGGCTGAATTGACGGGGCTGGACGAGCGATCGTCCTTGTGGTCACTGGTCACTTCGACCCGAGACAACTGTTTGGGTTCCAACTGTCCTCGTTACCGTGCCTGTCATGTGAATCTGGCCCGAAAGGAGGCGATGGCGGCTGATGTGGTGGTCATCAATCACCATTTGTTTTTTGCAGATATGGCGGTTCGTGAGTCGGGTGTTGCGGAGCTCTTGCCCACAGTGCGTGTGACGGTGTTTGACGAAGCTCACCAACTCAATGAAATTGGCGTGAACTTTTTGGGTGAGCAACTGTCCACCGTCCATTTGCACGAGTTGGTGCGAGATACACTGGCCACCGGCTTGCAGCTGGCACGTGGGCTGGTCGACTGGCAGTCTTTGACTGCGCAGCTTGAAAAATCTGCTCGCGATTGGCGATTGGCTGCTGGTCACCACAGGGGTTCGGTGTCTTTGCGCTGGAATGGTCCGTGTCCGGAGGGGGTTGACTCGGATCAATGGATGGCGGCTTTGGGGCGGGTGACGGAGGCCCTGAAGGACATGAAGACGGGGCTGGAAACGGTCAGCGAATTGGCACCAGATTTTGTTCGCCTGGTTGATCGCTGCCGTGATTTGGTTCAGCGCGCAACCCTGTTTGCAGATTCACCCAAACCTGATGGTGTGCGCTGGGCCGAAGTCACTGCACAGCTGCGCGTTATGGAGTCGCCTCTGGATATCGCACAGGCTTTTTCTGGTTTGATGAGCCCCCGTTCTTCTTATCCGTCAGACCCGAAGTCATTGGATGTTGTCCAAGCTGATCAGGGCGTGGGTCATCGTGCTTGGATATTCACTTCGGCCACTTTAGGCGATGAGCCCACTTTACGCTGGTTTACCGCGCCCTGTGGGCTGAGCGCGGCAGAGGTCATGCAGGTTGGCAGTCCCTTTGATTACGCACAGCAATCAGCGTTGTATGTACCGACACACTTGCCTCGCCCTGGCGAAGCCGGTCATACCCTTGGGGTGGCCCGTTTGGTGATGGAGGCGTTGAGCATTCTGGGTGGCCGTACGCTGGTGCTGACCACCACTTTGAATGCCATGCGCAGCATTGGTGAGCAACTGAATGCACATGCCGACGGCACTTTTGAAGTCCTGGTGCAAGGGGAAAGTCCCAAACGCAGATTGATGGAACGGTTTCGCCAAGGAGGGGGGCAAGGCGATGCACAAGGACGCAGGGGGTGCGTGCTTGTGGCTTCGGCATCATTTTGGGAAGGCTTTGATGTGCCGGGTGATGCGCTGCAGTTGGTGGTGATCGACAAGCTGCCTTTTCCACCGCCGGGTGATCCTTTGTTCGAGGCTCGTAGCCGACGGACTATTCAGCAGGGCAACAATGCGTTCGTCGATCTCGCATTGCCTGAAGCGGCGATTTCGCTCAAGCAAGGCGCAGGAAGGTTGATCAGAAATGAATCAGATCGTGGGATTTTGGTGGTTTGTGACAACCGACTGGTGGAGAAGCCCTACGGTCGGCGCCTGCTTCGAAGTTTGCCGCAGATGCGCCGTCTCGAAGACCACGCTGCATTTCAGGCGGCTTTGAGCCAGCTCACCAGGGACGCCACCAGCTTTTAGTTTTTTGGGGGGCTGATCCCTTCAGGTAGGCCGACTCTGGAAAGTTCTTGCGAAGGACTCGCAAAGCATCATCACGCAGTGCCGCCATGCCCATGGCATCGTACGATTGAACCAGGATGGACAAAGCCTCCTCAACCGCGGGAGCGCCTTCGAAGTCCGAGATGGCTTGTTGAGCCCGGTTGATTGCAGCCACATGTGCGCCACGCTTTGCGTAATAACGTGCAACGTGGACTTCATATGCCGCCAAAGAATTGACCACATGGACCATGCGTTGCCGGGCGTCTGCAGTGTATTTGGAGTCTGGGAAACGGGTGGTCAGTTCAAGGAAGGACTCATAAGAATCTTTGGCCGCCTTCTGATCTCTTTCGGACAAATCTTGGCGGGTGAGAAAGGAAAAAAGGCCCAGGTTGTCGTTGAAATTCACCAGTCCTTTCAAATAAAGAGCATAGTCCACGGCTGGACTGGTAGGGTGAAGACGAATAAAACGGTCCAAAGTTGCCAAGGCTTGGATCTTGTTGCCGGTTTTGTATTGGGCAAAGGCCTTGTCGATTTGTGCTTGCTGGGCCAGCACGGTACCCGCTGCACGGCCTTCCAGTTTTTCGTAGTAGCCAATCGCTTTGTCCCAGGCGCCAGCACTGGCTTCATCGCGTGCTTCGCTGTAAATTTTCTCTGGTGACCAGCCTGCGGTGGGGTCTTTGGGGTTGTTAGCGCAGCCGCTCAGCGTGAGTCCCGCAGCCAGTACAAGGCAAGCAGGAACCATCGATAATCTGAAGCTTTGCATCTGTAACACCTTGATTTGTTGAACGCTTTGATTATATCGACCGACCCCGAAATGGATGACCTTGGCCATCTTCCAGACGATCCGGAGCGCGTGCTGGATGTCTTGCAGGAGGTTCGGTGCGCTGTTGTTCCGGCAACCTTACACGGTCAGAGACTCGACCGGGTTTTTGCCCAGTTGGTTCCCGAGTTTTCTCGCAGCTATTTGCAGCAGCTGATTGAACAAGGCGACGCCCTTGTGGATGGACGGGTAACCACAAAGGTTTCCGCCAAAGTTCGTTTGGGACATCAGCTTCAAATAACTTTGCGGGCCACACCGCAGTCTCAAGCCTTTGTGCCTGAGCCCATGCCCATCGATGTGGTTTATGAAGATGAACATTTGAGAGTGATTCACAAACCAGCAGGTTTGGTTGTGCACCCGGCTCCAGGAAATTGGGGCGGAACTTTGCTCAATGGACTGTTGGCGATGGATCCCAAGGCCTTCGATGTGCCCCGCGCCGGCATTGTTCACCGATTGGACAAAGACACCAGCGGGCTGATGGTGGTCGCACGAACCAGACAGGCGATGGACGCCCTGGTGTCTTTGATTGCTGCCAGAAAAGTGCATCGTCAATATTTGGCAATTGCGCATGAATGTTGGACAGGACCCTCGACAAGACATGTGGATGCAGCCATTGGCCGAGACCCGTCCCATAGATTGCGCATGGCAGTGGTTGATCTCTCGTACCAATCTGGAAAAACTGCATCGACGACCCTGGATTTGCTGGCACAAGGTGACCGTTGTTGTCTGGTTCAGTGCACTTTGCACACGGGACGCACACACCAAATTCGTGTTCACATGGCTCATACAGGCCACCCCCTTCTGGGTGACGCCGTTTATGGTGGGGCAGCAAGGGCAGGCATGACGCGTCAAGCGCTGCATGCATGGCGATTGGCTTTTGTGCACCCCATAACAGGTGAACAGCTCGCCCTCCAAACGGATTGGCCTGCCGACATGGCCTCGGCCCTCCAATCCTTGGGCCTTCGCTACAATCTGCAATGATGGGTGAGCTTTCCGTATGGCCTTTGTGCTGACATGGATTTCAGCTTCGATCGCGCAAAATCCGCGCACCGCCATTTTTCCACCAACCTCGCCGTGAGGCGTTTTTTTCCGAAAGACCGACACCATGAATACGGCGCAAGCCAAGCGTGTCCTGGAAGCGGCCTTGCTCACAGCCGGCCAACCTCTGTCCTTGCGTGATCTGCGCGTCTTGTACGAAGACTCACTCGGGGCAGACACCCTGCGTGTGATGTTGCAAGAACTCGAACTGGAATGGGCCAACAAGGGCTTGGAGCTGGTCCATGTTGCCAGTGGCTGGCGGTTTCAGAGCCGTCCACAGTTGCGGCCCTTTTTGGATCGCCTTCACCCCGAAAAGCCCCCCAAATACACCCGCGCTGTTCTTGAGACGCTCGCCATCATTGCTTACCGGCAACCCGTCACGCGTGGTGACATGGAAGATATCCGGGGGGTCACGATCAGCTCCCAGATCCTCAAGCAATTGGAAGATCGGGGTTGGGTGGAAGTTATAGGTCACCGCGAAACGGTGGGTCGCCCGAGTCTTTTTGCCACGACCCGCCAATTTCTGGATGATCTCGGCCTGGCCTCTTTAGACCAGCTGCCCTTGCTGTCACAGGTCGACTCAACCATATCGGCACTCGCTGGCGTTCTTGACGATGCGCCCGCCCAAACCAGTTTGCTACTGGGAGAGGGGCCGATCGATGTCGAGGATCCATCCTACCCATCCCTTCCAACCCATTCCTCCACCGCTGAACTCACTGTACCCGATCATTCGGACGTGGACTCCGCCAACACCGAGCCCAAACTCGGCCCAGAGAACGCCCAGACATGAACGATTCCGTGAAGAAAGAGCAGACCCGGCCTGCTGGCGTTTATGCCTCCCGCAAAATGCCGAGGACCTCAACTGACCTGCCATCCTATAGGGCCATTGATTTCGCACATGTGGTCTCAGGTCAGTTCGATGAGGAAGAGCCTGGGAAAGAATTGACACAAGACTTCGGCAAGCGCGTGCTCGCGCCACAGACCGACTCGCCCAAATTGCACAAAGTTCTGGCTCAAGCGGGCATGGGTTCGCGTCTGGAGATGGAAAAGCTCATTACTGAAGGCCGCATCGCTGTGAACAATGAGCCAGCCCATGTAGGGCAGCGGGTCCAATACGGCGATCAAATCAAGGTGGACGGCAAACCGATCCGCATCCGCATTGATCCTCCGCCGGCCCGAGTGATCGCTTACCACAAGCCCGCAGGTGAGATCGTTAGCCATGACGATCCGCAAAATCGTCCCTCGGTTTTTCGTAAGCTGCCACGGCTTCACAACGGAAAATGGCAATCGGTGGGTCGTCTGGACCTCAACACAGAAGGACTGTTGCTCTTCACCAGTTCGGGTGAGTTGGCCAATCAGCTCATGCACCCACGTTTTGGTTTGGAGCGCGAGTATGCCGTGCGTGTCCTGGGCGCTCTGAGCAAGGATGAAAAGCAAAAACTCTTGGATGGCGTGATGCTCGAGGACGGTCCGGCCCAGTTCGGATCTATTGAGGACGGCGGGGGCGAAGGCTCCAACTGCTGGTACCGCGTGACCATTTCCGAAGGGCGCAACCGTGAGGTACGTCGCATGATGGAAGCGGTGGGGCATGCGGTCAGTCGTTTGATCCGCATCCGCTACGGCGCGATGGTGCTACCCCATGGTTTGCGTCGGGGCGCCTGGCTGGAGCTGGACGATGCCGATATCCGCTCACTGATGCGTGCAGCGGGCACCAGCGCACGACCCCACCCTGTAGCAGCGCATCCCTCTCGAACCGATCGCAATGACCGACGACCGCGCACTGGCGGTCAGGGCAAGGCAGGCACCGCTTTGCCACGCCTCAAACCTCCTGCTAAACCCAACCAGGCCCCGGGTGGCTCAGGTTTACACGCGAAAGCCGACGCGAAGAAAAGCGAGACCCAATACATTGGGGCTGAAAGTTTCAATCGACTGAAAAAAGCCCAGGGTGGCCCCGGGCGAAGCGGTCGCGGTGGCAGTGGCAGCAGCCGCTGAGCTTGATGGCTTTGCCTGTGGCCGCCTAGCCTTCGAGGCTTCAAGTGAATGTCGCTTGACCCTGTGAGGAGAAGGTTTTTTGGCAGGCTTGCTCAGGTTAGAATAGATGGCTTTGCTGTGAGGCAAAATAGCATTCAATACTTTCGTAATAGGGAAATCAAATGGCCATCGAACGCACTCTCTCCATCATCAAGCCTGACGCCGTCGCGAAGAACGTCATCGGCCAGATCTACGCCCGTTTTGAAGCTGCTGGCCTCAAAGTGGTCGCGGCCAAGATGGTCCACCTTTCGCGTGGCGAGGCCGAGCAGTTCTACGGCGTGCACAAAGAGCGCCCTTTCTTCAAAGACCTGGTCGACTTCATGGTCTCCGGGCCTGTCATGATCCAAGCCCTGGAAGGTGAGAGTGCCATCGCCAAAAACCGCGATTTGATGGGCGCGACCGATCCCAAGAAAGCGGCTGCGGGTACCATTCGCGCTGATTTTGCCGACAGCATCGACGCCAATGCCGTTCACGGTTCTGACGCTCCCGAAACTGCTGCCGCTGAAGTTGCTTTCTTCTTCCCAGGCATGAACGTCTATTCACGCTGATCGTGATGCGTAACGCGCCCACTGCGCCCTGACTCCATGACGGCCAACCTTCTCGAATTCGATCTTGAAGGTCTGGCCGTTTTTTGCGAAGGTCTGGGTGAAAAGCGCTTTCGGGCCACCCAGTTGTTCCGCTGGATTCATCAGCGGGGTGCTTCTGATTTTGACCAGATGAGCGATCTGGCCAAGTCCTTGCGCCAAAAGCTCCAGTCGCATGCACAGGTCGCGGCACTGCCCGTGACCCGTCAACATATTTCCGCAGACGGCACCATCAAGTGGCTGTTCGATGTGGGAGATGGAAACGCCATTGAATCGGTCTTCATTCCCGAAGACGATCGGGGCACTTTGTGCATTTCATCTCAAGCCGGCTGTGCGGTGGGTTGTCGTTTTTGTTCGACCGGCCACCAGGGCTTCAGCCGTAATCTCACGACAGCGGAAATTTTGGCCCAGCTGTGGTTTGCCGAGCATTTTCTGCGCCGCCACCTGAAGACCGATGAGCGAGTCATCTCCAACGTGGTGATGATGGGCATGGGGGAGCCACTGCAAAACTATTCGGCTTTGGTGCCTGCGCTTCGCGCAATGCTCGACGACCACGCCTATGGCCTCTCGCGCCGCCGCGTTACAGTGTCGACTTCGGGCGTGGTGCCCATGATTGAGCGTTTGGCGTCTAACTGCCCAGTCGCCTTGGCCGTTTCATTGCATGCCCCCTTCGATGCGCTGCGTGACAGTCTCGTGCCGCTCAACCGCAAATACCCACTCGATGAACTCATGCGCGCTTGCATCGGTTACCTATCCCATGCGCCACGTGACTTCATCACTTTTGAATATTGCATGCTCGATGGCGTCAATGACCAACCTGAGCACGCCAACGCCTTGATTGATCTTATTCAAAAGTACGCCCGTCAAGGACTGCGATGCAAGTTCAACCTGATTCCCTTCAACCCATTCCCAGCTTCCGGATTGTTGCGCTCACCTCTCGTCCGTGTGCAAGCCTTTGCCAAGCAGTTGCAGGACGCAGGTCTGGTGACCACCGTTCGCAAAACCCGGGGTGACGACATCGATGCAGCATGCGGTCAGTTGGCCGGTGATGTCCAAGACCGAACTCAAGTGCACAATCGCATAGCGCAGCAACGGATCATCCCATTGGTAGCGTCCCCAACCGTTGCAAATCAGGAGTAATTCCATGAGCAGCAGTCCTGAAATCGAGGTGGTTCAAGGCTTGAGTGCAGGGCAGATGCTGCGACAAGCCCGTCTCAAAGCTGGTGTCCATCTTGCGGTCTTGTCTGTTCATCTCAAAGTTCCTGTGCCGCAGTTGGAGGCCCTTGAAGCTGATGATTGGGACCCTGTCAAAGGACCTGTTTTTTACCGGGGCTTGGCATCGAGTGTCTGTCGGCAATTGAACATCGAATCGGGGCCTGTTTTATCCCTTTTGCCTCGTCCTTCAGGCCAAATTGCCCCGACCAAGTCTCTTCATCAGTCCACCGACCCACTTCTTGTTATTCATCAGAGAGGCAAACTTTTTCGCCAAGTTTCATCAACCAAGTTGATGGTGTGGATTGTACTTTTGTCGGGATTGGCTTTTACATGGGTTTGGATGCCCTCGCTATCTGAATTGGCGGGGCGATATGGACTCCATTTTTCAGCATTGGATCGGAATTCTGCGCACGTGGTGACTCAGGTAGTGCAATTGCCATCTGCTATGCCAGTGAATGCAGGGTTGCGTTTGTCAACTGAGGCACAGGACTCCGCGTCGACTGCAGCTTCTTCGCCTGCGTCTGCTCTCGGTGTGGTCACGTCTTCCCAGCCCCCATGGACATCCGGTACAGCGTCGCTGAAGCCTGGCGCAGTGGATGGAACCCTATCATCACCCAGTGCACAATGGGTGTTCACTGCAATCGGTGAAAGCCTGGTCGAACTGCGTAATTCGAAAGATGTGGTCATTTTCAGTGGTGTTCTGAAAGCGGGTGAGACTCAGCGTATCGACAGCCCTTTGCCTGTCCGAGTGTTGATAGGTCACGCTCAAGTGGTCAATGCAAGTTTCCGTGGGCAGGCTTTTGACTTGAAGCCCCATACCCAAGTCACAGTGGCCCGATTTGAAGTGAAGGAGTAATGATGTCCTCGATTCCGACTTCGTCTTCGGATGAGCCGATCCAGATTGCACAACCTCTCAAGAGGGTGAGTCGGCAGTCCAATGTCGTTTGGGGCTCCAAGGTTGTGACTGTGGGTGGCGGTGCGCCTGTCCGGGTCCAATCCATGACCAACACGGATACGGTCGATGTGATTGGTACAGCCATACAAGTTAAAGAGCTGGCCATCGCCGGCTCCGAGATGGTTCGCATCACTGTCAACACGCCTGAAGCGGCTCAAGCTGTGCCGCATATCCGTGATCAGCTTGACAAAATGGGCATTGACGTCCCACTGATCGGTGACTTCCATTACAACGGACACCGCTTGCTGACTGACTTCCCCGCTTGCGCCGAAGCGCTGTCCAAGTACCGTATCAATCCCGGTAACGTGGGCAAGGGGGATAAACGCGATGTGCAGTTTGGTCAAATGATTGAAGCAGCCATGCGTTGGAACAAACCTATCCGCATTGGTGTGAACTGGGGCAGTCTGGATCAAGAGTTGTTGGCGGAGTTGATGGATGTCAACAGCCAGCGAACCAACCCTTGGGAAGCCAGGCAGGTGATGTACGAGGCACTGATCTCGTCGGCCATCACTTCAGCGCAGAGGGCTGAAGCTATGGGTCTGTCGGGTTCGCAAATTACCCTTTCATGCAAAGTATCCGGCGTGCAGGATCTGATCTCTGTTTACAGAGAGCTGGGTCGCCGAACTGACTATGTGTTGCATCTTGGTTTGACTGAGGCAGGTATGGGCACCAAAGGCACGGTGGCTTCTACCGCCGCTTTGTCTGTGCTGCTTCAAGAAGGAATTGGTGACACGATCCGCGTCTCACTGACGCCGCAGCCAGGCGAAGCCCGAACACAGGAAGTGGTGATTGCATCCGAGATTTTGCAGTCACTTGGCCTGCGTATTTTTGTGCCCAGCGTGACGGCTTGCCCTGGCTGTGGGCGCACCACCAGCAGCACCTTCCAGGAGCTGGCCAAACAGATTGATGACTTCTTACGAGCCCAAATGCCTGTGTGGCGCGTGCGTTATCCGGGGGTAGAAAATCTGAAGGTGGCTGTGATGGGTTGCATCGTCAATGGCCCGGGCGAAAGCAAACATGCCGATATCGGCATCAGTTTGCCGGGGACAGGTGAAGCGCCTGCTGCCCCGGTTTTCATTGATGGTGAAAAACGTTTGACTCTTCGCGGCGATGGCATTGCGCGTGAGTTCCAAGGCTTGGTTGAAAACTACATTGAGAACCGTTTTGGTTCCGGATCTTTCGAGAAAAAATGAGCGAGATTGCGCAAGATAACGTCCCTCAGGTCGAGAAGGGCGCCAAAGTCCAGAAGCTTGTCGGTGTCAAAGGGATGAACGATATCCTGCCACCGGACTCTGCCCGTTGGGAGTGGCTGGAAGCACAGGTTCGTGCCCTGATGGCGCGTTATGCCTACCGCAGCGTGCGTTTGCCCATCGTCGAGCCGACTGCTTTGTTTGTGCGTGGCCTGGGCGAGGTGACCGATATCGTCGAAAAGGAGATGTACTCCTTTGAGGACCGCCTGAACGGCGAGCAACTCACCCTTCGCCCCGAAGGTACAGCAGGTCTGGTGCGTTCGGTGGTCGAGCACAACCTGTTGTACGAAGGTGGCAAGCGCCTTTATTACATGGGTCCCATGTTCCGTCATGAGCGTCCTCAGCGTGGTCGTTACCGTCAGTTTCACCAAATTGGTGCCGAGGTGTTGGGCTTTGGTGGTCCAGAGGTGGATGCCGAGCTGATTTTGCTGGCCATTGACCTGTGGAAAGTGCTGGGTCTCAAGGATGTGCGCCTGGAACTCAATAGTTTGGGTCAGCCGGCCGAGCGACAGGCCCACCGCACGGCGCTGATTGCCCACCTGGAAAAGCACATTGATGTGTTGGACGAAGAAGCCAAACGCCGTCTGCACAGCAATCCTCTGCGCATTTTGGACACCAAGAACCCGGCCATGCAAAACGTGGTTGAGGCGGCTCCCCGGTTGCTGGACTTTTTGGGCGAGGCGTCTTTAGCCCATTTCAACGCAGTCAAGGCCATCTTGGATGCCAACGGCGTGGCCTACAGCATCAATCCGCGCCTGGTGCGGGGCATGGATTATTACAACCTCACGGTGTTCGAATTC
>ERZ1022756.410-NODE-410-length-12616-cov-19.532760_pt1 | contig 12616 bp, 11 predicted proteins | sample MGYA00520902_ERZ1022756 | MGnify/ENA primary metagenome ERZ1022756 (study PRJEB33162, sample SAMN09537601) | freshwater metagenome | isolation source: freshwater | place: Canada:Alberta | collected 2017-07 | study: EMG produced TPA metagenomics assembly of the... | reverse complement strand
TCACAAACCAAAGGGCAAGACCCCAGATTGGACCAAACAAGATTGCAAAGACCACATAAGGAGTCAGCTGACGAATCATCATCAGCGAGAACTCGAGAAGGCGAATCGAAAGCTTGCGATCTTTGCGAACTAAACCTGCAAAGGAATCAACCAGCAGATCAAAGCCGGTGAATAGAAGAAGTAGAGGAAATAGGTAGCCCTGGCGGTTTGAGAACCAACGCTCAATGCCGCGTTTTGATTCCTTGGACTCAGTTGTGAAGCTCAGAACACGAATGGCTATGTCTGGATCCTCGCCAATCTGGTTCGGACGCTGGTGGTGCTTGTTGTGCTTGCGAAGCCAGAAGCCGTAGCTCAGGCCGGCAAACAAGTTTGCGAGCAAAAGTCCCATCCAGTCGTTAGCTTTGTTGTTTCGAAACACCTGTCGATGGGAGGCTTCGTGAGCGATGAAACCGTACTGGGCACTTAGCACCCCAAGACCAGCCACAAGCACAAACGCGGCGATCAGCCAAAGTTTGTTCTGCTCTGTCAAAGCTGCAAGGTAGCCGCTCAGGGTCCAAAACCCTGCGGCTGCGATTGTGAGAACAATAAGTCGGACTACATAAAAGCTTGGTTTTTTAGACAAAAGCCCAGCGTCCCTTACCTGAGCCAACACCTGGTTGAAGTGGGTGGTGGATTTGGCTGTTAGGGTGCTCATTGGCCGAGTCTAACCCGAGGATGGGGAATACCTACCTAATTCCTAAGGTTCTAGCCTTGTATAGACGGGTTAGCCTCTCAGACAACTCCCAGAAGTAATGTTTAGACTAAAAACACGAAATACCTTCCTATAAAGGAGTATCAATTGAAGATTTCCAAGCGTTGGGCCCCGGCGGCTCTAGTTGCTGCAGCAATCACTGCTGGAGCCATTGCTGTGCCTTTGCAGGCAAACGCGGTTGATCTGCCAGACCTAACTCCTGCGCAGGTGATGCTTCTAATGGAAGGCGAGATTCAGGGTTTTTCTGGAACCATCGTAAAGACCTCCGAGCTAGGGCTGCCCCCGCTGCAGATGAGCTCGATGATGAACGAAGACATGATCAAGGAGATGGAAGAGAAGCTTCCAGAGGGTTTTGAGGACTTCGTACCGAGCTTGATTGAGCAAAATGCAATCACTCAGGCCGTTGAGCTAATCGCCGGCACCCACAAGATTCGCGTTTACGCGTCCGCCGAAGGCGCCAGAGTTCAGGTGCTGGATACCATGAGCCAGCGCGATGTCATTATCAACAAAAACGATTTTTGGTTCTACGACTCCCGTAAAGCAACCGCTATAACTGGAGCCATCGACTACGAAGTAGACCAGGCTGAACTAGACACTGCCAAAACTGAAGCGCAAGCCAAATTGCAAGAATACGCAGCTCAAATTCAGCTAGACATTTCTAACCCAGAAGCAGTGGCGAACTACCTCATGGAGCAAATTGGTGAGTCAACGTCTGTATCAGTGGGTAAAGACCACAGAGTGGCCGGAAGAACTGCCTACCAACTGATCGCTCAACCAAATGCCAATAATTCTTTGATTGAGTCGGTGATTGTTTCAGTTGATTCAGAAACCGGAATGGCACTTGATGTAAAGGTTTATTCGAAAGAAAAAGAGGCTCCAGCATTCGAAGTTGGCTTCGAGTCCATCAGCTTTGAAATTCCAAGTGCCTCCATGTTTAGCTTCACTCCCCCAGCCGGCACAATCGTTGAGACCCTAGAGGTTCCAACTGAGCTAGAAGCCGAACTAGAAAAGCTAATGGCTGAAGCTGACTTGAAAGAGCTTAGTGAAGACCAGAAAACCACATTGAAGGCTGAGCTTGAGGCAAAGTATGGTGCGGCCCCCGAAACCGAGCTACTCGGCGAGGGCTGGGAGTCGGTTATGTACCTAAGTGCAATTCCTTCTCAGGTTCCCATGGAGCTTCTAGAGAACGAGCTGTTCGCTGATTTGATGACTACCGTTGCCGGTGGCAGGGTGTTTTCCACTCCTGTGATGAACGTGCTGATTACAGACTCTGGTGAGCTTTACGCTGGTGCAGTGACAGTTGCGTTCCTTCAGGAAGTTGCAGCCCGGTAGGTGACAACCTATGGCCAACTGGCTATTGAGACCGTTGGCCTCGAGAAAGCCTTCGGCGACCAAAAAGCGGTAGCTGGAATAACCCTCAGAGTCCCAGCGGGTTCAGTCTTTGGATTCTTGGGGCCAAACGGTTCAGGCAAAACCACAACCATCCGAATGCTGCTCGGCCTGGCCGAAGCCACCAAGGGTGAAATCAATCTCCTGGGATATTCAATTCCAAAGCAACTTGCCGACGTGCTTCCAAAAGTTGGTGCATTAGTAGAAGGCCCAGCGTTTTACCCTTACATGTCTGGCCGCAACAACTTGATTCGCATGGACTCGGCCGATCGAAACTCAAACTCTCGAACCCGTGAACAAAGAGTCGACGCTGCTCTCGAAAGAGTGGGGCTTAGCAACGCCGCCAAAAAGAAAGTCCATGCCTATTCACTTGGCATGAAACAGCGTCTTGGCCTAGCCAACGCACTTCTAAAACCCAGGGAGCTCTTGATTCTTGATGAGCCAACAAACGGTCTAGATCCGCAGGGAACCCGCGAGGTAAGAAACCTTATTCGCTCACTAGCTTCTGAAGGCATAACAATTTTTCTTTCAAGCCACCTCTTGTCTGAAATCGAACAGCTCTGTTCCCACGTAGCCGTGATGCGTGCTGGCGAAATTGTAGCTCAGGGATCAATGAACGAGCTTCGCTCAAATGGCCAAACCAGGTTGATTCTTGAGGTAGATCAGGTGGCGGAAGCAAAGGCGATATTGAAAGCTGCTGGTATTTCCAAAACGAAGATTATCGGCCGAAAATTGATTTGCTCAGTTGACAGTGAAATGGATGTTGCCAAGCTCAACCAGGAGTTAGTTGCCAAAAAGATTTCGGTGAGTGAGATAAGACTTGAGCACCCAAGCCTGGAGGAGTATTTTGTTGACCTAACCGGAGAGGGCTTTGAAGTTGTTCGCTAGATTATTCAGCCTCTCACTGATGCTCTCAGAGCTTAAGGTGATGTTCACTCGCCGAAGAACCTGGGCCATGCTTGCGGCTATCGCGATGATCCCAATCTTGCTGGCAACCGCCGTTTATCTGAGCGCAGACCAGATTGCCCCCGGAGAAGGCCCACCCTTCCTAGACCGAGTAACTCAAAACGGACTTTTCACTGGGTTCACCGCCATGCTTTTGGCAATGCCATTATTCCTACCGTTAACTATGGCCGTCGTTTCTGGAGACACCATCGCTGGCGAAGCAGGTCTTGGAACTCTTAGGTATTTGCTGATTGCACCAGTTGGCCGAGCAAGGTTGTTGGTTGTGAAATACCTTGGAACTTTAACTTTTGCCCTAGTTGGGACTTTTGTCCTGATGATTGCGGGGGCAATCAGTGGTGCAATCCTGTTTCCAGTTGGGCCAGTGACTCTCTTGAGTGGCGACGTAATTCAAATACCCGAGGCTTTTGGAAGGATGGCTTTGGTTGCGCTCTACACAACGGTTTCTATGATGGGAATGTTGGCGCTTGGTTTGTTTATCTCGACCCTAACCACAATTCCTGTTGGCGCCATGACCGGTGTATTGGTGGCTAGCGGAGTGAGCCAGATTCTAGATAACCTGCCCCAGCTTGCTTGGTTGCACGAGTGGTTATTCACTCACTACTGGTTGGATTTTGCAGACATCCTGCGCCAGCCCGTTGAACTTGGGAGCCTGGGATCGAATTTGATTCTGCAGCTGGGATACGTAGCCGTTTTTGGGGCCTTGGCCTACGGCCGCCTTGCGTCAAAAGACATTCTTAGCTAACCATCTCTGGCTGCGCTGAGGAATTAGTCTCTTTTGAAATGCTCTTCGCTTAGATCTTGGCTGTTCTTGCTAAAAAAGGCAGAGCCTGCGATGTAAATAGACAGCACCATGACTGTGATGATCCCAACAGAGCTAACCGCCATAAGAGATGTGATCTCGTTGAACTCAAGGACGAGCGGGGTGTTGTAGTCAAAGTCCGCTTGGACAACATTGATTCTTGACATCTTGACCGTCCCTTCATGGCTTACTTTTTGACTAAAGCTTTAGGCTCTGTGGAGCTTGCCCAGGACCTATTTTAGCCCGAGATATCGCCCCTTGACACGCCCGAACCCATCACCAAAACCCCTTTGTTTGGCGCATCTTCGGGCTTGTTTCCTTAGAAAACCCTGATAACGGGTGGTAGGTTAAAAAGCGTGTAAGTGATGCGAGGAAGCATCGTCGATGTAATTTGTCCCCGATGAATCCTTGGCAGCTTGCCTCTCTCAGCTGAAAGGAAACAACAAATTATGAGTGAATCAGGTTACCTGGTCGTTTATAACGGCTTCTCCCTAGGAATAGCGGCGATGCTTTTCACCACCATTTTCTTGCTATTCGCACGTGAGCGCGTACTGCCTCGCTACCGTATGGCTATCTTGGTGTCTGCAACAGTGACCGGTATCGCTGCCTATCACTACTTCAGAATGTTTGACAGCTTCAACGACGCTTTCGGTCCAGAAGCCGTAGAAGGTGCTGTGTTCAACGTTGGCTACCGCTACGTTGACTGGCTACTAACTGTGCCTCTACTACTAGTCGAGACCATCGCGGTTCTTGCTCTAGCTAAGTCAGCTCAGACTGCTCTACTAGTTCGTCTAGTTCCAGCATCTGCGTTGATGATTGCTCTTGGTTACCCAGGAGACGCTGGCCTAGACATCGGTGGCATCACTGCTCCAATGTGGGGTCTACTATCCACAATTCCATTCCTGTACATCCTGTACATCTTGTTCGTTGAGCTAGGTAAGTCTCTTACCAAGCAGAGCAAGCAGGTTCAGAGAAGAATCAAGGAGCTACGTCTTCTTCTTCTTGCTACCTGGGGTGTCTACCCAATCGCGTTCATCGCTAACATGAACGCTGTTGGATTCGACGAGCAGGGCTTTGTTCTACGCGAAACCGGATACACCATCGCTGACATCTTGGCGAAGTGTCTATTCGGCCTAATGATCTTCTCGATCGCTCGTATGAAGAGCGCCGAGGACGACAAGGCATTCGCAGCTGCAGAGTTCAAGGGCAAATAAGCCTTAGATTCAAAGCTAAACAAAAGGCGTCGGGAAACCGGCGCCTTTTGTTTTGCCCTCTTGTGCGAATTGCCTACTAGAAAAGAAAAACACCCAAGCTATTGGCCTGGGTGTTTTTCAAGCAAGGCTTTTCCGAGATAAGGATTGTTCTCGAGTCCGCCCTCTCGCGAGGGAGGGGTCACGTTCGTAGAACAGAGCCTCCTGAGCGCTTTCTTGCGAGCGCGTCGGCAGTTGCAGCAATCAGTAGAACTAGTCCTGTGATGATGAAGGCCACACCGGCTGGCATACCCAACAAACCCAGGCCATTGTCAATCATTGCGATAACCATGGCGCCTATAGCTGCGTGAGCTAAGCGTCCTCGGCCACCGAACAAGCTCACGCCACCTACAACCGCAGCGGCAACGCCAGCCAGCACGATTGTTCGTCCCGCGGATGATTCGACGTTTCCGATTCGACTCACGTTGAAGACTCCGGAAATCATGGCTAAAAATGAGCAAACTACAAAAGCGGTTATTCGAATGTTTGTTACCTTGATTCCTGCCCTGCGGGCAGCTTCAGGGTTTCCACCGACTGCGTACATGTATCGGCCAAATTTTGTTCTGTCCAATACGAAGGTTCCGATGAAAAGAATCAAGATCACAATCGGCACAACTGTTGGAACTCCCTGAATAGGGTTTGTTGCAACCAAGCTGCGCTGTAGGTTCAAGAAGTAAACCAATCCGGCACCCAAAACTGCTATTGATGCAACTTTGGCAATCAGCAACGAAAGCGGTCTAGCTGGCAGATTAGCTTTTAGCCTTCTGGCTCGATCCCAGTAGCCCATTCCAAATGTGGTTGCAAGAATAACTGCAAGCAACACCCAACCGCCCCAAAGGGGAAGATTGGTGTTCATGATTGCTTGAATCTCTGGAACCTCAAGGCGAAGCAGTCCGCCGCTTCCAAGAATTAGGAGCATTACGCCAGGAAGGGCGATGTAGACAGCTAGGGACATCACGAAGGAGGGAACTCCGACTTTGGCTACGAAAAAACCTAGAAAGGTACCAATCATGATGGCAAAAACAAAAGCAAGGATGAAACTAGATAGCCAAGGCCACCCGTCAACGCTGTTTAGCTTAACGAATATGGCCATTCCTGTCCCGGCAGTCACGCCTGCGGAAAGGTCTATTTCGCCCAGCATCAAAACAAACACCAGAGCAGCCGCCAACATTGTCAAAGTCGCAGCCTGCGTCAGAAGGTTCGCGATGTTTATGGTTGTGAAAAAGAACGGGGAAAGGGAGCTGAAGAGGGCAAGAAGAAGAAGAAGAGCTCCCACCGCTGGAAGAGCTCCCATTTCGCCACTTTTCAGCTTTGATATGTATGAGCGAATCTGCTCCTTTGCAGATCCCTCCTGGCCGGTATTGATAGTTATGGTGTCTGGTCCAGACATTAGGAAATCGCCCCTTCGCTCTTGATACCAGTGATGTATCCAATAATTTCATTGTGGTTTGTGTCTTTGACATCTAGTTGGGCAACCATGTTGCCAAGGTAAAGAACAGCGATATCGTCAGCAACCTGGAACACATCCTGAAGGTTGTGGCTAATCATGATTACTGCAATGCCCTTGTCCGCTAGTCGACGAACAAGCGCCAGAACCTGAGCGGTTTGGGCAACACCTAACGCAGCCGTTGGCTCGTCAAGAATAACTAGCTTTGCGTCGCGAAGAACTGAGCGCGCAATAGCAACAGTCTGTCTTTGACCGCCGGATAGCGACGAAACTTTTTGACGAACTGATTTCACGGTCTTGACTGACAAAGATTCAAGGGCCTTAGCGGCTGCGAACTCCATTGCAGATTCATCGATAGTCATCTGAGAGATTTCTTCGCGACCCAGGAACATATTCTGAACAATGTCTAGGTTTTCACAAAGAGCAAGATCCTGATAAACAACCTCAATCCCAAGTGCCGAAGCAATTCTTGGTGTTGTCATGGCGACTTCTTCGCCTTGAAACTTCACGCTGCCCGAGTCGTACCACTGAACACCTGCAAGTCCCTTAATGAGTGTCGATTTTCCCGCTCCGTTGTCACCAACCAATGCGGTGACGCGACCGGGATATATTTTTAGATTTGTTCCCTTGAGAACATCAACAGGACCAAAACTCTTCTTTACATCAAGGAGTTCAATCAGTGGCTGGCTCAATTGGCAACCTCTCTCTAATGATTCCATTTAGAGAAACTGGGCGCCAGCGATAAGCTGGCGCCCAGTTTCAGGCAATGCTATTACTTTACTTTACGCCGAACTTTTCACAAGCTGCTACTACCTCTGGGGTACATAGCTTCTCGACAGTTGCGTCGCCTGCTGCAACAACATCCTTGACGGTTTCCGCTGTTGTCAACACTGGGTCAATTGAAACGAATGGCACGCCATCGTTCTCCTTGGTTGTTGGGTATACCTCACCGTTTAGAATCGCGGTGATTACCTTCAGTGCTGCCTCAACCTGAAGGCTGAATGGCTTCCATACGGTACCGTACTGCTTACCTAGAAGAACATTCTGTAGACCTGCAACAGATGCATCCTGACCTGAAACTGGAACGACTAGGCCGTTCTTGTCCAAGATGGTGATGATCGAAGCTGCGTTGTTGTCGTTAGGGGCTAGAACTGCGTCAACATTTCCGTTAACTGCAGTGAAAGCCTGTTCGAATAGAGTTCCAGCCTTTGCGCCATCCCATGTACCTTCCATGGTGAAAGCAGCCTTTGCGCCAGCAGCGTCAAGAACGCCTAGAGCACCGTTTAGGAACATAGCTGCGTTGCCATCTGTTGGATCTCCTGAGGAGTAGATGATGCTAGCGGTAGTGATGTCCTTGCCAGCTGCAGCTAGACCATCAACGATCATCTGGCCCTGAAGAGCTCCAACGGTCTCGTTGTCGAATGACACGTAGTAGTCAGCCCCAGCGATTGGACGGTCGTAAGCGATTACAGGAACTCCCTGAGCCTTTGCCTTCTCGGCAACTGCAACTCCAGCACCCTGTAGGTCAACTAGCAGCATTACTCCACAACCCTTGGTTAGCTGTGCGTCGGAGATTGTTGCGTACTTGGATGGGTCATTCTGGGCGTTCTGAATATCAGCTTCGAAACCCGCTGCAGTCAAACCCTTTTCAAGAGCTGGACGGTCGCTAGGCTCCCAGCGAGTTCCGCTGTCAGCATCTGGCAAAATCACGCAAGCGCGAAGTGAACCGGCTTCAGTTCCGGACTCTGCAGGCGCACAGCCAGCAAATCCTAGAACCGACACCGCTGCAAGAGCGGTGATTTTGAGCATTGAAGAAGTCTTCATTGATGCCCTTTCTGGTTTAGTTTGGTTTCCGAGCAAAACAGGTGCCCTACTCGGCTAGCTCTCAATTTTGAGGAACTACCACAATGGTGGCAGTACCTTCTTGAACTATCAAATCAAACCTGCTTGAACGGCCTAACGGTTAGGTAACGACTTGTTAGGCAAGGTCCAATCTGGCTCTGGTTTCATAGGCCATGCCCTGCCTGACGGATTCCAAACAGACCCAATCCACAGGCTAGGCTTGGGCCCAAACTGTTTAGCTCTTGGATGGCTTGACCTGAAAAAACATAAGGTCTGGCTGAATGCCCCGGAGCCCTGAGCGTCCCAGATGCGGGGGCCAGGCAGTAGTTTCGCTCGATACAGAGGAGTCAAATAATGTCAGCTAAAACTAAATTCACATTCGGATTGTGGACAGTCGGATGGTTGGGGGCGGATCCCTTTGGCTCAGCAACGCGAGCTCCCATTGAGATTGAGGAAACGCTTGAAAACCTGAAAGCAGTTGGTGCTTACGGAATCACGGCTCACGATGATGACATTTTTTCATTCGAGAGCACAGAAGCTCAGAGGCGAACTGCAATTGATCAACTTAAGGCCGGTCTTTCAAACACCGGTCTCAAGATGCCGATGCTGACCACAAACTTGTTTTCCCACCCAGTCTTTAAGGACGGTGCCTTCACAAACAATGACCGCGAGGTTCGTCGGTTCGCAATTCGCAAGGTAATAAAAAACATAGACCTTGCTAATGAGATGGGGGCAACAACATTCGTCATGTGGGGAGGTCGCGAAGGCGCAGAATACGACAGCTCTAAGAACATAATGGATGCGTTGGCACGCTATCGCGAAGCGCTGAATGTTTTGAGTGAGTACGTTCTTGCCCAAGGGTATGACATAAAGTTTGCTCTCGAACCAAAACCAAACGAGCCACGGGGAGATATCCTCCTGCCAACGATTGGGCACGCACTTGGATTTATTGAAACGCTCGATCACCCTGAAATTGTGGGGTTAAACCCAGAAACTGGGCACGAACAAATGGCAGGACTGAACTTCACCGCAGGTATCGCCCAGGCGATTGACGCTGGAAAGCTTTTTCATATTGACCTAAATGGGCAAAAAGGAATCAAGTACGACCAGGACTTGGTCTTCGGCCATGGTGATTTAGCCAATGCCTTCTCATTGGTTCATCTGCTCGAGTTTGGAAAGAACGGAAACTCCGCCTACGACGGACCCCGACACTTTGACTACAAACCATCACGTACCGAGGACTGGACAGGGGTCTGGGAGTCAGCTAAAGCGAATATCAGAATGTACAACCTTCTTGAGCAAAGGGCCGAGAAGTTTGAGAACGATCCTGAAGTTAAGGCACTTCGCCAAAGGGCTAAGGTCGATCAGGTTTCCGTGTCAACTCTAAGCGCCGGAGAAACTGCGTCCGAGCTAGCTAAGGAATCCTCCAATTTCGACCCGGACTCCTACTTCAACAATAAAGGTGCGGGTTTTGTGCAATTGAACCAGATTGCCCTAGAGCACCTGATGGGTGCTCGCTAGCAATGTCTCGGCAGTTGGTTGCCGGGGTTGACTCCTCGACCCAGAGCTGCAAAGTCTTGGTTATGGATTCTCTAACAGGAGAGATTGTCCGTCAGGGTAAAGCGGCTCACCCAAGCGGTAGCGAAGCTGATCCGAACTTATGGTGGGATGCTCTGCTCGAAGCAATCTCACAAGCTGGAGGAATTGACGATGTCTTGGCAATCTCTATAGCGGGACAGCAGCACGGGATGGTTCTTTTAGATTCAGCAGGTAAAGTGATTCGCCCGGCGCTTTTATGGAACGACACCAGAAGTTCCAAAGAAGCACAAGAGATAATCGAGCACTTTGGCGCCGACTGGTTAGCGACGAACACTGGGAGTGTCCCCTCGGCGTCTTTTACTGCGACCAAGCTTCGCTGGGTCAGAAATAACGAACCTGAAAACCTCGCCAAGATTGAAGCTGTTTGTCTACCGCATGATTATCTAAGCTGGCGCCTATCGGTTGATCACACAGACATCAAAAAAATATTTACCGATAGATCTGATGCTTCCGGTACCGGTTACTTCAACCCAACAACTAACAACTATCTGGCTGAGGTTCTAGATTTTTGTCTGGGAAAAAAAGTCTCTTTGCCTGAAATTAGATCTCATTCAGAACCAGCCTCGAGAGTCCGTTCAGATCTATCTCCAAATCAACCATTGATTGGTGCGGGGATGGGCGACAATGCGGGAGCTGGGCTGGGCCTTGATTTATCACCCGGCAAGTTTGCTGTTTCCATTGGGACCAGTGGGACCATATTTGGTTCACTTAGTGAACCATTCGCCGATGCGACTGGAACAATTGCTGGTTTTGCCGATGCAAGGGGGGATTTTCTTCCACTTGTTTGTACCATCAATGCAGCTCGGGTTATCGAGTGGGGTTCGTCTTTGTTAGGAATTAGCCTGGATGAGTTTGGTGATTTGGCGCTTTCAGCAGCTCCAGGGGCAGACGGCGTAAAAGTTCTTCCATACTTGGAAGGCGAACGAACTCCTAATTTACCAGATGCCACCGCAAGTATTTCTGGGATCACCCTCGACAACGGAACCAGAGAAAATTTTGCTAGAGCTTGCATAGAGGGCATGCTTCTTGGATTAGCCAACGGTGGCAGAGTGATATCTGCTTTGGGCCAAGAAATCACCTCTGTGTCTCTGATTGGTGGAGCCGCGGCTAACCGTGCTGTGCAACAAATTGCGCGTGAGCTATTTGATTGCCAAGTTCTGGTTCCTGAGCCGGCAGAGTATGTTGCACTAGGTGCAGCTAAACAAGCTGCAAATCTCCTAATGTAGGCTCACAGCATTCGTCTAGATAACCTAACTAGAAATCTTTATCTCAAGTTTGGTAAATCCGTTCACATGCATGATTGTGCTACCGTCTTCCAGCACCGCTTGAGCCCAATCAATTTCTGGTTCCTTTGCAAAAGACCACCGATTTAATCTAGGCAGTAGTGCCCTTATGAAGGCGGAGCTCTCTATCTCCGTGATGTTTTGACCAAGGCAACTGTGCGCTCCAAATCCGAATGCAACATGGGCGTTTCTCTCTCTAGAGAAGTCAATAACATTTGGGTTCTCCCATTGGGAACGATCATGGTTGGCAGAAACAAAGCTCAAGAGTACATACTCGTCAGTCTGTCGAGTTGAATCTTCACCCACCACAAAAGCCCTAGGCGCCCTTTCCATTCTTGGGAGAGGTGACACAAATCTTGCCACCTCGTTTATCGCAGGTCTTAGGTCGGATAGGTTTTCTTGCAGCCTGAGCACATCAGTCGGAGTCTTAACCAGGTGCCAAACAAAAGTGTTCAACAACTTAATTACGGTGTCTCGGCCACCGGCTAGTAGGACGTTAGCAATGCCTTGCATTTCTTGCCTGTTTACTCTGACTCCATCTATCTCGAGTCCAGCGACAAAATCCCAGATGTCCCTGTCTGGCTCACCCTGTAGTAGACGATTCTCCGCTTCGTCAAACACGCGATCAAGATATGCCTGAAGGGTGGCACCGGATCTAGAGCTGTCTTTTGAAAAGTCTCGTTCTCGTAGGGCGGCCTCTGCCTCTTTTATAGACTCGCCCTTTTGGTAGGAAGCGGCCGTCCAAACGTCTGGCCCCCAAGAGGTCCACTCCTGGCAATCCTGCGGTCGCCCATAGATAATCCCCAAGCAGCCGATGACGTATCGAAGCACCAAGTCTCTATCTACATCAAAGGTGGGCCGCTGATCCAGCTCATCCAGCAACTCATTAGCAAGATGCTCGAATGCTTGGGAGTGGGGTTGTATAGAGGCAGCCGCGAAAAACTCACTAAGGGCCATTCGGAACTTCGTATGTCTAGGTGGATCAGCTTCGAGGGGCAATTGCCTATAGCTGCGCACGTCCCGGTCTCCCAGAAGATCACTGGAGTACTCTTCCCAGTTGCGGGCAGCCTCTCGGACTTCACGGTAGCCACGTATCTCTCGGCGCATATCTAAAAGTAAACACCACAGATTTAGCTTCAAGGGTCTCGGGGGCTATGTTTTGCGCCAGGGGTGTTTTTCTACTATTGTTTTAGCAATACCTTCCAATAAGGAGCCCTAAAATGCCAGAACTGCGTATCTCGCAATCTGCTGGTTTTGCTATGGGTATGTCAATGATGTCTATGGAGCGAA
>ERZ1022756.409-NODE-409-length-12618-cov-10.267532_pt1 | contig 12618 bp, 10 predicted proteins | sample MGYA00520902_ERZ1022756 | MGnify/ENA primary metagenome ERZ1022756 (study PRJEB33162, sample SAMN09537601) | freshwater metagenome | isolation source: freshwater | place: Canada:Alberta | collected 2017-07 | study: EMG produced TPA metagenomics assembly of the... | reverse complement strand
AATGCCACGCCCCCTTGAAGGAATCACCGTTCTCTCCCTAGAACAATTCGGAGCAGGACCATTTGGCACTGTCCATCTGGCAGATCTTGGTGCCCGAATCATCAAGATTGAAGATCCAAGTTCCGGTGGTGACGTTGGCAGATATGTTCCGCCTTATGCACATGAGGAAGACTCACTATTCTTTGAGGCATTCAATCGAAACAAAGAATCAATTTCGCTAGACCTATCAACTCCGGCCGGCCGAGCAACCTTTGAAGACTTAGTAAAGCAAAGCGATGCGGTCTATTCGAACTTGCGCGGCGATGTTCCAGCAAAGCTAAAGATCACTTACGAAGATTTAAAGCATCTAAATCCTGCAATTGTCTGCTGCTCACTCAGCGGTTTTGGCATGAGTGGTCCACGCTCGAAAGAACCTGGCTATGACTACATGTTGCAAGGTTTGGCTGGCTGGATGTCACTAACTGGTGAGCCAGATGGTCCGCCAACCAAGAGTGGTCTATCGCTCGTTGATTTCTCTGGTGGCTTCGTTGCCGCTCTTGCCTTGGTTAGTGGAATTCATGCCGCCAGGCGCGATGGTGTTGGTATGGATTGCGATGTTTCGCTTTATGACACTGCACTTTCTATGACTAGCTACATCGGTGCCTGGCACTTGTCGGGTGGCCACGAACCAATTCGCCACTCGCATTCTGCACATCCTTCGTTAGTGCCATTCCAGGTCTTCCAGACTAAGGATTACTGGATCGTTATTGGTTGCGCTAAAGAGAAGTTCTACGAGCGTCTGTGTGAAGTGATTAATCGCCCTGATCTAGCTACCAATCCAGATTTCGCTAACTTCACAGTCCGATATGAAAATCGCGATGCTTTGGTTTCGCAACTTGATGACATCTTCAAAACTCGTACCACTGCGGAATGGCTAGCTGACTTAGTTCCAGCAGGTGTACCAAGTGCGCCCGTGAACACAATTGAACAGGCTTTCAAAGAAGAACACACCATCGCTCGAGAAATGATTGCCCATAGCGAGCATGAGTACTTTGGCAAACTTCGCACACCGGCATCACCAGTTAATGTCGGGCCAAAGCGTCAAACTTACCAGCGAGCTCCTAAACGCGGTGAGCACACTATTTCAGTTCTTAAGGAAATGTTGGACCTCACTGACGAACAGATCCAGGCACTTGAAGCAACTGGTGCCTTTGGAGAAGCTAAGTGAAAGCCTGGGATGGCGCCGCTTATGACGCCTTGCCACTTCCCCATGAGCAATGGGGCATCCGAACTATTGCAGCTCTAAATCTGCAGCCTCACGAAACGCTTTTAGATGCAGGCTGTGGCACAGGTCGCGACGCTCAATTAGCGCTAGAACAACTTTCAATTGGCTCATTGATTTGCGTAGACCAAAGCAGCACCATGTTGGACCAATGCCGAGCTCGCTTTGGTACCGATTCGCGCGTGCGCATCATGGAAGGTGACTTGGACAAAGCCCTTCCAGTGGAACCAGAAAGCATCGATGCAATCATGTCGGTGGCTGCTCTGCATTGGCTGGCCGACCACAACAACGTTTGGCAACATTTCTTTAGTGCTTTAAAGCCTGGTGGTCGACTTGCAACTGACTGTGGTGGTTTTGGAAACTTGGAAAAGACTTTGGCTTTAGTGCCACAGATTGATGCAAACATTAAGTTTCCTAATTGGTACTACGCAAATGTGACTGACACTGAGGCGTTACTTAAAGCAGCTGGATTTGTTGACATAGAAGTAAGTCTTCGTCCGCATCCAACTCCCCTGCCCGATAAGCAAACTTTGGCAACTTACCTTCGGACGTTAGTTTTCCGCGAGTGGAGCGATGATCAGATTGCCAAGATGTCAGAGCTGCTGACCGACAACACTCTTGACTATGTCCGCCTTGAAGTTCGGGCCCGCAAGGCTTAAGTGACCGAAAACCCATTGAAGATAGGTGTCTTGTCTCGGCGAGCACCCATTGGCCAGCATCCGGAAATAGGTGCAACTCTTGAGCATGTTGGTGGCCTAACCAGAGTTTTACCCGCCCTCGCTGAATTTGCACACATGAACTGGACTGCAGTCACAACGCAAAGTCAATTGGGTCTTCCCCGGCATTACTCACTGGCCAAGGTTTCTGGTCAAAGTTATCCGCATGAAATAGAAGTCTTTCTTTCTGAAGTAGATCCTTTAGTACTAAATCAGAGTGATTGGTTTTGTACTCACTTCATTTGGCCGCTTCTGCATGACATGGCTATTCCAGAAATCGATATTGCAGAAATGGAAGCAAGTCTTAACTCCATGAAATCTGCCTGCAATGCCCTGGCAGCTAGTTGTATTGACTCAGATAACAACGGTTACTTAGTTAATGACTTTCAGCTTTCCCAAGTTCCTGTAGCGCTAAAGAATCTCGAACCAAATAAGCCAGTTACCTTCTTTTTGCACACCCCTTGGCCGAAGTTAATTCCAAGGAATAATGCTGCGATCAAGATTCTTGAATTTTTGGCCACCGGAATGCTGGGCGCTGATGTTATTGAATTTCAAACTCAAAAGGATCTGCAAGCATTTGAAGGCTTCGTTTCGGATTACCTGCCATCACAAATAATGAATGTGAAACTGGAAGTTAATCCAGTTTCGGTTGACATTTTGAGCTTGGCAGAGCAGTCAATGGGTTTTGCGGATTTCAAAAGTCTTTACGAGGAAGAAATAAGTTATGTTCACATTGCCCGAAGTGACCCAATAAAGAACACATTAGCGACGATAATTGCATTTAGTGATTTAGCAAAACGCTTCACGGAATCTTCGCCACGAAGTTACTTGGATCTTTACATAGTTCCATCGCGCCAGCAGTGGCCAGAATATCGATCCCTACTAACTGAAATAGTTGAGTGCGTAGAAAGTAGCAATGCCAAACTCAGTTTCCTCAACTACTCACCTATTCGAATTCACGTTGGCAATGACTACCAGCGCGCTAGTTCGGCACTCAAACATTACGACTACTTGATTGCATGTTCGGTAGCTGACGGACTGAATCTCGTTGTTAAAGAAGGTGCAGTTCTCAATAACCGAAACGGTGTCATCATCAGTACAAAGAATATTGGTGCCATGGCTGAGCTGGGCGAATTCTGCGTCGTTGCTGCCGAAGCTACTGAAGTAGGAATCGCTGAAGCCCTGAGAGAAGCGCAAAATCTAAGCTCTGAATCACGCAGAAAGATGTCAGCGGATCTAAAGCGCCATATTCAGGAATTTGATTCGAGCAACTGGGCACTAAATGTTGTTGCAAACTTTAAAGTTTTAGAAAAAGTTTAGAACTTAAGACTTTTCAGGTTGCAGGCTCACATCAGTGATGTGGACGCCATTTACATCAACTAGATTTTGGTCGAGGTTTAACAAAGCAAACTTCAAGCGATCGATGTCAGACAGATTTCCCTTATTGCGAGTTCGAACATCAAGCTCAATAGTTACCCGCAAATCTTGTGCCTGTCCTACAGTTACGCCAGCTGCCTTTGCCATCTTGTCGGCAACAATTGAGGTGATTTCGCCGCGGGCAACCATAGCTGCCAACGATGCGGCGAGCTCAACCTTCCACTTGTCGGCATCTTTTGGACCCAAGTAAACCGGTTCGTTGTTTCCAACGTAATGCGGACGCCAGACGAAGAAGGAAGATAGTTCACCAGTTGGAACCAGAGTGAATTCGCGCTCGACCTTGACCCGGCGTGGGCCTGGGTAAGGCATTGGAGTGTTCTGTACGCCAATGGTGTGTGGGAACCAGCGGAATTCGCGCTTAACAAATCCAACTGAGTGTGGTGCCCAAACGAAAGTAGATGGTTGCTTCTCGTACTGAACGGCCGGTGGTGCTGGTGTTGGCCATTCAACTTCAGTCTTGTAGCCAATCTTGTGTGGCGACCAGGTGTAGTTGCGAGTGACGTGTAGGTAAGGTCCCTTTAGTCCGTTCATGTGAGGGCGCCATACGAAACCTCGCTTGATGCCACCACCCTTACGAGTTCCTAGGTAACTAAGCTCAACAATCTTTTCCGGCGTTAGTTCGCGACCGGTTAATTCCGCAACAACTTTGCCTTCAGCAAAGATAAGAACGCGGTTGCAGATGTTGGCTAAGTCTTCGTGTTCAGCGGAAGCGACGATGACGCCGGCGCCAGCGCGAGCGGCGTCGGCAATCTTTCCAAAGATGGCTGCCTTGCTACCGACGTCAACACCTTGCGTTGGTTCGTGAAGCAAAAGGACGTCTGGCTTAATCTGAATCCACTTTGCAAGCAAAGCTTTCTGCTGATTTCCACCCGACAGCTTGCGAAGTTCGATACCTGGAACTGGAGGCTTTACGTCAAAGCGACGAAGCAGTTCGCCAACATCTTTTTTCAGCTTATTCTTGCGTAGCCGACCAGTTGTGAAGTACTTGCTAAGTACTGGCATACCAACGTTGTCAGTAAGTGTTGCAAGCAAAACGCCACTGGCGCCAGTTCGGTCACCTGGAAGTAAGGCCACACCAGCGTCTACTGCCTTACGTGGGTTTAAATCTTCTTTTTCAAACTTCTTACTCTTGATGGTTATCGTGCCATCGGTGTGTTCAAGCGCACCGAATAATGCATAAGGAACTTGATCGTGACCGGCACCCATTAGGCCAGTCATACCAAGTACTTCACCGCGACGAAGTGTGATGTTCAATTTTGGAATAGATCCAGCAGCCATGTTCTTGGTTGAAAGAACAACTTCTTTTGAAGGAGTTGGTACATGATCTGGGTAGAACGCATTTAGCGACTGACCAAGAATCATTGCAACGAGATCAGCTTCTTTGGTTTCCTTGGTGTTTACGGTGGCAACCTTGCGGCCATCGCGAAGTACCGAAATCCGATCGGTTAAGTTCAAAATTTCATCGGTACGGTGACTGATGAAAACCACACCAGTTCCCTGTCGCGTCACCTTCTTGACAGCGTCAAAGAGCTTGTCTACCGATTCACTAGGTAGGTACGCGGTTGGTTCATCCAGAACTAGAACGTGACCCTCAGGGTTTGTAGCAATCTCGCGGATAGCACGAGCGATGGCAACAATTGCTCGATCAACCGGAGGTAAAGCACCAACCGGAGTTAGTGGATCCCACTTCAATCCAAACTGGGAAAGCTGATATGCAACTGCACTTTTTTCATCAGCCCATGGAATCTTAGATAGTCCGCCACGGCGCCAAGTGCCTAGACGCAAATTTTCAAGAATGCTAAATGCTGGAACTAAACCTAGGTCTTGGTGGACGAAAACCATGCCAAGTTGTGCAGCATCGCTGCCGCGAAGTGGAAGTTCAATATCTTCACCACGCAAAACCAATTTTGTGCCACGGTCAGGCTCGTGGAAGCCGCTGAGGACTTTAATCAGCGTTGATTTACCGGAGCCGTTGCGACCTACAAGGCCATGAATCTCGCCAGGGCGAACATCAAAATCTACATTTGAAAGTGCTTTGGTTGGTCCAAATGTTTTGGACAGATTTGTGAACTCAAGTACGGGGCGAATGCCACTGTCTTCAGTCACTTTTATCTCCTGCACTAAATCTTTTGACTTAACTTTTAAATCTTTGCTTGCAAACTTAAAGAAGAGTGTGACTGGTTGGAGTCACTTCTGACTCCAACCAGTCACAACTAATTACTAGCTAGCGGTCCAGAACTTTGCGAATTCTGCTGCAAAGTCAATGCCGTACCAGTTAACTGAATCTTCTACAGTTGCATCGATTGAACCAATGTTTGATTCATCGAATACCTTGCAGGTGATTCCGTAGTTGTCTGGAACTGCATTACCGGTCAAAATACGTAGCGCTGCATCTGCAGTTGCGTATGAGAACCAGTCATTTGGACAACCGACGTCCATCTTTACTGAGCCTGTACCAATGCCAGCTGCAACTGCAGGAGTCATGTTGAATGACGACTGAATCGCGGCTGAACCTGCAGCGTCAAGACCAGCGCCAGTAGCGATAGTCATGCCGTCGTAGATTGGCATCAAGTGTGTGATTGATGGATCTGCTGTAACAGCGTTCTTTGCAACACCATCAAGTGTTCCATCGAACCATGTTGCAAGCGGTGCATCCTGGTAATCAACCTTGGCATCTGGGCAAACTTCTGCAACGCGAGCCTTGATTGTGTCAATCATGATTGGGCTGGAGGCTTGGCCTTCAGATCCCCATACAACTGCGTTTCCGGCACCTTCACCTGTTACACAGAACCAGTCAGCCATCAAGCTTGCTGGGATTGTGTAGTCGAATGATGGATCTGCAGCAATACCGTCAGCTACTGCAACACCTGGTGCTGCGGTCTGGTTGGTTGTCATTACTGGAATGTCGCCCAAGTCAGCTAGCGGAATAAGTGCGGCTGGAACTGCGTTGGTGACGATTAGGTCAACCTGATCAGTTACTGCCTGTGCGAAGAACTTAGGTAGTGGATCGATAACGCCACCAGCATCACTTGTCTGTGTGACAGTTACACCCTGTGACTCAAGGCCAGCCTTGATTGTGTCGGTCCACTGCTTCAATACTGGAATCTGGTCGTTGATCGAAATCATCGCAACCTTCTTGCCAGATGCAGCCGAAGCGTCGAACGCGTCGCCTGGGTAAGCAAATGTTAGGGATGCAGCAAGAGCGGCATCATATGCTGCCTGTGCTGTCGCCAAACCATCTGCTGCCGCAGGTGCGCTAGCAGCCTCGGTAGGTGCTGCTTCTTCAGACGAGCTTGAGCAACCGCTCAAAACTAGTCCAGCAGCAAGTGCGGCGGCTACGAAGCCGTAACGCATTTTCTTTTGTGCTTGCATTAGACGTACCTTTCCCGTTGTTTTGATTCAGTCACTCGACCGCGACCGAAGGTTGGATGCCACTGTGGCTACGAGCACGCCGATAACAAGCGCGAGTCCGTAGAACACATCTGTAATCCAAACCTCGAAGCCCTTGAGCTGTAAGCCCGTGATTCCGGTTTCGAGGAAATATACAGCTACAACTGTGCCCCAGACGTTGAAACGTCCTGGCCTAATTGCAGTTGAACCTAAGAATGCTGCCGCGAATGCAGGCAACACATATGACTTGCCGATGCTGGATTGAGCAGCACCTGCGGTTGTCAGAACCATGGCACCAGCAAGGGCTGCCAAAGTAGAGCATGTGATCAAGGAGTAGTAACGGTATGCGTTTGTGCGAATACCAGCCAATCGTGCAACTTCACGTCCCTGACCTACGAAGTAAAGCTGGCGACCGATTGGTGTGTGCTCCAAGATGTACCAGGCTATAAAAACCAAAATCAGCATGAACCAGAACGCCGCATAGAAACCGAAAATTCTAGTTTTCACAAGCGCTACGAATGAGAAGGTCTGCACGCTCAATGTCGTGTTACCTGCGATGCCGCTAACTATGCCGCCGAGCGCTGTACCCGTACCGAGTGTTGCGATTAGCGATGGGATTTTTCCCTTAACGCTGAGCAGGCCGTTGATAAATCCAAACAATGCTGCAAAAACTAAGGTGATCAAAATTGCAATTGGAAGTGAAACTCCGTGAACCGTTGCAAGCCATGCTGGAATCGCTGCGCCTAACGAAACTGCGCCACCAATCGAGAGATCAAACTCGCCAGCCGAAAGTGCGAACACCAAACCCAAGGTCAATAAAACTGTGGCAGCTTTTTGGTTTGCAATCGAAGTTACGTTTTGCCAAGTTGGGAAAACTTCTGGGAGCAGCAAGCTGAAGATTGCAAACAGCACAAGCCATGCAACCAAAATTGCGTAAGCCTGAATGCGATAGCTCGTTGAAACGGCAGCACTGGTGTTGTCCTTGCCACCTTTACGTCGAAGATTCAACCGGCGTAACGAAACGGTCTGTGACACGTAATCTCCCTTTATTCCCTCGGCTTAAATCATCCCAAGAAACGACTTCCGATGAGTGTAAGTCTGGAGGAAAAATGGGTCTAATGCAGGACTTATCGGGAACTTTGTATACAACATTCAGGTAACGGTGCTTTTTAAATTCCCCCAAATATTCGGACTTTTGGGGGAATTTGTCTTGTTTTTGGGTGCTAAGTGAACAATGTCCAGATTTAGCCAAACCCACTGAAATCGGGCATTGTTCGAGTTTTGTATACGAAGTTAGAGAAAGTCCATTAGTTTGGCCATATATCCAAACCAGGAGGATCCGTGAAGGTTTCAGTTGTTCAAAGTGGTAACTGCACTCAGAGTGTTTCAGAAAACGTAGAAATGCTGCTCGAACTATCAAAACAAGCAGCAGCCACTAACCCTGACTTGATTCTGCTTCCAGAGCTAGCGACTACTCCATACTTCGCGGCTGGCGACAAGAGCCCGAAGTATCGCGATTGGGCCGAGCCAGTTATCGGCGGCGCTTCAACAGCCGCGTTCGCAAAGTTTGCGAAAGATCACAACACAGCCCTTGGATTTGGCATGTACGAGATCGACAATGACGTTCGCTACAACTCTCTAGTGATTCTTAACCGCAACGGTGAAGTTGTGCACGGAAAGACTCATGACGGAAAAACTTACCCAGCTTTTCGAAAGCTAACTGCCCCATCAGTTCACATGCCAACACTTGACGTTCACGAAGATGAATACTGCACAGCAGGTCCAGGCCCGATGAACTTTGATGTTGACGGTGTATCAACTGGAGCATTGATTTGCTATGACCGTGCATTCTCTGAGCCTTGGATGGCCAACCGTGCACTTGGTGCCGACGTTGTACTGCTTGCCGTTTCGTCACTTGGCTGGCGCGAATCTTTATTCATCGACGATCTTCGCCTTCGCGCTATGGAGATGGGTGTCTTTGTTATTGCATCAAATCGTTCAGGCGAAGAAACCTGTGGCGGCAAGACGCACGACTTCTTCGGTCGCTCTTGCGTGATCGCGCCTACCGGTGAAGTTCTTGCCGAAGCTGGTGGACACAACTACCCAGAAATCATTCATGCCGAGTTAGACATGTCATTGCTTGCCAAGGCGCGCAAAGACTGGCCAGTTTGGAATGATCGTCGTCCAGAGATCTATTCCTGGATGTACAAGTAAACCCAGTTCAAAAAATCTTTCAATAACTCAGAGTTACTTAATGATTCCTCGGGAACGCAAGTCAGCTAGTTTGGCTGCGTCATAACCAAGCAGGTCTCCATAAACTTCGTCAGTGTGCTCACCGTGTCCTGGACCACTCCAGCGAATTGATGGCTTGGTATCTGAGAAGAACGGGAAGATGTTCTGCATTGGGAATTCGCCAACGCCAGGCACATCAACGTTGATGATGGATTCACGTGCCTGAATGTGTGGATCCGCAATCATGTCTTTTGCGGTGTATACCAAACCGTGTGGAACTTCTTCTTCGATTAAGTGATTAATCAAATCTTTCATTTCCCAGGTACGGCTCCAGTCAGCGATCATCGCATCTAACTCAGCGGTGTTGTCTCCGCGAGCAATGTGAGTTGCATACTTTGGATCATCTGCAAGTTCTGGCTTACCCATCGCATGAGCAAGACGCTTAAACACTGTGTCCATGTTTGCTGCAATCAAAAGCATCTCGCCGGACTTTGTCGGATAAACGTTGCTTGGTGTGATCTTTGGCAAAACTGAACCAGTGCGCTCACGCTGGTAACCGCCGATTGCCCATTCCGGAATCAAAGATTCCATGTAAGCCATTACTGATTCATAGATAGAAGCATCAATAACCTGGCCCTTGCCAGTCTTTTCCTTTGAGTGCAGCGCGGCCAATGCGCCAAGCGTTGCAAAAGTTGCAGCTAGTGAGTCACCTAGAGAAATGCCGGCACGAGCCGGCATGCGATCTGGTTCACCAATTACATAACGAAGTCCACCCATAGCTTCACCAACTGATGCGTAACCTGGGCGAGGTGCGTAAGGACCGGTTTGTCCGTAACCGCTTACGCGAATCAAAATCAAACCTGGATTGATCTTGGACAAAACGTCGTAACCAAGTCCCCAACGCTCAAGTGTGCCGGGACGGAAGTTTTCCAGAAGCATGTCGGACTGCTCAACAAGTTCTTTCACAATCTGTTGACCTTCAGGTGTGCGCAAGTCAGCGGTTACACACTTCTTATTGCGAGCAGCAATCGGCCACCAAAGGGACTTGCCATGCGCCTTTTCTTGACCCCAGTCGCGAAGTGGGTCGCCACGCTTTGGATCTTCAATCTTGATAACTTCCGCGCCGTAGTCACCTAGGAGCTGGCCACAGTATGGCCCGGCAAGTAATTGACCGAGTTCAACTAGTCGTAGGTCGCTTAATGGTCCAGTCACGGTTGTTCCTTTTCGGTTGGTTGCTCTATTTGTATACAAAATTTAACGTATCTGCCACCCAAATTCCGAAAAACCCGATAAATCTGGGAAATCCATATCTGAATTCAGGTGGACTTGTATACCATCTCGTACGAGAATAGCCCTATGACTGCCACAATACCCACTCCTCGTAGCGATATTTCCATCATTGAAGTCTCTCCTCGAGATGGCCTTCAGAATGAAAAAATCCCGCTTTCGGTAGATCAGCGAATCGACTTAATCACCCAGCTTGGTAACGCCGGAACCAAGCGAATTGAAGCTGTGGCCTTCGTGCACCCAACTCGAGTACCTCAAATGGCCAATGCCGAAGAAGTTATGGCAGGACTTCCTCGCGATAAGGGCGTTTCTTACTCAGGTTTGATTCTGAATCGTAAAGGCCTCGACCGGGCATTGGATAGCAAAGTGGACGAAGTTCATTTGGTCATTCCGGGCACTGACGAGATGAGTCTTGCCAACCAGAATGTAACAGTCGCCGAAATGTTAGTCCTGGCAAAAGAAGTTTCAGATGTTTGTAAAGAAGAAAATGTTCCATTAACGATGACAGTTGCTGTGGCTTTCGGATGTCCGTTTGCTGGCGAAGTACCAACTGATCAAATCGCTCGGGTTTTGGATGGCATGGTTGGACTTCACCTTGCTGAGATCGGTTTAGCCGACACCATCGGCGTTGGCGTGCCATGGCAGGTACGTGCATTGACTGCCGCAGTCCGTGAGCGCTTTGCCACTGAGCCAATGCGTCTACACCTTCACAACACTCGCAATAACGGATACGCGAATGCTTTGGCTGGATTAGAAGCCGGTGTTGTTGGTTTTGACAGCAGTGTTGGCGGCTTTGGTGGTTGCCCGTTCGCACCTAATGCAACTGGAAACATAGCCACTGAAGATTTGAACTACATGCTCGAGCGCTCCGGTGTAAGCACCGGCCTAAACCACGACGCACTTGTGAGTACGGCATCATGGTTATCTAACGCACTTGAAAAAGATGCACCCGCACTACTTGGCCGCGCTGGCCAATTCCCAGCTAAGGAAAAAGCATGACAAACATCGCCATCGTTTATTACTCCTCAACCGGAAACATCGCGTCTATGGCCAATGCCATTGGTGAAGGTGCAGCCAGCGTAGGCGCCGAAGTTCGTGTGCGTCGCGTTGCGGAAACTGCTCCAGCAGAAGCTATCGCTAGCAATCCAAAGTGGCAGGCTCACTTTGATGAAATGGCAAACGAGCCATTAGCTTCCCTTGACGATTTGGAATGGGCCGATGGCATCGCGCTAGGTAGCCCAACTCGCTTTGGTGGACCAGCATCCCAGTTGAAGTCTTTCCTAGATGCAACAGGCGGACTTTGGTTCAAGGGTGCACTAGTTAACACTGTTGGTACTTCATTCACCACGGCATCAACTGCGCATGGCGGTCTAGAGTCAACAATCTTGGCAATGAACAATCACTTCTATCACTGGGGATCATTGATCATGCCGCTTGGTTATGGCGATGAGCACGTAAGCAAGGTTTCCGGTAACCCATACGGTGCCTCACATCTTTCCCGCAAGGGCTCTGTGCCAGATGAAGATTCTCTTAAGGCCTGCTTTGTGCAAGGTCGTCAGTTAGCCCAAGTTGCTAGCTGGGTAGCAGCAGGAAAGTCAGGTAACTAAATATGACAATCAATATTCTTGCCATTGGTGGCAGCACTCGCCCAGGTTCTTCAAGTGAACAAGCGCTTCGCGTTGCAGGTCGTGGCGCTGAAGGCGCTGGCGCAAAAGTCACTTACATAACAGGTCGCGACCTGATGTTCCCTATCTATGACACCGAAACTCCTGATCGCAGCGATAACGCCAAAAAGTTTTTGGAAGCAGTTGCTGCTGCTGACGGTTTGATTATCAGCACACCTGGTTACCACGGTGGCATGTCCGGCATGATCAAAAATGCTTTGGATTACATTGAAGATCTTCGCGAAGGTCCTCGGGTTTACTTAGATGGCATGGCAGTTGGATGCATTTCGGTTGCCTATGGCTGGCAAGCAACAGCAACAACTTTGTTACAGATTCGTGTTGTTGCCCACGCACTTCGGGCCTGGCCAACACCGCTTGGCGCAACTATCAATGCCTCAATCACAAAGTTTTCAGCTGATGGCACCACAGATGATGAAGGTGCGAGAAGTAACCTTGAAACTGTTGGGCGTCAGGTTGAACAATTTGCAACCTGGTCTCGCAAGTAGCCACAAGCTTTCGGGAGCAAACTCATGGCAAAGATCGCAACCACTGTTTATGAACAGATTCGTACTGCGATCCTTAATGGTGAGCTTTCCAATTCGGAACGTTTAGTTGAAGAAGATCTAGCCGT
>ERZ1022756.408-NODE-408-length-12637-cov-7.130663_pt1 | contig 12637 bp, 11 predicted proteins | sample MGYA00520902_ERZ1022756 | MGnify/ENA primary metagenome ERZ1022756 (study PRJEB33162, sample SAMN09537601) | freshwater metagenome | isolation source: freshwater | place: Canada:Alberta | collected 2017-07 | study: EMG produced TPA metagenomics assembly of the... | reverse complement strand
TACGCAATTATTGGTGGTTGTATGGGGGGGTTCAAAGTATTGGAGTGGCTTTGTAAGTACCCTCACAGATTAGAGCGTGCCGTACTGTTGAGCACCTCACCAAAGGTTTCCACATATACCCAAGCTATTTGGAATGTAGCGCGTAAAGCTATCCAACTTGACCCATATTGGAATAAGGGGCACTACTACGGAGATGATGGCATCCCACATGCAGGACTTGCATTGATGTCGAATATCGGGGCACTCTTTTGGTTAAGCCATGAAACGATGGAGAAGAATTTCACCAATTTGCCAGTACACCAGGGCAAACCACACTATACCTTGGCCTCCGATTTCGAAATAGAAGTGTTCTTAGATAAGTTGGGGCATAGGGCAGCAAATAAAATAGATGCTAATTCTTTTCTCTATTTGACGCGTGCCATGGATTATTTTGATTTGATACGTGAACATGGCTCTTTAGAAAAGGCGTTAAACAGGGCAAGGGGACGGGTTCTATCTATTAGTTACACATCAGATTGGCGCTATCCGGCGAAGCAATTAGAGCAGGTTCATCTAGTACTCAAAAAGATGGGATTGAAGACGGAGCATAAGGTGTTAGACAGTGCATTTGGGCATGGTGCTTTCATCTACGATAGCAAAGATTTATGTCCAATCCTGTCTGATTTTTTAACTTAACGCAGACAGACACCTGCTCAAAAATTCCTTATCTAAACTGATTTAGAAAAAATTTAACAACGCGCAATATAAGGGTTAAGAGGTTATATGATGGACTCAAAAAGTAGCTACAGGCAGATTTTTTCCACGAAGACTCCGCAGGAATTGTATGATCTTGCACGTATCAAGCGATTTATGGAGCGTCTTACCGCAGATGGTGAGTTCCGAAAAGCACTTTCTGAGAATTCAGATAATCCTTTTCCTATAGCCAAGCAGTTTGGCATTGAAATTGATCCGCTCGAGTTATTGCCACTTTGGCATAGGAATTATCTCAGGTATAGAAATGACCCTTGTCTATCGGATAAGAAGTGGCCCTTGGCAGAGGCCTGGGATGCGCATATTAAGACAATATTGAAGCATCGTGACGCTCTGGTTGAGCAAGGTACATCTAGAACCAATAATAAGTTTAGTGCTTGGCGTGAACGACAGATCAAACGCTGTAACAGTGAGCTCGGAAGTAGTGCGTTGTCAATTGTGCACCCCGTCGTAGCTTACGAGTTGAGTCAGGGGTGTACTGTAGGGTGTTGGTTCTGTGGAATCTCTGCTGATTCCTTTAAAGGTAGCTACAACTACTCAGATAAAAATGCCCATTTCTGGCAGGGAGTGTTAAAGCAGTCTCTGGCTATTATGGGCCCTGCAGCGAGCACAGGATTTTGTTATTGGGCCACGGATCCTTGCGATAACCCTGAATATGATCGATTTTTAGAAGATTATTATAAGGTCTTTGGAGTTTTACCTCAAACAACCACGGCCATCCCTTTAAAGAATATAGAACTCACAAGACGCATCATGGCATTACACCAAAAATATATGTGTAATCCAAATCGTTTCTCTGTGCTGACAGTGGGTATATTAGACAAGATATACAAAACGTTTACGCCGGATGAACTGCTCTGTACTGAACTGGTGGTGCAGACAAAGAACTCACTGCTAACCAAGGCAGTTGCTGGTAAAGCACTGGAAAAATACAAGAGAGATCAACGAAAATTACTGGGTGTACCCAAAACTGACGTGATCAAGTCAAGTGCCGAATTGGACCATTCTACTATTGCCTGTGTAAGTGGTTTTCTAGTCAATATGATGAGTCAGACAGTGGAGTTAATCGCACCCACGAGAGCAAGCGAGACATGGCCGAAAGGTTACCGTATTTATGGTGCCAGACATTTTAATAATCCGGAAGAGTATGGTAAAGCCATTTCCGATCTTATTAATACTTACATGCCTGAGAGTGTCGCCGGGGACACCTTATTATCTTTCCGTAGTGACCTGGAGTATTGTCCTACCGCAGAGGGATATGTGCTGGAAGGCAAGTATTACAAGTTTACTTCCACGAGCCTACCTTTTGCAAAATATATGGGCGAGTTGATACATGGTGCGAACTTAACAGCAGATCAAATACTGGACAAACTTATTACCAGGGGAGAGGACATTTTTGTGGCCCTTACAGCGATCCAAGAATTGTATGATCTCAGTGTATTGAATGATGATCCAGCTTATAAGAGGTTCAAATACAAGGAGTATAAGTTGCTTGAGGCGTGAGAAAAGATTGTGCCACTTAGTAATACCAGTTGCACTGTAAGTCTTAAACAGGCCAATACCGACTGCTGGTGTTTCCGAGAAGCAAGCGCAAGCGCCACTGCAACTCGAGGCACCCAAAACCGATCCGCAAGCCCCCCACGACCACTAAACGGTCGAGTTTTGGTCCAGTTCAGGCTTTAGACATTTGAAACAGGTATATATATTCTCGGTTTGTCTACCTGAATAGGGTGTTTACGAAGCAGGGCTGCTATCGCTTATCTGATGATCTCTGATGTGAGCGCGTCAGAAATTATGAGAATTCCCGAATGATATCGACACGTACGCAAACGACACCAACGATCTTCTACCCTTGCTAAGGGACTGTTTGATCAGTTTTGGTTGTCCGGCCATCTCAACAAAATCAAATGGATAAAATAATGCAGATAGTTAATCACCGCGTATTTGCCCATTTAAACGGGATTGCCATTGGCTCGGTCGCGCAAGGACTACTGGAAACGGGTGTCTTAGACAGGTTATTCAAAGACTACCAAAAGAAAATTTATTTAGACGGGCTTGTTGCCAATCACTGTATTACCCTAGGATACACGAGACTAGCGATGGAAACGCTTTGCCTAGCAGGCCTTTTGGATATTCAAGATGAGGGGGGTGCATCTTTCTCGATGCAAGTGACGCCAAAAGGAAAAGCTTGGTTAAATCATAGAAGGCTCTATCGTCAATATAACGAACTATTGACTACTAGTTTGGAGAGTAATGCTCATGCGTACATGTGTCGTATCTCAGATGATGACAAGAGCACCCCTGATGATAATACTCTCACCTTGGTTCATATGCACTTATATGCTCCTAGTATTTGCCTCATCATGCTAAGGCTCGTCGAACAAGGGGGCCAGTTGGATATGGTAAAAGATTGGAATAGTCTTATATGGCAAGACATTCTGAGACGAGAGGGATGGGTGTCTATATCAAATAGTGGCAAGGTAAGCATACCAAATAAAGTGGGGCTCTTATTTGCGCCCCTTTATGCATATCCAATTTCCTACTTCCCCTTGTTAAGACAAATTCCGGACTTGCTCACTGGCAAAAAGACTAATACGCCCACAATAGATCGAGAACTAGATATAAATTTTAGTGGTAAGGTTTTCAGGGGTCCATGTCGGGATCTCTTTCTAAATCAGCTCTTACCGCTTTTTAATACTGAGGATATTGCTGGTCAACCGAACGTCATTGTAGACACGGGTTGTGGTGATGCGACTGTGTTGATTGAAGCTTATCAGGCCATACGGAAGGAAACCATCCGAGGTCAACATCTTCATGATTATCCTCTGCTGCTAGTGGGTGTTGAATATGAGGTCGCTGCGATAAATGTTGCAAAACAAAAGCTCCAGCAGGAGGGGTTGCGGCACTTGGTCATATTTGGCGACATTAGTAAGCCTGCTGATATTCATGAAACTCTGAATAAATATAACATCCATGTCTGGGATATATTACACATTAGTAAGTCGGTCGTACACAATAGAGTATTTACCCACCCAAATCCTGAAAATGCTTACCCCAATAATATTCCGAATCTCAATATGAGCTATGTCGATGTTGATGGACAGAGCGTTTCGAGTCACTCACTTTTCAATAATTTGGTGAGTTTCTTTCGGTTGTGGTCACCGTGGATAAGTCATCACGGGATGATTGTTATTGAGTCGCATTGCTGGTCGCCGATGGTTTCTCAAATTGCAAATGATAGTTACCCGATGAACTTGGTAAAAACAACACACAATTTCTCCACACAGTATTTGGTTCCGGCGGAATTTTATGAAGGCGCCATAGCACTGTCTGGACTTGTCACCATAAAGACCAATAGCATCTTTGCTGTTCCAGGATTACCGCCCACCATGACTATTAAACATTTGAAAAACCGTTGAGGGCTCCTCTATTCGGGCACCATCTGTATTTGTCAAAATGTAATCTGAAAATCCATAGTCACCTTAGTTAGCACACACCGACGCGCACCCCTGTTTGTTTCAAATATCGGCGGTATGCCACACTCATACGGTCAGCGGCGCAGTGCAATTCCCCATGACTGATGGGCAATTGCTTAGGCACTTGGGATTCAAGCACAGGGCGGTCTTGTGAAAAAATAGAAACTTGGAAGTTACGCAATTGATCGTCGGTGGATGTGGTGTCGTTAGTGTATTGCGCAAACCATAGTCGACATGTGTCCTCACTCATCGGACATGTCCAAATGACATACGTATCCAGCAGACTGCAATTGTCAGAATGCTTTCTCAAGAGCGCACTGTAAGGGCTGAGAACTTCATAGCGATAAGTCACCCAGCCACCCTGGGTAGCACCAGCATAGGCATTCGGTTGCCAGGCTTTAAGGGCCTCTATGACCGGTCGGCCATCTGTCGTATGGCTGACCTCATAGTGTGGTACCTGGGTGTGTTCGGAATCCCCCAGCCAGTCGGTGTGTACGTAGGAGAAGTGAGCTGTATCAAGGAAATTTTCTACTGCCCTTGGTGCACTGGTAGCTATATCGAACGGACCATAGAGCAACTTTCTTGAAGGAAGGTCGTGCAGCGTTGGCGGCGCAAAGATGGCCTCGCCTAGCGCTCCCCATATCAGGCCGTGCCTCTCCATAACAGGGTAACGGCATACATTGAATGAGGCCGGCGGCTGGAAATCGGGAGACGAAGGAATAGTTCTGCACGAACCTTGCTCATCGAAGCGCCAACCATGGTAAGGACACTCGATTGCCTGTTCGCGAATACGCCCCTGCGACAGGCGAGCACCACGATGCGGACAACGGTCGACCATTAGCACCGGTTGTCCTTGAGCATTGCGCCAAAGTACAAGCGGCTGCCCAAGCAAATGCACAGCCAGCGGCTCGCCACAGAGCGTCTCGTCCAAAACAAGAGGCCACCACCATTGTATTTCCTTGTCCATCGATATCTCCAAAAAGACATTTCGATTCAGATAGATGCTCGTGCTTGAGCACCGGCAAATCACATTCGTTGTTCTTCTTTACTAAGTGCTTGAACCACTAGAACCCGATCCCAGCGCGTAGGGACAGCATCTTGATTTCGCGCCAACCAGTCGCACACGTGAGTGCTACAAAGCGATTGCGCTTGAAGTTCGTCCACCACCGACTCCTCTACAAGCTCAACACTGCCCAAGCTGTTGACCACCACGCACTCTTCGATACCCTTGCTTGGCTTGACCAAGTCAGGCTTGTGCATCGCACTGGAAACGCTGCGGCACGCAATCAGCCGACTTGGCTCGCTAACGATTTGCCGGGGGGCAATGAATCCGCGAGTCTTTTTCGGTGCGCGCGGGCCGATTGCTGGCGGGCACTCAGTCGAAATCAACGGGCCTTCTTGTTCACAGTGCAGCAAAATCCAAGCCGATATGCCCGACAGCTTTATCGCTTCGCTTGTACTGATGGCTTTTATATAAAATATAATAGCACAATACCGAAAATATTTAACTATAAAAAACTAATTACAAATGAAGGCGATCAATCTAGTCGCCTTTACATGGAGGTCTCCAGGTAAGCAAGATTTAGCTCGATGATGTTTCAAAGGGTTTGCAGCCATACATTCGGCCTGTTTATGCTGGTTGTTGTGTTCCAGCTGGCCCTGATGGCATTCGCGGATGGGGTTCCCACCTGCAAATCGAGCTAATTGCTCTGGACGACTATCGGATTGTCCCCACCCCGGTTTGACCTGATGCCCCACCACTTCGCTTCTTGCGTGCACTCCTTCAAAATGACTCCTTTTTTTGGTTGCTCAAAACTCGTTCACTAATCTCAGGCCGCAGCCGGATCCACCGGACTCCATCTGAGACGGTCACACGATTGGCCCTTGGTCAGGACGGCCCATGCCGTTCGAGCAAGCTAGTTGGCCAGTGCCGCAACCACCACACTGTAAGGCCGACGCTGCCGCAGCCGCTCTATCCAGCCACTTCGTTGACTTCTGGCAATGACCGCACGGGCTCCGTGCATCAGCATGTCAGCATGGTGCGCACATAAGGGCCACCCCGTTTGAAGATTCTTAATTGCCGAACCTTGCCACCGGTGTCCGTTTGGCAGGGTGTCAAGCCAGACCAGGCCGTAAACTACCTGCCCGAATCACGCTGCTCAGATCTGTTGCGATTGCCACCAGCGCCGTTGCGGTCAAAGGACCAATGCCGGGGATGGCCTGCAGGGCCTGCATTTGCTGATTTTGCTTGACCAGCGCTGCCCGCCGTTTATCCAGTTGGTCGATGTCATCTTGCTGACTATCAATCCGTTTGAGCTGGTCTTACACACTGACCGCCAGTACATCGGGCAACTTCGATTGCTCTTGTGCTTTGGGCAACGCGGCTTGAACGCGCAGGAGCAGGGGACGGTGACTGCTTGGTCATACCATACCTCCGACATGCTCTATAGGGGCTAGACTGATCTCTTCGATCTGCACAGCAGACAAGGTTGCTGGCGGCAGCAGCTCGGCCAAGGAATGGGCTTTCTTGCCGTTGCTGTCTCTCCAAAGGCCATCAGACCGTTTGAGGAAGTCTGCGTAAAAATGCCCTCCTGTCCCTCTGCCCGTATAAGCAATTCCACAAATATGACGATGTTCGTTCCCAATCGACTGAATTCGGTCAAAACGAACTCACCAGCTCAATCCTCAAGGCGGTACACAACGGCACACCCCACGAATAGGCCCGGCTGAAGATCACCGTCCTGATTTGCGCTCAAAGCGCTTTTATATGTAAACATGATCACCCCCCCCCAACTGGCTTTTTCACGAACTGGTTCAACAATTGATCCGTTGCCTTTGCCAGACCAAATGACTCATTGAGGTTTTTCTTGATGTCCTGGATCGCAACGGCATCGTGACGAGGCACGTTCAGAAGTGCCAAGGCGCCCACCGCCGATGCAGCCAGATTGCGTGCCATCTCAATCTCGTTACGAATAGCGCCAACCTCATCAAGCAAAACCTCATGCTTCCGATCAAAACCAGCCAAGCCTTCGTGCATATAGGCGCGCAAAAGCGCCGCCATGTTGGACTTGCTGGCTTTGGCGGCATCAGCAAGAACGCTGTATTCAGCCTCAGTGAGCCTCACGATTACTGTCTTAGTTTTCATCTTTTCCCTCTTGATAGCCAAATGATATACATTGTAACTACTCCCGCAACCCGCACAAATACTTAATGACTATCATTTGATATCCCACTCATGAAAGCCGTGGCTATCACGCAAATCATTGATATCAAAGGAAATATCTGCATTTTTGGCCTCACGTGATAGCGTGCGTAATGTGTGTTCATCCTCAAGGTATCTTCGCAAACCACCGCGCTTTTTTCGATTTAAACTCCTCGCGTAATGCAAGTAAAACAAAGTACATCAACATTCAGAAAGAGGGATTTTTCATGAAAGAAGAAACAGTCAGCTAGGGCAAGGAAAAGGCGACCAAACCCCCAAAGCAAAGCAGGGCGAAGACCCTTGAGGAAAAGCTCGCAGCGCTCGAAGCACAAGCGAAAACCCTGCGAGAAAAGCTTCGCGACGAGCAATGCAAGGAGCGCGAAGAAAATGCTCGGGCGGTAGCCGCCATGCTCAAGGCCGAAGACCTCGAAGGGTTCAGCATCGAAGTTTGGCGAGCCGCACTGCTAGGAGTCAAAGCAGCGCTGGCAAAGGCGGCGGCGTAACTGCCAAAGGCAGCAGCCGACCAGCCCAAAACGTCCAGCGCCGGTTTTCCACAAATACACCGACCCCGAAGCCGCAGAGAGAATCCCAAAAAATTCTCTCTGCGGGACTTTGGACTTATCCACCTTGCGTGGGTAAGTCCGAAGGAGTGGGAGAGTGGGGCTTGTGGGAAACCGGCGCTCTTTTTTCCAAGAAACCCAAACATGCAGCCCTAGGCTGCACGCACAGAAATGTCGTCGGGCTTCAATACGACGACCCAAGGCAAAGTCCAAGCCTGCGAAGGACGAGCCGAAAGGGTTGCCCACAAATCCACAGGCCTGGGACTGCGGAACCAAAGAAAAAGCCCCGGTTATTTCAGCGGGGCCAATTAGGATGTCCGTGTAATTCATGATTTACCCCATCCTCAATAGTTAAATATTCGAAATCTTCTTGCGGCGAATCGTTGGCTTTATGCCATGCTCGATAGCGGCGCACGCAAGAGCGGTACGCAAGTCAATTCGACTTTGGCCCAACACCATCTCAGCATAAGTTGTACGACCGATGTTCAAAGCATTGGCCGCAGTTTCGTAGCTGAACCCCATTCGTTTCTGCCACTCGCGCAGCGACTCAGGATCTCCCTCGAAGTACGCGGACGTTTTCTTAGTTCCGGCCATCTGAATTTCCTTGACAGAAAGCCTCGATGGTCACGACAGCCTCTTCAAGCACCTCCTCGGCATCGACGCCCGAAGGAATATGGTCAATAAAACTGGAAATGGCCTGCGACAAAACGCGGCCAGTCGTTGTGATGGAGTACATCCGCTCTTTATGGCCAGCTGGATCAAGCCAGGTGGCGAGCCAGGTTTGCCTCCCTTCGGTACTCGAGGCATTGTTCGCAAGCACCTTATGAAGCGAGGGGTGAGCCTGAACTTGCTTGACGATGTGGCGTCAGAAATTGCGCTGGTGATGCAAATGAAGATGCTGCAAAAGCTCGAAGACATCGACGATGTTTATTTCGTCATATACCGCGTCTCGCAACTGGTGGCCTCCAACTGGGGGAAAACGTCGTTCAACAGGGCGGCTGGGGAGGAAGTCAGTCTGTCTTCGCTGGCCTCACCGGATGAGGAGGAGAGCGATTTACTGGAAAGATTGAGCAGTGACGCAATGGCCGAGCGCCCGGACGCTCAAAACGAGCACCGCATTGACATGGAAAACGCCAAACGACGATTCGCTCAAAAACTCTCCTCCGTTGGCTGGCCACAAGACATCGTGCGCGAGCGCGTGCGCCTAGGACGACCGCTCAAGCAAGAACCGTTGCTGACGAAGACCTGATTCGGTGGCATTAGAGCGAAAAAAACCGGCTCAGTCTGACTGGCCGGCTTCTTTGTGTCCTGGCGGATCACTTGATCGTGTAACGCAACAGGCCTTTTTCTGTCAGCGCTTCGTACATCATGGCCATGGAGATTTTGGCGCTCAGGGGCCACCTCATCCACTCTTGCTCGCCGGGCAGGCGTTGGGCCGTCGTTTTGTCTCGGCTCATCTTGCGCAGGATGGCATCCACCGTTTCGTCGATGTTTGTCCGGCACACCAGGTCTTCGCTCGTGATGAAGCCCGAGAGGATATACACCTGGAGCACAGGAATTTCGAGGGTCTTTGCGAGCTTTTCAATGGTGTCACGGCCCGACTTGGCCACCCAGCGGTAACCGTTCACGATGGACGTGAGGTTGGCCACGGAGATCTCGGAGACTTCACTGAAAGTCTTGAGCGTCATCCGCTTCCCATCGACCGGATGCGTCAACAAATACTCTTCAATCAGGTGGAGCAGTGGGTTCTGGAGCGCGAAAAAAGCGCCACCGCTTTGGTTCGCCGAACTTATCTCTTCATCCAAATTTTTAACTGCTTTTTTGCTTGCCGCAGCCTTTGCGGCTGGCTTTACTGCTTTTTTTGGAGGCATCTTTGGCAGGATATGAATGGTGTAACAGGGTGGATTATGCGCGATCTTGTGCAAACCAGAGTTGAGCGCCCGAGAGGGCAAAAGCAGCGCACTGACAACGCTTGTTCTTGAATTGCTCGATGAGCGAGGTTTTTTGTTTCCATTCGACGAGGGATCTGGGGTGGCGCTTCGCCCGGCCACCAGTTGCCTTTACAAGATTGCGTTTCGAAACGCCGATGCCGAGCCCACCCTCGTGCTGTCTTCTGCTTTTTTGGTCGATGTGACCGAATGGCCCAACATGGCCAAGCTGCAGGGCTATCCCAATTGCCTATCTGTACCCAGCTTTGCTGGATTTCGTCTCGGTCGCCAGCCTGGCGCGGTGCGCCGATCTGCACATGATGTGATCGCGGCCCAGTTGCTGGGTTCGGTTGAAACCGGAGCGGGAGCAGAAGCAGTCGGGGTCGATGTCACAAGGCTGGTGACCTCCAAACGATCAAAGCCAGCGAATCCTGCAAGGCAAATCCAGAAGATAGGGCGTGCACTTTTCGCAAAAACGATAGGGGTTGCCGCCAGCGATGAGGCCGCGCTGGCCGTTGTAGGGGCAGGCACCTTTTTCGAAGGCATCGGCATCAAGATCGAGGCTTATGAACGTCTGCCCGAGGCGCTGCAGCAGCTGGGCATCCTGCAGATCAAGAAAAGCGTGCGCAACCCTGATACTCAGTCGTTCACCTCAGCCGGTCTGTCTACGACAAGTTCATGGTGCCCACAATGGCGCCGCAAAGACTTTTCTAGCTGTTGCACCCACTATAATGAGATGGCTCTTTTTGCTGGGCGCCAGCGGCCTCTCGCGATGCTGGTGGCCACGCTTTAACCTTCAAGCCATGCCTGAAAACCAATTTCTTCTCATCCCCGGTTTTGTACCCCAGAAGGTGACCAAGGGTGTTTTACTGCAGCCTCCCAAAACGCGCTTTCAGAAGATTGGCCCGAATGCCGAGCACCGTCATACGGTCAGCATCCGTTCGATCAAAGAAAAGCTGCACCTGACCACTGGCCAGCTGGTGTCAGAGCTCAATGCCTACGAACGGGATCATCAGTCGAGCAATTTCCGCCGTCGTACCGAGGGGCAGCCCGCCTGGAGAAAGATGAGTCCCGTTCTGATGTCTTCCTACCTGCAAGGTTGGGTGATGCAAGAAGAGTACATGGCGCTCATGTTGAAGCGCCTGCAGAACCTCTTTCGCTTCAAGAAGGAGCAGGGCGCTTTAGCGCCCACAGCAGACATTCGCACCATCATGGACGGCTGGTACAAGACTTTGAGAATTGACGGGGCCGATGACGCCGTCTCGCCAACGCGGCTGCTCGCGCGCCTGGTTGCACCGTATTACCGCCGCCCCGTTCTCGCAGGGGTGAGCGGCAAATTCCATCAGGGCTCCAAAAGCGCTGGTGTGTTGCAGTGCGCAATCGTAACTGCGCAAGACGAAGTCCACGAATTCACGCTGGACGCAAAAGAGCCACTGGAGGTCAAGCAGCTGGAATCCATTAAAGCCGGTCAGGTGCTGCAGTATGCGGTCAGGATGCAGGCGCAGAAAGTGGGCGGGCAAACCGCGCTTACGCATGATCCATGCATCAACCATACGACTTTCTACCGCTGGTATTCCAAGAACAAGATGCCCCGGTCGGTCAAAACCATCGAGCTCGTTCAAGCGGCCGTGGACATGGCCGCAGCACAGATCAAGGCTGCCAAGAAGTAGTTTATTTTCAGGCACACGCAGGGCGTGAGCGGCTGGCTTTTTGGGTGGCTATACTATATAGTTCGCAACAATGGTTATTTGTGTCGCACATCATCGGCTTAACAAGCATTAGTCCCAGCGGTGAGTCTCTGGTCTTTGTTCAGGTAAGCGAGCTGGTCAATTAAATCCTGTTTGCGCTCGACCGTGTGATACGCTCTGCTGTTCGTGAAAGGCCATGGGCTGAATGGCCATTTTTGGCCGCGCGGCTAAACCAGGAGGGGTACACCAGCGTGACACGCCCGGGTGAACATGCGGTCTTCGTGCATTCAAGGCCCTGGGACGAGCATCTGGTGACATTTGGCGAATCCTTCTTTGTCACATTCGCGGACGGTGCGCCCTACGAGTTGGCAGGTCAGCTCATGCTCGCGAGCCCTTACCCTCATTTCTACGGAGGTGTGAGCGCAGACTACATAAGACGCGGAGCTGTCGTTTTGCTCGACGCCAACCATGACCCGGTCTATCCCGATGATCTTGCTTGGGAAAGCGAGGAGCATCTGCAAAGGCGACCCCTTGGGCCTGTCGAGCTCATTGAAGAACAGTTCTCTTCCAAAGCTCAGATGGATGCTGCCAGGCGCTCTTTGGAAGCGTCGGGATACCAGCTGGCTTAAGCAAAACTCAACAGGGCAGGGATAGTGGCGCGCGGCTGAGCTCGCGGCTCACAAATCTTGAAAAAATTTGGAACGCGTTGGGTGCGGACCAGATGAGTGGTCTGCATATCTGGGAAAAGTCACGTAAATCGTAGGATTGGTTTTTCCCATGAATCCGGGACGTTTCCCATCTTTTGCGGAACACTCAGCCGAGCTTGAGGTACAACGAAGATGAAAAACTACTCTTTTTCCTGCGGCTGCGTTATGATGTTTGCAACAAGCAATTTCATCAACAATCTCTTGATCAACTATGAAATCCCTGATCCTTTACTCGACCATCGTGGGCGGGTTTTACGCCCAGAATGAATCCCTGGAAGCAGCGGTAAGTGCAGCGCGCGCCCGCGTTGGCAACGACGTCTGGAAGC
>ERZ1022756.407-NODE-407-length-12650-cov-5.433347_pt1 | contig 12650 bp, 12 predicted proteins | sample MGYA00520902_ERZ1022756 | MGnify/ENA primary metagenome ERZ1022756 (study PRJEB33162, sample SAMN09537601) | freshwater metagenome | isolation source: freshwater | place: Canada:Alberta | collected 2017-07 | study: EMG produced TPA metagenomics assembly of the... | reverse complement strand
CAACAAACTGAAAGCTGCCTACCGGAAGCCTTTCCTTTATTACCTCAATTGATTCCGGATTTTGATCAATAAGAATGAATTTTCTTCCCAGATCGTTAGCAACAAAACCAGTGGTTCCAGATCCTGCGAAAAAGTCCAAAACAGTGTCACCCTGCTTGCTACTGGCCTGAATAATTCTTCTCAAGATTCCGATTGGCTTTTGGGTTGGGTATCCAGTCTTTTCTTTCCCGGTTGGCGAAACGATGGTATGCCACCAAACATCGGTAGGTAGTTTTCCTTTGGCTACTTTTTCCGGCGTGACAAGGCCAGGGGCCATGTATGGCTCGCGGTCAACAGATTCCGAGTCGAAGTAGTAGTTGTCTGGATCCTTCACATAAACCAAAATGGTGTCGTGCTTAGCTGGCCAACGGCTTTTGGATTTTCCTCCATAGTCGTAAGACCAAATAATTTCATTTAGAAAACACTCTGGGCCGAAGAGCGCATCAAGCAAGACTTTTGCATAGTGGGCTTCTCGATAGTCCAGATGAAGATACAGGGTTCCAGAATCCTTGAGCACCCTAAATGCCTGCTCGAGTCTTGGTTCAAGAAATTCCCAGTAGTTGGCAAATTGATCGTCGTAAGAAAGAACTGTGTCTTTGACTGTTTCGTAGCGCTGACCCTTAAATCCAATTCGATTTCCGGATTCACTTCTTTTTGTTGTGGTTTTGGATCGCTGCTGCGACCTACCTGTGTTGAAAGGCGGGTCTATATAGATAAGTTGAATCGAAGAGTCTGGAATAGACTTCAAAACATCAAGATTGTCGCCTTGGTATAGATAGTTCTCTGTTGTCGCCACAGGAAGTAGATTAACAGCGATGGAGCCAAAAGTTATCCACAATCAAGCAGCTCACCGATATGAAATTTGGGTTGCGGGCAAAAAGGTTGGTCACGCAGATTACTCACTAATGCCTGGCGAGCGCCACTTTGTTCACACTGAGGTAGATCCTGAGCAGCAGGGTAAGAGCTATGCAGGTATCTTGATGCGTGAAGCGCTAAACGATGTTCGGGTGAACTCTAAAGATAAAGTGGTTCCCGTTTGTTCATACGTTGTTTTGTACATGAAAAAACACCCTGAGACTCACGATTTGTTGAAAGGCACCATCGAAGAAGCCGTTGCTGCCTGCAAGTTGCCAGGCGCTAATCAGAATTAGCTAATTCGGATGTTTATCCAATCAATTAGATCTTGGATGATCTGATCCTTGTTTAGCTCATTATATATTTCGTGTCTGGCGTCGTGGTAGACAAATAGCTCGATGTCATTGGTGCCAGCGTTTTTCCTATAGGCCTCTACTAACGCCTTGTTTGAGTACTCGCCACCGATTGGATCAGCTTGGCCAACCTGAACCAAGATTGGCAAATCACTTCTAACTTGTTTGCTTGGAGTACCAAAGAGTTTTAGGGAATTTGAAACTCCAAAAACCTGCATGGCTGCTGCCAAGAATGTCAGTGGGTCGGCAACGAATTTCTTTTGAATATCAACGTCTCTTGACAGCCACTCGTAGCCGGTTGATCCAGGAAGTTTCTTCCACACCTTATTGAAGTCCCCTGTTGCTAGGTAACCAGGCATAGTTAGTGCGCTTCCAGAAAGAACTACTGCATCGTAGAAATCAGAGGCTGTGTTGATGACTTTTTGTGCAATAAAGGATCCCCAACTGTGTCCAAGAAGTATTAGTTTTTTTCCAGAATTCTCTGCTTTTATGAGTTTTGAAAATGCCTCAACCTGTTTGTAGGTGGCATCCATGCCACCTGGGCCAAGGTTTCCTAGCTTCTTTATTTGTTTCTTCTCAATCTGACCTAAGCCAGTTTGACCATGACCCCTGTGATCATCGGCGTAAACACTAAAGCCAGCCCTGTTCAGAACTGCCGCCATGTGATCGTACCTTCGGGCATGTTCTCCCAGACCATGGGCGATCTGAATAATGGCCTTCGGGTCGGCCACTGGCCATTCAAAAAAGACAATGTCCACTCCGAACTCATCTTTGAAAGAGCGTTGAATTGGAAGATTGGTCAAAACCTGTCCTTTCAATCCATAAGAGGTTATTACCTTAAGTTTGATTGTAATTTTTTGTGCGGTAGAGTGAAAGTCTAACTTAGATTGTATTCAGTCGGTCTAGTTTGGAAATGGGGATTCATTTGGTGTTAAAAGTTTCTGTAGTTATTCCGACTAAAAATGGTGGGGCGCTTCTTCGAAGAGTTGTCAGCCAGGTCCTGAAACAGGAAACTGATTTTTCTTTTGATTTGACGCTAATTGACTCCGGTTCAAGCGATGGAGTAATTGACGAGCTGAGTGCTTTAGAAGATAAGCGGCTGAAAATCATCAGGGTGCCGGCCGAATCTTTTGGCCACGGCCGCACAAGGAACGAGGCAATTGCAGCGTGTGGTGGTGAGTATATCGCACTGCTTACTCAGGACGCTTTACCCGTTGACCGGGAATGGCTGGCCCACTTATTTACTTCTATTGATAGTAACGAGAGGTTAGCAGGGGTTTTCGGTCGGCACGTAGCGTATCCCGAAGCCGATTTGTTCACAAAGAAGGATTTAAAGAATCACTTCGACGGTTTTAAAGATGCGAGTCTTGAGGTTGCGAGTCTTGATGAAAAAATGGGCGGGTATTCTCAGGGTCACTTCTTTTCGGACAACAACGCAATAATCCGAAGAACGGTTTGGGAGCAAATTCCATACCCAGATGTCTCTTACGCTGAAGATCAGCTGTGGGCAAAGGCAGTCATGCAGGCCGGTTGGGAAAAAGGGTTTTCAAACCTTGGTGTCGTGTTCCATTCACATGACTATTCAATTACCGATTTGTTCCGAAGATCTCTTGATGAATCAAGGGCATTTAAAGAATATTTTAGCTATCAAACCACCCGGAATGTTTGGACGGCTTTAAGGAACTGGTTAGGGACGAGTGCAGGAGATGTTCAATACTTCTTTACTCAAGCAAGTTTATCTCGTTGGGCCTTACCTCAACTTGCCAAAAGGGTATTTGGAAACCTGGTTAAGCAAGTCGGAATGTACTTGGGTGGAAGAATGTCGATGAAGCATGAGGGTTTGAGAAGGCTCCTTTCCTACGACCACAGATTGAGGGTCGGGCTAAGAAAGGGAAAACAAAATGACTAAATCTCTGATTCGGGCACAGTTCGCGAAATTTGTAAAAGAAACAGGGGGTAAGTTTCTTAGGCGGATAGCCGGTCCCGAAGATCACCTAAGTGAGTTTTCGTTTGTTACCATGCCGGCTTGTTCCCCCAGGGCAAATGTTGCACCACTAAACACAGTGAATTGGTACATCCCTGTGGTTGTTAAGGGCTCTGGTGGCCACGGAAATATTTTTAGATTTATCAGAGCTCTAGAAGAAATAGGCATTGAAAGTCGAATCATTATCGTGGGGCCAAACTTGCCAAGGGATGCAGATGTTGCATCTAAAGAAATCCGTTCCTGGTTTTTTGACTTGAAAGCAAAAGTGTACTTATGGGGCGAACAAATCCCAGAGGCCCATTTGGGGATGGCAACTGAATGGAGAACAACTTATTTTCTTCGGTCTTCTAATCTTGAAATCGAAAGAGGCTATTTCATTCAGGATTTTGAACCATGGTTCTTCCCCCGTGGCTCACTTTACGCCCTAGCCGAACAGAGCTATCGATTTGGATTTAAAGCCGTTACCGCCGGCTCATGGCTTTGTGGGCTGATGCGGGACGAGTACGAAATGGATGCAATTTCTATAGGTTTTCCACCTGATTTGACGATTTACGGTAAAAGTTCTACTACTAAATCAGAAGGCACAAACAGAGTGCTCTTCTATGCTCGTCCGCCAACTCCCAGAAGAGGTTTCGAGCTTGGAATGCTTGCACTGGAGAGGCTTACTGGTCTTCGACCTGACATTGAGGTTGTTTTTGCCGGCTGGGATTTGGCCAACTATAAAATCCCTTTTAGGCATAAATCTCTTGGCACGCTTTTGGAAGAGGAGCTACCGGATGTTTACGCGCAAATAGACGTCGCCCTTGTGATGTCTTCAACCAACCTTTCTCTTCTTCCAGTGGATCTCATGGCGTCTGGGGTTCCAATTGTAAGTAACCTGGGGCCAAATGTGGAATGGTTGCTGAATGAGTCAAACGCTTACCTGTGCCAAGCAGAGCCTGAGTCAATAGCATCCACTCTGTTACTAGCACTGGACAATAGGATAGAGACACAAAGGAGAGTTGAAAAGGCAAAAAAAGACATCTCAGAGATATCTTGGGCCTCCGAGGCTCGGAGATCTGCGAAATTCTTGGGCTTGACAAAATAATCTGCTACAGAATTTATTAACTGCGCTGTTTAGGGACATCTGGAATACTAGTCCCGACCAGGATTGAACTTCTCGTTTAGACTAAACTTTGGGTTAGGCAGGGAAATTAAGTGAATATCGCAATTTTGGGTGCTGCAGGATTCATAGGAAAAAACCTGTCGAGAAGGTTTACTAAAGACGGAAATCAGGTTTTTTCCTTTGTCCGTGAGTTCTCTGAGGATGATTCACTTGAGGGTACCCAGCAAATTCTTTTTGACTTATCGGATATTTCCTCCAATGCGGCCGAAGCTCTACTCAAATGTGATGTTGTGGTTCATCTTGTTTCATCTACTAATCCAGCTAACAGCGTTCTCAGTCCGAGAAAAGATGTGAGCAACAACATTCTGGGGTCTTTGCAATTACTCGAGATACTTAAGAGAAATAAGTCTTGTAAATTGATATTCGCTTCTTCCGGTGGGGCAATCTATGGGATACCTGAGTCTGTGCCAATAGGTGAGGCCCATAAAACAAACCCTGTCTCACCTTACGGGGTATCGAAGTTGGCAATTGAAAAGTTCCTGTTCTCGTTTAATGCACAGCACAATCTCGATTACACAATCTTTAGGCTATCGAACCCCTTTGGGCCGGAACAATTGAACCTTAGGGGTCAAGGTCTAATCCCAACAATCATCGAGCATGGACTAGCCGGTCAACCACTAACGGTTTGGGGTGATGGCACAACCGAGCGTGACTATCTATTCATTGATGATGCCGTAGATGCATTTGTGAAGGCACTTGCATACACGGGTTCGGAGAGGGTTTTCAATATTGGCTCAGGCAAGGGCACGACCATTCTTAATCTTGTCTCAGAAATAGAGGGTCTACTGAATAGATCGGTGGATTTGAACTTTGAAAAAAGTAGGCCATCTGATCCGCTGGTAAACGTTCTTGATGTTGCTCTCGCCAAGCAGATTTTAGGGTGGAGTCCATCCACCCCGCTATCTGAAGGTTTGCAAAGAACAGTGGCGTGGAATACACAGAGGCTTGGATATTAAGCCTGGAGGAATACTTGTCGCGGCTCAACTTGCGAAATTGCCCGTGACTCATGATTTCAACCAAACCATTCGAATGCTTGGGGCTCCACAGGTAGAGTGAGGTATTCTTTGGGTGATTACAAGTACTTCAGTTCACTTCAATACTTTTAGGTTGCAAATTTGATCAGTCCTTCTGTAGCAGTAGTTATTGCATACCACAACGGATCTGCTTGGATTGAAAGGGCACTTGCAAGTGTCAAGGATCAAACATTTTCACCATCAGAAACGATTGTTGTTGACGATGGCTCTAATAAGGATGAGTCTGAAAAGCTAGCCGCGCTCCAAGATAAGTTTTCTTTTAGAATTTTAACTCAGCCCAATAGTGGGCAATCTGCGGCACGTAACAACGGTGTCATGAATTCAAATTCCGACTACGTGTGCATTTTGGATCAAGACGATTACTTCCTGGAATCCCACAATGAAACACTGGTGAACTTAGTTGATTTCAATAACGACAAGTTTGGGTTTGCCTACGGAGATCTCATTCGAGTTAGCGAAACCGGTGAGGTATTGTCGGATTCTTGTATCAATGTAAATATCAGGCACCCTCACACGGACATAAACAATATGGTCAGACACAACATGTATATTCTCCCGTCTGCAACTCTGATCAGAAGATCTGCATTTTTGGATGTGGGTGGATTTGATTCATCTTTGCAAGGTTATGAGGATGACGATCTCTTTTTACGCATGTTTTTGAAGGGATACGTAAACAAATTCACACCAGAGGCTGTTTCGGCTTGGACCATAAATACAAATAGCACTTCTTTCTCTGAGGCAATGTCAAGAAGTAGGTTTTTGTACTTGAATAAGTTAGTGGCATTGTTTCCATTGGGTACTGATCAAGGAGAAAAAATATTTGCAAATTCTCTTTTCCCCAGGTTTGCATTCAAGTTTGCTGAGGACGTTATTGAATCTGCACTTTCCAACGCTCCTGTCTTCAAGGAGAGGCAAAGTCGCCTAACTAGTTTTGTTAGATTATTGAAATCAACAACGGGTGTTAGCTTTGGAACCAAAACCTTTTATGTAGGTGTTACCTTACCTCTAGTCAGATTCAGTCAAGGTGCATTGAAAACTTTCCTGAAGACGATTCTTTATTTAGCGCCTTTGTCTAGGGTGTTCAGGATAAAATCACTTGATGAATTTGTCGCGCGTTACTCTTCATCGAAAAAAGAGGTCAGATGATAGTTTTGGATGCTTTCTTAGAAAATTCAGTACGTCCATAGCTGCTCGCCTGAATCCAGCAAAGCTCATTGATTTGGGTCTGGTTTGTGATTCCGCGTGAGTCAAAATTGTATTTGTGCAAAGCACGTTCTTCAAGCCAGCTTTTTCAGCCCGGATAGCCATATCAACATCATTGAAACCGACGGGAAACTTCTCGTCTAATCCTCCTAAATTGAAGAATTTCTCACGCGAAATGACGGCACATGCAAACGTGACAGCGCTTACCTGGCAACAAACTGACAAATCATCATTTGGAAATCCTTGACCTCGATAAGGGTGTCCTGCCACCCCAGTAAAACCTAGAGCTATACCTGCATGCTGAATTAAACCTCCAGGATAGAGAAGTACTCCTCCCACCAGTCCCACCTCGTCCTGGCTTGCATGATCCAGCAAAGACGTCAACCACTCTGGGCTCAATACCAAGGTGTCGTTATTCAAAAAGCAAAGATATTCCCCACTTGAATGGGTCGCAGCAAAATTGCATATTGCTGAATAATTGAAATCGCCCGAGTAACGCAAGACAGTCATTCCCTTTTCCCGGAATTGAGACAAAAGTTCCAAAGTTTCCGGAGTGCTCGAATCGTTATCTACGATAACCAATTCAATGTTTGACTCACCGAAGTTTTCTTCGACTGAGATAACGCAATCCTTTAGAAGTTGTGCCTTGTCTCTAGTGGGGATGATAATTGAAACTTTTGGGGTATTTCTTATTGTGAAAGAGTTGGGGTTGTGGTCTTTACTCATACTTACGACATTTAGAAGTTGTGGTTGGCGTTTGTCCAGTTTTCTAATCAAGTAACCAACTAGATCGAGGAGGAGCAAATTACACCTCCTGATGACCTAGGCGATTTGATGCCAGGCCTAAAGATTTTCGTATTTATGTTTAAACCGATTCTAATTCTCTGCCCTTTTTTTTAATTCTTCGCATCGCCAGGCAGGCCAAGAACTTCCCTTAATTTCCACAGCGACAACAACAACAACGCAAATGATAAAGATGCCGAGATCCAAACTGTTCCAGGCGAAATGGGGGAATCTGCCCACCACCATTCAATCGACTGGTCAAGATTGAGCCCATGTTCATCCATCCCTGTCACATAGCGTCTTGTATTCAAATGAAGGGCCAGCGTGTTTGAAATAAACAATCCCGCACCAATCAGCACAACTTGACCGAATGAGAGCCTTAGGCCTGTATTGTTTGAGGATCGATAGAGGGCAACTGCTCCAAGGAGAGCAATTAGCGGTAATAGGTATCTAGGCTGAATTTGCTGGCCAACAGATAAACCACTTACCGTCAGAATATACATGGGGATAAACACAAGAGCGCTAAGAGTGATAAGGGTGGCTAATGACTGTCGAAAGTCAAACCATCTGACCGAGGCAAAAATCACTGCCGTGAAGATGCATAAAGTTATCATCCAAACAACTGCTGGCATTGGGGTGTCGAGCCAGCCCAATCCCCATTTTCCAAACACACCCACCCAGAGTTCCGGTAATTGGGCGAGATTAGTAAAGAAGTTGGGTTGGGGAGTTTGAGAGTCGTTGGATTGTAGTTGGAAACCTCCGGAAAGAATGGATTGACTCTGACGGGCAGAGAAGTGAATGACGACGAGCGCTACAAATGAAGTGACTATAAAAAGTACATTTGCAAGATTCAGTTTTTCTCGAGAATAGGATATCCACGAAACAATCCCGAGAACAATTATTAAGTATGCAGCTGCGTCTGGCCTGGAACCCGCTCCTAAAAGTAGTCCAAACACAAATAGCGTTGCGAGCGAGAAACGTCGTGGACCATCACTTACGGCAAGAAAGCCTAATAGAGCTGAAAAGGAAATCACAAGCGATACAAAGGCCCAGCCCGACGGGTTGGTGCTCGGAATTAAGAATATCCCGAGTGGAATACATGAAATCAAAAGGCTTAAAGTTGGAATTCGTCTCAGATGTTTAGGTAGTAATATAATCAAAGTAGTTATTGTTAGAACTATAAAAATTGAGTTCGCAATGCGGATAGAGATTGTGGCGGCCGAAATATCTTCGCTGGCAAACCAGCTCATGGCCCAATAAAAAACCGGTGGGTACAATTTGTTCTTTAGGTTATGGTGATCTTCTAGGTTCACAAGAGAGTTGCTGTATTCGCAGATTCCACTATTGTCTGATTGGAATGCGAAGCATATTGAGTTTGCCATTGTGGTCTTAGGAACTTGGACTGACCCTGGCTCTGAACCTTCTTCACATAAGCCGTCTCGAAACCCCTGGCCGCACCAGATGCTAGGAAGATGGTAATCGTCATCTGGAGATGAGCCGATAGGTGATGAAAGTGCCCAGCCTGATAAAGAAATTATTGCTGACATCATGGCAATTGCCGACCATCGAACAACGAAATTAAAGCTCTTTGGTTTAGCTGTGATTTCCGCGCCGGAGGAACTGTCTTGAACTATTGAAGCTTCATTCACTTAAGTGTCCTCAATTTCAGAATATGCCGTGTCGAGCAATTGTAACATTGGGTCCTAGTTGAGCCCACGAAGGAGGATTTCCTTCACTATCCGCAGAAATCAATACTTAAACTTAGTGAGAATACCCATTGATGTGGCTTGAATAAGGGAAGGAGCTTCCGAGTCTTTGGGGCTAATCAAAAAGTTTCCACTTTTCCACATAGACACAAACGGGATTGCGAGATCTATGTCCAAGGGGTTTATTCCGTGTTCCACGCTTGGATTATAGGGTTCGTCGCACAGATAGTTCACGACAGTGCCTTCTTCTAGTGCCAAAAACACATGCCCTAGTCCCTTTTCGATCAAAACGGATTTCGAATTTTCTGCCGACAATAATGCGGCGTCCCACTTGCCAAAAGTTGGAGATCCCAATCTAATGTCAACAACTACATCCCAAATTGAACCCCTTGAACATGAAACGTACTTGGCTTGGCCGGGGGGAGATTCGGCCCAGTGAATCCCTCTAATAACGCCCGCTTCAGAGACGCTTTGATTTACCTGTTTCACATCAAAACTTCGGCCAAGAATTGCGCTTACCTGAGTCAGCTTGAAAGCTTCGTGAAATGAGCCGCGACTGTCATCAAATTTTGTTGGTTCAAAAACCCAAGAGCCTTGAATCCGCAATGGAGTAAAGCTCATTAGTCCCTCTGATAGTTTTGGATGGTCTAAGAATAGCCTAGGAGATGGTGCCGGTGCGCTTTGTTGTTGTGGGCAGGCGTGGCATGTTTGGGTCTGAAATGACACACCTTCTTCGGTCTAAAGGTTATGAAGTTATTGGGTTTGATAGGGATTCGCTTAATTTAGATGACTCCTTAGAGGAGATATCCAGGAAGTTTCTCGGTTTCGATGTGGTCATTAATGCCGTCGCGTACACTGCCGTCGATAAAGCAGAATCTGAACCAGAGATAGCAAACAGAATAAATGGGGAATACGCCGGAAAACTTGCTGAGGCAACAGGTATGGCTAGTGCACGGTTTATGCACATTTCAACCGACTATGTTTTTGATGGAAACTCCGTAACTCCTTACACAACAAACGACTCTCCAAACCCCCAAGGGGCTTATGGTCGGTCCAAGCTTCTCGGAGAAGAGCTTGTGAGGTCCTCTGGTGCTGATTTCACTATTTTTAGAACAGCCTGGCTCTATGGGGCAAACGGGAGGTGTTTTCCAAAAGCTATGCAGGAACGAGTGGCAAATAACGAGTCCTTGAGGGTGGTCAATGATCAACTTGGCCAACCAACCTGGACAAAAGACTTGGCTATGCAAGTTCTGGAGTTCTCAAAATTGTCCCGTTCACCTGAGATTGTTCACGCTGTATCGTCAGGGAAAGCCAGTTGGTTTGATTTCGCAAAAGAAATTGTTGGGGATTACGAGGTAGCTCCGGTTTCAAGTTTGGAATTTGTCACCGCAGCTAGGCGACCAAAATTCAGTGTTTTGGACAACTCATCTGAGTTTGTTGAACCAATTGGTGATTGGGGTGAACGTTGGAAAATCGCCAAGGCTGAAGTGTTAAAGATTTCCTAACAAATAACCTTTAGGTCAAAAGATCCAATAAATAAGATCCGTACCCAGACTTTAAGAACCGATGGGCTTGTGTTCTAAGTTGTTCGTCAGTTATGTAACCCAATCGCCAAGCAATCTCTTCGGGAACAGATATCTTGGTTCCTTGTCTGCGTTCGATAACTTTCACAAATTCCGCCGCCTCGTGAAGAGAATCGATGCTTCCAGTATCAAGCCAAGCTGTTCCTCTGTCTAAAGTTTCCACCTGCAAGTCCCCTGTTTCAAGATAAGCCTTGTTTAGATCGGAGATTTCTATTTCTCCTCTGGCCGAAGGCTTGAGGCGTTTTGCAAACTCGGAAACTTTTTCATCATAGAAATAGAGCCCTGGGATAACATATTTGCTCTTTGGATTGCTTGGCTTTTCTTCAATTGAAAGGACCTTGCCTGAGCTATCAAATTCAATCACACCATAATCTTGGGGATTATGAACTCGGTGGGCGAAAACTGTTGCTCCCGACCTTTTCTTCATTCTGTCCAGGGTCTTTCCTAGACCTGTCCCATAAAATATGTTGTCACCAAGAATTAGCGCTACGTTTTCGCCCGATATGAACTTTTCTCCAATTATGAAAGCGTCAGCCAAACCTCTTGGTTCGGCTTGCTCTGCGTAGGAAATCTGAATTCCCCATTGGGACCCGTCCGATAAAAGTCTCTTGAATAATTCTGATTCGTGGGGGGTTGTAATGACAAGAATTTCTCTAATTCCTGCAAGCATGAGTGTGCTGAGCGGGTAGTAAATCATAGGTTTGTCGTACACCGGCATTAGTTGCTTTGAGTTTGCCATTGTTAGCGGATACAATCTTGTGCCCGAGCCACCGGCCAGAATAATACCCTTCATAGTTTCCTCCGTTTTGTTAGCTCTAAGTACGATCATGACGCCTAAAGGCATGATTCTCTATTCTGATAGCCTATTACAGACTGTTGGGAGAGGTTTTGAGGCTTTTAGTCACCGGTGGAGCTGGATTTATTGGTTCTAACTTTGTTAGACGGACTTTGGCATTAAAGCCCGAAATCGAAGTGACCGTAATTGATGCGCTTACATATGCAGGCAGGCTTTCCAATCTAGATGGGCTTGAGGGTAAGTACCGCTTTGTCCACGGGAACATTTGTGATTCGGGTTTAGTCGATGAGCTGATTTCAGAAGTCGACGCTGTAGTTCACTTTGCAGCAGAAAGCCATAACGATAATTCTCTCCAATCACCCGAGCCGTTTATTGAAACAAACATCAATGGAACTTTCTCTTTGATTCAAGCTGCTGTAAAGCATGGGGTGCGATTCCATCACGTTTCAACCGATGAGGTTTTTGGTGATCTGCAACTTGAAGGAAAAGACAAATTCACTCGCGATACCCAGTACAACCCTTCCTCACCATACTCAGCCTCAAAGGCTGCCAGCGATCATCTGGTTAGGGCATGGGTTCGGTCGTTCGGACTGAGGGCGACCATCTCAAATTGCAGCAACAATTTCGGTCCTTACCAGCATGAAGAAAAACTGATTCCCAGAATGATCCTCCTCATCGCAGACGGTGCTAAGCCGCAGCTTTATGGAAATGGCGCGAATATTCGGGATTGGATACACGTGGATGACCACAACGACGGCGTGTGGGCAATTCTAGACAGAGGGGTCATCGGGCAGACATACTTACTTGGTGCCGACAATCAGCGGTCCAACTTGAATGTGGTGAGCGCTCTATTAGCAATTATGGGTAAGCCCAAAGACTTTGTCGAGTTCATATCTGACAGGCCTGGGCACGATTTAAGGTACGCGATCGACGCATCGCAAACGGAGCTCGAGCTCGGTTGGGCGCCAAAGCATGGAAACTTTGAAGAAAAGCTAGCTGAAACAGTGGATTTTTATATAAGAAGTTAGATCGTCATGGGCCAAAGTACTCGGCTGTAATCTCCTTGGTCGGTCCTACTTTTCTTACCACTCCCTTGTCTAGCCACACAACCTTGTTGCAGGTGCTTTCAATCAATGACTGTGTGTGGCT
>ERZ1022756.406-NODE-406-length-12678-cov-9.406243_pt1 | contig 12678 bp, 12 predicted proteins | sample MGYA00520902_ERZ1022756 | MGnify/ENA primary metagenome ERZ1022756 (study PRJEB33162, sample SAMN09537601) | freshwater metagenome | isolation source: freshwater | place: Canada:Alberta | collected 2017-07 | study: EMG produced TPA metagenomics assembly of the... | reverse complement strand
TTCAAAACATCGTCGACACGCTGGCCTGCGCAGGCGCAGGCCCGCAGCACATGGCTCGCATGACCTGGTACGTCAAAGACAAGAAGGAATACCTGGCACGCGGCAGAGAGTTGGGCAAGGTTTATCAGGAAGTCATTGGCAAGAACTATCCGGCCATGACGCTGGTGCAAGTGGCCGATCTGGTGGAGGATCGGGCGCTGGTTGAGATTGAAGTGACGGCTGTGGTGCCAGACTGAGCGAAAAAAGGCCTAGGTAGAAGCTGCAGAGGTCCTGGATCGATAGGAAGGTTTAGGCTGGAAGCAGACATTGCAGAAACTCTAACTATTGGCAACAGCTGCTGCATAACAGTCCAAGCCAGACTTCAGCCGGTACTAGTTTTTCAGAGTCAGGAGCGATGAGAGCGATGAGAGCGTTGCCAATAGTTGGGTTCCTGCCTGTTCGCATAAGCCCGCAGTATAAAAATCTGGCTCAAAAATGACCCGTAAAGCGGTAACGTGAGGCGGGGTGCCACAGCATAGCCACCGATGCCACTTGCCCCATTGACTGGGTTTGTCTGTGCAAAACCAGGCATGGCTCAGTGGCTGGAATGTTCAGCATTTCAGTGATGTGAACGGGGGGCAAGCAGGCTTCAATGTCAAACCGAACGCCTTGTAAAGGCGCTGTGCGCATGAGGTATGCATTGGGCGTTAAGGTGCTGAAGTCTTGCGACATGTAGTCCGGGGCCACACTGGGGTTGACATGCCGGTCCTCTACCTGGATTGGCTGGTCATTTTCAAAGTGAACCACCACAGAGTGAAACACCATTTGACTGGATTTCAGGCCAAACTTTCGGCCCAGTACCTCACCGACTTTTACACGCTCGAGGCAGTGAAGTTCGCTGCGGTGTACGTGGCCACGCCCTGCAATCTCGTCCGCAATGTTGCGGATTTCAACCAGAGTTGATTGAAACTTGTGCTGCGCCACGTAAGTTCCTGAGCCTTGAATGCGCTTGACGATCTGTTCGTCTGACAGTTCCCGGATGGCGCGGTTGACCGTCATGCGCGAAACACCGAATTCACGAGCCAAGCTCTCTTCGGCAGGTATGGCGTCTCCATCGGTCCAAGCACCATCGTGGATCTTGGACAAAACATGATCCTTGATGACCTGATAAGCCGGCTGGCGTTTGGTGGGCAAAGTTGTTGATGGCATTTTTTAGGTGTTTTCCCGCGATTGCTGCGAACAGCATTGACATGGATCTTGGCAATAACTACATTGTGGCCTGCAGAGTTGTATAGACAATATTTTGTTTAAAAGCTTATTTGTCTATACAGAACATGCAATTTACCAAGTTTTGAAAAGTCGACTTCAAAGCAACGCCATCACACGAAAGGACTTAACCATGAAATTCCGCACTGCTCGTTTTTCTTTAATGACCGTCGCTGCTGCGGTGGCGCTGTCTACTTCGCCCGCTTGGGCGCAACTCAAGATGGGCTTTAACGTCCCATTGACGGGTTTTGCCGCAGCCGACGGTAAATCTGCACTGGACGGTGCCAAGCTGGCCGTTGAACAGGCCAACGCCAAGGGCGGCGTAGCTGGCCAGAAGATTGAGCTTGTGGTCTACGACGACCAAGCCGTCGCGAAAGAGGCGGTGCCTTCTGCCACAAAGATGGTTGATAGAGACAAAGTCGTTGTGGCTGTATCGGGCTCGTATTCGGGCTCCACGCGAGCCGCAGCGTCTATTTTTCAGAACGCCAAGATACCTTATGTCGTGGCTTATGCCATCCATCCCGACATCACACTGGCGGGTGACTACATGTTTCGTGTTTCGTCCATGGGCGAAGTCCAGGGTCGCGGGGGCGCCAAGTTGGTTCAGAACCTGGGAAAGAAGCGCACGGTACTCATCACTGTGAAGAATGACTTTGGTCAAGCTCTGGCTGCTGGCTTTAGAGACGCAGCCCCCAAATTGGGCATCAATATCGTCAACGAATACGAATACGCCATGCCCGATAGGCAGTTCGGTGCACTGGTCAGCAAGGTGAAATCTGACAACCCTGAAGTGATCTATGCCTCTGGTTACTTCTTCAACGCCGGTCCTCTGGTCAGCCAACTGCGTGCAGCCGGCATTACCGTTCCAATCATCGGCCAAGAAGGCTACGACTCGGACAAGTTCATCGAGATCGCCGGCCCTGCGTCTGAAGGTACGCTCATCACTACCTCGCTGGATCGCGACTCGACTGAGCCTGCAACCAGGGCATTCTTGGCTGACTATAGAAAAGCCACCAACGCAGGTGCCGACATGGTCGCTGCTTCGTCTTACACAGCCGTATCGGTAGCCATTGAAGGCTTGAGAAAGACAGGCGGAAAAGGCGGCGCTGCATTGCGCGATGCAATTGCTGCAGGCAGTTACGACACGCCCATCGGCAAACTGGTCTTCAATGATCTGAATGAAGTGAAAAAAGATATCCAAGTGCAAATCGTCAAAGATAAAGCCTTCCGCCGCCATTCCGTTATTTCAGATCCCGTGCTGCTTGCGCCTCCTACCAAAGCCAAATAAGCAAGGAACTCACCTATGCTCGCGATTGAACTCGTCGCGCAGGGCCTGATTCAAGGCAGCATCTACGCCCTGGTGGCGTTGGGGCTGACCTTGGTTTATGGCCTCTTGCGTATTCTTCATGTGGCGCACGCGGCGCTGTTCACGCTCGGTGGTTATGTCGGTGTGTTGGTGTGTAACGCGAGTGGAAGCTTGGCATTGGGCTTCTTGATCGCAGCCTTGGTCGCAGGATTTGGGGGCGTTGCCATGTTCCGACTGGCTTACCAACCGCTGCTTTCTAAACCTCCATACGTGGCGCTCATTGCATCGATCGGGTTGTTCATTGCGTCCGAGGAAGCTTTTCGGATTATCTTTGGTGCACAGGGCATGTCCTTCACCAATCCCGCTTTGCAACAACAACTTGTGCTCGGTTGGGGGCTTCAATTTAAGCTGGCCGAGATACTGGTGATGGTCAGCACCGCATCCATCATTGGTGTGCTTGCCTGGCTTCAGGCGCGCACCCGAATTGGTATCGCCTGTCAAGCCACTGTTTCTGACCCGCAGATGGCGCAATCATTTGGGATTTCCTTGCTCAAAGTGCGCGACATCAACTTTTTCGTGGGCTCGGCTCTGGCGGGATTTGCGGGTGTTTGGGTTGCTCTTTTGAACAATTTGGTTGAACCCACCATGGGCAGCGTGCCATCTTACAAAGCACTGGCGATCATCGTACTTGGCGGCCTTGGCTCGGTACCAGGCACGCTTGCTGCGGCACTGTTGCTCGGTGTCATTGAGGCTTTCGGCACCATTTATCTTGGCGACATTCTTGACCGTAATGCGATTGCGTTTGCCTTTCTAATTGCGGTGCTGATGGTGCGTCCTCAGGGCTTGTTTGCCCGCAGTTGACCCAGAAGGACACACTATGAATTATGAAATTTCACTGATCACGACCATGGCCATCGCCGTGATGTTTGCGCTCTCTTTGAATTTGATCACAGGGTTTTGCGGTCAGATCAGTCTTGGGCATGCCACATTTCAGGGCATCGGCGCTTATGCCGCCGCCATGCTTGGAAAAGCAGGATGGCCGTTTCTCGCAACGCTACCCGTGTCCATGGTCTTGGCGGGTCTATTGGGCGTGATTGTTGGGCTGGCTTCGCTGAGGGTACGCGCTGATTTCCTGGCCATCACGACCATGGGCGTCGGGTTTCTTTTTGTGGGGATTGTTCGCCAGCAAGAGTCTTTGGGCGGCGAGCTGGGTGTTTCGTCCATACCTGACCATGGACTGGGGCGTGTGGGTTTCATGGCCTTGGCTTTGCTCATGTGTGCGGGCATTGCTGCGCTCAGTGTTTACATCAAGCGCAGCTGGATGGGCCGCGTATTCAACGGTATTGCAGAAGACGAGGACACGATGCGGGTACTGGGCATTGACGTGCCGCGCTACAAGCTGGCGGCTTTTGCCATGGGCACATCTCTGGCGGGCCTGTCAGGTGCTTTTTACACCTACCACCTGACCTTTATCGGTGCCGAAAGTTTCGGATTTGTAGAGTCCATCACTGTTTTGTCAATGGTGGTTTTTGGTGGCATTGGCTCCGTACCAGGCGTGATCATTGCAGCGGCGTTGCTGTCTGTGCTGCCAGCCTGGTTTCAGGTGATTGGCGATTACAAATTGTTGGTGTACGGCGGATTGCTGTTTGTCATGATGCGATTTTCGCCAGGCGGGATGGCGGGTTTAGCGGCGCGCTTCTTTCCGACAACGCCCTTGGTCAAGGGGGGTAAACCGTGAACCATCCAACCTCCAATACGCCACTGTTGCAAGTAAACGGGGTTACTGTGCGTTTTGGCGGCTTGACCGCCGTAGACGATGTGTCCTTCGATGTGCATCAAGGTGATCTGTTGGGATTAATTGGCCCCAACGGAGCTGGCAAGACCACCATGATGCGGGCCATCATTGGCGTGGTGCAACCGACCGTGGGCAGTGTTTTCCTGGGCGGTGAGTCACTCAACGGCTTGCCCATTCACAAACGTATTCAAAAAGGGATGTCCTTGTCTCAGCAATTGGTGAGACCGTTGCGTGACATGAGCATTCAAGAAAACGTTGCACTGGCCGCAGCCAGTGACAAGACCATCAGTCCTCTACGGGCCTTCCTCAATGTCTCAACTGACCGAGAACTTGCCGTTGCCCAAACTGAGTTGGCGCGTGTTGGCATCGTCAGCATGGCGTCCCAAAGTCCTAGCATCCAGCCCCTGGGTGTCCTCAAGCGTTTGGAATTGGCGCGAGCGCTTGCACTCAAACCTCGTCTGTTGCTCTTGGATGAGCCTTTGGCCGGCTTGAACTCTCAAGAGGCGCGCGCCTTGGCAACAACCATCGCCGAAATTAACCAGCAGGGTTTGACCATTGTGCTCATTGAACACAATTTGGGCGAGGTCATGAGAATTTGTCAACGCTTGGTTGTTCTCGATAACGGCAAGAAGATTGGCGATGGCGATCCGCGTGTGGTCATGGCCGACCCAGTCGTACGCGCTGCCTACCTTGGAGGAGATGCTTTGGGCGCCTCTGAAGCCCAGGGACATTCCACATTGGAGACGCAACGTGCTTGAGCTCACTTCGATATCTTGCGGCTACGGCGCATTTCAGGCCGTGCACGGCCTGTCCCTTTCCTTGAAGTCGGGGACCATCACGGGACTTTTGGGTGCCAATGGCGCAGGCAAGTCCTCGACGCTCATGTGCATTGCTGGCCATGTGCAACAACAAGGTGGTGCCATCCATTTTGACGGACAAGACATTTCAAACTTGGGCCCCACCGAGCGTGTGCGCAATGGCATTGCCATTTCTCCCGAAGGACGTCGCTTGTTCAAAGACCTGACTGTCCAAGACAACCTTCGGGTGGGGGGCATGGTGCAATCCGCGAAGGTTTTTAACCATGACCGAGACCGTGTCCTTGCGTTATTTCCTCGCTTAGGCGAACGCCTGAACTCTTTGGCGGGCAACTTGTCTGGTGGCGAACAGCAAATGTTGGCCATTGGCCGCGCTCTGATGACGCGTCCCCGCCTGATCATGATCGATGAGTTGTCTTTGGGATTGATGCCCAAGATCATTGATCTTTGTTACCAAGCGCTCATTCAACTAAGGCGCGATGGCATGACCGTGCTGCTGGTAGAGCAAAACACTGAGCGCGTCCTGAAAATTGCGGACCACATCTGTGTCTTGGAGTCTGGCAGCACCGTGTGGCAAGGCAGTGCCGAAGCAGCCCGCAACGACCCCAAGCTCACCGAAGCCTATCTTGGCATGCATTGAATCGCTATTTTTCCACTTTCCTGAGTAACAACATGACTTCCAATATCGATCCCAGAATGGACCCTACACGCGTAGTTCGAGCTCCACGTGGCAGTACATTGAACTGTAAAAATTGGGTCACAGAAGCGGCCTACCGCATGGTGCAGAACAACCTTGACGCAGAAGTGGCAGAGAACCCGCAAAGTTTGGTGGTGTACGGTGGCATTGGCCGTGCGGCACGCGATTGGGCGTGTTTTGACCAGATTTTGGCTTCGCTCAAAGAACTGAATGAAGACGAGACCTTGCTCATTCAGTCAGGCAAGCCGGTGGGGGTTTTCAAGACACACGCCAACGCACCTCGCGTGCTGATCGCCAACTCCAACTTGGTTCCTAAGTGGGCCAACTGGGAGCACTTCAACGAACTCGACCGCAAGGGTCTGTTCATGTATGGGCAAATGACGGCAGGCTCTTGGATTTACATCGGCACACAAGGCATCGTGCAAGGCACGTTTGAAACTTTTGTGGAAGCCGGTCGTCAGCATTACAACAACGACTGGACAGGCCGCTGGATTCTGACTGCAGGTCTGGGCGGCATGGGCGGCGCACAGCCCCTGGCCGCCACGCTGGCCGGAGCGTGCTCCCTCAACATCGAATGTCAGCAAAGCAGCATCGATTTTCGCTTGCGCACCCGCTATGTGGACAAGCAGGCCAAAGACATCGACGAGGCCTTCGCCATGCTGGCGCAGCACATGGCTGCAAAAGAGGCCGTGTCGATTGCCTTGCTCGGCAATTCTGCAGAAATACTGCCCGAGTTGGTACGCCGTGCCAAGGCGGGTGGTATGCGCCCTGACCTTGTGACAGACCAGACTTCGGCTCACGATCTGATCAACGGCTATTTGCCCCCCGGCTGGACCGTGGCGCAGTGGAAATCCGCTCAGCACGACCCTGCACAACATGCCCGCTTGACGGCCGATGCTTCACAAGGCTGCGCCACGCAGGTGCAAGCCATGCTGGACTTCCAGGCCATGGGCATCCCCACGGTGGACTATGGAAACAACATCCGCCAGGTGGCCTTTGATCATGGCGTGAAGAACGCATTCGATTTCCCCGGCTTTGTGCCCGCCTACATCCGTCCCATGTTCTGCGAGGGCAAGGGCCCATTTCGTTGGGTGGCCTTATCGGGTGACCCTGAAGACATCTACAAAACCGATGCCAAGATCAAGGAACTTTTCCCCAACAACACGCACACGCACCGCTGGCTGGACATGGCCCGCGAGCGCATCAGCTTTCAGGGCCTGCCTGCGCGCATTTGCTGGCTGGGTCTGGGTGAGCGGCACCTGGCCGGCTTAGCCTTCAATGAGATGGTCCGCACGGGCGAATTGAAAGCCCCGATCGTGATCGGACGTGACCATTTGGATACTGGCTCGGTGGCCAGCCCCAACCGCGAGACCGAGGCCATGAAAGATGGGACAGACGCTGTGAGCGACTGGCCACTGCTGAATGCCTTGCTCAATACCGCAGGAGGTGCCAGCTGGGTCAGCCTGCACCATGGCGGCGGCGTGGGCATGGGCTATTCGCAACACTCGGGCATGGTCATCGTGGCCGATGGCACCGACGCGGCTGCCGAGCGCTTGGCGCGCGTGCTGGTCAACGACAGTGGCACAGGTGTGATGCGTCACGCCGATGCCGGGTACGAACTGGCAGTGGCCACAGCCAAAAAGCAGGGACTAAACCTGCCCATGATCAAGTGAGTGTGCGTCCCTGCATGCCACACAATGTGGGCCAAAAAGGCCTTGCGGAAGCATGACTCTGCACACATTTGTTGTGGCTGACTTGCCTGCTGTGCCTTGGAAAAACGGCGGTGGTGTGACGCGAGAGATCGTCTGCCAACCGCCAGGGGCCGGCATGGACAGTTTTGACTGGCGGGTGAGCATTGCACACATTGCAAGTGACGGTCCATTTTCAGCTTTTCCCGGTTTTGACCGCGTCATCACCCTGCTGAGTGGAGGCGGTGTGCATTTGTCATCTGCTGATGGGCAAGTGAACCATCGGCTGGGTTCGCCGCTGGCGCCTTTTGCGTTTGCAGGCGAGGCTGCTATTCATGCCCGTTTGCTCGAAGGCGATTGCCACGACTTCAATGTGATGACCCGCCGCGCTGTTTGCAGCGCTTCGCTGCAGGTGCTGCGCAGTGCCTGTGATTGGCAGGCTTCTTCCCAAGGATTGTTCATGGCCGTTCAAGGAAACTGGCAGTTGGAAGGTGCAGGCACTCAAATGCTTTCGCCCCAGCAAGGCCTGTGGTGGTCTGATGCCGTCAAGGCTTGGCGGCTTATTCCGCAAAGTTCTGATGCAACACTCTTGGCGTTAAAAATATTGCGTTGAACCCCACTTTCATTTGAATATGAATGCTTTCCTGAATCCCTCAGCGTGGCCGAGTGCCCATGGTGTTTGGTATCACTTGCACTTGGCGGCCGAAGCTTGCGGGGCGACCACAGTCCCTGATGCCGCCATCGTTGTTGAACAAGGACGGATTGCTTGGGTCGGTGTGCATGTTGATTTGCCGGAGTCTTATCGGCATCTTCCACAGCACGACGGCCAAGGTGCTTGGGTCACGCCTGGATTGGTCGACTGTCACACTCATCTGGTTTATGGAGGCCAGCGCGCCAGCGAATTTGCCATGCGCTTGGCTGGCGCCAGTTACGAAGAAGTGGCTCGCGCAGGAGGCGGCATTGTGTCCAGCGTCAAGGCCACACGCGCTTTGAGTGAAGACGAGTTGTTCGATGCCACTGTGCCCCGATTGCAGGCTTTGCTGGCAGAGGGTGTTTGCGTCATTGAGATCAAGTCGGGCTATGGCCTGAGTCTGGAACACGAACGCAAACAGCTGCGCGTGGCCCGGCGTCTGGGCGAGGTGTTTGGCGTCACGGTGTGCACCACGTTTTTGGGGGCACATGCGTTGCCGCCTGAATACGCCGGGCGCAGCGACGATTACATCCGTCTGGTGTGTGAAGAGATGTTGCCTGTCTTGGCCGCCGAAGGCCTGGTGGATGCGGTAGACGTTTTTTGCGAAACGATTGGCTTCACGTTGGCCCAGACCGAACAGGTTTTTCAGGCTGCGCAAGCCCTCGGACTTCCGGTCAAGCTGCATGCCGAACAACTGTCAGACATGGGCGGTTCAGCTCTGGCTGCGCGTTATGGCGCACTTTCGTGCGACCACATTGAGCACCTGAGTGCTGAGGGCATCACTGCCATGCGGCAAGCGGGCACCGTGGCAGTGCTTTTGCCCGGGGCTTATTACACCCTGCGCGATACCCATACACCACCCATTGCCGACTTGCGCGCAGCGGGCGTGCCCATGGCCGTCTCCACAGACCACAACCCTGGCACCTCGCCAACTTTGAGCCTGCTTTTGATGCTCAATATGGCCTGTACCTTGTTCCGCTTGACGGTGCCAGAAGCGCTGGCGGGCGTGACGCACCATGCCGCGCAGGCGCTTGGTTTGCAAGCCACGCACGGGCGTATCGCTGTCGGCTACCCCGCCAACTTTGTGCTTTGGAATGTGGGAGATGTGGCCGAGCTTGCCTATTGGTTAGGTCAGCGCCCGGCCTGCAGCGTGGTGCGCCAAGGCCGTTTGGCGGTCGATGGCATGGGGTTGCACCGGAGCGCGGCATGAACGAACGCAGTCTGTTTGCCGCGCACGCATTGTTGCCCACGGGTTGGGCGCGTGATGTGCTTTTGTCGTGGAACGAGCAAGGTTTCTTGACCGATGTGAAGACCCAGTGCGTTTGTCCGGCAGGCACCCTTCAAGCCGCCGGTCCCTTGTTGCCTGGCATGCCGAACTTGCATTCACACGCTTTCCAAAGGGCGTTTGGTGGCTTGACCGAATACAGGGGGGCCGCGCAAGACAGTTTTTGGAGCTGGCGCAGCTTGATGTACCGCTTTGTTGCGGCCATCACCCCTGACCAACTGGAAGCCATTGCCACCGGCCTGTATGTCGAGATGCTAGAGGCTGGTTACACCAGTGTGTGCGAATTTCATTACGTGCACCACGATCATGATGGCCGCCCGTATGCCGATGATATGGCCTTGTCGATGTGCCTTTTGAGAGCCTCTGCCCGTGCAGGCATCGGCCTGACCCTATTGCCTGTGCTTTATCAAACCAGTGGATTTGGCGCTTCCCCTCCCAGCGAGGGTCAGCGACGCTTCATCCGCTCAACCGACAACATGCTGGCCTTGCTGCAAAAGCTCAAACCTTTGTGTGAGGCACAGGGCGCGCGCTTAGGTTTGGCACCACATTCTTTGCGTGCCGTTCCGCCGGACAGCTTGCGCGAAGCCTTGGACGGTTTGCAGGCCATGGACGCTAAGGCCCCAGTGCACATTCACATCGCAGAACAAACTGCCGAGGTCGATGCCTGCCTGGCCTGGAGTGGCCAAAGGCCAGTGGAGTGGCTGCTCGATCATGCACCTGTAGATATTCGTTGGTGCCTGGTTCACGCCACTCACATGAGCGCTGATGAAAGCATGCGCGCCGCCCGCACCGGTGCCGTCGCTGGACTGTGTCCCAGTACCGAGGCTAACCTAGGCGATGGAATTTTTGATGCGGCGAGCTGGTTGCAAGGTGGCGGACGCTGGGGAGTGGGCTCTGACAGCCATGCCTGCGTGAATGCAGCAGAAGAGCTGATGCTGCTCGAATACAGTCAGCGCCTGGCCACGCGCCAGCGAAATGTGCTGGCCACCGCCGAGCAGCCTTCTGTGGCCACTGCCATGACACTGGCAGCTGTGGCCGGCGGTGCCCAGGCCAGTGCGCGTCCAGTGGCCGGATTGGCCGCAGGTCAGCAAGCCGACCTGTTGGTGCTCGATGCCCAGCACCTTCTGCTGCGCGATTTACCATCTCCCGAGGCCATGCTTTCTGCCCACGTGTTTGCCAGCCACCGCCAATCTGCTCTGCTGCAAGTTTGGGTGGGGGGCCGCTTGAAGGTTCAATCGAGACGCCACGATTTGCACGACAGTGCTCTGAGCGCAGGAGTGACCGCACGTCAACAATTGCTGAAGAACACACCATGACCTTTCAGACCACAGTACCTCCATACATTTTTCGCCAAGGCACACGCCCGTTGCTGATCTCGATGCCGCATGTGGGTACACATGTTCCGCCTGCATTGGCCAGTCGCCTCACCGACGAAGCCCAGCGGGTGCCCGATACCGATTGGCATTTGGAGCGCTTGTACGACTTTGCCGATGAGCTCGGCGCCTCGGTGCTGGTGGCCACTCATTCTCGTTTTGTGATCGACCTGAACCGCCCACCAGACGGCAGCAGTCTGTATCCAGGGCAAAGCGTCACTGGCTTGTGCCCGGTGGACTTGTTTGACGACCAGCCGCTGTACCGCGACCCAGCCGATGAGCCGGGTGAGGCCGAAGTCGCCGAGCGGCGCGACGCTATTTGGCAGCCTTACCACGCGCAATTGGCCCAAGAGTTGGCCCGCATGAAAGCCGAGCACGGTGTAGCGGCTTTGTGGGACGCTCATTCGATCCGTTCGGTGTTGCCGCGATTTTTTGAGGGGCGCTTGACCGATCTGAATTTGGGTACAGCCAAAGGTAACAGTTGCAGCCCCGTGTTGGCACAGCAGCTGCTGGCCATTGGCCAAGCCGCTGCGGGCTACACCGCTGTGCTGAATGGGCGCTTTACGGGCGGGTACATCACACGCCAGCACGGAAACCCTGCTAACGGTATCCATGCAATTCAGCTGGAGATGACGCAATCCAGTTACATGCAGGAAAGTTGGCCGTTTGACTATTTACCCCATGTCGCTGCTGGCGTTCAACCCCATGTGAGGCGCATGCTTGAGGCGGTGCTAGCGTTTGTTGAGGAAAGTGAAATCAAGACTTGAAGTCGAGATAGCGATCTATGCGCTTATCCGTCTGACTGATATTGCGCTGCATAAAGTTCAAAATGCTTAGCCCAGATATACCTCCGACTGATTTTGATACGCTGTAGCCGTTAAGCCTGAAGCTTTCTCGGAATGAGTAGTGCCTCTTTTATCGTAAGTGGTGAAAATACATTTCTTTGACACATTCTTGAACTTCGTCAATATCAGTGTTTTCATCAAATCGTTCAACTGGGTATCGTTGAAAGTGATTCCAAGTGATTGCTATCGGTAATAACTCAAAAAGAAAGGTGTTCCACGACCGGCAGCAACCGCTGCAAAGCGGCCATTGAGTCTTGGCCCTAATCACTCACCGCAGAGATCTGTAATGAATGGTTCATAAAACCTAAAGCTCAAAAGTCTTGCATACGGCCCGCCAACTTGGGGACGGGAAGGTGCTTAGATTTGGATCGTCGCTTTGTTGAAGAATGGGCCGGATTGTTTTATTGCAATGATTGCAACACCGCTGTTGGATTGCGATCAATCACGTTGAGCAGTACCAGCGATGCGCCGCTCGGAGAGCGGTCGCCACGCTCCCAATGTCGTAGTATGGCGACTGAAAAACCAAAGCGAGCAGCGAACTGTTCTTGTGTCAGGCTCAGTCGCTGTCGCAGGTCCGACACATTGACGGCATACGGCTGGTAAAGCTTCACGCCAGTGGTTTCTGTGTCTTTGGTCTTGGCATGTGCAATGGCTTCAGTCAAGCCTTGTTGGATACTCTTGAATGCATTGGTCATGTGTGGTTCTTTTCACGATTCAATTCACATTTTCGCCAGCATTTGTATGCGTCGCAATCAAGCTCTCCAGCATGAGCTTGAGTTGATGCGCTGGGTCCGACCCCAAGGCTGACACCACCTGCGCTTCGTGCGCTTTGGCTAGCTTCAGCAGGGGTTGCACTTTGCGCCGACCGGCGGCCGTCAGGCTGACCAGGCTTTGCCGTTTGTCGTGTGCGGCGTCGCAGCGCTTGACCCACCCAGCTT
>ERZ1022756.405-NODE-405-length-12694-cov-25.299391_pt1 | contig 12694 bp, 10 predicted proteins | sample MGYA00520902_ERZ1022756 | MGnify/ENA primary metagenome ERZ1022756 (study PRJEB33162, sample SAMN09537601) | freshwater metagenome | isolation source: freshwater | place: Canada:Alberta | collected 2017-07 | study: EMG produced TPA metagenomics assembly of the... | reverse complement strand
GCTACGTCTTTTCTTACTACTGTTCCGGCAGCGGTATACGCTCCATCTCCAATCGTAATGGGAGCTACAAAGACGTTGTGCGAGCCGGATCGAACGTGTGAGCCAATCTTCGAAGTGCTCTTGTTCACACCGTCGTAGTTCGCGAAGATGGTGCCGGCACCGATGTTGGAGTATTCCCCGATCTCGGCATCCCCCACATAAGAAAGGTGAGGGACCTTTGAGCCTCGGCCGATCTGGGCGTTCTTGGTCTCTACAAAGGAGCCAATCTTGCCCTCAGGGCCCAAATTGGTGCCCTTGCGCAAATAGGAAAACGGGCCAACTTTGGCACTTTCCTGGACAGTGCTACTTTCAATAACTACGTCAGGACCGATCTCCGCCATTGGACCAATCTTGGTCGCGCCGCGAAGGTGAGTTCCTGGGTGCAACACTGCATCCTGACCAATCGAAACCTCAACATCGATCCAAGTGGCGTCTGGGTCCAAGATGGTCACCCCTGCAAGCTGCCAGCCGCGACAAATTCTGGCGTTTAGCTCTTTTGCCACTTCTGAAAGCTGAGTGCGGTCGTTGATGCCATGAACCAGCCAGTTGTCAGCAACAATCTGAGCAACGACCGTGTGATTGTCTTCGACAATCAGCGCTGCCACATCCGTTAGGTATTTTTCACCCTGAGCGTTATGGGAATCAAGATGGGACAATCCCTGTCTTAGGTGAGCTACATCAAAGACATAAACTCCAGCATTGATTTCTTTAATGGCAGCTTCTGCCTCAGATGCATCAAGATGCTCAACTATTTTGGCAACTGTTCCCTCTTTGGAGCGAACGATTCTGCCGTAGCCAGAAGGATCGTCAACAAGCGCTGTCAAAATAGTTGCCGATGCCTTGGATGAGCGGTGTGACTCAACAAGTGCGCTGAGGGTGTCCACATCCATAAGTGGTACGTCTCCGCTTACGACCAAAACGTCGCCATCGAAGTCGCTTGGGATTTTGTCTAGGCTCACTTCAACGGCGCGACCGGTGCCTGCGATATCATCTTGCTCAACCAAGATTGATTTGGGGAAGTTTGCGGTTAAATACTCGGCAAGAAGTTCTTTCTTGTGGCGCAGCACGACATAGACCCCTGCGGATTCCAAAGATGAGACGGTGGATACAACATGTCCCAGGAGTGGTTTGCCAGCAAGCTCGTGCATGACCTTAGGGGTATTGGAAACCATCCTGGTTCCGTTGCCGGCTGCCAGCACTACGCAAACTAGTTGCCTAGTAGACATTTGTTCTCCCAATCGCTTTACCTGTGCTCCGCCCTCAGGATTCGAACCTGAACTTAACGGCTCCAAAGGCCGCCGTGCTGCCGTTACACTAGAGCGGATCGTAACCCGAAGCACTGATTACTAAGCAAGTCTGCCAGAAAACAAGGGCTTCTCAGGCGAGTTTCTCGCTTTCAATAAGCCAGGTTGATTCGAGCAATTGCTTGTTTTTAGCCACTTCTTGGGCCCTTGTGGCTAGGGCGGCCAATCCTTCGTGGTCTTGAGGATCATGGCTCTGAAGCTTGAGCCCAAGCTCAATTTCTTCAGCATCGAGCTTCTCGATGGCTCGTTCCAGTTTTTGAATCGCTTTCTGGCTGGCTCGAAGCTCGGCCCCGGAAACCTTTGGTGCTGCCTCGGAGCTCGATGCCTTTCCCTTAGCGCCTCGAAGCTCTAGGTACTGATCTACCCCGCGAGGCAAATGCCGAAGAGCGCCATCTCCTAGCAGTGCGTACTGCATGTCGGTCACTCGCTCGAGAAGGTACCTATCGTGACTGACAACAATGAGTGTTCCTGGCCATGAGTCAAGAAGGTCTTCCACCTGGGCCAGCATGTCGGTGTCCAAATCGTTGGTTGGCTCGTCCAGAATCAAAAGGTTTGGTTCACCAAAGAGTAATCGAAGTAACTGCAGTCTTCTTTTTTGACCTCCAGATAAATCAGATACGGGTGTCTGCAGCTGCAAGCTTGTAAATCCAAGTTGCTCAATTAGCTGGGAGATACCAACTTCTTTTTTGTTTACTGTGAAAGTCTTTTTCTCTCTGGCAATAAGTTCAAATATTCTCTGATCGCCAAATTCATCTAGCTCTAGAACTTCTTGGCTAAGAATTGCTGGCACCACAGTCTTTCCAAGTTTTACCCGGCCAGAGGTTGGCGAGATCTTTCCAAGAATCAGCCTGAGCAATGTGGTCTTGCCGGCACCATTTGGACCCACCAGTCCGATTCGATCGCCTGGACCTAATCGAAGGGTTATGTCATTTAGAATCTGCTTCGAGTCAATTTCGTAATTCAGGTTTTCTATGTCAAGAACATCTTTACCGAGCCTGGTGGTAGCTAGCTTGGCAAGACTGACGCTATCTCTAGGAGGTGGTTCGTTGGCAATCAATTCATTAGCGGCATCAATTCGGAACTTTGGCTTGGTGGTTCTGGCAGGTGCACCACGTCTTAGCCAGGCAAGCTCTTTTCTTAGAAGGTTTTGCCTTCTAGATTCCGAGGCAGCTTGAGACCTAGCGCGCTCGTTTCTCTCCAGAATGTAAGCGGCGTAGCCTCCGTCATAAATCTCTACGATGCCATCGTGAACTTCCCAGGTGAGATTACAAACCTCATCCAAGAACCAGCGGTCGTGAGTTACCACCAATAACCCACCAGTTGCCTTACCCCACCGGGTCTTGAGGTGCTCTGCAAGCCAGGCAACTCCCTCGATATCTAAGTGGTTGGTGGGCTCATCCAGCATCAAGATATCCCATTCTTGAGCCAAGAGTGCAGCCAGGGCAACCCTTCTTCGCTGACCTCCAGATAGCTCCGAGACCTTCTGGTCAAAGTCAAAATCTTTTAGTAGGCCTTGGAAGATGTCTCTGATCTTTGAGTTTCCAGCCCACTCGTGTTCAGGAGTGTCGCCTACAACTACGTGTGAGATCGTTTCAGAGGGCAAAAACTGATCGAACTGATCGAGTATTCCAATACGCACATCACCGCGCTTGGTGATTTGCCCAGAGTCAGGCTCTTGAATTCGCGCAAACAGTTTTAGCAACGTTGATTTACCATCACCGTTACGGCCAACGATTCCAATTCGGTCACCGTCTTGCACGCCAATGGTTAGATTCTCAAAGACCCTGGTTGTTGCAAAGCTAAGGCGGATCTTCTCCGCCCCAAGAAGGTGAGCCAATTAGTTCTCCAGCCGAGTGCCAGAGTTAGAAGTGTAAGTAACAAGCGACGGGTAACCTGCAGCCTTCAATCGAGTTGCGATTTGTTCTGCGTGAATTGCATTTTTGGCAAGGTGAGCAATTGTTGGACCAGATCCTGAAACCATCGAGCGAAGTGAACCCGCCTTACGACCTGCCTCCAAAGTGTCGGCAAGCTCCGGCAACATTTCAACTGCTGCGATTTCAAGATCGTTGTGCATAAGCTTGGCAACCGCCGCTACGTCTCCTGAAGCTAATGCTTCCAGCAGTTCTTCTGGAACTTCTGGAGCCTCTAAAGCGGAAACGTCGATTCCCTGATTTACCCTCATGACATCCAGTTGTCTGTAAACCTGAGGTGTAGAAAGACCAGCTGAGTTTGGAGTCATTACCCAATGCAGCGCTGGGCCATCTTTGACTTTGGTAAGAACCTCGCCTCTTCCAACACCGATAGCGGTTCCACCGAGCAGCGAGAAGGGCACATCAGAGCCTAGGTTCGCCGCAGCTTCAGGCAGCCTCTCATCCAGCTCCGCGCCAAACAAACTATTCAAACCAACCAACGCGGCAGCAGCGTCAGCCGACCCGCCCGCCATGCCTCCAGCTATTGGAACGCTCTTGTGAATCAAGAAAGAAACCTTGTCGGAGCCCATGGCTGAGCCAAGAGATTTCAGCTCCTCGCCTGCCCGATAGACCAGGTTTGTATTGTCTTTTGGAACAAATAGTTGGCACTCACTTTCAAAAGGACCCGCGAAATCAATTGAGAAAGTGCCACTGAGTTCAACAAGGACTTTTTCTCGAAGACTCAATGCCTGATAGCAACTTGCCACATCATGAAAGCCGTCTTTCAAAAACGCACCTACGGCGAAGTAAATGTTTACCTTGCCAGGACTGGACGCCACAACAATAGGAGGGGCATTTAGTCGTTTTTGTAGCATCGCAACAACTTCGTTCCAATACTTAATCTGAGCTTGTCCAGCCTGACTATCTACCATCCCGCCGATAACAACCTCGAGTTCTGTAACATTTGAGTTCCACGCCGATACAGTTGCGATCGCTTTTTGTTCGCCGTCAAAAGAGAAAACAATTTTTTCTTTATCGGTGGAGTTGACAACCCTCGGGGTCTCGGGTTGCCCCCATGAAGTTGGATCTTTCAAGATGTTAAAGGTTTGCCCTAAGTTTCCTGAAAGAATTGCCGCTCCTACGAGTGTGGGTTCACTAGCGCGATGATCTATTTCAAAAATCACTTCTGTTTTGCCACCTCAATAAATTCATCAATACTTAAATCTTCTCCCCTAGCCTTAGGAGAAACTCCAGCTTTAACAAGAATGTGCTCTGCTAGATCAGGTGAGCCTGCCCAAGCTGAAAGAGCCTGACGTAGAGTCTTTCTGCGCTGAGCAAAAGCTCCGTCTATAACTCTAAACACTTCCGGTCGTAGCGAAGCTTGTAGCGGTGTACTTCTTTTCTCGAAGTACACCAACGCAGAGTCCACGTTTGGAACCGGCCAGAAGATGCTTCGCGAGACTACCCCAGCGGAGCTCGCCCTTCCGTACCAAGCAAGCTTCGCGCTTGGCGACCCATAGGTTTTTGAACCGGGCCCAGCAACTAGGCGAGCTGCCACCTCGGCCTGAACCAAAACTAAGACTTTAGAAATTGAGGGAAAACTCTCTAGGAAGTGAAGAATTACCGGAACTGAGATGTTGTATGGCAAGTTGGCAACAAGTGCATCGGGCTCAAAATCCAACTTGGTGACATTCATGGCATCGGCCTGAACTATCTGGCAGCTCTTCTCAGGAGCCTTCTGCTTCAGGGTCATCGAGAGCCTGCCGGCAAGTTTTTGATCAAACTCAATGGCAATCAACTGGTCTACTTTCTCAAGCAAACCAAGGGTGAGTGAGCCTAGGCCAGGTCCAATCTCAACTACCTTGTCAGAAGGGCTGAGCTGAGCAGCAGCCACGATCTTGCGGATGGTGTTTGGGTCAATTACGAAATTTTGGCCCAGTTTCTTAGTCGGGCGAAGATCCAGTTCAGCAGCTAATGATCTGATTTCTCCTGCACCCAATAGTTCAACCACTAGTTATCCCAAGATCCATAGACGGTAACGGTGTTGCTAGCTAGCTGCCCGGAAAGCTCGTTAGCATCCATGCCGAGCTCAGCAGCCATAAATCGAACCGTGATGGGAACCAGGTACGGGGCGTTAGGTCTGCCACGAAGTGGCTCAGGAGTCAAAAACGGTGCGTCTGTCTCGACAAGAATAAGTTCCTTGGGCATGTGCTTTAGAGAATCGCGAAGGTGCTGGTTTCTCTTAATAGTTATGTTTCCGGCAAACGATGTGTACCAACCGTGCTCTGCACATATTTTTGCAAGTTCGATATCTCCTGAGTAACAGTGAAAGACAACTCTGTCTGGGGCACCGACTCTTAGAAGAGTTTCAACAACTTCCGTGTGCGCATCTCGATCATGAATCTGCAGTGCCAGATTGAAATCCTTGGCAATTTGAATGTGTCTTTCAAAAGAGTGCTGTTGGAATGCTTTTCCCTGTTCAGATTCGGTTCTAAAATAGTCTAAACCTGTTTCACCAATGGCTCGGACTCTTTCTTGATTGGCAAGTGCGGCAATGCCATCGATGTCCGTATCTAAAGCTTCTTTGGTTTCATACCTAGCGGCTTCGTTCGGATGAATCGCCACTGCGGCAAGTAGTCTTTTCTCGCTTGCAGCAACTTCAGCGCTCCACCTGGAGCTTTCAAGAGTCACACCAACTTGAACTGCACCTAGAATCCCAACCTGGTTTGCCAAAGCCAAATGATCTTGGAAATTCATCGGCTGATCGCCATCGGCTATCTCAAGGTGAGTGTGGTTATCGTAGGTGCCAACAAGAAGGGGCTCTGGTAAATCTGGATAGCTTAGCTTTTGCCGTGTTCCGTCAGCGTCTTTTAGCTGGCGCTGTCTGATGTGCTCGCTCACGACTTCGAACTAGTCCCGGTCTTCTTGCTCGACCCTTGGAAACAGCGACTCTAGTTCGTTGATCTTTTTGCCAGCTATCAGCTGATTCCAGCGGGCAGCTTCCAGTAGGGGCTGAGAGGCAAGATCGCCAAGTTCGTGACCGATTGAGGCCCAAAGCTTGGCTGTGGCCTTTGGAATGAAAGGCGTTAGCGAAACCGCCAGGGTTCTAAGCCCCTCAAGCGAGGTATACAAAATCGTCCCCAAGCGAGCCCTGTTGGCTTCATCCTTCGCCAGAATCCAAGGTTCTTGCTCGGTGAGATAGAGATTCAAGCCATCCACTAGCTCCCAAATGGCAAGCAGCGCATCCTGGATTGCAACATCGTCCATAGCGGCATCGGCTACGCGGATACTTTTGCTCGCAGTTTCTTGAATCTTTTTATCGGCATCGGTTATTGATGAGGCTTCCGGGATTACCCCGTCAAAGTAGCGGTGCACCATTGCAACCACTCTTGAAGCGAGGTTTCCAAAACCATTTGCCAGCTCTGCCTGATAGCGAGCAGATAGGTCTTCCCAAGAGAAGGATCCATCTTGCCCGAAGGCTATGGCTTTCATGAAGTAGTAGCGGAAGGCGTCAGATCCAAAAACGTCTGTTATTTGATTTGGAGCGATACCGGTGAGCTTTGATTTCGACATCTTCTCGCCACCAACTAGTAGCCAGCCGTGGGCAAAAACTTTCTCCGCAGGCTTTAGCTCCGCTGCCATCAGCATGGCGGGCCAAATAACGGCATGGAATCGAAGAATGTCTTTTCCCACAACCTGAACAGAAGCTGGCCAAAGTGAGTTTAGTTTGGCTTCGTCTTCGCCGTAACCAATTGCGGTTATGTAATTCAGCAGTGCATCAAACCAAACATAGATAACGTGATCGGTGTCCCAAGGAATATCTATACCCCAATCAAATTTGTCCTTGGATCTAGAAATTGAGAGATCTGTAAGTTCTCTAGACACAAAAGAGACCACTTCGTTACGGGCGGCTTCTGGCTGAACGAAATTGGGGTTTTGTTTATAGTAATCAAGAAGTGGCTGTTGGAACTGACTCAACTTGAAAAAGTAGTTTGTCTCTTCAATCCTTTCCACCGGCTTCGAGTGAATTGCGCAAACCATCTTCTTTTCAAACTCACCGGTGCCTTCAACAAGATCCGAGTCGGTCTTGAACTCTTCACAGCCAACGCAGTAGTTGCCCTCATAGGATCCCTGGTAGATAAACCCCTTGTCGTAAAGGTGCTGCAAGAAGGTCTGGACGTTCTTTTTGTGCCTCGGTTCGGTGGTGCGAATAAAGTCCTGGTTGTCGATATCCAAGGTCTCAAGCATTGGTAGCCAGGAATCGTGAACTAGCTTGTCAGCCCAAGCCTGGGGAGTTTGGTTATTTGCGGTAGCGGTTCGAAGGATCTTCTCACCGTGTTCATCGGTTCCGGTGAGAAGGAAAGAATTACTGCCCTTTTGGCGATGCCAGCGAGCCAAGACGTCGGCGGCAACCTCGGTATAGGCGTGACCGATGTGAGGAGCGTCATTGACATAGAAGATCGGGGTCGTAACGAAAAACGACTTACCCGCTGGGCTCACACTGGACATGTCTACAAGCTTAACGGGGCTAACTTGAAGGCTTGGCCTTGAGAGCTAGGTCGTAAAGCTCTGACGTAGAGGCGCCGTACTCGTTAGCAACAGCTCTAGCTGCATCCTTTAGTGAGCTCCCCTGAGACCTAAGCTTTAGAACCTCATCGATCAAGTCTTCTGGCGATATCTGGGTTTGCTCTGCCCCCGCAACTACTAGCACCATTTCACCCTTTAGGTCCTTTGCTAGATCAGCGAGCTCTAACAAAGTTCCTCTGAGTGTTTCCTCGAACTTCTTTGTCAGCTCTCTAGAAAGTGAAGCTTTTCTTTCAGCTCCAAAAACAGTTGCGGCATCTTCTAATGACTCGGTGATGCGGTGTGGGGATTCGAAGAAGATCATGGTCCGAGTCTCGGTAGCCAGTTTCTGGAAGAACTTTTTTCTTTCGCCTGATTTTCTCGGAATGAAACCTTCGAAGCTGAAGCGGTCGGTAGATAGACCCGAAACTGCAAGGGCTGCGATTACCGAGGATGGGCCTGGTACAACCTGAATTTCAACTCCCTGTTCGCTGCAGGCACGAACTAGGGCAAAGCCAGGGTCGCTTATTGTGGGCATACCCGCATCGCTGACCAGAACCAAGTTTGCTGTGGCTGCGATTTCAACCAGGCGATCTAGTTTTTGTAATTCGTTTTGTTCATTCAGGCTTATAAGCTCGGCGTTTAGCTTTATGCCTAGGTGATTAGCTAGCTTCAATAGGGTTCTGGTGTCCTCAGCAGCGATGACCTTAGCCTGCTGCAAAGTAAGAAGCAGCCTTGCTGAGGCGTCGCCTATGTTTCCAATAGGAGTTCCAGCCAGAATGAGCACCACTTCATTGTGTCAGATACCAAGGCGCGGTCTTGATTAGCATGGGCGTATGACGAAGTTGTGGGGAAACAAAAAGGTCTTTGAGTACCTCGGTTTCGTATTTGTGCTCACAATCGCTTCGCTAACAAGACTCTGGAACCTAGCCTCGCCTCAGAAGCTCGTATTTGACGAAACCTACTACGTCAAAGATGCACTATCCCTTTCCCAAGAAGGTAATGAGAAGAACTGGCCAGAAGGCGCCAACGCAACCTTCGAATCTGGTGATGTTTACTCGTACCTTGCCGACCCGGCTTTTGTGGTGCACCCGCCATTTGGCAAGTGGTTGATCGCATCCGGCATGTGGCTGCTAGGCCCTGATAACGCAGCCGGTTGGCGAATCTCCACTGCGCTATTGGGTATAGCCACCGTTGCCCTACTGATGCTTGTGGCTTACAAGCTCTTTCGATCCAGCAAGCTCGCTCTCGCGGCAGGATTTCTACTTGCGATAGATGGCATGGCCATAACGATGTCCCGCACCGCCTTGCTTGATGCTCCTCTTACTTTTTTCCTACTGCTTGGTTTCTTGTTTTTCCTGATTGATAACAAACAGTCCAGGCTCAGGATTGGCTATGCGATTCAAGAAGGCAAAAGCACTCTGCTTTGGTTTAGGCCTTGGCTAGTTCTAGCCGGGATAGCTCTTGGTGCGGCAAGCGCCATCAAGTGGTCTGGGCTGTATTTGTTGGCAGCAATCGGTTTGTATGTTGTGTTTTCAGAAATGCTGCTTCGAAGGGATTCTGGAGAGAAGTCATGGGTTCTAACTGGTCTTTTGTCTCAAGGTGCGATTTCATTTTGCAACCTAGTGCCAGCTGCACTGGCGACCTACGTTTCAAGTTGGATGGGTTGGATTAACTCTTCAGGGGGTTATTCGAGAAACTGGGCTGAGGATAACTCTCTTCCTGGAGTATTTGGCGCTTTACCCGCTTGGGCGCAATCGCTGTGGAACTATCACGAGGTGATTTACAAATTCCACGTCAACTTGTCAGAAGACCACTCCTACCAATCTCACCCAATCACTTGGCTTTTGGGTCTTCGGCCAACTGCTTTTTTCTACGAGACATACTCTCTTGGGCAAATGGGATGCGAAAGCGATACTTGCTCTTCGGCAATAACCGCATTGGGTAATCCCCTTATTTGGGTCTTCGCAACTGCTGCACTTTTGTATCTTGTCTACCGGTACACAAGAACCAGAGAGAGGGTAATCGGTCTGGTATTGCTAGGGGTAGGAGCTTTGTATCTACCTTGGTTGTTGATTCCCGAAAGAACCGTCTTTCAGTTCTACGCGGTGAGCTTTCTACCTTGGATGATTCTCGGACTAGTTCTAGTGATGCAGATTCTTTACCGAGCGCTTGGTGGCACCAAGTTAGCAAAAGGAATAGTTGTTGGATTCTTTGTATTGGCTGCATTGGTTTCAGTGTTTTTCCTACCGGTGAACATTGGGCTGGTTGTGCCTTTTGATCAGTGGCAGCTGCGGATGTGGCTTCCTAGCTGGATCTAAAACCGCCAAAGTAGGATTGAAAAATGCCCATCTTCGCAGTCAATTACGTTTACACAGCCCCAACTAGCCAAGTAGATGAGATTAGGCCCATCCATAGAGCCTGGCTTGCAGAACTTCTCGAACAGCAAGTTCTTCTAGCTTCGGGGCCGATGGTGGACACGCCTGAGGCTCTTCTTATTTTTAGAAGTGAATCCTTAGAAGAGCTGGCAAAGCTTTTAGATAACGACCCATTCGACATATCCGGCTGTATTGGTTCTAGAACCATTCAAAACTGGAATCCAGTGTTTGGACCTTTTAGCTCTTAGCGCTATTTTTTGGCGGCCTTTTTCTTCTTCGGGTCTTTGTCTCCAGCGGTTGCAATCAGGCTAGCGATAGTGGTGATAACCAAAGTGGTGACAATGAAGCCAAGAGACACCTCTGTTGAGATTTCTGGAACTGTCTTTACGTATTCTCCGCCGTTAATGAACGGGAGTTCGTTTTTGTGGAGGGCGTGAATAACTAGCTTCACACCAATCCAGGCGAGAATGATCGAAAGTCCGACACCCAGATACTTCAGGCGTTCCATCAGACCACTCAATAGGAAGTAAAGCTGTCTAAGGCCAAGTAGTGCGAAGGCGTTTGCCATGAACACGATGTATGGCTCTTTGGTTAGTCCATAAATTGCTGGAATTGAGTCAAGGGCAAAAAGCAAATCAGTTAGACCAATTGCAACCATCACAAACAGCAACGGCGTGACGTACCTTTTGCCTTTTTGCACGATTGTCAACTTGGTTCCGTGATACTCGTCTACGGACCTGATGTGCTTTTTCAAGAACCCGACAATTTTCCCTCCGGGAACCTTGTCTTCATGATCGCCCTTGAGTGTGTCCCTCACGAGAATGAATGCTGTGTAGAGCAAGAAAGCCCCGAAGATGTAGAAGGCCCAGCTGAAGTTCTCAATAACAGCGGCACCTAGGTAAATGAAGATTCCCCTGAGGATCAACGCCAGGATGATACCCACCAGCAAGGCCTCGCTCTGGAGCCTTCTGGGGACTGCAAACTTAGTGAAAATCACCAGGAACACGAAAAGGTTGTCTACAGAAAGAGACTTTTCAGTAATAAACCCAGCGAGGTACTCCCCACCGAATTGAGCGCCCCAAACGTCAGAGACAACGAACGTGAATAGCAATGCCGCTCCCACGTAAATAGTCGACTGTATAGCAGACTCCCTAAATGAGGGCTCATGGGGCTTTAGGATCTGGACCATTAGGTCCACCAAGATAACCAGGCTGATGATACCGATTGACAAATACCAAACCCAAGGCTCGACAATCATTACTGCTTCTTGCACAAATACCCCATTTTCGTAGACCCCATTGGGGTATTTTTTCTCCCCTAATTCTATGAGAGTCTTGAGGTATTAATGTCATTCAAACAGCTGGGAATAAGTTGAGAGTTCTAATCTCTGGAGCAAGTGGCCTTGTGGGCACCGAGCTCTTTAGCCAATTAAAAGCCGCCGGCCACGAACCACTAAAACTGGTGCGTCGCAAAGCCAAGTCAAGCGATGAGATCAGCTGGAACCCAGCCGCACTCGAACTTGATGCAGACGTTATGGAATCCATTGACGCGGTTGTGAATCTAGCTGGAGCAACCACCGGACGCATCCCCTGGACTAGGAACTACAAGCAGCAGATAGTTGACTCCAGAATCAACTCGACCAAGACTCTTGTGGCTGCAATCAATAACGCTAAGAACCCGCCTAAGGTCCTAGTGAGCGGTTCCGCATCGGGATTCTACGGCGAAGGGGGCGATAGTTGGCTGAGCGAGGAAAGCCCCAAAGGCGAAGGCTTCTTATCCGATCTTGCCAACGACTGGGAGCTTGAGGCCCATAAAGCAAGAACCAGGGTTGTTCTGGTGCGAACCACGCTCGTGATGAGTCGAAGACTCGGTGCCCTAGGGAAACTATTGCCGATTATCAAACTCGGGCTTGGCGGCTCTCTTGGAACTGGAAAGCAGTGGTGGGCTTGGATCAACTTGGTTGATGAAGCAGCCGCGATCATTCACCTAATCAACACTTCAAGTGCTCACGGGCCATTCAATTTGACGGCCCCAGAACCAGCCACTTGTGAGCAGATGATCAAGTCCTTAGGTAGCAAGCTTCGCCGCCCAACCTGGCTTCGGGTCCCGGTCTGGGCCATGAATGCCTTTATCGGGGAGGCTGCCAGGGAGCTTCTTTTGGTGAGCCAAAAGATGACCGCCAACAAGCTCCTGGCCTCTGGTTTCCGCTTCAAATATCCGGACCTAGAATCATCTGTTCGCTGGGTGGTTACAAAAGACTAAATTTTCGTTCTTTGTTGATCGAATAAGTATTTGAGAAATAAAAAACCCCACTCCGAAGAGTGGGGTTTTTTAATAAAGAAAGAAACTACTACTTTGCAGCTGCCTTACGCTTTGCAGTCTTACGACGTGCTGGCTTCTTAGCTGCTACTGCTTTTTTCGCAGCTGGCTTGCGCTTCGCTGCAGTCTTCTTAGCTGCTGGCTTCTTAGCTGCAGTCTTCTTAGCAGCTGGCTTGCGCTT
>ERZ1022756.404-NODE-404-length-12699-cov-7.368001_pt1 | contig 12699 bp, 6 predicted proteins | sample MGYA00520902_ERZ1022756 | MGnify/ENA primary metagenome ERZ1022756 (study PRJEB33162, sample SAMN09537601) | freshwater metagenome | isolation source: freshwater | place: Canada:Alberta | collected 2017-07 | study: EMG produced TPA metagenomics assembly of the... | reverse complement strand
GAGATTTCTCGAAGTTAGCCAAACTAAAAATCTGACGAGCCGATTCAAGATCAACCAGATCAATCACACGGTGCTCAATCGCACTGTTCAGGTTCAGAAGTTCGGCACTCATTTCAGACCTCCGGCGAAAAGATCAGACAATGAGCTCCAGAAACCCTTAGGAGCAGTCCACGTAAGGACCCCAGTGCGATTTCCATTTGTATCAATAGGGGTGACCTCCCCCACCATGCCGCGGATGAACATGTAGGCGAACCCAGCAATTGCAGCATCTGCATCTATGTGTGGAGCACGCCATCGCAAGTAGCGATACACGGCAGCACCGTAAATGAGGGCTTGCAATGGATAGTGGTGATGTTCCATCTCATGCAACATTCGTTCTGTCGAATATGCCTGAATCATCAACTCATCCCCGTCACGATCAAGCCTGTTGCTCTTGTAGTCGCTGATGAAGAAACGCGGAACACCAACGTCGAGTTCAACGCGCAAGAGAGCGTCGATGGAGCCATTGATAAGGCCAGCGAGAGGGATATCAAAAGATGGGTCGCACAGCGTGTCGGCATACGCAGCCAACAGGTCATCTTCAGAGATCGAAGTCTTTAGCAATTGGCCTATATCGCTGGCCTTCACGCCTGCGGAAAGATGCGCCAAGGACATCTCAAAGGACATCTCGGCGACCCGGTTCTTAAGGCCCAGCGACACAAGAGAATGCTCGCCAATTGCGCCACCTAATGGTGTACGCAACGACAAAACAATGCCATCAATGATGTCTTGGCCGTGATCTGTGAACAACTTGCCCGAGACATGACGCTGAACAACTGATGCAACATGAGAGGACAAATCTGCGTGTGATGGATCAACGTGTTCATACACGGTGTGCAGAATTTTTCCGATATGTGCACCACCAGGGATTCGCGCGAGTGGCATTCTTGCCACACCAAGCTGGGCCTTGGCCGAGGCGTACCCTGCAGAGCGAATAAAGAGACGCTCTCCTTCTTCAGTGCCGGAACGAGTATCCGCGCGGGATGCACCAACGACGCTGCCACCTTTTTGTATCTCTGTAATACCGGTAAACGAAGTACGGCGATATGTCTGCTTCACTGCCGAGGGAGATTCTGCAACTAGCAACTCTTCGCTCTCGACATTCTTCTTGGGTGCAACGTAAGGCGAAGCATTAGGAAGGTCATTGACGCTAAGAACCGTGACGGATTCTGCTTCGCCAGCGAGCGCAGATGCATTCATCCTGCTGTCAATGACAGACACCTTGTCATCTAGCGGACGAAGGATGCACACATGATGTTTTGCTCGTGTTGCAGCTACATACAGAACTCGTGACGATTCCTCAGAAGATTCCTCTTGAAGATGCTTCAGGCTGATCGGCGACACTTCACCAGTCACAAATCCAATATCTACAACCCGTCCCTGCACTGATTGACCATCATCTTTCTGGAGACGGATGATGGGCAACTTCTTCTTCTGTTTTGCAGAAAGTTCTTCTTTCCAAGAGTCAGCAACAATGACGATTGGAAATTCAAGTCCCTTTGAGACATGGATCGTCATGATCTGTACAGCTGATGAATCACTCTCGACACGACGACTCACAAGTTCCGATGAACTATCAATTTCCACCAGACGAGCGAAAGCATCCAGAACATCAGATGCTGAACACCCCTCACCATTTGTCTCAGCGTTCAACAAGTCAGCCACATGGCTGAAGTCAGTCAAACGACGTTCGCCCGAGAGGCCAGCAGACAAGGACATGATGGTCCCAGGGTCTGACATCATTGTTGATGTCAGAGCAGCAACGCCCTGACGGCGCAAGACGCCCGCCCATTCGGCAAGGGTTTCTTGAATCGATCCGATGAATGCATCGTCAAGAAGAGCAGGCGATGACAAAGACACGCCAAAAATCGGAGTACCCACGACATGTCGGACGCGGCCAGCATCGGCGAAACGCTCTAGCGCCAGCAATAAAACGCGCCAATGCTCAGCGGTTTCGCTGTCCATGACGGATGCCGTGCCACTGCTCACCGCAGGAATCTCTAGATCTCGAAGGTGACGTTCAATTGCCTGTCCCTGCCATCCACTACGAACAAGAACGACGACATCCTTTGGACGTACAGCCTCGCCGTTCACTAGAACGCCAGAACGAAGATAAGCGGATACACGTCGTGCAGTAGGAATTGCGATAGCTGCTGGCCCACTGGGATCGGGCACGTTCAGAATCTCTACTGGGGCCATTCCTTTGAGTTCGGAGTCTTTCTTATCCTTCGGCACATCGACGGAGACGTAAGGAATTCCATGTCCGAACTCTGTTCCATCAAACAAAACATTCAGTCCACGAATGACCGGTGAATCAGAGCGGTAGTTCGTGCGAAGCGTTCGCGTGAGACCCTTATCGCGTTCCACGCGATACGCATCAATATCTGCGCCACGGAACTTATAGATGGATTGCTTTGGGTCACCCACCGCAATCAATGCACCGCCCAAATTCTCCCCCATAGGAAAGATGCCTCGGAAGATTTCCCACTGCTGCGAATCTGTGTCTTGTGCTTCATCAACAATGAGGTACTTGTACCGACGACGGAACTCTCCGAGCACACCTTCGACGTCTTCTGAGCCAATGACTTGAAATGCACGCCGGATGAGATAATCGAATGTTGGAGCCTTACGAAGCTCCTCTTCGATTGTGAGGACGCATTCCTTAATCACTTTGTCAATGCGTTGCATAAATGCGACGTTTGACACCGCAGTCGCATCAAACCATGTCTGCGTAAGAGGTTCGCCGATCAGTTTTGTGACTACCTCGATAATTTTCTTCTCTGGCAGAGTTGGTGCGGTGAATGCCTGTGCAACCAAAGCATCATTCACAACTTCTGCAATCAACCTCGCTTGGACTTCCTCCCCCGCCATTGAAGTTGACTCGGCCGAAAGAGAGATGATCTTTGAACACACCGAATGAATGGTTGCGATTGTGGCGGTATCAAACTCAACAACAGCTCGCATGAGACGATGAGACCGAGCAATTCGTTCAGCATCTGAGCAGTTTGTAAGTAGATACTCAACGATCACATCGTCTTCGTCATTGGAGTTCCTGCGCAGTGCCTCTGCTGTTTTCACCAGTCGTCGACGTACGCGGTCACGAAGTTCAGCAGCAGCATTTCGTGTGAATGTTGTGACCAGAATCTGAGAAATGGAGAGGTCCTCGTTGAGTGCCAGTTCTCGGACCACGAGGGCCGCCACTGAGTATGTTTTCCCCGTGCCCGCACTTGCCTCGATGAAGAGGCCGTTGTCCAGCGTTTGACTTTGAAGGTTCAATACATCACTCATGCGAAGAGGTATCGCTTTCGGTTCGCAGTACCAGCAGGATCTTCACGATTGCCCAACTTCAACTTTTTCTTCAGTGCATCAGATTGCTTCAGGATTGTCTCGAAGTATGTGCTGAAAAAATCAGGAATTTCCGAACCCTCGGCAAACAGTTCTTCAAACTTTGGAGTGAGACCGAAGACAAGGCACTCCTGCTTTTGCAAGTATCCAAAATCACGACCGTCTTCCAACTCAATATCCAATCCAATGACAGCATCAAAAGCCTTTTTCGCTTTAGCAGTTTCTCCACTGTTCACCAGTTCGGCAGTTTTTCCAAACATTGGATAAGGAGATCGGACAGCGACTTCAAACAACTGTGAAATTGCAACAACTCGATTCTTTGCATCGGAGCTCGTCATGTTTGGATCGAGTTGGACATAATGCCATACAACTTTTGCATCAAGTCCTTTGCCATCAACGACCACAACTAAGCCGCCATCAACCGGATACCCCATCGCATGTAAGAGCAACAGTTTCAATCCCATTGCGGCTTGCAGTTCTTTCACCTTGTTGCCATTCGTTTTCCCTAAGTCAACAATTGCTATGTGGTTCTCTGAAGCCGGGAACACCATCAGGTTGCCGGCGACTTCTCCCCCTGCATATGGAATACGAATCTCATAAGGAATGAGGTCCTCAAGATGAATTCCCCAGTCCGATGCAACCGAACCTAACTCGTTCACTCGTTTTGTCATTTCTTCGGCAAGCTGCGAACCATACGCACCCATCGGGATGTTGCCAACAGCAGTATTCACCTTTGTCCAATGCGAGGCAGTGAATCCGGACTGGACTGCAGATGCGAGATTGCCCCGCAACTGGCCCACTTCCTTCTGTGTCAACTCAAGTGGAATCGTCGCGGGCTCGTCATCCTCTTCGTTGTTCCACGTGTTGATGCCCAAGCCGCTTCGCACGAAAGCTGAAAGCGGATCACGCATAAACGATTCAAGTTCGCGTGGTGAGATGAGACGATATGGATTATCTTCAGTCACTTCAGCCATTCGTGCAACTGCAATGTCCGCTTCGATCGCAGCCTGAGTCTGTGAGTGTTTTTCCGTGATTGACCGCAGCGCAACGTCATCGTGGGACCACACCATTCCTGGCACAATCTTTCCCTTGATGAAGTTGAGCGGAGAACTGAAGTGACGAGGGTGTTGATACTCAACCTGCAAGAAGCCCTTGTTGGTTGGATCTTCCTGAACACCACAACGCTCACAAAGATCAAGTAGTTCTGCCAGTGGCGTAATCAGGGGAACTTCAGCATTGTTCTTGATACTGCGCCCATTACAAGTGATGACAACCCGATGTGATGCTGCGCTGATGGCGTCCAGGATGGAGCGGCGCTGATCAATACGTGGATCGATATCGCCCATAAACACCTGGCGCGTCGTCAGGTCATCGCCTTCGGTTTCACCTGTGCGCATCGTGCCTTCATCAAAGCCCAGGAGACACACAACTTTGAATGGCACACCGCGAAGCGGGACTGCTGAAGTAGCAGTGACTGCACCCGTACGCAGGGGCTGACGGCCTGGCGCACTGGAGATCTGCTCCTTCAACTGCTCAACGAAATGTTCAAATGTGACGGTGAGGTCAGAAATATCAGCACCTCGAGCATCTCGCACGTATCCGCGCAAGGTATCGATTGCCTCTCGCGCATCATCAAGTTCACCCTTGTTGCCAATCGCCAGCGACGCCAGTGTTTCTTCAAGAGCATCAGCCCACTGAACGACAGGTAATTCAGTAGTCGTGTTTGCCAATTGTTCTAACGATGCCATCGCCGACACGATGGCCGACAAACGACCCACCGACTCAAGATCGGCTGCATCCAAATCTGGAAGGGGCACTGCCCCGCCAAAATCAATATCCGGTTCCCTATCAGGCAACAATGCGCCTACAAGTGCGCGGTGCAGTCCGGCAATCCATGTGTGCGCATTCTCGTCAGACTGCACACCCTTACGTTTGCGATGATCAGCCGAAGAACCCCAACGAATACGAGTGCGTTCAATCAGGCGATACCACGAGGACACATCATCACCAGATGCGCCAAACTTCTGCATCACCAATGGCGATGTCGCCACCGTCATGATGTCGGTGATACTGAAACGACCCGTGACAACTGTGAGCAGATTGTCGAGCAACGATGCACCTTCATCGACATGACGCAATCCACGGTCGGCCACAATAAATGGCAGAGGCTTGCCACCAACTTGGCGACCGAATGCAGCTTCAAGCAGTGGTGATGCTGCTTCAACATCTGCGCAAACAACAACAACTTCATGGGGCTCAAGATCAGGAATGTCGTGGAACGCATGAAGGATTGCATCTCGAGCAATCTCAACCTGACGACCCAAGTTATGGGCTCGGTGCACCTGGAAGGACTGATCGCCTGGAGTGAAATTAATTGGTGATGCAACGCCGTGGCGGACTGCATTGTGGAGTGCATGAAGAAGATCATCCGCACTATCAGGCCCTGCAAGATCTTCTAGGGCCGGCGAGGTGCCTTGAGATGCGAGCACCATCTGTGCGTCATGAGAACCGCGCAGCCACATTGACACCATGGAGTCGACGTTGTCGTCAAAAGAATTGACACGCACTGGTTCTGGTGCGATACCTACAGAAAGAGGTACACGCGATGCATCAACTGCCCACTGGGATGCCAATGCCGGCGATGGGTGCACCAGTACAACTTCAACCGCCATGTGATGCGACAACAACTGCAATGCACGCACGTGACGAACGCTTAGTGATTGCAATCCGGCAACCAAGAGTCGAGGAGGCAAGTTTTCATTCTGAAGAAGAGAAGGGTTCGCCAACATGTTTTCGACCATGACTGGCCAAGGCTCAACACCAACCTCTTCACGCACCAGGCGCCACAAGTCGTACTGCCACACATCTGATGCATCAAGTGGCACAGACTGGATTGTGCGCTCGCCATTGCCGACATCGGCGCCAACCACTGGCGAGAGATTGGGGCGACCAGCTTCCCACTCAATAATCATTGATGGCCGGCGTGCGTGGTACTTGTCGAAACGGTCCGACATCAGACGTGCCGCCTTTAGTCCGCCTCCCATGCGTTCGAGATGAGAAGTAAATGAACCCGTGTGCTGAGTTATCACGCGCAGCACGGTCATCGACAACGGGCCCACTGCCCATGGGTCTGCACCCAAATTACGACGACCGATCAGCGCATCAAGTTCGCCGAGATACTTGATGGACACATTGGCTGCAATGCCGTCGTTACCGAACGAACTGGTGCCGACCTGTAATGCGATTTGCTGCAGCAACCACGCACGAACACCGGCATTTGGCACGATGATGTGATCGACATCAAAGATGTCGCGAGTGGAATCAGAAGCAGTGAGGTACTGAATTAGGGGTGCAACGGTGTCTGCGAGAGACTCAACGAACGAAACCTTCAAACCGTTATTCACACCTGCACCCATTCAGACCCCGCTTGCCGTCAAAGAAAAAGAATTTCTACCACAGGGGTCTATCAGGGCCTACGCCTACCTCACAAGAAGAGGTTCAGATCCTGCAATCTCTTGTCGTTTGAGAAGACTTCCACCGGCGGGTTCGTTGCTAAACGCAATGCGCGCTGAATGATGCGACAGGTGGTGTGCTGGTTGTATTCGGCCAGTGTCACTGCCCAGCCGTCGCGACCCGCGCGAGCGGTACGGCCCGAGCGATGCAAATAGGCCTTTGTATCAATGGGCGGTACGTAGTGCACCACACACTCCACATCGTCAATGTCGATTCCGCGTGCAGCAACATCAGTTGCCACCAAGACCTTCAGGTCATTATTCGTGAAACGAACAATCGCCTTCTCACGAGCAGCCTGTGTGAGGTCACCATGAATCGCAGCTGCATTCACACCAAGATCTTGCAAGTTCTCTGTCACGCGATCACATAGACGCTTCGTGTCGCAGAACACCACGGTCTTGCCAGTGCTCTCCACAATCGCAGCGATGACTTTGTCTTTGTCCATCTTGTGAACAGCCAAGAACAAGTGATGCATCGTGCCGACCGTGTCGGTTGGCGCATCAATAGAAACCTCTTCTGGATCCTTCATGTATCGGCGCACCAGGTTGCCCACTTGACCATCAAGAGTTGCCGAGAACAACATCGTTTGGTGTTCTCCGGTCACATGACGAAGCACCCATTCAACTTGCGGTGTGAAACCGTCGTCAGCCATGCGGTCTGCTTCGTCAAGAACGACGCATTGCACGTCACCCATCTCAACTTCGCCACCCTTCATGAGGTCAATGAGTCGCAACGGTGTTGCAACGATGATGTCAACACCTTTTTCGAGTGCATCGACTTGATCTTCTCGAGACGCACCGCCATAGACCGGCAACACAACACGGTCACATGCGTTTCCGATTGGTTGCAGCACTTCAGCTACTTGCAACGCCAGCTCGCGCGTCGGCACGAGGACCAAACCACGAGGCGCACGAACCTTGTCAAACTTTGAGATACGAGACAACATCGGCACACCAAAGGCAAGAGTCTTGCCAGAACCAGTTCGAGCGCGACCACACAGGTCCACGCCACGCATGGCGACAGGGATGGCTTCAGTTTGAATGGCAAAGGGAGCGGCGAAACCAGCGGCCGCAAGACCCTTATCGACCTCGGGCGGCACTCCGAGTGCGGCGAATCCCGTGGGCGTTGAAATGGGGGAATTGGTCATGACGAGCCTTAACGGTATCGGCGTCGATACCTACTAATTGGTAATCATCTGTATCTCAGGCCAAAACCTGAAACAAACATGAACTTTCTGTGGGAAGTGGTGGGTTGCCTAGCGCTTTCAGTTAGTTTTTTCACTCCTATGAAGGCACAACTCCCCGTCGCGCAGAAGCGCGCTCATCAGGTGATTGATACCCATTAACGGTTCGGTCACACCTCTCATCCCCCGTCGCATCCTCGTTTTGGGTTGTGGCGGTGTTGCTCAATGCACACTCCCCCTTCTCGTTCGAGACGTGAAGATTGACCCAACGAGCATCACGGTTGTTGACTTCCTTGATAACCGTGACCGCATTGCTGATCTCATTGCACAAGGCGTGCGTTATGAAATCGGCCGTGTCACCCCTGACAATCTCGATGAGTTCTTGTCAGCACGATTGTCCGATGGTGACATGTTGCTTGACCTTGCATGGAACATTGATGCTCCAACAATCCTCACGTGGTGTCATGAGAATGGCGTTCGCTACCTCAACACCTCGGTTGAATTGTGGGATCCGTATGAGGACATGGCTGCGACTCATCCGCTTGATCGCACTCTGTATGTGCGTCATCAGTCGTTGCGCAAGATGGTTGAAGCATGGGGTGGCAACAGTGGGCCCACCGCTGTTCTTGAACATGGTGCCAACCCTGGTCTTGTGAGTCACTTCGTCAAGCAAGCCCTGTCTGAAATCACCACCAAGATTCTCAATGAAGGTCTGGCGGGCGATCGCAAGGCTGGCTTGGAAGAAGCTCTCGCCAACGGAGAGTTCAACAAGCTTGCGATGCTGACCGGCACAAAGGTGATTCACATCTCCGAGCGCGACACGCAGATCTCCAACAAGCCAAAAGAAGTAAACGAGTTTGTTAACACGTGGAGTGTTGATGGCTTCTATGAAGAAGGCATCGCACCAGCCGAACTTGGTTGGGGAACTCATGAGAAGCGTCTGCCACCGCGCGGCTTCAAGCATGAAGACGATGGTCCGAGTAATCAGATCTGTATCGCACAACCCGGCATGAACACACTCGTGCGTTCATGGGTTCCGTGCGGTGAAACACATGGCATGGTTATTCGCCATGGCGAGGCGTACACAATGTGCCATCACCTCACTGTGCGCGACGAAAACGGTGTCGACATTTATCGACCAACTGTTCACTATGCCTACTGCCCATCTAATGATGCAATTGCATCTGTGCGTGAGTTGCAAATGCGCGATTGGGAGATGCAGCCAAAGCAGCGCTTGTTGAATGATGAAATCATCAGCGGTCGCGACGAGTTGGGCGTTCTACTTCTCGGTCACGACTTCACTGGTTGGTGGACTGGTTCACTTCTTTCAATTGAAGAAGCACGCTCTGTGTTGCCACACCAAAGCGCGACCACCTTGCAGGTCGCCGCATCGATCATCTCTGCTATCCAGTGGATGATCGATGAGCCCAACAAGGGTCTGTGTGTTCCTGATGACTTGCCACATGAGTACATCCTCGAAAAGGCTCGCCCCTACATCGGCACCCAATTCTCAGGCCCCACCGATTGGACACCACTCAAGACCCGCAAGGACATTTTCAACCAGTGGGCAGATCATGGTGATTTGTTGGACCCAAGTGACCCTTGGCAGTTCGGCAACTTCCTCGTCGGCGACGCCTAATAGATACGACTCTTGAAGGGCTGTGCCCACCTCATTGAGGGTGGCGCATGGCCCTTTTGTCGTATAGCCTGAAAACAGTGAAGACATCAAAGACGCTCCTCCTCCTTATGTAACGGCAGCAGCCGAATATCGTTGCTGTCGAAACCCTCTGCCCAGGCAGGGGGTTTTTTGTTTGCCCCACTCGCTTTTCTCCCACCCGAATCCACCAAAGGAACCCCAAATGCCACCACAGAATGTGACCCCGAAGAAGATGGCCTTCTCGAAGTACCAGCCGTGGATTCCTCTTGTCCTCGAAGACCGCACGTGGCCGAACAACCGAATCACGAAGGCCCCCCTGTGGTGCAGTGTCGACTTGCGCGACGGCAACCAGGCTCTCATCGACCCCATGGACCCCGAGCGCAAGATGCGTATGTTCAAGGCACTCGTCAATATGGGTTTCAAAGAGATTGAAGTGGGCTTTCCATCAGCTAGCCAGCCCGACTTTGACTTCGTGCGTCAAATCATTGAAGAAGATCTCATTCCTGATGACGTGACAATTCAAGTTCTGGTGCAGTGTCGCCCCGAACTCATCAAGCGCACCTACGAATGTTTGGCCGGTACGAAGAACGCCATCGTGCACTTCTATAACTCCACCAACCCATTGCAACGCGAAGTTGTTTTTGGTTTGGACAAAGACGGCATCAAACAGATCGCCGTCGATGCTGCGAAGTTGTGCCTGGAGTTTGAGCCGATGCTCGCCGGCACCAACTTGCGCTACGAATACTCTCCCGAGAGCTTCACGCTGACCGAGCCAGAGTTTGCTATTGAAATTTGCGAAGCCGTGATGGACATCATCAAGCCATCATCGACAAAGCCCTTGATCTTGAACTTGCCTGCAACTGTCGAGTGCTACACACCGAACGTCTATGGCGATGTCATTGAATGGTTTATTCGCACCATCAAGCAACGCGAGACCGTCATTATCTCCTTGCACCCGCACAACGACCGCGGCACCGGAACAGCAGCAGCTGAGTTTGGATTGATGGCTGGCGCAGACCGTGTTGAAGGAACATTGTTTGGCAACGGAGAGCGCACCGGCAACCTCGACCTCATCAACGTTGCAATGAACATGTTCATGAATGGTGTAGACCCAGAATTGGATATCACTGATATCGATTCATTGCGCCGTGTTGCAGAGTTCTGCAATCGATTGCCAGTGCCAGAACGTCATCCGTATGTTGGTGATCTTGTCTACACATCGTTCTCGGGCAGCCATCAAGATGCCATCAAAAAGGGCTTTGAAGCACTGGGCAAGGAATACACCACATGGGGTGTGCCGTACTTGCCGATCGACCCAAAGCATGTCGGTCGCAACTACGAAGCAGTGATTCGTGTGAACAGCCAGTCCGGCAAGGGTGGCGTGGCATACATCATGAAAGAAGAGCACGGCTTCGACCTGCCGCGTCGATTGCAGATTGAGTTCTCGAAGACGATTCAGCACATCACAGAAGACAGTGGAACCGAAGTAAGCCCCACAATTATTTGGGACACGTTCTCTTCTGAGTATTTGCCCACAGAGTCACGCGTGCGTTTGCATAGCCACGAACTCAAGAGTGATTCTGCATCTGGCACCACCAACATCACCGCACAATTGATTGTTGGAGATGAGCACATCACCGTTGTCGGGACTGGCAATGGACCAATCGATGCATTTGTTCATGCAGTTCAGGACGGCCTGAAGACAGACCTCGATGTTGTTGACTATGCAGAGCACGCCATGGGCCAAGGCTCTGAAGCGACCGCAGTTGCATACGTGGAGACCACAGACGGCAAAGGCAATGTGCTGTGGGGAGTGGGCACAGACCCCAACATCATCTCGGCATCATTCCGCGCCGTGTTGGCCGCATACGAGCGTCACACCAACGCTTAAGTACATAGCGTCTGAGCCCGACTTGGGCATCTGGACTAGTTTGGGAATAGACCGACTTGGGAGGTTCTCATGAAAATTGTTGTTGACTTTGACATCTGCGCATCAACTGGTGCGTGCACACAGATCGCACCTGAAGTTTTCGAAGTTCGCTCTGACGGATACCTCTACATCTTGCAGGAGTCTCCAGAAGGTGCAAATGCGGACTTGGCTCGTCAAGCTGCCGACATGTGCCCGACTGCTGCCATCACCATTGAAGAGTGACCTTGAAGTTTTCTGAACTTCTGGCCAATCGGTGGCGTGACTCCAATTCACTCCTGTGCGTTGGTCTCGACCCTGATGTCTCGCGACTCACCAGTCACTACTCCCCCGACAAAGAAGGCGTTGAGTATTTCTGCATCGACATCGTTGATGCCACTGCAGAGTTTGCATGTGCCTTCAAACCTCAGATCGCGTACTTCGCTGCAATTGGTGCAGAGAAGCAGTTAGAAAACATCTGCACCCACATTCGCGCGAACTACCCAAAGATTCCAATCATTCTTGATGCGAAGCGCGGCGATATCGGTGATACCGCAAAGATGTACGCACAAGAAGCCTTTGATCGATACGGCGCTCATGCAGTCACTGTGAACCCGTACATGGGTGGCGACACCATCGAGCCATATCTCGTTCACAAGAACGGCGCCGCCATTGTCTTGTGCAGAACATCGAATGCCGGCAGTGGTGAATTTCAATCCCAGATCATCGATGGCGAACCTCTGTACAAGCACGTTGCGCGTCGTGCAACTAATGAATGGTCAAAACACGGCGATGTATCGCTTGTTGTTGGCGCCACTTATCCGGAAGAACTTGCTGAAGTTCGTGCCATTGTGGGCGACATGCCATTGCTTGTACCCGGCGTTGGTGCACAAGGCGGAGACCCTGAAGCCGTTGTAAAAAATGGAGCCAGCAGCAATCGCACTGGCCTCATCGTGAACTCATCGCGAGCGATTCTGTATGCAGACACAAGTGACCCAATGTCGGCCGCAGCTGCTGTTGCTCGCAAGACTCGCGACACGCTCAACGCATATCGCT
>ERZ1022756.403-NODE-403-length-12705-cov-7.988696_pt1 | contig 12705 bp, 8 predicted proteins | sample MGYA00520902_ERZ1022756 | MGnify/ENA primary metagenome ERZ1022756 (study PRJEB33162, sample SAMN09537601) | freshwater metagenome | isolation source: freshwater | place: Canada:Alberta | collected 2017-07 | study: EMG produced TPA metagenomics assembly of the... | reverse complement strand
CGTGCAGCAAACGTTGGCACCATCTGGTCCCCGCGCGCGATGAGAACCAACACATCTGCCTTGTACGCATTGCTGTCGGCATCGATCTTGCCCAATGTCAGCGTTGACTCCGGTAAGTCCTTACAGAATCCGTACACGATTGCTTCTGCACCAATATGAATAAGACGAGTCTTGGAATTCATATTGGCTGCATACATTTCAGCAATACGAGCCCCTGCTTTCTTACTCACATCGGCACACGGCGCATAGGCAGACGCAACGGTGGGCAAGGCACCACCGAGGCCCAGTAGTCGCTCAGAATCGCCTTCAATTGCTTCAGTAATTGCCACGAATAAATCTTGTGGTCGACCAGCAGCAAGAGCAGCAGTGCCCGCGCGCGCAATGGTTCCGTAATCAGCACCACCGTCGATGCGACCAACGCGAAGGTTTGTTTTGAACTTGTTCAGCTCTTTTGCCACGTTGGCATTCATCGGACACGAGATGTGCGACGCACACCACTTCATCGCTTCCACCACTGCAGCTTCTGAAGACTCAATCTGCTTTGCAGCCAACATGGTTTGCGATACACCGGGGTCAGACGGCGAGTCCAACACCATTGTTCTCACAACATCGGGATTCAACATTTTCAACACCGCTGCCGTTGTCGCACCGCTCCCCCATGCCAACACAGACACTTTCTTCAACGTCAACGCCCGTCGTACCGCATCAATATCATCGGCTGACGCCACAGTCGACACCATGTGCTCACGACCCACTGGCATTGGAGAATCAACAGAACCTCGCGGAGCAATACCCACCAAGGTGACATTGCGCGAATTTGCACCCATCGTTAGTGGCGCACGCTCCACGATCAACCGTGCTGAATCCCCAAATCTGCGGTCAGGCAACACGACGACTGTTTGTGGTTGTTCAACTCCAACAGCAACGCGGCGGAACACGCCCAACGACACCGTTTGACCATTCGGCACAGCGTGGTCAACAGGAACCTCTATCTGTGCGCATTCGATGGCTCCACACGGAAGCCACTGCACCGTTGATTCTGCATCTGTGCCCGGCGGTGGCTCAGCAGCAGACACACACCCGCCGAGAACTATCGCAGCAGCGACACACACTGCTGCGAGAACTCGACGAGACATCAGGAACTAACGACGGGAGGAAGTGCGGCTGACTACCGCAACGGAGTTCGACACCACATGTGCACCGCTAATGCTGGTGACTGCATGGAATCGCACTGACTTTGCAGTTGTACCTGGCACAAGGAAACTGGTCCTTGCGCCCTTCGCGACAAGCTTGCCGTTACGGAAAATCTTGACCATCGCACCCTTAGGGGCCGAGACCACAACACGGAACCTCTTACCCACCTTCGTCACCGATGTGACAGCAACACTTGGGAGTGGTTTCGCAACTGGGAGAGGGCTGAGGCGAGGCGCTGGGTTTACGCCGGGCGTTGCCTTTTCATCAGAAGCGGGCTCATCAAGGAAGTCGAAACTGGCTGATGATGCATCAGCGCTGTCGCCTTCAGCTGCATCAGCTTCTGCTTCGTCATCCCAACTCATTGCACCAGTGCCAGAAGTTGGCGACTGATACAAGAACGTATTGGTGGTTGCAGTTGTCAGTCCAGAAACAACGCCCACCGATGCTTCAGCAGTCAGACGAGCATCGACCTGAGCTGGGCTCAGACTCTTTGCATTTCCAAGAATGATTGCAGCGACACCAGCAACATGTGGAGACGCCATTGAGGTTCCCGACATCTGTGCAGTTGCAGTTGTGCTGGAGATTCCTGCAGAAATGATGGATGAACCAGGCGCAAAAATATCAATACATGCACCAAAGTTTGAGTAGAACGCACGAGAGTCATCGGACGCAGTGGCGCCAACGGTGATTGCATTTGGAGCACTCGCAGGTGACTTCGTGCAAGAGTCCGTCGACTCGTTACCGGCAGCAACAACGACGGTGATGCCGTCAGCAACTGCGCGCTCAATTGCATCGTTCGTTGCATAGTCATATGCACCACCCAAGCTGAGGTTGGCAACTGCAGGCTGGCCAGCAACGTGATGATTGATCATCCAGTTGATGCCAGCGATTACACCCGAGGTTGATCCACTGCCCGAGCAGTCAAGTACTCGCACAGGAACAATCGTTGCTTGGTTAGCAAAACCAAGGGTGCTTCCAGCAACAGTTCCCGCCACGTGAGACCCATGACCATGACAGTCAGTCGTGCCACGGCCGTCGGATACTGCTGTGTAGCCCGAGATGACTCGACCAGCGAATTCAGAATTGGATGCGTACACACCTGTATCAATGACGTAGACATTGACGCCCACGCCACTACCGGCTCGTGCGATTTGACCGTCAAGAGGCAATGCACGTTGGTCGGTGCGGTCGAGACCCCATGAACGAGCGACAGCAACAGGAACGTTGACAGCAACAGGGGTGACCGCGTTACTTGCCGCAGAAGCGACGCCAGTGCCAACACTGTTCGTTGCTGTCACAGAGAAGGTGTATTCCGTGCCATTCGACAGTGAAGCCACTACACAAGACAATGACGTGTTTGATGTGACAGTCACGACGCATGTTCCACCCGATGGGTTTGACCGCACGGTGTACGAGGTAACAACTGATCCGCCATTGTTAGTCGGAGCAACCCAACGCACCGATGCACGAGCGTCACCCGCAATCGCTTGGACTGCAGTAGGTGCATCTGGTGCAGTCGGCTGTGCACGAGGCACTGCAGTTGCAGATCCGGATGGTGCGGATTGACCAAAGGAGTTCACGGAACGAATGCGGACAGACACCACAACGTTGACTGGCATGTTTGGCAATGACGCTGTTGTTGATGTGGAGACGCCGTCTGCAAACACAATCCAGCTACTGCCACCATTGACGCTGTATTCAACGATGTAATCGGTGATTGCAGTAGATGTCGTACGTGCACCCGACCATGAAACATTGATAGTCGTGAAGTTTGCAGATGCCGACACTGATGACGGCGGCAATGGCACACCACCACCAGCCACAGTCAACGTGACCACATTTGACGGCACGCTCGTGCCAGCAGCATTACGAGCAGTCACGCGGAAACTATTGGTCACGCCAGCAGTCAGTCCATCAATTCGAGCAGAGCGGATGAGGTTCGATCGAGTGACCGCGACAGTCCACGTTGCACCGGCATCCGTTGAACGCCACACATCGTAAGCAGTGATCGCAGTACCACCAAAGGACAATGGCGTACCCCACGAGACGTAAGCAGATGTCCCCGAGATAAACCCGGAAAGAGCAGTAGGCGCTGATGGAGCCGTGAACGCCAGTGGCGTCATTGTCACCACATTGGACGACGCACTGTTGCCCACAGCGTTCACTGTGAATACGCGGAACTGATGACTCACACCACCAGTCAGACCAACGAGAGACGTGCTGCGACTGGATGCCGAGAGAAGTGGGCGACGCACCCAGTTCGTTCCACCGTCAACTGAATACTCAACGAGATAGCCCAGGATGACAGAGCCACCTGTTGAAACAGCTGATGACCAATACAGACTCGCCGAGTTGTAGTTCACATTTACCATGAGTGAGCGAGGCGCAGACGGAACCGTTGGTGAAACCGGGGTGACAACAGCAGTTCCTTCAATACCAGTTCCGAACACATTCAATGCGCGCACGCGGAAGGTGTGCGGTACTCCGCCAGCTAGACCCGTGAAGTTGGCGCTGCGGGTGAACGAGCTAACGCGGCGTGTACCAGCAAAGTTTTCACCGTCTGTGGTGTAGTCCACGACATATTCGGTGATGGATCCACCACCGTTGTCAAGCGGAACCGTCCACGAAATGGTTGCACTTAAAAGAGCAGGCGTAGCGACAACATTGCGTACGGCCGACGGTCCGCTATTCGCTGTTGGTGTTGCCTCAGCAATGTTGCTGGCCTCACCAAGACCCACACTGTTCACGGCACGTACGCGAACCTGATACGTCACGTTGCCAGTCGGCACAGTGAGTGTGGCAGTTGTTGCCGTTGTGACATTGTCGGCAAAACGTGACCAGGTTGTACCTGAGTCTGTTGATGTTTCGATCGCATAGTCAGTAATCGAGAATCCACCATTCGACAATGGTGCCTGCCATGACAACGACAGCCGTAAGCGACCTGCCACTGCAGTGAGTGCGCGAGGAGCACCTGCAACACCGGCATACACCGGTGCAACGGTGACTGTTGAAGAGGCAGCACCGCGGCCAACTGCATTCACAGCAGACACTCGGAACTGATACTGCACTGCATTCGTGAGTCCCGTGACAGTTGTAGAAGTAGCGACAGATACTCCATCAGCAAACGTTGACCACACGGGCGTATTGCTGCCCGTAGCGGTTGTCGCAAACTCAACGACGTAGTCGGTGACGGCCACACCACCGTTGAAGCCAGGAGCAGTCCAGGTCAAGCGAACTGATTGGTTAAAGCCCACACCGGCGAGTGAACCAGGTGCAGAAGGAGCGCTATTCGGAGCAGTCTCGAAGCTGACGGAGTAGGCCATGCGGTTCGGAGTGCCTGAACCAGCATTGGTCACGACACCGCGAGTTGCTGCGTTGTTAATCGCTGTTGCAACTACTGCAGGAGAAGACGTTGGGTTCTGTTGCAAGTACAAAGCAACAACGCCTGCAACATGCGGCGCAGCCATTGACGTACCCGACATTGAAGTGACTGCAGTATTCGAAGAGATACCGGCTGATGTAATCGACTGACCTGGAGCAAACAAGTCAACGCATGTTCCCCAGTTAGAGAATGAGGCACGCGCATCCATCAGGTTTGATGCAGCAACCGTGATGGCGTTCGGCGCACTTGCAGGCGAAGATGAACAGGCATCTGCATTCGAGTTACCTGCGGCAACCACCATAGAAATGCCATCAGCAACTGCACGATCGATCGCGCTATTCATGCTTGGGCTAAAGCCGCCGCCAAGACTGAGGTTGCCAACTGCGGGAACTCCAGCAGCATGATGTCCGACCATCCAGTCGATGCCGGCAATCACGCCCGATGTTGAGCCACTGCCAGAGCAAGAAAGCACTCGAACAGGAACGATTGAAGCGTCTTTCGCGACACCGTATGTTGAGCCAGCGACAGTTCCGGCGACATGTGTGCCGTGACCGTGACAGTCAGTTGTGCCCTTGCCGTCAACGATTGACGTGAAGCCATTTGTGACACGATTTTCAAACTGCGCATGCGATGCAAGCACACCGGTGTCAACGATGTAAGAGGTCACTCCTCTGCCGGTTGCAGAGAAGCTGTACTGACCATTCAGTGGTAGTCCACGCTGATCAATGCGATCGAGACCCCATGTTGCATTCGGCTGAGGCGACACAACATCGGTATTGACTGCAACAACAGTGTCTGGCTCAATGCCGATCACGTTCGGGTTATCACGAAGACTTGCAAGATCATCTTCTGAGAGATCTGCAACAAATCCATCGATTGCATTTGAGAAAACTGCACGCACACCCACACTGAGGTTGCTAGCTGCGATACCGACGGAAGTGTTGGAAGCAAAACGAACGATGTAGCGACCAGGAATGACATCACCGGCTGCAGCATCAGTTGGCACCGAGAGTCCCGCTACAACTGCATCAGACTCATCACTGACAGAAATCTCTCGGTCGCGCGAGACAAGGCGAACACTTGGGTCGGAGGCAACTTCGTTGAGTTCCGATGCCGTGAGGTTTTGCACTTCAACGGTGCCGTCACGGTTCACAATGACGTAGTCAGCAGTGGCGGCCGAAACTGTGCTTGGCAGAACCACAGTGCCTGAAAGCACAAGTGCACCAGCGACGAACGAGCGGGACAAGAGCGAAAATCTCACCCCGTCAGCCTAGGACACATAGGTATTAAGGTACGAGGGTCTAGCGAGCGAAAATTGCCACTAAAACCGGTGTTATAAGTAATCCAGGCAATAAAGAGCCCAGTTTTATCTTTTTGATCTCCAGCAGATTGATGCCAATGGCCAACACGCTGAAGCCACCGGCCGCGAAGAGCTCAATCCTCATGCGGTCTGTCAGCAGAGAGTCGAGGCCTGTACCACCCAGCGTCAGAAGCCCCTGGACCACAAAAACGCTGACGGCGCTAAAGGCCGCACCGATGCCGTAGGCCGCCACGAAGATGATCGACATGAAGCCATCAAGGGTTCCCTTGATGATGTACAGCTGCGGAGTCTTCCCGCTGGCATCTTCAATCGCACCAAGAATTGTCATTGGACCAATGCAAAACAACAGCGTGGCGGTGACGAATCCCTGCACGAAAGTGCTCTCGTCTCCCCCATTTTTTGCAAACCGATTCTTCAGGAACGACCCGACTGCCTCAAGACGTTCTTCAATCTTGAGAAGTTCGCCAATGATTGCGCCAATCGTCATACCGACAAGTGGGAAAACCAAGTTGTGCGTGTCCATCACACTTTCAATGCCCATCACCAATGTGGCAAGGCCGATGACTTGCACCACGATGATGCGAATGCTCTCTGGAATGCGGTGACCAATGAAGTACCCAACACCGCCGCCAACCAAAACAGTGGCCGTGTTAATCAGTGTTCCTAAACCACGCACATTCCTACGCTACCGACTCTCCTCACAGTGAGTATCGTCAATTCGGTGTCGTCCACATTCCTCACGCAGAACAACTTGTCAGTCGTTATTGATTCTGATGATGGCGCACGCATTACGTCATTCACTGTTCTCGATTCTGAAATTCTGACTGCACACGATGAGAACCCCTACAACTGGGGTCTATACCCAATGGTTCCCTACGCAGGCCGAGTACGACACGCCACATTTGTGTTCCAAGGCACGACACATGAATTACCCGTTGTAACGGATGGTCACGCATTACACGGCACCGTGATGCATCAACAGTGGACGCGTACTGAAGTCAGTGACACTGCAGCAGTGTTCGAAACGTCACTTGGTGAGAACTGGCCATTTCACGGCCATTGCACACATCGCATTGCGTTGCTACCCGATCGATTGCGCTGCGAGCTATCTGTCACCGCAACAGATGAAATGCCGGTGCAAATCGGCTGGCATCCGTGGTTTCATCAGGGAATTGCGCACACAGACTTCAATGCAATGTTGAAGAGAGACGACGAAGGAATCGCGACAACTGAGCGAGTAACTCCTGCAACGCACAATGTTGACGACTGTTTTCTTGAGCCCAATGCATGGCCTCGTGTCGTTGTTGGAAACAGCACTCTTGAGATTGCAAGCGATTGTCCGTATTGGGTTCGTTATGACGCGCCATCAGGTGATGTATGCATCGAACCACAATCTGGTCCGCCCAATGGCATCAACGATGTTCCATTAGTTCTCACAGCCGGCGAAACATTTACTCGCTGGATGGAAATTCGAGTCATCTCGAATTAGTTGTCCCACTTCGCACGCATCCGTCGCAATGCTTGCGTGCGAATGTCGTTCCATGTGCCACCCACAATGTTGCGAACAGTGCCTAAAGACGGCACTTTTTCAGCATGGTTCACAGTTGCTCGCCACTGATCAAACTGATGACTTGCACCGCGAAACGCTGTGTCTCGCAAGAAACGTTCGACGTAGTTCAAGAGATCATCTTCGGTCCATGTGCGTTCATAGTTGGAGCGCAAAGGCTCACCACTAGTCACACCTACTTCGTTACATGCGGTTGTCCACGAACCAAACAACTGCACAATGCGCGCAACGCTGGGGCCTTTCACGCGACCTTCACGAATCAATGCGGTGTAGCTCTGATGACTCAAAGGCTTTGCCATCAAACTTGCAGCCAGAAGCGCTGCACGCGCACGATCACGCGACGCAACAATCGCATCACTCTCAACACGCACCGTTGGTTGCACTAATTCATCAGCACCAAGAATGAGCCAGTCAACTGGTCGTGCAGCAGCAGTGACATCGTTCAGTGGTGCATTCAGCGCATTGGCGATTTCTTCCAACGTGACACCAGGCTTGTCTTGCAAGTAACGCGAGATCTGCATGGTCATCTCACTACGACGTTCAGCCTTTGTCGGCCCACGTCGCGCGCGAGTGCGTACCGGCGGCGCGGTTGATGCGGTCTGTGATTCGCTCGTCATTGCAGTGGTCAACGCCGGCGATGAAACATCTGCCGCGGACGACGAGACACCGGCAAAACGCACGACAAATTCGCCCAGCGAGCGCACATGGTCGCGGCTCACTGTGTTGCTGGCTGAGACGAGGCCTAATTCCTTCAGAACCCAGACCGTTGAGGCAGGCAAGTCGTGGATTGAAATCTGCTCTGGCACAGCCAAAGACAGTACCTGCTATCTCATCAATACCCAGTTAACGAAAGCCAAACGCGCTAATCCAATGGGTACGTATACAGAACAGCAAAGGTACTGCCTTCGGGCAGGAAGCCAGATGGGGCAACAAAGCCGAGGTCCTTCATGTCTTTCTCAGTGATGAAGCCAACTCCAAAAAACTGTTGCTGAATTCTTGCATTCCCAAAGAAGATGTAGTCACCAAGGCCATCATTATCTGGCGTCAAATTGGCGAGTCCATTGTCTTCCAACGCCTTTGTAATGAGAGAGCGAGCATCATCAGTGTCTTGATTCATCACGAAGAATTCAGAGTAAAAATCTTCCACTGGGAATCCCAAACTTGCACCAATGCTCATTCCTGCGTACCGAGTACCGGGCACATTCTGTAACAACTCAGACCACCAGCTTGGCTGAGTGAGAGGTACGTCTGCACTGCACGCAACACCTGATGCAGGCAATGTTCCCTTTGTCAGTACATCTCGCGCAATCTTGGTGGTGCATCTATTGGTTCCCACACTTGTGTGGCCTTCCTCTGTGTATCTCACCAACACAGAACCCTTTAAGTTCTTACTCATTTTTTCGGCCCATCGGAAAGGTGTCGCTGGGTCTTTTTCTCCACCGATCACAACGATGGGGGCATTGCCGGAATAATCGAGGGAGATTAACTGCGCATCGTTATATGGCTTTCCGCAATCACTCTCTTCAAACCAACTCTTCTCAGCATCGCGGTAATACCACGGTGCTTTTTCTTTTGCGGTCTTCAGCATCTTGGCAGGATTCTTTGAACCCTTAGACACAATTCCCGACGCACAACTAATGATGGGTCGAGAGTTCGATGACGTGCTGTAACGGCCCTGAGCATCACGTCCGTTGTATTCATCAGCCAACGCCAGTAAACCTGCGCCCTTACCTTGGCGCGCATCTCTCAAAGCATTTGCAAGTCGACTCCAGAGATCTTCGCTGTACAAAGCCTTCACTGTTGCAGTTTCCAAAACTTCATGATTCACAAAGCGGCCACTTTTTGTGACGAGAGAATCTTCGTCAAGCTTCTTCTCTAGTGCCAACCAATCTGCGTTGAAATTTTTTGTAGTGAATGTGCACTCAGAGTTGTTGTTGCACCACTCGCCAAATCGTTTATACGACTCATCGAAACCAACTGCCTGAGTCAACGCTGCTTCTTCAGGCGTGTCTCCGGCTGGATCAAAAGCACTGTCAAGAACCATTGCTTCAACATTGTTCGGGAACAACGTGGCGTACACGCCACCGAGATATGTTCCGTATGAAAAGCCCACGAACCCAATCTTTTTGAATCCCATGGACTCACGCATCAGGTCCATGTCGCGAGCGGTGTTCTCTGTGCTGAAGTGGCGCACTTTGTCACCGAACTTTCCAGTGCATCCATCTCCGATTTTTCCAGCGTCCTTCATTGCTTTTTTCTCAGCCTCGGTGTCGGGCGTGAAGTCCATCATCAACGTGAGGTCAAGTTCTTTGTCGGTGTAGCACTGCAAACCCATTGAGCGGTCAACACCGCGCGGATCAAAGCTCACATAGTCATATTCACCAAGCGCCAGTTTCGAGACCTCGTATTCACCGGCATACGCCAAATCATCAAACCCCGACTGACCAGGACCGCCTGGGTTTGTCAGAACCACGCCCTTTGCTTCTCCACTTGCTGCAGGCACGCGAATCATCGCGATATCGATGGTCTCGCCTTTCACGTTCTTGTAATCCAACGGGGCCGTCATCGTGGCGCATTCATAGGGGGCCTTCGGGGCTTCCTCGCCCGTGCACGCCGCCCAGTCCAATGGCTTCACGAAACGGTCCAACGGGCGAGCCACCTTCTCTGAACCGGCCTCACAGCCCACCAAAGTGGCCAGCAAACCCAATGAAACAGCGATCTTGGTTGCTTTACGGGACTTTCTCATGGCCTACCTCAATTAACGGGGACGTCTCCTCTTTGCTAACACACCCCTCCGTCATGGCAATTCTCCCTAAATATGACTGGATTTGTCGGGAATTGGCTAGCCTCAATTTCTATGCAGTTTCCAGTGAATCTCAATCTGGTCGGTCGCCCCGTTCTCGTGGTCGGCGGCGGTCGCATTGCGTTCCGCAAAGTGCAGCAACTTCTTGCTGCTGGCGGAGAAGTCACAGTTCTTGCGCCACAGATCATCGAAGAGTTCACTGAGATGCCCGTCACATTGATTCATCGTGAATACGCAGCCGGCGATGTCGCACAGTTTCGTCTCGTCATCACTGCAACAGGCAACACTCCTGTTGACCAAGCAATCTTCGATGAATGCGAGTCGCTCGGCATTTGGGTCAACAGCGCAGATGATCCAGTGCGTTGCTCGTTCACATTGCCAGCAGCGTTTCGCCGTGGTCCAGTAATGGTCACCGTGTCCACTGGCGGCGCAAGTCCCGCACTCGCATCATTCCTTCGTTCCGAGCTGGAACAACTCATCGGCGAAGAGTTCGCAGAAATTGCAGCAACGCTCGCTGCAGAACGTGCGCAGTTTCACGCCAATGGCGTCTCAACCGAAGACGTGGACTGGAAACCAATCATTCGCGAAGCACTGCAACAAGCAGCAGTTGAGTGCCCACATCTCATGCAATCGCTGACTCCAGTCGAGGCAACAGCATGACCGTTCATCTTGTTGGCGCAGGCCCTGGTGACCCAGATCTGCTCACCGTGAAAGCTGTTCGTCTCATCGCAGAGGCCGACGTCATCGTGCACGACTACTTGTCAAACAGTTCCATTCTGGAAATGGCAAAGCCGGGAACAGAGTTCATTGACGTTGGCAAGAAGCCAGGGAATCCAACACCACAAGAACTCATTAATGAGTTACTGGTACATCTCGGTTCACAAAATCTCAATGTCGTGCGACTCAAAGGTGGCGACCCTTTCGTCTTCGGCCGTGGCGGCGAAGAGGCACAAGCCCTCATGGAAGCACGCATTCCGTTCTCTGTTGTTCCTGGCATTACCTCTGCCGTCGGTGTTCCCGCAGCAGCAGGAATCCCGGTGACACATCGCAATGTCTCCCCCGCATTCACTGTGGTCACTGGCCATCGTGAAACAGGAGGCTCATCTGCCATTGAATGGGAATCGCTTGCAAAAGTAGGCGGAACCATTGTCGTTCTCATGGGCGTGTCCGAACGCGCCATCATTGCCCAGCGCCTAATGGACGGTGGCTTGTCAGCAGACACACCTGTCGCCGCTGTGCGCTGGGGAACACGCACCGAACAACACACCACGCGCACCACTTTGGGTGAACTGCACTCGGCTGCATTGAAAGCACCAAGCACCATCGTCATCGGTGCAGTTGCTGCGTATGAATTCATCTCTGGTGTTCACGTCGACGCGATTGCGGCAGGTCACTAATGCGTCGCTCTATTGATGTTGTGCAGATCGAAATGGGCGATATGCCAGAAGGTCTCGATGATCCGACTCCAGTGGCCTGGACCGTTGCCGTCAGTGATGACTACGACGATGCAGAGCCACGAGTACAACTCACAGTGGAACGCATTGGCGAAGCCGGCGAAGGCCTTGTCGCTCATCTCAGCGCAACGAATGCTCGTCGATTACGTAAGGCCCTTGCGGATGCACTCCGCGAAGTGGGCGAAGCCGCCGAATAACTCTCTCAAGTACTGAACGAAATATCTCACTAAAGGAATATGGACATGACAACCATCCCAGCAAATCCAGCAATTGCTCCCGCACCGTTTCCACGCGACCTCTACGAAGAGCAGATGCGTGACATCGCACGTTTCGAGATTGCGATTGATCAGTTCCTAAAAGGCGACATCAGCGATGACGTGTTCCGTGTGATGCGTTTGAACAACGGTGTCTACGGTCAGCGCCAAGGCGGCACGAACCAGATGATCCGCATCAAGTTGCCCGCTGGTTCCATCACACCTGAACAGTTCGATGTTATGGCTGACCTGTCAGTTGAGTATTCACGCGGATGGGGTCACATCACCACACGCCAGAACATTCAGTTCCACTTCGTCGAACTTCGCAATGTTCCCAATGTCATGCGTCGTATCGCCGATGTTGGCCTCACATCGCGCGAAGCATGTGGTGACACCGTGCGCAACGTGATGGCATGCCACCTTGCTGGCGCATGCCCATACGAGAAGATCGACGTCACGCCATGGGCTGAAGCAACATTCCGCCACTTCGTGCGTAATCCACTGGGTCAGCGTTTGCCACGCAAGTTCAAGGTGAACTTCTCTGGTTGCTCTACCGACTGCGGTCAGGCGATGTTCAACGACGTGGGAGTCGTTGCAACCACACGTACACGCGAAGACGGCAGCATCGAGCCAGGTTTCCGTATCTATATCGCCGGCGGCTTGGGCGCTACCCCACACCCCGCACTTGCGCTTGAAGACTTCACATCTCGCGAAGACCTCTTGCCCACCA
>ERZ1022756.402-NODE-402-length-12750-cov-10.391020_pt1 | contig 12750 bp, 7 predicted proteins | sample MGYA00520902_ERZ1022756 | MGnify/ENA primary metagenome ERZ1022756 (study PRJEB33162, sample SAMN09537601) | freshwater metagenome | isolation source: freshwater | place: Canada:Alberta | collected 2017-07 | study: EMG produced TPA metagenomics assembly of the... | reverse complement strand
GCTCGGCCAAACTCTTGGGAAAAGCTAGCCCAAAACACAATTACATCTGGGGCTGCGCTAGAAAAAGAACTTGCTCGCGTGCGAGAACTTGGTTACGCGGTTGCCAATCAAGAAATGGAAACAGATTTCATGGCAGTAGCTGCACCAATCCGTGACGAGCATGGCGAAGTAACCGCTGCTTTAGTGATCTCCGGACCAGCAAGCCGAATCAAGCCTGAAGACTTTGAGTCGTTAGGCCACATTGTGAAACAAAGTGCATCCAAGCTTTCGGGCAATCCGAACTTCTGGCGAGAGTAAGGTTTTTACTTATGAAATACGAAAAAGTGACTGAGCTATTCATTGATGGAAAACGTCAAGGAAGTTCCTCGGGCGAAATCAGAAATGTTCTGCATCCTGCTGATGGACATTTAGTAGCAACCTTCCACGAAGGTGGTGCAGCTGACACAGTTTCAGCAATCAATGCTGCGCGGAACGCTTTCGACGGAACCCACTGGCCATCATTTAGTGGCGAGCAGCGCGGCAAGATTCTGGATCAAGTTGCTGAGATTCTTGAACGCGACAAAGAGTTATTTGCCCAAGCTGAATCTGAAGACACTGCCAAGCGAATCGTTGAAGCGCGCTATGACATCGATGACGTGATTTCTGTATTCCGATACTTTGCCAAGCTGGCAATCAAGCCACACGAACGCGAAGTGGATCCAGGTCGCGAAAATGTTCGAAGCACAATGACAACCGAACCAATCGGTGTCGTTGCAATGATCACGCCATGGAACTATCCCCTGCTTCAAGCTTCTTGGAAAATGGCTCCAGCCATTGCTACTGGTTGCACATTCGTAATCAAACCAAGTGAACTTACGCCAACAACAACTTCGATGATGATGGATGTTTTTGCCGAAGCAGGACTCCCAGCCGGAGTTGCGAATTTAGTTCTAGGTGCGGGAGCAGTTGCTGGTGGTCCACTAAGCACGCATCCAGGCGTCGACATGGTTTCGTTCACCGGCAGCCTTGCAACTGGTAAGCGCCTGATGATCAATTCCGCCGAAACTGTTAAGCGCGTTGCCCTTGAGCTTGGTGGCAAGAACCCAAACATTATCTTTGCTGATGCTGACTTAGATGCTGCTATTGATAACGCATTAACTGCTGTCTTCCTGCATTCAGGTCAAGTATGTTCGTCAGGCGCAAGACTTCTGGTTGAGAAAAAAGTTCACGACCAAGTTGTTGATGAGATCGCACGTCGAGCTGAACTAATCAGACTTGGTGGTGCGCACGATGAAGATGCTGAAACCGGCGCACTTATCAGTGCTGCGCATCGCGACAAAGTAGAGCGCTATGTGGCTGACGCACTTGCTGAAGGCGCAGTACTTCGAGCTGGCGGCAAGCGTCCTGAGGGATCCCAGTTCGCAAATGGCTTCTTCTATCGTCCAACTGTTTTAGATAACTGCACAACAGAAATGACGTGCGTTCAAGATGAATCCTTTGGACCAATCCTTACGGTAGAAACATTTGAGACTGAAGAAGAAGCAATCAAACTTGGCAATGACACGATCTTTGGACTTGCCGGCGCAGTTTGGACCAAGGATTCCGAAAAAGCCCAACGCATGGCACGCCGCTTACGTCACGGAACTATTTGGATAAACGATTACCACCCTTATGTTGCACAAGCAGAATGGGGTGGCTTTAAGCAATCTGGCAATGGTCGTGAACTTGGCGAAGCTGGACTTGCGGAATACCAAGAGCACAAACACATTTGGCAAAATCTAGCTCCAGCACCATCGGAGTGGTTCACCCCAGCGAAAGGACAAGTAAATGTCTAACAACTCGAGTGCTATCTCAGTAAAGAATCTGTGGCAGGTCTTCGGTCCTAACCCAGAAAAGATTGTTGACAGTCCAGATGCCAGTTTGCCGCGCGCAGAACTTCGCGAAAAGACTGGCAACACTGCTGCAGTTCGCGATGTTTCATTCGACGTAGCTCCTGGTGAAGTATTCGTTGTCATGGGACTTTCAGGATCAGGTAAGTCAACACTGGTTCGCTGCTTAACTCGATTGATTGAACCAACTGCTGGAAGTGTCGTAATGAATGGCGAAGACATCATGAAAGCAAATGATGCACGCTTACGAGAATTACGTCGCACGAAGTTTTCTATGGTGTTCCAAAACTTTGGCCTATTGCCGCATCGCAAGGTTATTGACAACATCGCATTCGCGCTTGAAGTTAATGGTGTAAGTAAAGAAAAGCGTCATGCGCGAGCAAATGAAGTAATTGAGCTAGTTGGATTGCAAGGATTTGCCTACGCATATCCAGAACAGCTCTCTGGCGGTATGCAGCAGCGCGTTGGCCTAGCTCGCGCGCTTGCAGTTGATCCTGAAGTTATGTTCCTAGATGAACCATTCTCGGCACTTGATCCACTGATCCGCCGCGACATGCAAACTGAAGTAATTCGACTACACGAAGAATTAGGCAAAACCATGGTTTTCATTACTCATGACTTGTCAGAAGCACTAAAGCTTGGCGATCGCATTGCAATTATGCGCGATGGTGCCGTGGTTCAAATGGGTACAGCAGAAGAACTTATTGCAAACCCTGCCGATGCTTACGTTGAGGACTTCACTCGCGATGTTCCAAAGTCACATGTTTTGACTGTGCGCACTATTGCACGTCCACTAGCAGACACAGAAACTGCAACCGGGCGAACCATTCCTGCCGAGACAGTTATCCGCGATGCAACAGCCGCTGTGCTTGATGCGAATGGCCCAGTGGCAGTTGTAGCAAATGGAAATGTGATTGGCTACATCAAGTCTCGTGATATCTTGCAGGTCGTCGCAGGTGGTTCGCCGGCATGAGCGTTCGGACTGAACCAGTAATTGCTGTAGCGCCTAAAACTATCCGGCGAAGCTGGCTAGTTGGTGGGCTGTTTCTTGCTTGGATTGCACTTGCACAAATCTTTCAAGGAAAGGCAACCTTAGAACTTGCAGTTCCAGAAAACTCCACCTTTACCGCTTGGGCTGGCGAAGTTGCAGACTCAATTAGAGACAACCGCACCGATGGATTCGCCTTCAAGTACTTCTTCAATCCAATTCGAGAGTTTGTAGACGGGTTTGTAAACATCATTCGGGAATTCATTGCAATTCCTAATGGCAGTTCCAGCATTCCAGTTCTGGGTTGGCTCGGGGTTATCTCGGTAATTGGTTTTGTGGTCTTTGCCGTTTCGAATATTCGGATGGCATTTGCTGCCGTTGCCTTAACATTTGCCTGCGGCGCACTTGGACTGTGGACCGATTCCATGGATACCTTGGCGATGACTTTTGCTGCAGTAATTCTTTCCCTGGCAATAGGTATCCCGATTGGAATTTGGGCTGGGCTTTCAGACCGAGTGCTAAAGGCAGTGACACCAATCTTGGATCTGGCGCAAATCTTGCCAACCTTGGTTTACTTAGCTCCCCTGGCGCTCTTCTTTTTGATCGGTCCGGCCTCGGCAACAATCGCAACTATGGTTTACAGCATTCCAATTGCAGTACGCCTCACTGCATTTGGCATCCGCGGTGTTCCAACGAGCCCAGTTGAAGCGAGCACTTCGATGGGAACCACCAAGCGACAGCTGCTTCAAAAAGTTCAACTTCCTATGTCATCACGCACGATCATTATGGGTGTCAATCAGACTGTGATGGCGGCACTTTCATTTGTCGTGATTGCAGCGCTGATTGGTGCTCCTGGCTTAGGAAAGCCAGTGATCGATGCTTTGATTATTCGCAACGTTGGAGAAGGCTTTGTTGCTGGTCTCGCTGTAGTGTTCCTCGCAATCATGCTTGATCGCAGTACTTCTGCAGCAATCACGAAGAAGGACACATTCGTTCCACCTTCTGAGGCAGATCGCAAGCGCCGAAAAATTGCGCTCATAATTGCTGGCATAACAGCAATTATTGGAATCGTGCTTTCGCGCCAAATGGCTTGGGCAGCTTTTTTCCCAAAGCAAATTGACATAAGCAAGCCGGTCGCTGAAGCATCTGATGCCGGCGTTATTTGGGTGACTGAAAATCTCGAATTGTTAACAGCAGGTTTAAGCAAAGCTGTAACTGTTGGTGTGCTAAATCCACTTGAAAGCGTCTTAGCCAATTCACCTTGGTACTTGACGATTGCAATGATTTCTTTACTTTCGCTAATCCTTGGCGGAATTAGGTCAGCAATTGTTTCGGCGACTTTACTTCTAGCAGTGGTTGCTACCGGGCTTTGGTACGACACCATGATTACGTTCACACAAACCATCGTGGCAACTTTGCTAACCATGATTGTTGGCGTCGTGTTAGGCGTCTGGATCGGTCGAAGTGTTCGAGCCGAACGAGCGTTACGACCGATTCTTGATGCTGGGCAAACCCTGCCTGCTTTTGTGTACTTGATTCCGATGCTTGGTTTCTTCGGTCCATCTCGATTTACTGCAATCGCAACGGGCATCGTGTATTCGATCCCGATTGTTGTAAAAATTGTCGGTCAGGGCATCCGAGAAGTGCCGGTAAACATGGTGGAAGCAGCAACTTCAACAGGTTCCACAAAGTGGCAACTTATAACGAAAGTACAACTTCCAGCCGCAAAGAAGTCCCTGCTTCTAGCAACTAATCAAGGATTGATATTTGTACTGGCAGTTGTGGTTATTGGTGGCTTTGTTGGCGCAGGCGGACTTGGCTATTTGGTGCTCCTAGGGGCCTCAAAGCCCGAATTGCAAGGTAAAGGTCTGGTTGCAGGCTTTTGTATCTTGTTGCTCGGCGTAATGATTGACCGAATTGCCCAGTACATGGTGGCCCGAAACTCGGCCCCAAAGCACTAGATTTCAAACTAACAAACGTTGGTTTGAAGGACTGTCGAAAGGCAGTTCATTTCCTAGCGAGGAGATAAGAATGGTTCGGAACAAAAGAGTTGGTGCTAAAGCTTCTGTGCTTGCCGCAGCAGCTGCATTGTTGCTTTCTGCATGTGGTGGCGCAGGCGTAGATGCTGAAGCATCAGCTGCACCATCCGGTGACGCAGCAGCAGCGTGTGGTTCATACGCAATTGCAATGCATGCTTGGGTTGGTTACACAGCTTCAGCACAGGTCATAACCGAAGTTGCTAAGGCAAACGGTTGCGACATTTCGCAGGTAACACTTGCTGAGGCAGGCGTAACTTACGATGCAATGGAAAGTGGATCTGTTGACGTAGTCGTAGAAGACTGGGGCGGCGGCCGCTGGCAAGAATGGGCAGACCGTGGCGCACTTGTTGAGGTTGGCACCAATGGAAACATTGGCCTAATCGGCATGTTCGTTCCACAGTGGATGGCTGACGAATACCCAGACATCACAGACTCAGCAAACCTAAACAAGTACGCTGACCTATTCATCACTGATGAATCAAAGGGCAAGGGTGCTTGGTATGAAGGTCCTCCGGGATACACAACAATCGGCGAAAAGATGATTTCCGCTAATGAACTGAACTACACAGTTATCTCAACTGGTTCAGAGCAGGCATTGATTGATGTATTCACTAAGGCAGCTGCAGACAAGACTCCAGCACTTGGTTACTTCTATGAACCACAGAACTTCCTAGCGAAGGTTCCACTGGCTCGTATCAAGTTCCCAGCTAACGACTGGACAGATGCAGAGCAAGCTTCAGGTCTAACTGACTACCCAGAGTCACCTCTGATGAAGCTAGCAACCCCAAAGGTTATGGATGCTAACGATGCTTTCACCAAGATCGTTAAGAACTTCACCTGGACAAATGATGATCAGAACCAAGTTGCAGCTGACATTGAATCCGGAACTGATCCTGCAGTAGCAGCTCAGAAGTGGATCGATGCCAACTCTGACAAGGTAGCTGCTTGGCTTAAGTAAGCCTGGCTAAAAGTCACCGAAAACTGGTGGGTCCAAGATATTGGGCCCACCAGTTTTTTAATTCCGCTTGACCTTAAGCAACATCAAGAGGACGATTATCTTGTTGCGCACAACGCACTGTGTTGCATAGTTCGCAACACTTGATTTTGAGCGAATGAGGTTTCTCGTGAAAAAAATTGTGATCATCGGTGGCGGAATTGTCGGCAGCTCACTTGCTGACGAATTAACGGAACGTGGTTGGACTGATGTCACAGTTCTAGAGCAAGGACCAATGCCCGCACCTGGTGGATCAACCTCGCATGCGCCAGGACTGGTACAAAAAGTGACCGGAAACAAAACGCTTGCTGCCATGGCAGATCAAACGATCAACAAACTTTTAACTATCGAACATGAAGAAGGTCCTGGGTTCTATCAAGTTGGTTCCCTTGAAGTTGCAACTACCCCAGAGCGCCTCAAGGAATTACATCGTCGCACCGCTTGGCTTCACGCATATGGTTACGAAGCTGAAGTCATTTCGCCAGAACGTGCCGGTGAACTTCACCCAGTCTTGGATCCAACAGCTATTCTTGGTGCGATCTACTGTCCAACTGATGGAATTGCTAAGGCAGTTCGCTCCGTTCAAGCTTTACAAAGACTAGCGGAATCTCGTGGCGCAATCTTTAAAGATCGCACCGAAGTGATTTCGATTGAACAAGAAGCTGGTCAAGTAACTGGCGTAATGACTGACCAAGGGTTCTTCCCAGCTGAAATCGTAATTTCTTGCGCTGGTATTTGGGGTCCAAAAGTTGGCCGCATGTTTGGCATGGCAAAAGCATTCCAACCACTCGCCCACCAGCTTGCCTGGACTGAAGACATTCCTTCGCTTGCGGATCAAACCGAAGAGATCACAATTCCAATCATGCGTCACCAGGGTGAAGACCTTTACTTCCGCCAACGTTTTAATGGCATGGGAATCGGTTCATACTTACATCGTCCACTCATGGTTGAATCTGAAGAAATTTTGCCGTTCGATCAGGCAGAAATCATGCCAAGCCAGATGCCGTTTACCAAACCTGAGTGGGAGCCAGTTCAAAGTTTAGCTGGACAAATTTTGCCGGAACTAAAAGAAGCCAAGATCGTCGATGGTATGAACGGAATGTTCTCGTTCACCGTTGACACTTTCCCACTTATGGGTGAATGGAACGGTCTCAAGGGGTTCTGGGTTGCCGAAGCTGTTTGGGTTACCCAGGCTGTAGGCGTTGCTCGTGCAACTGCCGAATGGATCATCGATGGGCATCCAAAACTTGCTGTTCATGAATGCGATGTAAATCGTTTTGAACCACACCAACTTGGACCAAACCACATTTCGATGCGTGGTGCGCAAAACTACATTGAGGTTTACGACATCATCCATCCATTGCAGCCAATGGAAAAGCCTCGCCCACTTCGCACTACAGGTTTCTACCATCGCCAGCAAGAACTTGGCGCCTACTTCCTAGAGGCTTCAGGCTTTGAACGTCCACAGTGGTACGAAGCAAACAAAGATTTAGTTGCAAAGTATCCAACACCAGCTCGTGATGAATGGTCAGCTCGTTACTGGTCTCCAATCATTGGCGCCGAAGCACAATACGTTCGTGAAAACGTTGGACTGTTCGACATCACTTCACTTAAGCGAATTGAAGTAACAGGTAAGGGCTCAATGGAGTTCTTGATGGAACAAACCACAGGAAAACTTGATAAAGCTCCAGGCTCAGTTACTTACTGTCTGATGTTGACTAAAGATGCGGGAATTCTTTCTGACGTTACGGTTACTCGCCTATCTGAAACTCACTTCATGATCGGCGCTAACAGCGCAATCGATGTTGCCCGACTAAAGTCTGCAGCACCAGACACGGTTCACATCAAGGACATAACTTCCGGAACTGTTGGACTTGGTTTATTCGGACCACATGCCCGCAAGGTGGTTGAGAAGTTAACGAACGTTGATGTATCAAATGAAGCCTTCGGCTACTTCAAGGCCAAGTCACTTTACTTAGATCAGGTTCCAGCAACACTTTGGCGCTTGTCTTATGTTGGTGAACTTGGGTATGAAATCTATACCGATGCTGACATGGCGTTAAAGCTATGGGACACCTTGCTTGAAGCCGGTAAAGAGTTTGGAATCATTCCAGCAGGACGCGGCGCATTTAACTCAATGCGTCTAGAAAAGGGTTACCGCTCCTACGGAACTGACATGACAAGCGAGCACAATCCGCATGAAGCAGGTTTGGCATTTTCAGTTCGTAAGGGTGGCGGCTACATCGGAGCTGATGCATTCGAAGCCCTTGACCCAGCAGCAATTAAAAAGAAGTTGGTTTGTCTCGTGTTTGATAATCCAGAACACGTTGTGATGGGTAAGGAACCAGTCTTTGTCAATGGTGTCCCAAGTGGTTACACGACTAGTTCTTACTTTGGACATTCAATTGGTAAGCAGATTGCGTACGCTTGGTTGCCTATTGACCACACCACTCTTGGTACCCAAGTAACCGTTAAATACTTCGACTTGATGTATCCAGCTGTTGTCAGTGATGACCCACAGTTCGATCCATCAATGTCCAGACTGCGCTCTTAATCCAGCAAAGATAAGGTTTCTCTTATGGCGAATATGACACGTAGACGTACCGTAGAACTTCCAGACCACCCAGATTTTCTGTGGGTGGCCGACCAAAAGCCCAAGAAGTCCTATGACGTAATCATCATCGGTGCTGGTGGCCATGGCCTAGCTACTGCTTACTACTTGGCGAAGAACCACGGCATTACAAATGTTGCGGTAATTGAAAAGGGTTGGCTGGCCGGCGGAAACATGGGTCGCAATACGACCATCATTCGTTCCAACTATCTCTGGGATGAGTCGGCAGGAATTTATGATCACTCGCTAAAGCTGTGGGAAAACCTGGAAGAAGAAGTTGGCTACGAAATGTTCTTTAGCCAGCGCGGTGTTATGACACTTGCTCACAGCGTGAGCGATGTTCGTTCCAAGCAACGCAACTTTTATGCAAATCACGTGAATGCAGTAGACAGCGTTTGGCTAACTCCAGAAGAAGTTAAAGAAATCGCACCGATCGTAAACATCAGCGAAGACATTCGCTATCCAGTTATGGGTGCTACCTTCCAACCACGTGGTGGAATTGCAAAGCACGACTGGGTTGCCTGGGGTTACGCCAAGGCTGCAGCAGATTTGGGTGTTGACATTGTTCAGAACTGTGAAGTTACTGGATTCAAAATTGTTGATGGCAAAGTCCAAGGCATCAAAACAACACAAGGTGACATAGCTGCTAACAAGGTTGGCATGGTTGCTGCTGGTCACACTTCAGTTCTAGCCAACATGGCTGGTTTCGATGTACCGCTGCAGAGTCGTCCACTACAGGCACTTGTTTCACCACTACTTGAGCAGGTACTGGACACCGTAATCATGTCTGGTGCAGTTCACGTCTATGTGAGCCAAGCACATAAGGGCGAATTAGTTATGGGCGCAGGCACTGACTCATACAATTCATACGCGCAACGTGGCGGCTTCCATGTGATTGAGCATCAGCTTGCTGCAGCTTGTGAGTTGTTCCCAATCTTTGAACGCGCGCACTTGCTCCGTACTTGGGGTGGCATTGTGGACATCGCTCCTGATGCATCCCCGATCATCGGACTAACTCCAGTTGAGAATCTATTCATAAATTCAGGTTGGGGTACTGGTGGATTCAAGGCCACACCAGGATCTGGGTGGGTTATGGCGGCGACAATTGCAAACGGTGAACCGGATGCACTTGCTAAGCCGTATGCCCTGGATCGCTTTATCTCCGGCCACTTAATCGACGAGCACGGCGCTGCCGGCGTGGCCCACTAAGGAATCACAATGTTGCATATCCCTTGTCCATACTGCGGTCCGCGCGATGAAACTGAGTTTCATTATGGTTCCGAAGCACATGTTGCCTACCCAGAAAACTCTGCAAACTTAACTGACGAAGAATGGGCCAAGTTTGTATTCATCCGTTCCAATCCAAAGGGTTGGATGGCAGAGCGCTGGGTTCACAGCGCCGGTTGTCGCCGCTGGTTCAATGTTTGGCGCAACACCATCAACCACGAATTTGGACCGTCTTATAAACCATTCACCCAACAGCCAAAGAGCCCAGCATGAGCACAGTAACTTTCACATTCGACGGCAAGCAGTACACCGGCCAGAAGGGCGAGAGCCTAGCTTCTGCCCTATTGCGTAATGGCGTTTTGCATTTCACAGACAGCTCTTACCGGGATCGTCCACGCGGAGTCATGGGACTTTGGGTTGAAGAACCAAATGCATTGGTAAACATCGACTCTGGTGCGGGCGAACCAATGGTTATGTCCACCACTATCGAAATTGTTGAAGGCCTGGTTGCTAGAAGCTCTCAGGGTGTTGGCGACTTGCCAGATACTCGCGACAATTCTCGCTACGACAAAGTTAACCGTCATGTTGATGTACTTGTTGTTGGCGCAGGAACCGCTGGTCTTGAAGCCGCTAAGAAGTATTCCGATCAGGGTAAGAGTGTCATTGTTATAGATGACAAACCTGCCGCTGGTGGACACCTTGTGTACTTAGGTCAGGCTGTACCAGCTGATTTATTGTCAGTTCTTGATCGTGAAAACGTTACTTACTTGCCGCGCACCACAGTGCAAGGTTTGTATGACCAGGGTTACTCAGTTGCAACTGAGCGTCGCACTGATCACCTTGATTCCAAAGTTCACACCGAAATGTCACGCATTAGAACTTGGCATATACGTGCCGATCACACAGTGCTTGCAACTGGTGCATTCCAGCGTCACTTAGTTTTCGCAAACAATGACCGCCCAGGAATTATGCTTTCGCATTCTGCAGCCACTTATGTTTCAAATGGTGCCAATCCGTTTAAGACTGCAGTTGTTGTAACCGTTGACAACCAGGGTTACCGCGATGCGGTTCGTCTAACTCAAGCGGGCGTAACCGTTAACGCAATTGTTGACATCCGTAACAACCCAAGTGGTCCTTCGGTAGAAGCAGCTAAAGCTGCCGGAATCCAAATCATCACAGGCAAGACTGCAATCGATACCTGTGAAAAAGAAGACGGAACTGTTAAGTGCGTTTCTGCTGGAAATCCCGATGGCTCCGATGCAGCATGCATCGATGGAGATTTGATTGCGATTTCAGGCGGCTGGACTCCAGTTGTGCACTTAGCAACATTTATTGGAATCAAGCCAACCTGGGATGCAAAGTTGGCGGCATTTGTTGTTAAGCATTCTGATTCGCTAACAAGTACCGCAGGTATGCTTGCCGGTGACTTTGGTGGCGATGACAATGCTGAAATCTTCTTTGGTCCAACTTTGACGTCTGAGCAAGCACTAGTTGCCTTTGTTGATTACCAGCGCGATGCAACTTACCGTGATTTCAAGCGTGCAATTGACGCTGGCATGCGAAGCATCGAACACGTAAAGCGTTACACCGCAATCGGTACTGCGCATGATCAAGGTAAGACCAGTGGCACAGTAACTATGGGTCTGATTGGTCAGGCAATTGGTAAGGCTCCAGATGAAATTGGATCCTTAACTTTCCGTCCGCCTTACATCACGATTCCATTCGCTGCCTTAGCTGGTCGCGATCGTGGATTGCTCTCAGATCCAGAACGCACTACTCCAATTCACTCTTGGCATGTTGCTAGCGGCGCTCCGATGGAAGACGTCGGCCAGTGGAAGCGCCCTTGGTACTTCCCTAAGTCCGGCGAAAACATGCATGCCTCAGTACTGCGCGAATGTGCTGCAGTTCGCGAAGGTGTTGGCGTTATGGATGCTTCCACTCTTGGAAAGATCGACATTCAAGGTAAAGATGCCGGTCAGTTCTTGGACATGATCTACACCAACATGTTCTCATCTTTGAAAGTTGGCATGAGTCGCTACGGCTTGATGTGTGGCATTGACGGCATGGTCTTCGATGACGGTGTAACCACTCGAATCAGTGAAAACCATTGGCTAATGACTACCACCACAGGTGGAGCTGCAAAGGTTTTGGATTGGCTTGAGGAATGGTTGCAAACCGAATGGCCACATCTTGAGGTTTACTGCACTTCGGTAACTGAGCAGATTTCAACTGTTGCAATCGTTGGTCCAAAGAGTCGCGAATTGATGAGTCGTCTGGCTCCTTCGCTTGATGTTTCTAATGAGTCATTTGCATTCATGGAAAACAAGCAGGCAGAAGTTGCTGGCGTTCCAGCTCGGATTGCCCGAATCTCGTTCTCGGGTGAACTTGCTTACGAAATCAACGTGCCAGCAATTTACGGATTGCACATTTGGGAATCAGTTATGTCAAAGGGTGCTGACTTAAACATCACGCCATACGGCACCGAAACTATGCACGTACTTCGCGCTGAAAAGGGATTCGTAATCGTTGGTCAGGAAACTGATGGAACTCAGACTCCTGATGACTTGGATATGAGTTGGATTGTCTCCAAGAAGAAGGATGACTTTATTGGTAAGCGTTCATTTAGCCGAGCCGACACCGCTCGCGATGGACGTCATCAATTGGTAGGAATTCTGGCAGACGATGGTTCTTATGTAATTCCAGAAGGCGCTTACATAGTTGCCGGTGCAGACGAGAAAACTGCACCGCCGGTAAAGCACATTGGTTACATCACTAGTTCTTATGACTCAGCTGCATTAGGTCGTTCATTTGCACTTGCACTAGTTGCGAATGGCTTGGCTCGTAAGGGCGAAAAGATTGCCATCCCGATGGCTGATCGCGTTGTAACTGGCGTAATCACCGATTCAGTTTTTGTCGACAAGGAGAACACACGTCGTGACGGTTAATCTCGAATTTGCAAAGAGTCCACTTGGTGGCGCGAAGCACGGCGGCCTTGATAAAGCTGTCTTGATTCAAGAAGTTCC
>ERZ1022756.401-NODE-401-length-12766-cov-24.678940_pt1 | contig 12766 bp, 11 predicted proteins | sample MGYA00520902_ERZ1022756 | MGnify/ENA primary metagenome ERZ1022756 (study PRJEB33162, sample SAMN09537601) | freshwater metagenome | isolation source: freshwater | place: Canada:Alberta | collected 2017-07 | study: EMG produced TPA metagenomics assembly of the... | reverse complement strand
GGGGTTGGTTCGTATAACCAGCTCACTAAGCCCCCTCGAGCATCTGATTCCAAAGCGCAACAAACTCAGGCATTGTTTTGCTCGTGACCTGTATGTCCTCAATTTCAATACCTGGAACCCTCAAGCCGATAATTGCTCCAGCCGTTGCCATTCGATGATCGCCATATGTTTTCCATAAACCACCTGAAAGTTTTGCTGGGTCGATAGCTAAGCCATCTGCTGTTTCCTTAGCTTTCCCACCAAGAGAATTAATCTCTGAAACCAAAGCGCTAAGGCGGTCTGTCTCATGACCTCGAAGATGCGCAACACCTGAAATCAAGGTCGCGGAATCCGCTAGTGCAGCTAGTGCAGCAATTACAGGAGTTAACTCACCCGCCTGGGAGAGATCTATTTCAATTCCTCGAATCTCACCAGTGCCGGAGATTGTCAAAGCATCATCGGTCCTAGAAATCACTGCCCCCATGCGCTGTAAAATTCCGTCGAACTGATCACCGACTTGAGTGGTAACACTTGGCCAGTTGGGAATAGTTACGGTTCCACCCGTGACTAGCGCAGCGGCCAGAAACGGTCCTGCGTTTGATAGGTCTGGCTCTATCTTGATTGTTCCGCCAGATATTTCCCCAGGCTCTACTCGCCAACTGACGTCAGAGATTTTTGATGCTTGCACGCCTCTATTTCGCAAGCACTCAATAGTCATTTCAATATGCGGCAAAGAAGGTAAGTGATCACCGACATGAGTCAGTGTTAGTCCGTTTTCAAAACGCGCTGCAGCTAGCAGTAATCCAGAAACAAACTGAGAAGATTTTGAGGCATCGATTGAGAGCTCTCCTCCAACAACCTTTCCAGAACCATAAACCTCAAACGGTAACGAGTCTCCCTCCACCCGCACACCTAGAACTCGAAGAGCTTCAGTTGTGGTTTCCATTGGACGATTTCTAGCAGCCGCGTCCCCATCGAATGAAACTTTTCCGTTGGCTAGTGCCGCCAGCGGTGGCACGAACCGCATTACAGTCCCAGCCAATCCGCAATCGATTTCTGCGGGCCCCGAAAGTACTTGAGGATCAATCTCTAGTGCATTTGGCGTGGAGTGGATCTTGGTTCCCAGCCTGGAAAGAGCTTGGATCATGAGGTTTGAGTCTCTCGAATCCAGCGGGTCTAGAAGCTTGGTGGAATGCGCTGCTAGAGCTGAGAGCACTAACTCTCGGTTTGTTAGGGACTTTGATCCAGGGAGGCTAATTGTCGAAGATATTGGCAAGTTGGCTCTTGGAGCTTGCCAGCTTGGGGAATAGCTTTGATTAGTCATTGGTTTTAAAAGTATCAGTTAACCAAGGTTAGGATCCAAGTGCCAGTTGCCACCAGCGAGTGCGATGAGGCTAGCTTGCTAGACTCTGAGGCTATGGCAACCTCGAAAAATTCGGATTCGGAAGCGAAAATTCGAGACTTTGAGCAACAGGCCTTGCCGCTGATGCCCCAACTTTATGGGGCTGCACTTCGTTGGACCAGAAACCCATCCGACGCGGAGGACCTAGTTCAAGAAGCCATGGCGAAGGCCTTTGTGGCATGGAACCAGTATCAGCAGGGCACCAACCTGAAGGCCTGGATCTACCGCATCATGACCAACACACATATCAACCGATACAACAAAGCGCAAAAAGACCCCTCACGCGGTGGCCTTGATGAATTGGAAGATTGGCAACTAGGTAACGCAGAGTCAATAACGGCTACCACCACTAGGTCTGCCGAACTTGAAGCCCTAGATCATCTACCCGCCGACATTATTCGAGACAGCCTGCTGGCAATTCCGGAAGAGTTTCGAATGGTTGTTTACTACGCAGTAGTAGACGGTTTGGCATATTCGGAGATCGCAGAAATTATGGGAACTCCGGTGGGAACCGTTATGAGTCGATTACACCGTGGAAAGAAATTACTTCGCATACTGCTTGCCGAGTATGCCATGGAGCAAGGCTATCTTTCATCAGAAAAAGTTGAAAAGAATTCGGAGAAAAGCTGATGGCGCATCTAGATTGTGAAGAAACCAAAGCTCTTGTTCACGAGTATTTACACAATGAGCTACTCGCCGATCAACAGAATGACATCACCACTCATTTGGCGCTTTGTGATTCCTGTGAGCAAGAGTATGACTTGGAGGTTTATCTGAACCAAGTTATCCAGCGCTCTTGTGATGAAGCGCCACCGAAGCAGTTAGCTGACAAAGTTTTGCAAAGAATCAGAGACATACAGTCTCACTAGTCTTTAGTTTCCTCGAGACCCAACCACGGATACCATCCTCGGTTCAGAACCAACCAAGCCATTAAGCCGTATCCAGTTTGACCAGGCATGTTCCTCGCTGAAACCTCAAGCTCAACATTGAACCCCTCGTGATCAACTAGCGGGTGAAAAAAGTCAACAAAAGGAATGTTCCGTCTCTTGCAGACATCTTCATAACCAGTTGCAAGGTGCTCAATTTCGTAGTTCAGTGCCTTATTGAAACTGGGAGAAGGCCCAACTACGAGAACTGAAAAATCATTTCTTCGCGCCTCATCAATAACAGTTGCAACATTCAGTCGTGATCTTGAAACAGATATTCCTTCTGATGCATCGGCATTTCCTAGAGCAAGCACAATTCGGTTCTGTGTTTCAGGTCTGAAGCGGCGCTGCACCTCTAGGCTCCAACGCTCCAATAACCCTGCGCTTGTCTCGCCTGGGGAAGGGACGTTGTAAATGTCGATTATTGGATCTTCTACTGGCGTTCTAGCAATTACCCGACCTACCCAGCCCAGAGCCTTAACGTCCCCGATTGCCGTGGTGGTCTCATCGCCCAAAATAACAATGCGAGTTTCGGTGCTAGCTTCATTCTCCATTTTGGATTACGCAAGCGCCCTTGATACTAAGTCAGCTTGTTCGACAGCATGACGCTTGGCAGATCCAGTCGCAGGCGATGCACTCGCAGGTCTTGATACCAAAGTTGCGACCTGACCATTCATGTATCGGGGTAGGAACAATCCAACATATGTCCAAGGGCCTTGGTTAGCAGGTTCATCTTGAACCCAATAGAGCTCGGCATTTGGGTACGACGCGTAAGCCGTCTTTATTTCATCAACTGGCGTTGGGTAGAGCTGCTCGACGCGAATAACCGCAATCGTTTTCTCGCCTCTACGTTCAATTTCAGCCAAGAGATCCCAATAGACCTTTCCAGAGCAAAGAATTACTCTGCGCACTGCGCCTTTATCCAAACCTTGTTGGTCATCAATTACTGGCTGGAAGGAACCCTGGGTGAAATCCTCCACCGAAGAAGATGCTGCTTTGAGACGAAGCATCGACTTTGGTGTAAACACCACAAGTGGTCTGCGTGGTCGGGTGTATGCCTGACGGCGAAGTAAGTGGAAGTGCGAGGCTGGAGTGCTGGGTTGAGCAACAGTCATGTTGTTCTCGGCACACAATTGCAAGAATCTCTCGATGCGTGCCGAAGAGTGGTCGGGACCTTGACCTTCGTAACCATGAGGCAGAAGCAATACCAGCCCAGACTGTTGATTCCACTTCTGTTCGGCAGAGGAAATGAACTCGTCAACAATTGTTTGTGCACCGTTTACGAAATCTCCGAACTGAGCTTCCCACAAGACAAGTGCGTCTTTGTTTTCGATTGAGTACCCATACTCGAATCCCATGGCTGCATATTCGCTCAATAACGAGTCGTAGATCCAGAATTTTGCCTGTCCTTGACGCAAGTTGCGAAGTGGAATCCACTCTTGACCATTTACTCGATCGTGGAACACAGCATGGCGCTGAACAAAGGTGCCTCGTCTGGAATCTTGGCCAGCCATACGAACCGGGACACCATCAATAACCAAGGAGCCAAGGGCTATAAGCTCGCCAAAACCCCAGTCGATTCCTCCCTCGCGGCTCATCTCGAGGCGCTTGGTAAGTAACTGCTGCAGTTTCGGGTGAACAGTAAATCCTGGGGGAGTATTACCGTGTGCATCACCAATCAGCTCAACTATTTCCTTGGTTACAGCTGTTGGCTTTAGTAACTCTGGAGCATCACTGGCGGTGGTTCCAATACCGATTCGCCTAGGAATTAGCTCAATTGGAGCTGCCATTGCCTCATGAACATCAACAAAAGCCTGCTCTAGTCGCTGCTGGAAGTCAGAGTTTGCTGCCTCAAACTCTCCTTGGGTTAGGTCACCTCGACCAACTAGCGATTCAAGATACAAAGTTCTAACTGAACGCTTAGCTTCAATCAAGTTATACATCAGAGGCTGAGTCATCGAAGGATCATCACCCTCGTTGTGACCTCTGCGTCGGTAGCAAATCAAATCAATCACGACATCATTTTTGAATTGCATCCGATACTCGAACGCTAGCTGTGCTACGCGCACTACCGCTTCAGGGTCATCTCCGTTTACGTGGAAGATTGGAGCTTGAATTGCCTTAGCCGAATCCGTGGAATAAACGGTAGATCTGGACTCAGAAGGGGGAGTAGTAAATCCAACTTGGTTGTTGATTACCAAATGAATTGTTCCACCGGTTTTGTATCCGCGAAGTTGTGCCATGTTCAAAGTTTCTGGAACGACACCTTGGCCCGCAAAAGCTGCGTCACCGTGAATTAGAACTGGAATTACTGGGAATTCATTTTTTGGAATAGCGTTTAGTCGATCTAGCTTTGCTCGCACCACACCTTCGAGCACAGGGTTTACTGCCTCAAGGTGTGAAGGGTTTGCCGCAAGTGAAACTTTTACCTTGTTACCTTCCAAACTTTCAAATACACCCTCGGTTCCAAGGTGGTACTTAACGTCTCCTGATCCTTGAACTGTCTTGGTGTCGGTGTTACCTTCAAACTCTTTGAAAACCTGCCCGTAGGTTTTTCCGGCAATGTTAGTTAGTACGTTCAGACGACCACGGTGGGCCATTCCAATGCAGACCTCATCGATAGAGGCATTGGCTGCTGACTGCAGAATCTCATCCAACGCAGCGATAGTGCTTTCGCCACCTTCAAGGCTGAAGCGCTTTTGTCCAACAAACTTGGTTTGGAGGAATGTTTCAAAAGCCTCAGCTTCGTTTAGCTTGCTAAGAATTCGAAGCTGCTCTTCGCGGGTTGGCTTAGCGTAGGTTGTCTCAAGTTTCTCTTGGAACCATTTGCGCTGGGTTGGGTCTTGGATATGCATGTACTCCACGCCTACTGTTCGGCAGTAGGAATCGCGCAGAATCTTCAGAATGTCTCGGAATGGAGCCTTCTGCTTGCCACTGAATCCACCGGTGCGGAATGTGCGGTCCAGATCCCACAGGCTCAGGCCATGGTTCAAAACATCTAGGTCTGGGTGCGTGCGCTGACGGTACTCCAGTGGGTCGGTGTCGGCCATCAGGTGACCACGCACTCGGTAGGCGTTTATTAACTCTTGGATTCTGGTGGACTTCTCACGATCGTCTAGCCCATCGCGGTCAAAGTCAGCAACCCAGCGCACTGGCTCGTAGGGAATGCGTAAGTCGGCAAATATTTGGTCGTAGAAACCCTCTTCGCCAAGCAGCAAACCGTGAACAATTTTAAGGAACTCTCCGCTGCCAGCACCCTGGATTACTCGGTGATCGTATGTGGAAGTTAAGGTAATTGTTTTGCTGATTCCAATCTTTGCTAGTTGCGCATCGCTCATACCTTGGAATTCCGCTGGGTAGTCAAGGGCGCCAGCGCCAACAATGCAACCTTGACCTTTTGTGAGCCTTGGAACAGAGTGAACGGTTCCAATGCCACCTGGATTAGTGAGCGAAATAGTAGTTCCTTGGAAATCTCCTGCAGTCAAGGTGTTGAGTCTGGCTCGGGCAACTAGATCCTCATAGGCTGCCAAAAACTCGGCAAAGTTTAACCGCTGTGCACGCTTGATGTTAGGAACTAAAAGCGCTCTAGTGCCATCTGGTTTTGGAATGTCAATTGCAAGACCGAAGTTAATGTTTGCCGGCTGAACGACTACAGGCTTCTCGTCCACGATGTCGTAGTAGACGTTCTGGGAAGGGAATTTCTTCAGAGCCTGGATGATTGCAAACCCGATTATGTGCGTAAAGGAAATCTTTCCGCCTCTGGTGCGAGAAAGGTGAGAGTTGATAACAAGTCGGTTATCAATCATTAGCTTTGCAGGCAATGTTCGAACGCTTGTTGCGGTTGGAACTTGAAGCGAAAGATCCATGTTGGTGGCTATTGTTTTGCCCATTCCCTTTAGAACAGATACTTGATCTTGTTCCTGATCAGAGGTTTCTTCGGCAACAATCTTGATTGATTCCGTAACCGGAGCCTGCGCAGGAATTGGCTGTGGCTTGGCTTCGATGCGAGTGGTCTTGGCCACTACTGGAATGGAGGAAGTGGAGTCACTGACCTGTGGGGGAATTACTACTTGCGCTGCGGGGGAAGTTGAAGCTTCGGAGGGTTTGTAATTTTCAAGAATGGGCCACCATTCTTTGTCTACGGAGTCTGGATTCTGACGGTACTTTTGGTACATTTCGTCGACTAACCACGAGTTAGCCCCGTAATCGTCTTGCAATCCTTCACCGGACACAGAAATAACTCCCTATTTTGTTGGGTTGAATGACTCCTATATCTTACGCTCTCAAAAGCGCCGGAAACGAGGCCCGATAGCGCTCGATCTTGGGCCTAGGAGGGCCATTTACCCCTGGAGTACTGCTCTGGCCACTGCACTTGTGCATCTAATTCGGCTGCCGCTCTAAGTGGCCAATAAGGGTCTCGAAGGGACGCACGCGCAATCAAGATAACGTCCACTTTGCCTGATTGAAGAATTTGCTCAGCTTGCTGTGGATCGGTGATTTGCCCTACAGCACTGACTGGCTCTGAAATTCTGTCTGCAACATATTCCGCTAATGGAACTTGGTAGCCAGGTCCCGACGGAATCTTGACACCTGTTATTAGTCCACCGCTCGAAACATCAATCAGGTCAACGCCTTTTTCGGTTGCCCAACCAGATACGGTTGCGGTTTGCTCTTGGTCCCAACCCCCATCGGCGTAATCGGTAGCTGAGAGTCTTAGGAAAACCGGCATGGTTTCCGGAACCGAACTTCTAATGGCAGCAATTACCTCCATGAGCATGCGGGCGCGATTTTCAAGAGAGCCACCATACTCATCGTCGCGGTCATTGCTCAATGGCGACAAAAACTGGTGCAGAAGGTATCCGTGCGCACCGTGAATTTCTACAGCGTCGAATCCTGCCTCCACAGAACGCTTGGCTGCTGTTCCAAATGCTTGGACCAATTCAGCAATTTCGGCAACACTAAGTTTTCTTGGCGCAGAATAATCACCAAAAGCTTGCATAGTTGATGAAACCGTTTCCCAGCCACCTTCTGACACAGGGACAGTTCCAACCCCAGAAGACTCTCGATGGGTTGAGCCTTTTCGTCCGGCGTGGGCCAACTGCATTGCCATTTTTGTTCCATGACTGTGACAGAGCTCCACTATCTTTTTCCAAGCTTTTGTTTGCTCGTCATTCCAAATTCCTGTGCACCAGGGGGTGATTCGACCCTCAGGAGAAACTGCAGAGGCTTCAACAATAATTAGTCCAGCTCCACCTATAGCCCTAGAGGCCAGATGTAGCTCCTGCCAACTTCCTGGCACGCCATCCTTGTTTTCGCAAGAGTACTGGCACATCGGTGCAATCCAAATTCGGTTCTTTACCGATAGCTCACGCAGCTGGATTGATTCAAACAGTTTTGGCATTTAGGTTCCTTTTCTCAATCAACAGCGTACCCATAGCAGTGAACAAGCCAAGAAGCACCCCAAGTCCTATGGCAATATTTAGCGGAACAACTTCGGTCAAAAATCCAATCAGTGCTGGACCGGCTAGAACACCCGCATAGGTAATGCCCACGACCTTGGCTAGGTTCCTACCGGTATGAGATTGCTCACCAATTTCTGCCGAATAAGCAAATAACTGGGGGACCACTCCAGCGATACCTACCCCCGCAATCAACCAGCCAATTAGCGCTACCGGGGATGAAGTTGAAAACACCACTACGGAAGTTCCCGCTGCAGACACCAAAGAGCCATAGCGAATCACAAAGATTCGACCCTTAGCGGCTACAACTTTGTCAATAAAGAGCCTGGTAACACCCATAGATCCGGTGAACACCACTAAGGCAATAGAGGCTTGCGCATTTGACGTTTCCAATATTCTTGCGTGGTGAAGCGCCGACCAATCAATCCCTGTTCCCTCGGCGATTGCAGCCGCTCCAGCCATCGCCCCAAGAAAGAGTACGTAACCCAAAACTTTACGATTTTCGATGTTCCCTTTTTTGTATTCGATCTCTTGTTTCTTATCTGCGCTCGGAAGTTTTTGGTTCGGTCTATCTGGAAGCAACCAAGTACGCATCAACATTGAAACAAGAAATGTTCCAATGGCGGCAAGTGAGAGAGTGGTTTGCATATCAAAATTGTTTGCCAATGCAAATCCACCCAGGGTGGCACCAATAAGTCCACCCAGAGACCACATTGCGTGAAAAGCTGAAAAGATCGGTCGACCATATGCTTTTTCTACTTCGACTGCATGGGCATTCATGGCAACATCGGTTGCACCAATTCCGACGCCAAGGAAAAAAAGAAACAACCCAAGCATCCATTCACTCGAAGCAAGTCCAGGAAGCAGCAACACAAAACTCAGAAAAACACCAGAAGTAAACGTTGCTGTTTTTGATCCCACGCGATCAATCAACGGACCAACGAGCTGAGCAGCTGACAGAGCGCCAGCTCCAAGAACCAGCAAGAGAGCACCGATCGTCGCGGGAGTGATTCCGAGCTTGTTTTCAACATAAGGAATATGAACAGCCCAGAAAGTTACCGCCGCTCCCGCAATTGTAAAAAATGCAAAGACGGCAAATCTGGCTTTTTGAAGATTGCTCACGGTTTCCTCCAGTTGCCCCGGACAATACCCATCTTAGGTAGCCTTTCAAGGGTGAATATCAAAATAGATCAACACAAAATCCTCAGGAACACGGCCCTAATCGGCACGTCAATACTGGTTCACCTTTGGGCGCTCACCGCTAGCAAAATTTTCTCAGACGCAATTTCTTTCGGAGATCTAGGTCTATACGACTACTGGTCTTACATGTCCAATAACGGTGCTGGCTGGTATGGATTAGTAACCGAATGGATTTATCCAGCGCTGGCTTTTGTGCCAATCTGGCTAGCCGGCCTAGTGGCCGCGCTGGATTACGAGATTGCCTGGTTGATACTTGTTTTTATCTTGAATACCGATGCGGCCTTAACTCTGGTCAAGAGAACCGACAGCGACAAACCACTGGCTGGAACATTTGCAAGCTGGGCTTTCTTAGCCGCACTGTTTGCCATAGGCCCAGTCGCGGTCTCAAGAATTGATTCAGTCAGTGCAGCAATAGCCATTTTTGGGCTTGTTGCGATCAATCGCAACCAAATCGCCACCGCTTCAGTGTTTTTCACCGTTGCAGGATGGATAAAAATTTGGCCCATAGCGCTATTTGCTTCTCTAGTAGCTACTGTCGAGAAAAAAACTAGAGCCATTTACGTAGCTTTAGCGATAACTTTGACGATAGTGATTATCGGTCTTGCAACCGGTGGAACTACAGTTTTTGGATTCATTACTCAGCAGCAAGATCGTGGAATTCAAATCGAGTCAGTAATAGCCACGCCCTGGATGTGGCTTACAAAGTTTGGACTAGCGAATACATTCTTCGATGAGCAGGTTCTGACAAATCAGGTATCTGGAGTACTGGTGCAAGAAGTCGCATCAACCTCGAATTGGCTTATGTTGCTAGCTCTTTTAATCACTTTCCTGCTTGCACTTCGAGCAATTCGAGCGGGTCAAAATCGCAAACAAGTTTTCGCTCTTGCGTCACTGACCGGCGTATTGGATTTGATTGTGTTCAACAAAGTTGGCTCACCACAGTTCATGACCTGGCTTGCTGTTGCATTGGTTGCGTTAATCTTTTTTGAAGTGAAATCAATAAAGACACCACTGGTAATTGGCGTGGCCATTTTGTTTCTCACTCAATTGATCTACCCGGTTTTTTATGTTGAGCTACTGGGTCTGGAAACAGCGCCGCTTTGGCTTTTGACCATCAGAAACTTGTTGCTGGTTTGGTTGTTGGTCTGGGCAAATATCAGGTTGGCAAAGACCAAGTAGCATTTCGGCTAATCAAGGGCCTCGAGCGCCAGTTCAACCAGTAATGCCGCACCATCTGCTAGAACCGAATCGTCAAAGACGGCTTTATTGGAATGGTTAGTTGCCGCCGTGCTTGGGTCAACGCCCGGGGGAGCAGCTCCTATGAAAACGAAAGCCCCAGGAATTTCATGAACGATAGAAGCGAAGTCTTCTCCTCCTGCGATTGGCGCAGGCAAGTTGACATATCTTCCAGTCCCAAAAAGCTTGGAAGTGACTATCTCAACCGAATGGATTGCGGCAGCGTCATTGACCAAGACCTTGGTGGCCCTGGTGAATTCAACGGTTGCGGATAGCCCAAAAGCGTTCGCAATAGATTCGGCTAGTTCGGCCGTGTATTTTTTGAGCTTGGTAGCGTTCTCCTCTGAGAACACCCTCACAGTGGCTCCAAAGGAAGCGGAGTCAGGAATAACATTTGTAGTTGCTGTGTCTCCAGCTTTGACCCAACCGATGTTTACAATCACAGGGTCAAAAGCATTGAAGCGTTTCGTGACCATGGTCTGCAACGCAGACATTATTTCTGTCAGCACACTTATTGGATCTTTGGATAACCACGGCATCGAGCCGTGACCGCCGCTACCACTTACTGTCACAAATAAATCGCCAGCCGAGGCCATAAGGGGCCCAGCTTTGGATCCCATCATGCCAAGCGGGTATGAGCTAAACACGTGCAGTCCGTAGGCACGGATTGGTTTGTTTCCCGAAACCATAAGATCACCCTGGTCGATCATGACGTCTGCGCCATGGTGTCCCTCTTCACCGGGCTGGAAGAAGATAATCACGTCACCTTTGATCTCTGATTTTCTGGAGGCAAGAATCTTGGCTGCACCAACTCCCATTGCCATATGCAGATCGTGACCACAGGCATGCATGTATCCATTGGTTGATGCGTAATCCAGATTTGTGTCTTCAATAACAGCTAGTGCATCCATGTCGGCACGTAGCAAAACTGTCGGTCCAGGTTGATCGCCTTTGATGTGTAAAACCGCAGAGCTAATCTCTTTGCTGGTTGTTATTTCGCCTAGACCATTGATTTGCTGCAAGATAACCTCAAGTGTTTTTGGTAATTCCAATCCGAATTCTGGGATCTGGTGCAACTGGCGTCGAAGGGCCTGAAGCTCTGGAAGCATGGCTTTAGCTTGGGTCAGTACATCTTGGGTCATGAAATCATTGTGCCACTAGAGACATACGCTTTATACATGTTCTTTGAATCCATGGACCGGTCCTGGCAAACCCTGCTTTCATCCCGCAAGCAGGAGCTTCGCGAGATAGAAGATCTAGTTCTAAGCAGCAAGTCCCTAACGCCCTCTTTGAATCTAGTCATGCGAGCCTTCCAATTACCGGTTATGCAAGTGCGGGTCCTTGTTTTAGGCCAGGACCCATATCCTGCTGAGGGCGTCGCCTGTGGCCTTGCCTTTGCGGTATCACCGGGGCTTGGCTTACCTCAGAGCTTGAAGAATTTGATGAAAGAGCTAAGTCAGGACTTGCCAGAAGTTTCAAACTCAGGAGACATAGCAGCTTGGTCCAAGCAAGGGGTGTTGCTTCTAAACACCGCACTGACAACTGAGGTTGGGTTTTCGGGAAAGCACGAAGTGCTCTGGCGGGAGTTTACCAAGGCCGTGATTACTGAATTAGACAGCGCACTGGAAGGCAAGCTAGTGTGCCTGAGTTTGGGTGAACACGCAAAGAAACTCTCGGCCGCAATAAAGCACGGAGTAGTAATTCAAGCTACTCACCCCAGCCCACTGTCTGCCAGCAGAGGTTTCTTTGGCTCCAAGATTTACTCTCGAGTGAATCAGGCACTTAGCAGTAAAGGGCTAAGCCCGATAGATTGGTCCTGTTAGGGGCGTTTATGGCTGACAAAAATTTTTCGCTCAAGTCAATCTTGAGTTCTATGCGTGCTAATAAGTCTTTTTCTAAGGCAACTGAGTCAGTAACGATAAGAAGTGCTTCTAGGGATGATTGTGCTGAGATTTGTGATATCTATAACTTTTATATACAAAGTTCGGTAATTACTTTTGACGAGCAGCCGATGGACCCATCCTCTTGGAACGAAAAGCTTGCACAAATCCAGAATCTTCACTTGCCGTTTATTGTCGCAACAGCAGAATCTGGACAGTTGCTAGGGTTTGCTTACCTTGCCCCCTGGCGTCAGAAGTCGGCTTACCGCAGAACCGTAGAGAACACCATTTATCTAAAACCTGGCTTCATCGGCCAAGGACTTGGCCCAAGGCTACTGTCTGAGCTTTTGCGTCTTGGCAAGGATGCAGGCATAAAAGAAGTAGTTGCTGTTATCTCGGACAGTGAAGCAGATACCTCTATACAGATGCATAAGAAATTTGGTTTCAAGAAAGTAGGCCAGCTACCTCGAGTCGGCAATAAGTTCAACCGTTGGCTCGGCGTGATCTTGATGCAGAAGAGCCTGTAGGAACCGCTTAACTAGAAAAAGACTCGATAGTTTCGAGCCTTTTCTGTTGGTGCGGAAGGTGGGACTTGAACCCACACGTCCTTTCGAACGCTGGAACCTAAATCCAGTGCGTCTGCCAATTTCGCCACTCCCGCGTTCCTCGAATAGTCTAACCAAT
>ERZ1022756.400-NODE-400-length-12865-cov-17.913973_pt1 | contig 12865 bp, 11 predicted proteins | sample MGYA00520902_ERZ1022756 | MGnify/ENA primary metagenome ERZ1022756 (study PRJEB33162, sample SAMN09537601) | freshwater metagenome | isolation source: freshwater | place: Canada:Alberta | collected 2017-07 | study: EMG produced TPA metagenomics assembly of the... | reverse complement strand
CAGCAATTCTTGTGATTTTCTTAAGCAACTGTGTTGTTCCTTTCGATTTGCCGACCGGACCAGCCGAACACTTTTTTCTCAGTAGCGTCCAACTCAACTGAGTTGACCGAGAGCTTCACTAGGAAGACAATGGTCTACCTCGTAAAAATTGAGCGAACAGAAAACCCAAAAAACTGGATTTAGTTGAACACTCGAATCTTTGAGGGCAAATCTAGTTTGCCACTGTTTAGGCTCTCGGGAAGCGGTTTTGGGTTACTGTCCGTAAACGCTTTGGTAACGATTGAATAACCGGTCAATAGCCTCCTGTGGCAGCCTTTTGGGGCTTCCTAGGCCTTTAGCCAGGTGGGCGGATTTGGCCACGTCTTCACACATAACCGCTGCCTTCAAGGCTGTTTTGGCGTCCTTACCGATAGTGAAGACCCCGTGCTGGGCCATCAAGACAGCCTTGGAGCGATGCCCGGTGAGGGTCGAGACAATGCCCCGCCCGATCGAATCGTCCCCTATCTCGGCAAATGGGCCAACTGGGATATCTCCACCGAACTCGTCGGCAATAGCAGTCAAAATGCATGGAATCGGCTCATTGACCGCTGCAAAGGCGCAGGCGTAGTTGGAGTGGGTGTGAACCACACCGCCAACCTCAGGCATGTTTTTGTAAACGTATGCATGAGCTGCGGTATCGCTGGATGGGGCAAAATCGCCATCAATGACGTGGCCGTCGAGATCGCAGTAAACCATCGATTCTGTTGTCAGCTGTGGATACATCAGGCCACTGGGCTTAATCAAAAAGCCACCCTCAACGCGCTGCGAGATATTTCCCCCGGACCAAACAACAAGACCGGCAGCGAACAGCTCCTGATGCAAAGTCAGAAGGGTGGCGCGATGTTCAAGAAATTTAGCGGACACGTGATGCCTCTCTTCTTAACTGCTTTAGACGCTTCATGACATCGTTTGCTCCCCGACCAAAGTAGTCGTGCAGTGTTTCGTACTCTTTATACAAAAGATCGTAGGCCTTAGCCCGCTCTTCGTTTGGAGTGTAGAGAGCTGGTGTTACGCTACCCATGGCATCGGACGCCTCTAGAACTGACGAGTAGGCACCGGCTGCAACCGCTGCGTGAATTGCAGAACCAAGCGCAGGGCCCTGTTCGGAGTTGATAACGCTCAGAGGAAGTCTGGTGATGTCCGAGTAAAGCTGCATCAAGAACTTATTCTTGAGCAGTCCTCCAGCAACAATGAACTCGGTAACTGGAATACCTGAGTCGCGGAAAGTCTCAACAATTTTTCTGGTTCCAAAAGCCGTTGACTCCAAAAGTGCGCGGTAGCCATCCTCTGCTTTGGTAGTTAGAGTTGCGCCAATCAAAACACCTGAAAGCTCGTGATCAACAAGAACTGAACGGTTCCCAGAATGCCAATCGAGGGCAACCAATCCATGTTCACCGACGTTTTGCTCAGCCGATAGATCCGTTAGGTGCTCGTGAATGGACTTGCCAACTTTTTTGGCCTCGTCAAAATAGTGGCCTGGAACTTGATTGTTCACGTACCAAGCAAAGATGTCGCCAACTCCGGATTGGCCCGCCTCATAGCCGAAGTAGCCAGAAACAATTCCGCCATCTACCACGCCACACATACCAGGCACCTCTGCGAGCTTGTCGCCGTTCATGACGTGGCAAGTAGAAGTTCCCATAATTGCGACCATCTGTCCAGGCTTGGTGGCCTTCGCCGCAGGAGCTGTCACGTGGGCATCAACGTTGCCTACGGCTACCGCGATACCTTCAGGAAGTCCTGTCCAGGCGGCAGCCTGGGCGGTAAGCGTTCCAGCTTTATCCCCCAGCTGTCCAATCTCGTGATCTATTTTTTTGGCAAAGGAAGCAAATTCTGGGTTCAAGGCTCCAAAGAACTGCTCCGATGGGTAATTTCCATCTTGCAGGTTTCCTTTGTAGCCGGCGGTGCAAGCATTGCGAATATAGTTTCCGGATAGCTGCCAGATGATCCAGTCAGCGGCTTCTACGAAGCGATACATGAAGTTATAAATCTCGGGGTCTTCTTCAAGAAGTTGTAGCCCCTTAGCTAGCTCCCACTCGGAGGAAATCTGTCCACCGTAGCGGGGCATCCAGTACTCATTTCTAGCCCTGGCGGTTTCATTAATTCGGTCCGCTTGTGGTTGAGCGGCGTGATGCTTCCAAAGCTTCACGTAAGCATGCGGTCTGTTTTTGAATTCCGGAAGAGCGCTCAACGGTGTGCCGTCTTCGATTACCGGCACCATTGTGCAGGCTGTGAAGTCGGTTGCAATACCGATAACTTGTTTCGGGTCGATGCCTGCTAACTTCACAGCTGCAGGAACAGCGTTTTTCAAAACTTCAACGTAGTCACTGGCATCCTGAAGAGCCCAGTCTGGGGGAAGTAATTCCCCAGAGGAATTGAGCTTTTCATCCATAACAGCGTTCGGATAATCGAAGGCGGCACTTGCCAGCTCTTCGCCATCTGAGACCCGAACCACAACGGCTCTGCCGGATAAGGTTCCGTAGTCAACACCGATTACAAACTGTTGGTCTTTCACGCTTTTCCTTCTCTTGATAAATCATGTTAGCGATAACAGCGCGGCTGTAGTTCCTAATGGTGCTGTCTAGGCACCAGTTCTCACTTGACTGGAAAATCTTGCGAATGTTTCCTGGACAAGTTTTTCCCACTCTGGTTTTTCTATGGCGTTGAGAGTTTTGCTGCAGCTTAGGACTACATCGGTGCCGTCTTTTTTCTCGGTCAAGCGAAAATCTAACTCGCCGTGATACTCGGTGAGGAGAATTACCCGCTTTGGGATATCAATCCGGGCATAGGTTCCCCCGTAGTTTTCATCATTCAGTGTGAATTTCAACTTGGCCCCAAGGCGGGCGTCATACTTTGTGAAGCTCACCAACCAGCTCTCCACTCCCTGCTGGGTGGTCAGTAGCTTTAGAACCTTAGGAATCAGCAGATCGCTGGAGACTTCAAAGACTTGGCTAGCAGTTGGCCTTGAGTCATCCTTCTTGGGTGAAGGTCTAAATCCAACCCAGCTATCACTCATTTGTTGGGCCGCTCGGTTGCCTGGAAGGTGTACCCAGAAACTGCGAAAAGCATGGCAAGGGCAGAGTGAGACAAGAAAAGTGTTGTTCCAACAACACTGAACCAATCACCGCCAAGCAAAGGGTTTAGCCAAATCAGTGAAACTGGAATAAACAAAAATGCAACGTAGGCTTTGGCTTGAATTCCCATTACCGTAGCCCAAACACTTGCACCTATGGCAAGAAATGACATGTAGCCTGGGTAGCCATCAGTGACAGCTACAAAGGTTTCAAAGCCTAGTAGAAAAGCAACCACGAGTGCGATGACATTCGGACGCGGTTTTGTCGGCCTTTTTCCAAGCAGTGACCAGTTCAGCTTTGCTTCCATACTCAAACTTTAGCCGAGCAAAACAACCCGCACGCTAGAGATTTAGCGAAGTGGTTCAGCTAAGCGGTAGTAAGCACTCGAAAAAGCCAACTCTTTGCGGAATGCGCGCAAGTTGGTTTCCTGGTCAATTTGAACTAGCTCGGTTTTAGCAATTCGAGCAAAGTCCTCCAGGGTCTCGTTAGAAACAGAGTTGGTCAGCACCGTGTGATGACTACCGCCAGCTAGCATCCAGGCCTCAGCTGATTCAGCAAGGGAAGGCTTCGGTTCCCAAACTGCTCTTGCAACCGGAAGCTTAGGGAGATCTTCAGTTGGCTCTACAATTTCGATTTCGTTTGAAATGATTCGGAAGCGATCTCCCATATCAACCAGGCAAACTACTCGTCCTGAAGCCGGGGTTGCTGTGAAGACCATTCGCACTGGATCTTCCTTGCCGCCAATTCCAAGCGGGTGAATTTCAATCTTTGGTTTCACCTTGGTAATGGTTGGGCAGACTTCAAGCATGTGAGCACCGAGCACTTTTGGTGTGCCAGGGCCAAAGTGGTAGGTGTAATCCTCCATAAAAGATGTACCGCCACCGTCTTTTGTCATTGACTTCATGATTGCCAATAAGGCGGAGGTTTTCCAGTCACCTTCGCCACCAAAGCCATAGCCATCTTCCATAAGACGTTGAATTGCAAGGCCTGGTAGCTGACGCAAATCTCCAAGATCTTCGAAGTTGCTAGTTAGCGCATCGAAGTTTCCAGCTTCCAAAATCTTTCGCAAAGCAAGTTCGATTTTTGCCCCGTAGACCAAAGAATCATGGCGAGCGCCACCGGCCTTTAGCTCAGCTGCAACGTCATAAAGCTCTTCATACTTTTTGGTTAGCGCTTCAGCATCTTGATCAGAAACATTGGCGACCTCATCAACTAGTGTGTTGACACCGAATTGTTCAATTGACATTCCAAACTGCATTTGAGCTGAAACTTTGTCGCCATCGGTCACCGATACATATCTCATGTTGTCGCCAAAGCGAGCAAGCTTGAGGTTTTGGGATTTGTTCCAACCGATGCAGGCGTAAACCCAAGCGTCAACTCGGTCCTTAACTGATTGCTCGTTTGGATGACCAACAACAATCTTTCTTGTTATTGCCATACGAGAAACCATGTGGGCATACTCACGATCCCCGTGGGCTGCCTGGTTCAAGTTCATGAAGTCCATGTCGATGGTGCCCCAGGGAAGTGACTGACCGGCCTGGGTGTGCAAGTGAAGTAGAGGCTTACCTAGAGCATCAAGGCCTGCTATCCACATCTTTGCTGGAGAGAAAGTGTGCATCCAGGTGATCACACCGATGCAGTTGTCATCGGCTGTGGCATCAAGCATGGTGCGACGAATGGCGTCAGGAGTTTTTAGCACCGGCTTCCAAACAAGCTTCACGCTTGAACTGATGCCTTTGGCTAGTTCTAATGAGACCTGCTCAGACTGGGCAGCTACCTCTTTTAGGGTCTGCTCGCCGTATAGGTTCTGGGATCCTGTGAGAAACCAAATCTCTTTCGCTGTTGTTGGCAAAGTTCTCATCCTCTTTACTAGCTCTCGAGTGCCGTTAGGTACTTGCACTATCCCTGTCATACTAACTCGCTCCACCAAGAGCTAAACAGCCCCCTGCTCCGCTTTACCTAGACCTTGATTGGGGTTTGATTGCAGACCGGACCCAATTCCAGTATTGTTTTGCCTAACACCTTTCAACCCAAGGAGCACCCGCCATGTCAGAGCTGCGAATCGCGCAATCTGCTGGTTTTGCTATGGGTATGTCAATGATGTCTATGGAGCGAATGCTCTAGACGCTTAGCTTCTTACGTTTATTGACGGTGAACTAAGCCGCGAGGGTGAAGCCTCGCAAAAATCCTTTTCAACCAAATAGGTCATACATCAAAAGGTGAAATCAATTGGCTATAGCTCAATCAACCCAACCGGATGCCCCGAAGGTCTCCCCTGCCTCAGTGAGTATCACTGAGGTAAATAAGCACTTCGGTAAAGGGGTAAAAAGAGTTGATGTTCTAAGGGACATCAACCTAGAAATCCGTGCCGGAGAAGTACTTGTGCTTCTTGGTCCATCTGGCTGCGGCAAATCGACACTTCTTCGACTTATCGCTGGACTTGATAGTCCTAGCGAAGGTAAAGTCGCGGTGGATGGCCAGCAGGTATCCGGAGTGGATAGCCGTTGCGGTTTTGTGTTTCAGGAGCCAAGGCTCCTGCCTTGGCTAAGCCTGAAAGACAACGTTGCAATTGGTGCCAGAGGCAAAAGAAGTGAGAAGGAAATTCTTGAACTTCTTGCCAGCGTTGGACTAGCCGGTTTCGAAAAGCACATCCCTAGACAAGTCTCTGGTGGAATGGCACAGCGCACGGCTCTTGCAAGAGGTCTTGCTGGTCACCCAGGAGTACTGCTACTTGATGAGCCTTTCGCTGCCCTTGATGCCTTGACCCGTTTGTTGATGCAAGATCTGTTGCTTGAAGTGGCTGGCGCCACCGGAGCAACAGTGGTCTTGGTCACACACGACATTGACGAAGCACTTCACCTAGCCGATCGCATTGTGGTTCTGGCTGAGCGTGGACGCGGAATTGATGAAATTGTGAAAGTAAATCACCCAAGACCGAGAGATCGCTCTCACCCAGGACTAGCACCACTAAGAACCGAACTGTTGTCCAAGTTCGGAATACACCCTTAACCACTCACATAAAGGAAGTAACAGATTGTCAAAAACATCAAGAATTAATCGACTGACTAAGTCGGTTGCAGCACTGTCGGTTGCGCTGTTCGCGCTAACTGGTTGCGCGGCGGGCGAATCAGCACCAACTGAATCTAAGGTTCTGAAGCTCGACTACGCTTACTGGAACCCTCTTAGCCTTGTTATCAAAGACCAGGGATGGCTAGAAGAAGAGCTAGCTGCCGATGGCTACACCGTCGAATGGGTCCTATCTGCTGGCTCCAGCAAAGCAATTGAGAATCTAAACGCAGAAGCTATCGACATCGGATCGTCTGCTGGAGCAGCTGCTGTAGCTGCGCGCGCCAACGGTGTAGCGCTAACAACTGTCGGTGTCTTCTCGCAGCCAAACTGGGCTTCCGTCGTCGTAGGCAAAGACAGCGATATCGCAACTGTTGCAGAGCTAAAGGGAAAGAAGGTAGCGGCAGCTTCTGGAACGGATCCCTACTTCCACCTGCTTCAGGCACTTGCTGAGGCTGGACTGTCAGCATCAGATCTGGAAATTGTGAACTTGATTCACGCCGATGGTCAAAAGGCTCTGGAGTCAGGCGATGTTGATGCCTGGGCTGGCCTTGACCCGCTAACTGCGACCAGCGAACTAACTGCCGGAAGCAAAATCATCTACAACAACCCGGCTTTTGCCTCTTGGGGAGTTTTGAATGCGACCGATAAGTTCCTTACTGAGAAGCCAGAGTTAGTCGAAATCGTTTTGAGCACGTACCAGAAGGCTCGCCAATGGATTCTTGATAACCCAGATGACGCTGTTGCAATTTTGGCAAGAGACGCCCAGCTGGATTCAGCAGTTGCAAAGAAAGTCTTGCTGGAGCGAACCAACATTGAAGTCTCGATTGTGCCTGGGGCTACCCAATTGGCCGTTTGGACAACTATCTCTAAGGTTCTAGTTGCCGAGGGTGCAATCAAATCTCAAGAAGCAGCGGATGAGGCACTAGCAACCATCGTCAACGATTCCATCGCGAAGAAGATTGGCTAACTAAGAAGAATGTCAGAATTCAGAGTCGAGCAGCAAAACACCAAGCAGCAACGTCAAACCAGGATTCGAAAGAATCTTGTGAAGGTTGCTATTGGAGCTTTGCTGCCGGCTTTGATTTTGGCGATCTGGCAACTTCTGAGCACCAACGGTACATTCTCCGCAAGTCAGCTGCCACCGCCAGTTGAAGTGGTGCAGGCAGCGGCCGGGCTAATTGAACGCGGAACACTGTGGCAGCACGTTGCGATAAGTGTTCAGCGCGTATTCTCGGGGTTTGCAATTGGTTCAGTCCTTGGAATCATTCTCGGTTCGGCAGTTGGGCTTTCAAAAACAGTAGGTCAATTACTTCTTCCAACTATCGGAGCTATCCGAGCCGTACCTTCGCTTGCCTGGGTGCCGCTCTTGTTGATCTGGATGGGAATCTACGAAGAACCAAAAATCACCCTGGTCGCAATTGGTGCTTTCTTTCCGGTCTTCACAACCGTAGCCGCCGGCCTTGCAGCCGTTGATCGCAATCTGATTGAGGTTGGCCGCACCTATGGACTCAAAGGCGTAAAGCTGATAACCAAGGTTCTGCTGCCTGCAGCAGCACCGGTTATCTTTTCGGGACTTCGCCTAGGCCTTGCCCAAGCTTGGCTGTTTTTGGTGGCTGCAGAGCTAATTGCAAGCTCGATGGGGCTGGGCTTTTTGCTGCTGGATAGCCAAAACACCGCTCGGACAGACATCTTGTTTATGGCCATTATCTTGCTTGCCCTTTTGGGCAAGCTCAGCGATGTAGTGATTGCAACCATTGAAAAGCGCGCTCTGCGCTGGATTTAGACTCGAAAAACACAAGGAGATAACTCATGTCAGAAAAGAAGTTCGGGTTCAAAACCAGAGCATTGCATGCCGGTAGCGTTCCAGACCCTGTCTATGGAGCAAGGGCTGTTCCCATTTACCAGACAACCTCGTTTGTTTTTGAAGACACTAAAGACGCTGCCAACCTATTCGCATTAGAAAAGTACGGCAACATTTACTCGCGCATCGGCAACCCAACCGTTGCAGCTTTTGAGGAAAGAGTTGCCAGCTTGGAAGGTGGCATCGGAGCCGTTGCTACGGCAAGCGGTCAGTCAGCGGAATTCATTACCTTTGCTGCTCTTTGTGGCACTGGCGATCACATCGTAAGCTCTTCGCGTCTTTACGGAGGAACAGTCACTCAGATCACCGTAACCCTAAAGCGCTTTGGCATCGAAAGCACATTTGTGGATTCCTCAGATCCAAAAGACTTCGAAGCTGCAATCAGACCTAACACCAAATTGATTTTCACTGAGTCAATAGCTAACCCATCAACTGCCATTGCCGACATCGAAGGATTAGCTGATGTTGCTCACCGCAACGGCATTCCGCTAGTTGTTGATTCAACGACAGCCTCGCCATATCTTGTGCGACCAATTGAACACGGTGCGGATATTGTGATTCATTCCGCAACCAAGTTTTTGGGTGGGCATGGAACAACTCTTGGAGGAGTAGTTGTCGATTCTGGAAACTTCCAATGGGATAACGGCAAGTTCCCATTCATGACCGAACCCGTTGCCGCCTACGGCGATCTCGAGTGGTGGGGCAACTTTGGTGAGTACGGTTTCCTAACCAAACTTCGAAGCGAACAGCTGCGAGATATTGGTCCAACCCTTTCCCCTATGGCTGCTTTCCAACTCCTCCAGGGAATTGAAACCCTCCCCCAGCGAATGAAGGATCATGTGTCTAATGCCAAAGCTGTGGCCGAGTGGCTAGATTCTGACAAGCGAGTCAGCTGGATTTCATACTCAGGACTAAAGTCTCACCCCGATCACAAGCTGGCCAAAAAGTATGCGCCTGAAGGACCGGGTGCGGTTTTCTCTTTCGGAGTTGAAGGCGGTAGAAAGGCCAGCGAGAAGTTGATCAACAACGTTCAGCTCATAAGCCACCTAGCAAACATCGGAGATGCCAAGAGCCTGATTATTCACCCAGCCTCCACTTTGTATCGCCAGCTCGGCCCTGACCAGCTTGCGGCGGCGGGAGTGCCTGAGGATCTAATTCGAATCAGTGTCGGTATCGAAGATATAGAAGATATTCTCTGGGATCTAGACCAGGCACTTGAGGCAGCAACTGGGAGGAAGCGATGAGCTACCAGGAACCGACAGCCAAAAAGCGTCTGGAGATTCTGCAGTCTTCCAAAGTTGTTGCAATGGTGGGAGTCTCGTCAAACCGCTCTAGAGCTAGCTACTTTGTAGCAAGCTACCTAAAAGGTGGCGACTACTACAAGGTTTACTACGTCAACCCAATGATTGACACCTTGTTCGACGAGAAAGTTTACAACTCCCTTGCCGAGCTTCCCGAAACCCCAGACATTGTGGATGTGTTTAGAAAAGCCTCGGATACACCAGGGATTCTGGATGAGGCAATTGCAGTTGGCGCAAAAACAATCTGGTTGCAACTTGGTGTTTCCAATGATGAGGTAGGCGATCGCGGCAGCGCTGCTGGTCTGAATGTCGTTATGAACCGCTGCATCAAAATTGAGCACGCTAGGTTTCATGGTGGTTTACATCTTGCTGGCTTTAACACTGGAGTGATTAGTTCAAGAAGGGCACTCAAGTGAGTAAAGCTCCTGAGCTAATCGGCGATACCTGGTTTGGAACAACAAGCCCCAGACTAGGCATTGCAGATTTCAAAGGAAGGTTCCTGCTGCTAGATTTCTGGACGCTATGCTGTGTGAACTGTCACCATGTTCTGGCGGAGCTTCGCCCGGTTGAAGAAAAGTTCAGGGACGTTCTAACTGTTGTCGGTGTGCACTCACCAAAGTTTGAATACGAAAAACTCCCTGAGTCAGTTGCAGCTGCTATTGACAGGCACGAAATTCATCACCCTGTCTTGAACGATCCAAACATGACTACCTGGCAAAGCTATGGCGTTCGCGCTTGGCCAACTCTTGTTCTAGTTGACCCTAGAGGAGAAATCATCGCCACCTACTCAGGCGAAGGTCACGCCCATGCCATAGAGGCTCTTTTGGAAAAACTGGTCCCCGAATACGAGTCTTCTGGTGACCTAGTTCGAGGAACAGGGCTATACAAAGCGCCTGCCCCAAGCTCACTTGCTCTAAAGCAACCAGGCAAAATAGTGGCTATTCCTCAGGCTTACCGCTCATTTCTAGGAGGTGCAGAACTACTTGTTAGCAACAGTGGGGCTCACAACTTAGTTGGCCTAAAGGTTCAAAACTTACTTGAACCGGTAAGCACAATCGGAACAGGTGTGCGGGGCTCAAGCGATGGGGACACTAGCTCGGCAAGCTTTGCCGAACCATACGGAGCGCTGTTTTTGAACCCTGAGGTCGCTAACCAAGTTGGTGCCCACCTTCTGGTTGCCGATACCGCTAACCACTTAATTCGCGCTATCAACCTTGAGACCAAAGCTGTTTCAACAATTGCCGGCACCGGAGCTCAGTGGATGCAGGCTGATCCAACAAATGGTCCGGCTCTGGAGATAAAGATTTCAACCCCATGGGACATTGAGATTCTTGATGGCCTACTCCTAATTGCAATGGCCGGCGAACATCGAATCTGGAAGTACGACCTAAACAACAAAACACTCGGCATCTTCGCTGGTACAACTAACGAGGGTTTAGTGGATGGAAACTTGGAAGAAGCATGGTTTGCTCAAACATCTGCAATAGCCCAATCAAAACTTTCTCCGGGAAAGATTTGGTTAATTGATGCCGAAACCTCTGCGCTGCGGGCAGCCGAAGGTGGAAAGATTACTTCTCAGATAGGCAAGGGATTATTTGATTTTGGCCACGTCGATGGCCCGGCTCAACAAGCGCTTCTTCAACACCCACTCGGTTTTATTGAACTTCCAGATGGCAACGTACTGATTGCTGACACATACAACGGCGCAATCAGAAAGTACTCACCGTCCACAAACAGTGTTTCGACTATCGCTAGGAATCTTTCAGAACCAAGCGATCTAGAGCTAATTGAAACCGATGACGGCCCCAAGCTGGCAGTTGTCGAAGCTTCAGCAAACCGCATAACGTTACTGCCAATTGAAGCTGAAGCCCTGGTTCAAGGAAACGCTATGAGAACCGCAAGACCTGCTCTTGCTGTAAAGCCAGGTGAACTGACTATTGATGTAACCTTCAGCGCTCCCCCTGGACAAAAACTTGATGACCGATATGGACCGTCCACCTATCTGGTGGTTAGCTCAACCCCGATGGAGTTACTCCTCGAGGGCGCAGGAAATTCAACGGAACTTGCAAGAAGAATTGTCCTAAATCCAGCTATTTCTGAAGGAGTGCTTCACGTAGCAGCCAAAGGAGCATCTTGCGATGAGTCCGACCAAGGGGCTCAGTGCCACATTCATCAGCAAGACTGGGGTATTCCTATAAAGGTAACTCAAAACGGATCAAGCACCGTGGAGCTGGTGCTCTCGGGCGCTAAGTCCTAATAACCGCGCTTTAGAAGTGCTGGGAGCCCTAGCAAAGTAGCTGCAATCCAAACGCTTCTTGGCCGGTAGGCGATTCTCCATAGACCGCCATGTATGGCAGAAAAGCATTGAAGCTCTGTGGTGGTTTCTCTATTTGAGTAAGCGTTTGGATCTAAGACATCCCTAACCAGGGCCGCAGCTGCAGCTGATTTGGCAACATCAACTTCAAATGGCTTGACTCCAAAAAGCGGAGCACCCTGGTAGCTAGCTCTAAGAATCTTGTGACGAAGAACGGAGTTAGTTCTTGCCGGTGGCGAAACCTGATACGAAACGCGGATTCCCGCATAGTGCGCAAGATAAGCACGCCAGCGCTGGGTGCGCTTAGAAAACGAGTAGCTAGGTCCTTGCTGCTGGACCGAAGCATCAACAAGCATTAGCTTTTCACCAGATTCAGAATTAAAGAAAATCGGCTTGGCAGCTCTAGCCGCATTCAAAAGCCCCAAGAAGCTGTCTCTCACAATCCGCAGCGCTGAGCGTTTTGAGAATCGTGCAATCTGGTCTTGTCCAATTGATGCCGGTCCAGCAGTTGAATCGGTAGGGGTTGCCAGCCAGCTAAAAACTAGTTTGTCCTTGGAAAATTTCTGCATGGCCAAATCAGCAAGAGTTTCTTGGACAGCCTGAACTCGAATGTGATTGACCTTCGGAGTGTATGCGTAGAGCCCGAGAATGAATTTGGATTCTGCGTCCTTGTAAAGCTGATTCATCCAGCTTGCAATTTCTGCGTAGTGCTCGAGCATGTCCAAACCTGCAACTTGAGCCAATTCTTTATCCGACAACTCAGAAAGTGGAGTGCTTCTGTCTTGGCGAACAACTGGAACTAACATCGTTCCACCGGAGGCGCGAGCCATTGTAATTAGCTTTTCCCAGGTGCTCGGGTTGTTTCGGGCAACCACAGCTACCTCGCCGCCCCAAGCCAGCCAATGCTCAGTTGGTGCAAATTCAGCCGCCCCTGCAACGGCAAACAGTAAGTTGCCTTCCAAGCTCAGGTTTGGACTCTGATCTAAGAACCTAAAGCTCTCAATCAATCCAGGCTCGGCCCAGCCGTTTGAATCCCAGTTCGCAGCAAGATCGGCAAGCGGTCCTTGGTTTTTGGCAACGGAAACGGATTGCTTGCTGCCGGAGCCCTTCACAACAACTGTCTCCACTAGATCTGAGTCAAAACCAGTGGCAACAGCTTCAGAGAGTTTTTGACCGGAACTTGTGTGGAGGTGAGAGTTGAACTCTG
>ERZ1022756.399-NODE-399-length-12901-cov-15.009030_pt1 | contig 12901 bp, 11 predicted proteins | sample MGYA00520902_ERZ1022756 | MGnify/ENA primary metagenome ERZ1022756 (study PRJEB33162, sample SAMN09537601) | freshwater metagenome | isolation source: freshwater | place: Canada:Alberta | collected 2017-07 | study: EMG produced TPA metagenomics assembly of the... | reverse complement strand
TGCTAAGAAGACTGCAGCTAAGAAGCCAGCAGCGAAGAAGACTGCAGCAAAGCGTAAGCCTGCTGCGAAAAAAGCAGTAGCTGCTAAGAAGCCAGCTGCAAAGCGTAAGCCAGCAAAGCGTAAGCCAGCTGCAAAGAAGTAATTCTTTTTATTTCTTTGGAAAACCCCACTCGAAAGAGTGGGGTTTTTCTTATTCCACGAGAATCTCAAAAACTACTTTTGCTTAGCCCTTTGATACAACCCAATCAATCGAAGATTTTAGATCTGGGTATTGGAAACTGAAACCTGAATCCAGGAGCTTTTTGGCTGTCATTTTTTGACTTACCAGCAGGAGCTCATCAGCGGCTTCGCCTATAAGGAGCTTCATTAGAAACTCTGGGATCCTAAAGAAGGTTGGACGCCTAAGTGCCTTGCCCAGCCCCACAATCATTTCTTCGCAAGTTGCAGCTTCCGGTGCGGTGAGATTGTATGGACCAATAGCGCCGGGGGTGTTGATCAAGTGAATGATTGCAGCTGCTTCGTCAACCAAATTTATCCAGGCCCAGAATTGTTTACCGGAGCCAATTGGCCCACCCACCCCAAGTTTCAAAAGAGGCATAAGTGGACCAAGGGCGCCTTTTTTCCGGCTCATGACCAAGGTAGTTCTAACCAGCACCACGCGGGCTCTTGCCTTTAAAGCTTCTTGCTCCCAGTTGTCAGCAAGATCAGACAGGAAACCCTTACCCTTCGGCGATTCTTCGCTGAGCCAGCTAGAACCTCCTTCGCCGTAGAAGCCTGATGCTGATCCACTGATTAGAACCTTGGGGGGATTTTCCGCTCTGTTGATGGCTGTGACTAAGGTTCTGGTCGAATCGAGCCTGGAGGCGACTATTTGTTGTTTGTATTTGGAAGTCCATGGGATCCGCCCAGTAGTTGCTCCCGCTAGGTTCACAACCGCATCAACGGTTTCCATGATTTCAGGATCAATCTGACCTTTGGCAGGATTCCAACTCACTTCGTCTAAGGATTTGGAAGCTCTTCTAACCAGCCTTAGGGGTTCGTGGCCAGCTTCTTTGAGTTGGCGGGCAACTTCGGTTCCTACCAGCCCACTCGCACCAGAGATAAGTACGCGCATGTTTTCCCCATTCGGTGGTTTAGAAGGTAGTTGTTAAAGACTCTCATAGAATTAGGGGATACACGAAAGCCCCGGCTTAGCCGCTAACGGTAAGGTACCTCTTTGTCTGAAGTAATGAACGTCGCACCATGGATTTGGTACCTGTCCGTGGCCATCATCTCTCTGGTGATTTTGGGAGATTTGATCTATCAGATCAAGCGTCCTCACGAGCCGAGCTTCAAGGAGGCCGCAATACAGAGCACCATCTATGTAGGGCTGGCTCTGCTGTTTACTTTCGTGGTTTCAGATGTTTGGGGTGGCCAGTTCGGCAGCGAATACCTGGCAGGTTTTATCACCGAAAAATCCTTGTCAGTAGATAACTTATTTGTCTTCCTTATCATCTTCACCAAGTTCAGGGTTCCAAGGCACCTGCAGAGTGAGGCGCTACTGGTTGGAATCATTTTGGCTTTGATTCTTCGCGGAATCTTTATTGCACTGGGTGCAGCAGCCATCGAGCAATTCAGCTGGGTCTTCTACATCTTCGGAGCTTTCCTGGTTTACACCGCTGTTCTCCTGGTCTGGGACACCTTCAAGAAAGACGAAGAAGATAAAGTCCCTGGAGGCAAAATCGTTGCCTTGATCAAGAAGAGATTCAGAACCGTTGATGACTACCACGGCACAAAGTTGACGATTATCAAAAACGGACAGCGCTACATCACCCCTTTGCTTCTGGTGATGATTGCTATCGGGTTCACCGATATCTTGTTTGCCCTAGATTCGATTCCTGCAGTCTATGGACTTACCAAAGAGCCATACATCGTGTTTATGGCTAACGCCTTTGCACTCCTTGGGCTTCGCCAGCTTTACTTCCTGCTCAGTGGATTAATGGAGCGCTTGAAGTATCTGGCTATCGGTCTATCCATCATTTTGGGTTGGATCGGTGTGAAGCTGGTCATCCACGCTCTACACAAGAACGAACTACCATTTATAAATGGCGGAGAATACGTTAAGTCAGTGCCCGAGATTTCAACCGAGCTTTCGCTTGGGGTTATCATTTCAACTCTGACAATTACAACGATCGTGAGTTTGATTGCGACCGCTAAAGACAAGAAGGAAACTCCGGCGGAAAAGCCAACCAAGAAGTCGGTGGCTAAGAAGAAGAGTTCTAAACAGAACTAAATGGCCCGAAAACCGGATTCCACTGCTGAATTGAGCGAGATCCTATAAAGCCTGCGATGTCAAAAGGATCGTTGTCCAAAAGCATCGCTAATTCAGCTGCTGAATCAGATCTAAAAATTAGTAGCGCCTCTGGGTTGTCAATCATGGGACCAGAGGCCAGTAGCTGGCCCGTTTCATGGAAGCCCGCCAGCCACTGTCTGTGGATAGGTCGAATCTCATTTAGTTGCTCAGCTGTTGCTGTGTAAATGTAGGTCACCGTGAAAACTGGCATCTGCTACTCCTTGAGGTTATGGCGAGTATCTCGCTATCTTATTGGCGCTAAAGCTAAATCCAACTTGGAAGCCACATCCGCCACTGCCATAGCTCAAAAGGTAAAAACATCCCGGTGTTTACTGGAAGAAAGAACAAAAACGAGCCGAAAACTAATGATACAAATCCTGCGGTTGCAAAGTTTGCCATGGCTTTTGATTTAGCCAAAAGCTTCCGCCTAAGCTGTTGCACTGCAACTACCAGTCCCAGAATAAGCCATGGTTGAAAACTCACTACGTAGAACTGAAACACAGTTCGCTCGGACAAGACAATCCAAGGCAGATAGAGACTTGCAGTTCCCAGAAGCACTAAGCCAAGAACTCTCTCTCGGTGTCTTGCGTAGCGATAGATGATGTAGAGCAGGGCAGCGCTCGAGCAAATCCAGATAAAAGGATTTCCCAAAGCAGTTATCGCACTCGAGCAGCCATTTGCAATTTCACAGCCATTCGCTCCTGCTGGGTAGGACTCATAGAAAAATGCAGTCGGACGAAAACCGACAAGCCACCCCAAGGGATGGGCCTGATAGGCATGTTCGGTTGTGAGGTTGATGTGAAAACGATAAATCACTTCGTGGTAGTGCCAAAGTGAGGGCATCCATTCGGGTAAGAGTGAAACCAATCCAGTTGGTGGATTTTCGATTGCCCAGTTGCGGGCGTAGCCGCCTTTGCTGAAAATCCAACCAATCCACGTCAATAGGTAAATGGCAAGAGCTGCTGGGACAAGTGACAGGAATGAAAAGACACCTTGGAGTAAAAAGCCTTTTCTGAACCAATTAAGTTCACCCAAGTTTTTCCGAAGGAGAGACTCTGAAATAACAACGTAAACACCGATACCAGCAAGCAGGTAGAGCCCTGACCATTTGATTGAGCTAGCGGCTCCAAGTGCCATTCCAGACAAAATCAACCAGGGTCTAAACCAGAGAATGGAATTTCTGGAGCGCTCAATCGCTCTTGTGATTTTGACTCGCGAGCCTTGCTGATCAAACAAGAAAAACCAAAACCCCAAGAGTAAAAAGAAGGTAAGGGAGGAATCCAGGAGTGCGGTGCGAGATAACGTGATTGCTAGGCCATCGATTGCCATTAGGAACCCCGCCAGGATTGCAACAGGAACAGAGCGGAAGAGCTTTAGAGCCACCAGCATCAGCAAACCGACAGTCGCTATACCGAGAAGGGCGGTACTGAGCCTCCATCCGGTGCTTTGATCGGGACCAGCAATCCAGATACCAGTGGCAATAATCCACTTACCCAAAGGGGGGTGAACTACAAAGGCAGCCTGCCCGAGATAGCCAAAGACGTCTCCGGACTGAAAAGCAACATCCGCACCATCTGGCCAAGATTTCTCGTGGCCCTCCAAGCTCAAAGTCAGGGCGTCTTTTACGTAGTAGGTCTCGTCAAAAACCAATTTTGCCGGGTACCCAAGATTCCAAAGACGCGTGAGCGCAGCAATAACCATCACCGAAACAAATCCGGTCACTTCTAAAATCGATTTCTGGGCCAGGCGCATAACCCCATGCTAATGAACTCAAAGGTTTGGTTTCTGCGAGAATGATTCAATGCTTATCCTCGCCGCCACTCCTATCGGAAACATTGGAGATGCCTCGGAAAGGCTAAAGTCCACTCTTGGATCTGCCAAGGTTATAGCTGCTGAGGACACCCGCACTCTTCTAAAGCTCGCCAATCATCTAGGCCTAAAGCTCGCCGCTGAACTGATTAGCCTTCATGAGCACAACGAATTACAAAAACTTGATCGACTAGTGCAAGTCGCACAGATTTCAGACTTGGTTTTGGTTAGTGATGCTGGAATGCCAACAATTAGCGATCCAGGATTTGCTCTTGTGAGAGCGTGTGCCGAGGCAGGAGTTGAGATTCAAGTTATCCCAGGCCCTTCAGCAGTGATTTCCGCATTGGCGGTTTCGGGATTATCGACTGATCGATTTTGTTTCGAAGGATTTTTGCCCCGAAAATCTGGAGAGCGAACCAGGGTCTTCGAGTCATTGAAGTTGGAAACTCGAACCATGGTCTTTTTCGAATCCCCTCATCGGATTGCAGAATCGCTAATGGATGCGGCAAAAGTGTTTGGAGCAAATCGCCAGGGCTCCGTCTCCAGAGAGCTCACTAAGAAGTTTGAAGAGACCAAGCGCGGGACTTTGGCCGAACTGGTCGAATGGGCAAAGCACCAGAAGGGTGAAATGGTCTTGGTTATTGCTGGAGCCGAGCCTGTGGCTTGGAACCTAGAGGACCTAGTTTCACAAGTGATTGAGCTCAAAAGCGATGGGACAGGACTAAAGCAGGCTGCCTCCAGTATCGCAAAGCAGTACGGGGCATCAAGTTCTGAACTATACGCTTTAGCCCTCAAGCATCTCTAGCTCTGGCTGCTCGGTTAAGCTTGTATCCATGTCTAGCGTTAGCCCATCGGGAAAGTCGTTTTATGTAACGACCCCTATCTTCTACGTGAACGACGCCCCGCACATAGGCCACGCTTACACGGAGGTAGCCTCGGATGTCCTGACTCGCTGGCAGCGTCAAAAAGGCAGTAAAGCATTCTTATTGACCGGTACCGACGAACACGGCGAGAAGATTCTCAGAACTGCTAGCGCTAACAATTCATCCCCCCAGGCCTGGGCCGACAAACTTGTGCACGACTCTTGGCTGCCACTTTTGGAGACTCTCGATATTGATAACCAAGACTTCATTAGAACTACAGAGCAAAGACACAAGGTCAATGTCCAGCGATTTTTGCAGGATCTAAACGACAAGGGATTTATCTACCAAGGCTCCTACGAGGGCAATTACTGCGTGGGATGCGAGGAGTTCAAAACCGATTCCGATTTAGTCGAAGGCGAAGGGGCATTTGCCGAGGAGCTAGTTTGCGCAATTCACTCCAAGCCAGTTGAACGCCTTGAGGAAACGAACTACTTTTTCAAGCTAAGTGATTTCCAGCAGCCACTGCTTGATTACTACGAACAGAACCCAAACTTTATTCAACCCGAATCGGCTAGAAACGAAGTCATATCTTTTGTAAAGCGAGAGCTAACCGATCTTTCCATATCAAGATCGAAAGACAAGTTTGACTGGGGTATCGATATTCCTTGGGATACCGATCATGTGATTTACGTTTGGTTCGATGCACTACTGAACTACATAACAGCAATCGGGTACGGTGAGGATGAGAAAAAGTTTGAGAGCCTTTGGCCGGCTTCTATTCAGGTAGTTGGAAAAGACATTCTTCGTTTCCACGCGGTTATTTGGCCCGCCATGCTTATGGCTGCTGGACTAAAACCTGCAGAAAGAGTCTTTGCCCACGGATGGTTGTTGGTTGGCGGCGAGAAGATGTCCAAATCCAAACTAACCGGAATTGCTCCAACTCAAATCACAGATGTATTTGGTTCTGACGCTTTCCGCTATTACTTCATGCGGGCAATTGCATTCGGCCAAGACGGGTCTTTTTCTTGGGAAGATCTATCAGCCCGATACCAATCAGAGCTAGCAAATGGTTTTGGAAATCTTGCATCGCGCGTTGTCGCAATGATTCACCGCTACTTTGAAGGAGTCGTTCCAGAAGCCAAGAGTTTGCTACCTGCAGATATCAAAGTTGCATCGGCAGCAGAGACTGCAGTCCAAAGGGCAGATAAAGCAATGGATGATGTGGCGATTCAAGATGCACTGATTGCCATCTGGGAGCTCGTTGATGAGCTCAACGGCTACCTGACAGATCAGGAGCCTTGGATTCTGGCTAAGGATGAGGCAAACCGCGAGCGTCTCGCAACTATTTTGGTTACCGCACTGGAGGGGGTCAGGGCCCTAGCAGTTCTGCTTTCTCCGTTCACCCCGAAAGCCAGCGCGAAGCTCTGGGCCGCAATTGGTGGCTCTTTAGGCGAACTTGCAGATCAGGCGCTTTTGGAGGCAGCTAGCTGGAACCAGCTCAAGCCTGGAACCAAGATTGGCGAACTGGAATCGCTGTTTCCAAGGATTGAACAAGAAGAAAAGGCTTAGTTTTTTAGCGTGAACGAGCACATTAGATCTCGGCAGTTCTTTGACGCTGATGGAAACCGAAAAAACCTAAGCTACCCAGAGCTACCAGAGCCGTTGCTGGTTGGAACATACGACAACCACACTCACCTTGAAATAGCTGACGGCGATCAACCAATGGACTACCAAGATCACATGAGTCTTGCTGCCCAAGTTGGAATATTGGGTGCCGTTCAAGTTGGCGTTACTTTGGAAAGTTCAAAGTGGTGCGCAGAAGTGGCCGCCAAAGATTCTAGATTGCTAGCAGCTGTTGCCATCCACCCTAACGAGGCAGCTCAGTACGAATCAAAGCAAGCACTCGATACAGACATCGATGGAATTGCCAAGCTTGCAACGGAACCAAGGGTTCGAGCTATTGGCGAAACCGGTTTGGACTTTTTTAGAACCGAAGACAGCAAAGGCATCGAGCTACAGCAATACTCGTTTGAGCGCCACATAGAAATAGCAAAGCAGAACAATCTGGCATTGCAGATTCATGATCGTGATGCTCACGAAAAAGTAGTAGAGACGCTGCTTCGAGTGGGCGCACCAGACAAAGTTGTCTTTCATTGCTATTCAGGAGATCTTGAGCTGGCAAAAATCTGTAGCGAAAATGGCTGGTACACCTCCTTTGCCGGGAACATCACTATCAAGCGCAACCAACACCTTCGCGACTCTCTTAAGGCCATGCCAAAAAACAAGATCCTGGTTGAAACAGACGCACCATTTCTAACTCCTGAGCCACTTCGTGGGCGCCCGAACGCGCCGTACCTGGTTCCAATAACCGTTCGATTTATGGCTGATCAGTTGGGAATGGATTCCAACGAGCTTTCTGGGCAAATTGCAGCCAACACCATCGAGGTCTACGGATCTTGGGACAACTAGTGGTTGAACTTCTAGGTTCGGGGGAGATTCGTCGGTTAGCCGAAGAATTAGATCTTCGACCCACTAAAAAACTTGGTCAAAACTTCGTTATTGACCCGAACACTATTAGAAAAATAGTTGCAGCAGCAGATCTATCTCCACGCGACAAAGTCGTTGAAATTGGTCCGGGGCTTGGTTCCTTGACTTTAGGTCTGTTGGAAAAAGTGAATCAGTTGACTGTTGTTGAATTTGATGCCCGACTCTCTAGCCGCCTCCAGCAAACTCTTGAGCAACGAGCTTCTGGGCATAAATGCCAAATCATCACAGCAGATGCGATGAATGTCACTCAGTTGCCGTTTGAACCTGATGCTTTGGTGGCCAATCTGCCTTACAACATCTCAGTTCCAGTTCTATTGCACTTCATGGAGACTTTCCCAACCTTGAAAAAGGGTCTGGTTTTAGTCCAGGCTGAGGTTGCAGCGCGGTTAATCGCACCACCGGGATCAAAGGTCTATGGATCTCCTAGTGCGAAGCTTGCATGGTACGCAAAGGCCTCATCGGGAGGCGTAGTTTCAAGAAACATCTTTTGGCCGATTCCAAACGTAGATTCCGCGCTGGTTTATTTTGAAAAGCGCGAAGAGGAATTTGCAAAAGACCTTCGCTCGGAAGTGTTTAGGGTTATTGATGGAGCCTTTGCTCAACGGAGAAAAACTCTTCGTCAGGCGCTCTCGGATTGGGCTGGGTCGCCTGCCGAGGCAGAGCGGGTGCTAGTTGAGGCAGGTATCTCCCCGCAGGCGCGCGGTGAAGATTTAATAATTGATGATTTCGTAAGGTTGGCGAGTAAGAAATGATATTTGAATCTGACTTTCGCCAAGCAACTTCGGCTTCAGTTGCAACAGCTTATTTTTCCAATAGTGCAGCCAGAGTTTTCAGTATTCTCAACGATCCTTCCTCTTGGGGGCAGACTAGGGCACCTAGAGTTTCATCTGCTATTGCCTCTTCCAAGATTGTTTTATCTTTCGATGGACTCGAGCGCGCTACTGTTTCGCTTACTTCCTGGAGAACTGACTTTTGCCACATCGAAATTGTTCTTGATGGATTCGCGGATGATTTAGCAAAGTCAGAATTTGAGTCCTATTGGATAGATATAGAGCAAATGCTTGTTAGACGTTTGGGTGATTGCTCCTCGGTGGTGGCATCTAGCCCTGCCAAGGTAAATGTTTATTTTGCAGTCGGGGCATTTTTGAAAAATGGATTCCATGATGTGGCCAGTTGCTACCAAGCCCTTGGACTCAGAGAAGTTTTGAGCGTTGAACTCGAGGGCAAGTTTTCAATAGGTTTCGCAGGTCCCATGGCCGAGCTCTGCAAAGAATCTGTACCTACCGACGCCACCAATTTGGTTTACAAGGCTGGGCTTGCCTTAAGCAAGCTCAATCCCGCTGTTTTGCCAGAGTTGGTGAACTTTGTAATCTACAAATCCGTCCCAATTGCCGGAGGCATGGCTGGAGGCTCCGCCGATGGCGCTGCTGCGCTTGTTGCCCTAAACCGTCTATTCAGGGCCGATCTAGATCAACAGCTATCAAAGGTAGCTGCGAAGTTAGGCTCCGATGTTCCCTTCGCGCTGGAGGGTGGAACAGCCGTAGGCACAGGGCGTGGTGAGAAGCTTTCCAAGATCGATACCGATGCAGTCATGCATTGGGTGATGACACCATCGCAAGTTGGCCTGTCAACTCCAGATGTCTATCGGAAGCTAGATATCTTGCGCACGGAATCCGGCGTCGATGTATCAACTCTTGAGAAGCCGGAAGTGCCAAGCGGTCTTTTGTCAGCTTTGATTTCCGGAGACGCGGTAGAAGTCTCCAAGTACATGCACAATGATTTGGAAATTGCTGCTTTGGCGCTGCGGCCTGAGCTTTCAGTAACGATCGAGGCGGGAAGAAAAGCTGGAGCCTTGAAATCCATGGTGTCTGGATCAGGGCCAACGATCGCGCATCTCGCCAAAGATCGTATTCACGCTGAGCAGATTGCAAATCGCCTGATTGCTGCGGGCTTGCCGTCGATTGCTACCTATACTTCTGTTTCTGGCACACGTCTGGAGAACTAGTTGGCGCATCTTTTAGGGGCGGAGCGAATACGACTCAGCTTTGCAACAACGGAAGTGTTCAAGGATCTGACCATTGGGGTTCAAGACGGAGACAGAATTGGAATCGTTGGAAAAAACGGTGATGGCAAATCAACCCTTCTTAGATTGTTTGCCAAGATTCAAGACCCTGATGCTGGACAGATAACCAAACGTAGTGATGTACGAATTGGGATGCTGGATCAGTTGGATGATTTTCTCCCCAATCAGACAATCGCGCAAGTCGTAATCGGAGATTTAGCCGAGCACGAGTGGGCCGGCAACCCTAAAGTGCGCGATATCTTTTCTGGACTATTGGCTGATTTTGATTTTGATCAGGAAGTAGCGCAGCTCTCTGGTGGCCAAAGGCGACGCGTGGCGCTAGCTGCCTTACTAGCTGGTGAGTGGGACATCTTGATGCTGGATGAGCCAACCAACCACCTAGATATTGAAGGTGTGGCTTGGTTGGCTCAGCATCTGAAAACTCGATGGGGTAGATCAAGCGGGGGACTCTTGGTAGTAACCCATGACCGGTGGTTTCTGGACGAGGTTTGCAACCTCACCTGGGAAGTTCACGACGGAATTGTTGATGTTTACGATGGTGGCTATGCCGCCTACATTCTTGAGCGAAACGAGCGAGCTAGATCTCAGGCTGCCAGTGAGTCAAGGAGGCAGAATCTTCTGCGTAAAGAGCTGGCTTGGCTTCGTCGCGGAGCTCCGGCTAGAACGACAAAGCCAAAGTTTCGAATTGATGCCGCGAACGAACTGATTGCAAACGAGCCTCCCCCTAGAGACAGTGTCAACCTAGCCAAACTGGCAACTACTCGTTTGGGTAAGGACGTACTGGACATCGAAGATCTCTCCTATTCGATTGATGGACTGCAACTACTTTCTAACGTGACTCTTCGTCTGGGACCAGGAGATCGAATTGGCTTGTTGGGGGCCAATGGCGCAGGTAAAACGACTTTCTTAAAGTTGATTCTGGGCTCTCTCAACCCATCGAGTGGGCGAGTCAAGCTTGGCAAGACTGTAGTACCAGCGATTCTGGGTCAAGAGGTTCGTGAGCTTGATGAGTTTGCCGATCAAAGGATTTTTGAACTCATTGCTCGCGAGAAGCGTACATTCATAGTTGATAAAAAAGAAGTTGGAATTTCGCAACTAGTCGAGCAACTCGGATTCACAAGCTTGCAATTGCAAACTCCCATCGGAGACTTATCGGGTGGGCAAAGAAGAAGACTTCAATTGCTCAGGCTCTTGTTTGGCGAACCAAACCTGCTAATTCTTGACGAACCTACAAATGATCTTGACACGGACATGTTGGCTCAGGTCGAGGACCTTCTGGACTCTTGGCCAGGAACCCTGATTGTTGTAAGTCACGACCGTTACCTTCTGGAGCGAGTGACCGATATGCAGTACGCGCTTTTGGGTGATGGCGCACTGCGGCACTTACCTCGGGGAGTTGAGCAGTATCTGGAGCTTCGCAAGTCAGGCGTTTCCGACACTGTGGCTCCTGTTGCCAAAGCAACATCTGGTGCTGAAGCTCGGGCCAGCCAGAAGAATCTACAGAAGCTGGAGAGAGCAATCGCCAAGGCAGAAGCTGAGGAATTAGAGGTGAAAGCAAATCTAGAAAAGCACGACCCAACCGATTACGAGGGGCTAGCCGATTTGGCCGCTAAGGCTCAAGAGCTAGCAACTAAGCGGGACCAACTCGAAGCTAGCTGGCTGGCTGAAAGCGAGAATCGGGCCTGAGGCTCGAAGGTTTCTGGCAGACTTGGTTTGTAATCAGGTTTGTTGCCCGGTTGCGATCCGCTCTAGTGTAACGGCAGCACGGCGGCCTTTGGAGCCGTAAAGTTCAGGTTCGAATCCTGAGGGCGGAGCAAAAAACCGATTGGGAGAAGTGGATGTCAGATAAAGGGCTTGTCTGCGTTGTACTAGCAGCCGGCAGTGGCACCAGAATGCTTTCGGCTACCCCGAAAGTCATGCACCAGTTAGCCGGACGCAGCTTGCTCGGTCACGTAATGGCAACAGCTAACTCACTTGAAACCTCTGGGGTCTACGTTGTACTTCGTCACCAGAAGGAATTAATCAGCGAGTACCTTTCCAAGACTTACCCCGATGCCATACAGGTGGAACAAGACGAAATCTCAGGAACCGGTCGCGCGGTTGAGGTAAGTCTCTCGAAGATCCCGGCTGATTTCAACGGAGATGTTTTAGTTATCAGCGGGGATGTTCCGCTGATGGATAACCAGACACTGAGTGCTTTAGTTGAAACTCATCAATCAGGAAAAGCTTCAGCCACAATTCTTACCGCACTACGTGAAGACCCTAGTGGTTACGGAAGAATCGTGCGAGGTTCAGACGGGCACGTTTCCAAAATCGTCGAGCACCTAGACGCTAACCAACAAGAACTTGCAATAAATGAAATCAACGCCGGTGTGTACATCTTTGACGCTTCTCAGTTAAGGCAATCTCTATCAAAGCTTGAGTCACACAATGCGCAAGGCGAAAGATATCTGACCGACGTTGTTGCGTTGCTTGTCGAAGATGGGAAGCCAGTTATAGCTGAGATTGTTTCTGACAACTGGCTTGTGCATGGCATCAACGATCGAGTCCAGTTGGCTGAAGTTGCAAAAGAACTAAACAGTCGCATCTGCAAAGCGTGGCAGCTATCAGGTGTGACCATCCTGGACCCTGAATCGACTTGGATTGATGTTCAAGTAGTTATTGGCCAAGACGCAATTCTGCATCCAGCCACTCACTTACGGGGCTTGAGTTCAATCGGTGCTAACGCGGAGATTGGTCCTTCGGTGGTTATCGAAAACAGCACAGTCCACGAAGCCGCGAAAGTTGGGCCATTTGCCTACCTTCGGGCTGGAACAGACCTAGGCAAAGGTGGCAAGATCGGCTCCTTCGTAGAAACCAAGAACGCCAAAATCGGAACCGGTTCTAAGGTGCCTCACCTTTCATACGTTGGCGACGCTGAAATTGGCGAGGGCTCAAACATCGGAGCAGGAACAATATTTGCCAACTACGACGGTGTGAACAAGCACTCATCCAAGATTGGTTCCTTCGTTAGAACCGGGTCGCAAAACGTCTTCGTTGCTCCCATTACGATTGGAGATGGAGCTTACACAGCAGCCGGAACAGTGGTCCGAAAAGATGTAGCTCCAGGAGAGCTAGGAATGAGTGTTTCACCTCAGCGCAGCATTGCCGACTGGGTAATAAACAAGCGTCCTGGCACAGCCTCCGCCGAAGCAGCTTCCAAGAACAAGTCAAAGTAGAAACTAGGAGCCCGCAGTTGACCATTAAGACCACCGGAGAAAAAAGACT
>ERZ1022756.397-NODE-397-length-13088-cov-27.967621_pt1 | contig 13088 bp, 8 predicted proteins | sample MGYA00520902_ERZ1022756 | MGnify/ENA primary metagenome ERZ1022756 (study PRJEB33162, sample SAMN09537601) | freshwater metagenome | isolation source: freshwater | place: Canada:Alberta | collected 2017-07 | study: EMG produced TPA metagenomics assembly of the... | reverse complement strand
ACCTAGGGCCAGCCTTGGTTATCCCACCACCTAAAACCAATAGCTCGGGATTAATTAGTCTCACCAGGGTAGATAGCCCAGCTGCTAGTCGTGTGCTGTATTCCAACAAAAAAACGTCATCTAACAAAAGCTCCTGAGCGGATTTTCCATAGTCTTTTCTGAGCCAGTAACCACTACAGAATCTTTCTAAAGTTCCACGGTTACCAAGTTCATCTGCAGGTCCCGATGGATCAATAACAATGTGACCCAGCTCTCCGGCAAGTTCACCGTGCCCGCGATAGATCTTGCCGTCAATGATCAACCCAGAACCAATTCCCGTTGACACAGTTACGTAAGCAAGGTTTGAATGCTTTGAACCCCTAGAAACAAACTCCCCAAGTGCTCCAACATTGGCATCGTTGTCTGCCACCGCCGGCAGCCCAAGGGTTTTATTTGACCAATCAGAGAAATCAAATTCTTCCCAACCCGAAACGTGAACGGACCTTTTTACCTTTTGGTTGGCAAAATCAAAGGGTCCACCAAAGCTGACCCCCATTCGGTCAATTGAAGAGTCTTGAGCAAGAAGATCTTTGGCGTATGTGGCGATCTGAGTGAGGATTCTGTCCGGAGTTTCAAAATCCGCTGTCACTAGCTCCTTGATGCTACCCAGATCGTTGGCTGAAGCAATACTGCACTTGGTTCCGCCAATGTCTAGCACCAATGTATTCATGACAAAGAGCTTAGCTATCGCTTACTAGGCCCTGTGGACTAAGCAAGCTCTACTGCTTGATTAGCCGAAGAGTTAGTGGGTACGTATAAAACTCGCCTTGGGAAGTTTTGATGGCCGCAATGATTCTGAAAATGATCCACAGCAGTGGCGGGAGCCAGAGCAGGACCCAACCAATAATTGACACAGCCAGCACAACTACAGCGAGCAACATTGTGATACCAAAATTAAGTGATTCTCTAACGTGGTGTGAGATGAAGGGCCCCTTGCCATTGAAGGCAAGATAACCAATCACTGGAGCAAAGAATTCAAAAGGTATTGCTAGTAAGTGCCCCGCAACTGCCCAAGCTTTCTCCCCATCTTTAGACATAGGAGAGTTGTTTGCATATGGATTGCTTTTTGCCAATTGATTTACCTCTTTATCTCTTTGCTTTCAAGACTAAGTCGGTAATTGCCTTTTTGTTGGCAGGAGTGAGCTTGGTTAGCGCAAAAGATGTTGGCCACATAGAACCTGAATCTAAGTTTGCTGACTCATCAAATCCAAGGGTTGAGTATCGAGATTTCCACTTGCCGGCGTTTTGGAAAAACACCAATACTTTGCCGTTCTTGTAATAAGCAGGCATTCCATACCAAGTCTTTGGCTCTAGTTCTGGAGCAATAGAAGTGATCAATTTGTGAATAGCCAAAGCAAGATCTTTGTCTTCTTTGTTCATCTCTTTTACTTTTGCCATGAGCTCGGCCTCACCTTTAAGCCCCTTGGCCTTGTTCTTTAGTTCTTGAGCTCTGTCTTTCATTGCTTGGCGCTCTTCGGCACTAAATTTGGACGAAGTTTTGGCTTTACTGGCGGTGGTGGTTTTGGCCATTTTGTGGGTCCTTCTATCTGCTGGCGGCTTAGGTTCTGAACAAAACCAATGGTAATTGCTTGTATCTAGGGGAGGAAATACCTCTTCATCCATTGGCTAGTATGGGAGGAATACTCCAGCGCCGGAGAGTCTTCGGCGGTGGCAAACCCTCGCGGAAGGTAGAAAATGACCCAGAGTCCCTGGTTGGCCCACTATCCCAAAGACGTTCCAGCAGAGCTAGCAAAGGTACCCTTTGTTCACCTAGCTGAACTGGTCAAAAAGGCCAGCAACGATTACTCCAAGACCATAGCTTTCACCCAGGTGATGCCAAATGGTATGAACGGGTCTCTGACCTACAAGAAGATTGACTCCCTATCGGATGACTTCGCCGCCTACCTTAGAGAAACTCTAAAGCTGAAGGCTGGAGCAAGAGTTGCAGTTCAAATGCCTAACTGCTTGGCATACCCAATTGTTGCTTTCGGTGTTATGAAAGCAGGTTTGGTTCTTGTTAACACCAACCCGCTATACACCGCACCTGAGATGTCTTACCAGTTTGCAGATTCCGGTGCTGAAGTACTTGTTGTAATCGACATGTTTGCCGACAGGCTACCTGCGGTACTTCCAAAGACCAAGATCAAGACAGTCGTTACCGTCAAGATTTCCGAATTCTTCCCACCAATTGTTGGTGGAGTTATTCGACTAGTTCAGAAAGTCTGGAGTAGAACTCTTCCAAAAGTAACTGTTCCACACACTAAGTTCCAGGCAGCTTTAGCTGCTGGTAGAAAAGCCAAGTCTCCAAATAAAGCTGATAGCTACGTAAAGGGCATCACGTCTGATTCAATTGCAGCTTTGCAATACACCGGTGGAACAACCGGTGTCTCAAAGGGTGCAATGCTCTCACACGGCAACTTAGTTACCAACACCTTGCAGCTAATTACGATGTGTGGATCGTTTATGCGTCCAGGTAAAGAAACTGTCATTACAGCTTTGCCGCTGTATCACATCTTTGCTTTCACAATTAACTTGCTTGGTTTTTACCACATCGGTGGAAGAAACATTCTGGTCCCATCACCACGTCCACCAAGCAACCTAAGACGTGCTTTTGAGAACTACAAGGTCACCTGGCTAACCGGTGTGAACACCTTGTTCAACGCTCTATTGAACGAAACCTGGTTCACTGACAGCCCACCGAAGCAGCTACGCGCTTCGGCTGCTGGAGGTATGGCTCTACACGAGTCAGTATCCAAGAAGTGGCGTGAAGTCACCGGAACACCGATTGTTGAAGGATACGGTTTGACCGAGTCTTCACCTGTACTTACCTTTAACCCACTTGGTGGAAAAGGTAAGGATGGAACAATCGGTATTCCAGTTCCATCCACCGAGATTCTCTGTGTTGATGAAAAGGGCAAGGAAGTTGCTCTTGGCGAAGCCGGTGAACTAATTGCTAAGGGACCACAGATCATGCTCGGCTACTGGGAGAAGGAAGCTGAAACCAGTAACGCTTTGAAGAAGGGTTTCTTGTACACCGGAGACATCGCAACGATGGACAAAGACGGTTACTTCACAATTGTTGATCGCAAGAAAGACATGATTATCGTCAGCGGTTTCAATGTCTATCCAAACGAGATTGAAGAGCAGATTGCTGCAGTACCAGGTGTCACTGAAGTTGGTGTCATCGGAATGCCGGATGACAAAACTGGTGAAGCTGTAGTTGCTTACGTGGTTGCAGGATTACCTGCTCCAACAGAAGAGCAAATTATCGCTCACTGCAAGAAAGAACTATCCGCATACAAGGCCCCAAAGAAGGTTGTCTTTGTTGACGAACTTCCAAAGAGCCCAATCGGAAAGATCTTGCGCCGCCAACTTAGAACCGGCGAAATAGAGAAATCCAAGGCAACAACCGGGAAAGGTGCATAGATATGTTCAACTCGATGATTTTGATGGCGGAAGAAGTCGCCAATGAAGCAACTGTTGTAAATGAGTTTGAGCAGACCCTTCTTAGGATCTTCATCCTCATCATCATGTTCGGTCTCGGTGCAGGCCTAACCCCGAAGGACTTCGGTCTGGCACTTCGTCGACCATGGGGACTAATCATTGGATGGTTGACCCAGTTTGGTGTGATGCCATTAACTGCATACATTCTGATTGTCGCTGTTCTGTTTCCCTTCTCAATGGATGAAAACATTGCGTTCATCGCACTTGGTGCCTTGATTATGGGAGCTGTTCCAGCTGGAACAACATCAAACTTGTTTACCTACTTCTCAAAGGGAAACCTGGCACTTAGCGTGATGATGACGATCAACTCGACTTTGTGGGCGTTCATCATGACTCCACTGATGTTGTTTATCTACGCTAACTTCCTAAGCTTGGACGACACGATAACCATCGAGTTCACTGAGCTGGCAACAGTTATTGTCGGACTAATTATTCCGGTCGCACTTGGAATGCTAGTTCGTCGCCTAAGCGCCAACGCAGGTTCGGTGTTGGAGCTAATTGGTGGACTATTCGGAGTGCTGTTTATTCCATTCCTAATCGCTATCTGGGTCCCAAGGAACTGGCAGCTACTTCTAAACACCGAATGGCCAACCTACGTTGTTGCCATTGGTCTTGGACTAGTCGGAATAACAGTAGCCTTCTGGATTGCAAAGGCAATTGGCCTTCACCCAGCAAACGTTCGAACCATCGCCTTGGAAACAGGTATTCAGAATGGTCCTCTAGCAATTGCGGTTATCGTCGCGGTTTACATCGACAGCCCGGGACTAGACAAGATCTTGCTAGTTCCTGCCCTGTATTCGCTGTTCATCGTGCTGATTTCAACAGCGGTGACCTTCGTGTTCAGAAGGGCCAACTTGGCAGCCGAGCAGAAGATTCCAAACCTGCTCTAGAACCTAATCAAAAACAAACCCCTCACAGCTTCTGTGGGGGGTTTGTTTTTACACTGATCCACTCTGGCCCAGGGGCCAAATCTTTGAAATCTTGGAATGTTCTGGGAAAGCTTCCAGCCGTTAGTCAGGTTAGCAAGCAGCAAATAATATAGAACTACACAAATCTTCTGCTTGGCCAAGAGGCATTTTTTAGCGCCTTGGGGTTGGCTTTCTAACGAACGGAACTTCACTTGGCTACCTTGCTATACAAGCTTGGACTCTTCTCTGCACGTCGCGCTTGGCTCGTGATTGTTTCGTGGATTGTGATTCTTGGTATCACTGCCGGTCTTGCACTTTCATTGGGTGGCAAGCTGACCACCAGCATCTCAATAGATGGCGTTCCATCTCAGCAAGTAATTGATGAGCTGCAGGAAAGTTTCCCCGAAGCCTCCAAGGCATCTGGGCAGGTAGTTTTCCATAAAGCTGATGGCAAATTCAACCAAGACGACATCGATGCAATAACCGCGGCTCTTAGTGGAACAGAAAGTCTTCCTGGAATATCAGAAGCCTTTAACCCATTTGAAGTTCAAGCAGAAATCGACACAGCTGTTACAGATCTCGCTGAGGGTAAACAAGAACTTCTAGATGCCCAAGCCAAGATTGATCAGGCAGAACTCGACATTGCTGACGGTGAACGAGAAATTGCAGCTGGAAAAACACAGGTCGCTGGCGGGTTGGAAGTTATTCAAAAAACCCGAGAAGAACTAACTGCGAACCTGGCGCAAGTAAATGCAGGGATCAAACAATTCACTGATGCCGGCGTACCAGCTACTGCACAACTACTTGGAACAAAGGCTCAACTCGAAGCCGGCCTAGCTGAGCTTGCAAAGCAGGAAGCAATTGCAAACGCTTCTTCTACCGCGCTTACTCAAGGTGAGGAAGAACTTGAAGCAGCTAAAGAAGATGTGGCTGCTGGAAAACTTGAACTAGAAGATGGCAAGAAAGAACTCGAGTCAGCACAGAATCTAATTGACGCTTCCGCCAACTTCACAACAGTTTCCAAAGACGAAACAGTTGCACTGGCAACCATCCGCTTTGATAAAAGAGGTACTGAGCTAGAGGCTGGCACCAGGGAGTCAGTTGTTGAGTATCTCAAAGAAGCCGACCTCAATGGAATCGAAGTTGAATTCTCCCAGGAGCTAACTCAATCTTTTGGTGACATTTTGGGTATCGGTGAAATTGTTGGATTGATCAGCGCTGCGATTGTGCTGTTTGTTTTGCTTGGAACCTTTATCGGTGTCTCGCTACCGATCTTCTCCGCAATTGTCGGAGTCGGAATTTCGGCAACCATTACACTGGCTCTAGCTTCACAAATAGAAATGACCTCAACCACTCCTGTCTTGGGTGTGATGCTGGGTCTGGCGGTAGGTATTGACTACAGCCTCTTTATTGTGAATCGTCACCGCAGGCAATTAAAGTCGGGCGCAAAACTCACTGAGTCCATTGCCATCGCCAACGGCACCAGCGGAAACGCTGTGTTGTTTGCCGGCGTTACGGTGGTTATTGCACTTGTTGCCTTGAACTTGACTGGAATTGGCTTTGTTGGGCTTATGGGATCAATGGGTGCAATTGCAATTGTTATTGCGGTGCTGATTGCTTTGACTGTTACTCCAGCTGCGTTGTCATTGATTGGTGATCGAATCCTGACCAAAAAGGAACGAGCAAGTATTTCAACCGCTGCGAAGCGAAAGAAAGCAGCATCGACAAAGACTTCCAAGGCTCCAGTTTGGGCAACCAAGCACCCTTGGCTTGCGCTAGCTGCAACCATTTCTGTTCTTGGGTTCATGGCAATTCCGCTATCGGATATGCGACTTGGCCTTCCTGATGGTGGCTCGGAACCTACTTACTCAAGTGCTTACAAGTCATACACCCTAGTTAGCGAAGCGTTTGGGCCTGGTTTCAACGGCCAGATCACAACTGTTTTGGAACTAAATGATCCGGTAGCTGAGGAAGATGTTCTTTCGTTGCAGTCAGAAATGGCTACCGCTCTTGCTGGATTAGAGAACGTGACCGCTGCTGTGCCAGCTGCAGTCTCGGATGATAGAAAGACTTTGTTGTTCCAGGTTGTTCCAACCGGGGGACCATCGAGTGTGGAAACCGAGCAGGTTGTCTACGAGATTCGTGATCTAAACCAGATGGTTGAAGATAAGTACGACGGTAAGGTCGGCGCGATTGGAATCACAGCGACCAACATTGACGTTTCAGACAAAATCTCTGATGTGCTGCCTCTTTACCTAACGACAGTAATTGTGCTGTCGCTACTACTTCTAATGCTGGTATTCCGCTCGATATTGATCCCAATTCTTGCGGCAGCAGGGTTCTTGCTAACCGTGACGGCAACGCTTGGAGCGGTTGTGGCCGTCTACCAATGGGGCTGGCTATCGGAGTTGCTGGGGGTAACAAGTCCCGGTCCGATCCTGAGTTTCTTACCGATATTCCTAATTGGAATCATTTTTGGTCTGGCAATGGATTACCAACTATTCCTGGTTTCTGGAATGCGCGAAGCCTTTACTCACGGCAAGAAACCAAAGGATGCAATCAACTACGGTATTCACCTAAGTCGTGGAGTGGTGGTTGCGGCGGCGCTAATCATGGTCACAGTCTTTGGTGGATTCGCCTTCTCGCACCTTGCAACAATTAGACCCATTGGTTTTGGTTTAGCTATCGGTGTTTTGATTGATGCATTCCTAGTTCGACTGATTCTGGTTCCTGCGGCAATGACCATTCTTGACAAATCTGCTTGGTGGATTCCAAAGTGGCTAGATAAAATCTTGCCAGATGTGGACGTTGAGGGAACCAAGATCGAGAACAAGAAGCTTCACTAGAAGCAAATTACACGGAGAAGTATTTAGCCTCTGGGTGATGGAATACAAAAGCATCGGTTGACTGCTCTGGGTGAAGCTGCAATTCTTCGGACAAGCTAACTCCAACCCGCTCAGGCATTAGTAGCTCAACTACCTTTTTGCGATCTTCCATTTCAGGACAAGCCGGGTAACCAAGTGAGAATCTTGCACCGCGGTACTTCAAGTCAAAGTGTCCCTGCATGTCTTCTGGATCTTCATTTGCAAAGCCAAGCTCAGCTCTGATGCGAGAGTGCCAATACTCAGCTAGAGCTTCGGTTAGCTGCATCGCCAAACCATTTAGCTCCATGTAGTCGCGGTAGCTGTTGTCTTCGAAAAGAACTTTGGTGACTTTCTCAACGGCAGAACCAAAGGTCACAAGCTGAACACCGAATACATCGATTTCGCCTGATGCCCTCGAGCGAATGTAATCAGACAAGCAAAGATGCCCATCTCTTCTTTGTCTTGGGAAAGTAAATCTCATTCGGTCGGTGCCGATTGCTCCGCCTGATCCACCATCTGGTGCAAGCAAGCCAGCTTTGCCAACTAGTCCTGATGGATCGTTGTCGTGGTGCAAAACAATTAGGTCTTCACCCTCTGAGACAGCAGGGAAGTATCCGTAAACAACCGATGCGTCAGCAATTGCCTCAGAGAGAATGCGATCTAACCAATACCTAAGTCTTGGTCTTCCTTCGGTGCGAACCAATTCCTCGTAACCCGGTCCGTCTCCTCGGGTGGGCTTTAGGCCCCACTGACCCATGAAGGTTGCGCGCTCATCCAGGTAAGAAGAGAAGTCTGCAAGGGCAATACCCTTGACGATTCTGGTTCCCCAGAACGGAGGAGTTGGAACAGGGTTATCACTTGCCACCTCGGAGCGAGCTGGCATGTTCTCAGGCTCAGTTAGAACTAGCTTGCTCTGAGCATGAATTCTCTTTTTCAGTGGCTTCAAGCCAACTGATTCGGCATCTGCTCCGCGAGCAATTGCAACCAGCGGCTCCATTAGATCAAGTCCTTCGAAGGCGTCCTTTGCATATCGAACAGTGCCATCGAACTCACCAGCTAGGTCGTCTTCAACAAACGATCTGGTAAGAGCGGCGCCACCAAGAATAATTGGCCACTTCTTTGCAAGGCCTCTGGAACCAAGTTCTGCCAAGTTCTCACGCATGACAACGGTTGATTTCACAAGTAGACCACTCATACCGATGACATCTGCATCGTGTTCTTCTGCTGCCTTGATGATGTCGGCAACTTGCTGCTTGATGCCTATATTGATTACGTCATAACCGTTATTGGTCAAGATGATATCAACTAAGTTCTTTCCAATGTCGTGAACGTCACCGCGAACTGTAGCTAGAACAATTTTTCCTTTACCGGCGTCTTCACTCTTTTCCATGTATGGCTCTAGAAGTGCTACGGCTGATTTCATAACTTCGGCAGATTGCAGCACGAATGGCAGTTGCATCTCTCCGGCACCAAAGCGCTGACCAACGATCTGCATTCCTGCAAGCAGGTAATCGTTGATGATGGCAAGAGGCTTGTTACCTTCAGATCTTGATAGTTCGAGATCGCTTTCTAGACCCTTAGAGTCACCATCAATGATTCTTCTTTCAAGCCTTTGGTTCACAGGCAGTGCTGCGAGCTCTGCTGCTCTGGCATCGCGAATCGAGGCTGAGTCAACGCCATCAAACAGATCCAACATGGCAGATAGTGGGTCGTAGGTTAGGTTTTCATCTGCATCGTATTCGCGACGGTCGTAAATCAAGTCGAGAGCGACCTTTAGTCGATCTTCTGGAATGTCCGCCAGTGGAACAATCTTGGCGGCATCGATGATGGCGGAATCAAGGCCCGCCTGAGTGGCTTCGTGCAGGAATACCGAGTTCAGAACCGATCTGGCGGCTGGGTTCAAACCAAAGGAAACGTTTGAAACACCAAGGGTGGTGTGGATGCCTGGGTATTTGGTGGTGATTTCCTTGATTGCAGCAATGGTTTCAAGGCCGTCTCGGCGGGTTTCTTCCTGACCGGTGGCGATAGGGAAGGTAAGGGCGTCCACAATGATGTCTTCGACTTTCATGTCCCACTTGGAAACTAGGTCATCAATTAAACGAGAGGCGATACGAACCTTGTCGGCCTGGTTTCTGGCCTGGCCTTGCTCATCAATAGTTAGCGCAATAACAGCTGCACCGTGCTCTTTAACAAGAGGCATGATCTTGGCAAAGCGCGAGGATGGACCATCGCCGTCTTCGAAGTTGACGGAGTTCACAACCGGTCTTCCACCAATTAATTCAAGACCTGCTTGAATTACCGCGGGCTCGGTTGAGTCAATAACAAGCGGCAGGGTAGAAGCACTGGCAAGTTTCGAAACCAGGGTTCGCATGTCGGCGACTCCGTCTCGGCCGACATAGTCAACAGAGACGTCCAACAAATGAGCTCCGTCGCGCACCTGCTTGCGCGCGATGTCGATGCAGTCATCCCATCTTTCATCAAGCATGGCTTCTTTGAAAGCCCTGGAACCATTGGCATTGGTTCTTTCACCAATTGCAAGATAGGTGTTGTCCTGCGTGAGAGGCACGTGCTGGTACAAACTTGCAACACCAGGTTCGATTTCGATTGTTCTTGAGTGAGTGGTTGACTGACCGAGTCTGTCAACAACAGCCTTGAGGTGAGCTGGAGTTGTTCCGCAGCAACCACCAATCATCGCCAAACCAAACTCTTTAACGAATTGCTCGTGAGCAGTTGCCAATTCTTCAGGACCAAGTGGATAGCTGGCACCGTTTGCGGTTAGTACCGGTAGACCCGCGTTTGGCATAACCATAACTGGAACTCTGGAGTGCTTCGAAAGCTGACGAAGGTGCTCGCTCATTTCGGTAGGACCGGTCGCACAGTTCAAACCAATCATGTCAATGCCAAGTGGTTCGATTGCGGTAAGTGCTGCACCAATTTCAGAACCCATGAGCATGGTTCCTGTGGTTTCAACAGTTACCTCAACAAAGATCGGCAACCGGATTCCTGTTTCCACAATCGCCATACGGCAGCCATTGATGGCAGCTTTGGTTTGGAGTAGATCCTGTGATGTTTCAACAAGGAAGGCATCGGAGCCACCCTTGATGAGCCCTACGGCTTGCTCTTTAAAAGTGTCTCTTAGAAACGCGTAGTCAACATGACCAAGGCTTGGAAGTTTGGTTCCAGGGCCCATGGAGCCTAGAACCCAACGCGGCCTGGAGTCTTTTTCAGTAAATCCATCAGCCGACTCTCGGGCAATTTTTGCACCAACTTCAGCTAGCTCTTCAATTCGATCTTCGATTCCGTAGTCGGAGAGGTTTGACCAGTTAGCTCCAAAAGTATTTGTTTCGATGCAGTCGATACCAGCAGCAAAATATGCGTCGTGAACGCTTTTGACGATGTCCGGTCTTGTGACATTGAGAATCTCGTTACAGCCTTCTAGGTTTTGAAAGTCCTCGAGAGTTGGTTTGCGCTCCTGTAATTCGGTACCCATTGCTCCATCGGCAATGACCACGCGAGTGGCAAGCGCGTCCATAAGGGCCTGCGACCTCGGCGCGAAGGCCATGGATTTAATGGTGTGCATCAGCGAATTCCTGCTCTTTGGAGAACTTGGGTAACACTTTCGTGTTGGTTGAATGCGTAAAGGTGCACTCCCGGTGCACCTGCATCAACTAGTTCTGATACAAGATTAGCGGCCCAATCAATTCCTGACTGTTTGGCATCTTCCTTAGAGCTCACATCCAGTAGCTTGGCTAAGCCTTCTGGGTTTTTCTCGCCGGTTAGCTCGAGTACACGGTTCAATCGCTGCATAGATGTCACCGGCATGATGCCTGGCAGAATCGGGATAGTTACCCCGGCCTCGCGAGCGAGCTTCACAAATGCAACATAGTCAGCAGCAAAGAAGAACAACTGGGTAATTGCGTAGTCTGCACCGGCAGTTTGCTTGGCAAGTAGAGCTTGGATGTCCTGGGCGATACTGTCTGAGTCTGGATGACCGTTCGGGAATGTTGCGACAGCAACATTTAGTTCAGATCTGGTGTTTCCGCGGTCCTTGTGAACCTGAGAGATCAACTGAACTAGCTCGGAAGATGACTTGAGCTCACCCTTTGGCTCAACAGGCATTCCTGGCTGGGGGTCTCCTCGAAGGGCCAAAAAGTCACTGATTCCCTCGTCCATAAACTGGTTCACCAGCGCTTTGGTTTCGAGGAAGCTATGGCCGACGCAGGTGAGGTGAGCCAGGGCAGCCGCTTCGGTGTTTTTGAGGATGAATTTCAAAACCTCAAGGGAATTCTTGGTCGAGGACCCGCCTGCCCCAAAGGTTACAGATATAAAGGTCGGGTCCATCTTGGCGAGCTCGATGATGGAGGATTCGAGGCTCTCGCCAGAGTTTTGGTCCCTGGGAGGGTAGACCTCAAAGGAAACCCGAACCTGATTACTCAACACAACTCCCCATCACTGGCTTCAAGCTTATCTTCAATCAAGTCCTCGGGACTAGGTGGATTCCAAGGCTAGGCGGCAAAGACTTGCCTGAACTGGATTTTGAACCTGCGAGAATTTGCCACTATGATTTTTACTACTTACCAATCCAGAGGAGTACCCGAGATGACAGAACAGCGTTGCTCGCTATCTGCCGTTTGTGCAATGGGTATGTCTATGGCGTCTATGGAGCGAATGCTCTAGACGCTTGGTTTCTGCGTTTTTTCAACGGTGAACTAAGCCGCGGGGGTAAAGCTCCGCAAAATTCCAACACTTCAAATCAAGTAAATACCTCAATACCCAAATAAGTCGGACTCCGGCACAAATAGAAAGAGATAGAAACCATGTCAAGAAAGAGCACACTATCCCGCGTAAGAGCGGGAATTGCAGCAGTAGCCATTGCGGCATTTGCCCTAACTGGTTGCGCACCTGCAGACACCGCAGCAACAGACGAATCAGCATTCACCACCATCACCCCAGGCAAGCTAACCATCGGAACTGGCCTACCAGCCTATGAGCCATGGGTAGTTGGAGATGCACCTGAATCAGGCGAGGGCTTCGAGGCAGCTGTTGCTTACGCAATCGCAGCTGAGCTTGGCTTCGCAGCTGAGGACGTTGTATGGGTTCGCACCACATTCGACGAGGCAATTGCTCCAGGAGCTAAGAACTTCGACTTCAACTTGCAGCAGTACACCATTACTGAAGAGCGCAAGGCAAACGTCGACTTCTCAGATCCTTACTACGTAACTACTCAGACAGTTATCACAGTTGCCGGATCTGGCGCTGAGAACGCCACCTCACTTGCAGACCTAAAGGATCTGCTAGTTGGTGCCGCTTCAGCAACCACCAGCTTCACTGCAATTGAAGAGTTCATCGCGCCAACAGCTGGAGCACAGGCTTTCAACTCCAACGATGACGCTAAGGCAGCTCTTCAGAGTGGTCAGCTTGACGCACTCGTTGTTGACCTTCCAACCGCACTGTTCCTAACCTGCTGTGACCTAACAGACGGAAAGATTCTTGGACAGATTGCTGGCGCTGAAGGTGGAGACAGCTTTGGTCTAGTACTAGACAAGGGCTCAGCTCTAACCGCAGCTGTAAACGCAGCAATCAAGACACTTCGCGACAACGGCACACTTGCCGAGCTTGAGAAGAAGTGGCTAACAGACACCGGAGCACCGGTCCTAGAGTAAAGCAGTAAATTGTAAAGGGGGTGGGAAACCACCCCCTTTTTCAACAAGGGGAGCCATGTCAGATTCGAACCCATCAGAAGCGGAACTTCGCCGCCGGGTTTGGCGAGCCA
>ERZ1022756.396-NODE-396-length-13135-cov-10.035550_pt1 | contig 13135 bp, 12 predicted proteins | sample MGYA00520902_ERZ1022756 | MGnify/ENA primary metagenome ERZ1022756 (study PRJEB33162, sample SAMN09537601) | freshwater metagenome | isolation source: freshwater | place: Canada:Alberta | collected 2017-07 | study: EMG produced TPA metagenomics assembly of the... | reverse complement strand
AGTGACCTGCCGATTTCTGCTATTGAGGGCCGAGGGATTTGATGGAAAGCATTGCTTCGTGGGAACGAGAGTTGCAAATAAATGGCGTCTTGTTCGGCAGAAACAGGGTAGTGAGTTATAACTCCTCACTTTTGGTTGAAGTACATAGGAAACCATCAACTGGGCTATATGAGGAAATCAACCACCTCTATTGGATAGTCACACACATAGGTGTCATCAGAAAATGGGGAGTCCACAAAACTACTACGGATACTTACTCCGTCGTTTACGGGAAAGTGGAGGTTGCCTTATGGGACGGTCGACACGAAAGTTCGACCTACGGCGAGACGGTCATAATAGAATTAAACTCCGAGAATGGAGATGCTCTAAAAATCCCACCTGGGGTTTGGCACACTTTTAGATCCAAAACAGAAACGTCAATCTTGATGAATTCAAAGAGTCCAAGCTGGACAAGCGAAGATACCGACAAAGTGTCCTACGATTTTTCAGAATCAATACCACCATTTCAGTGGCCAGTACTATAAACCCCTCTGCTCATCCAGCAAGTTCTTATGAAAACCTTTCTTTACTCCTAGTAAGGCGGCGGCGTACTCCCATGGAGAGATTCCCAAGTGTGAAACTAAATGAACAGTTGTATGAAATGCGAAGAAGACTGACTTCACCCATTGTCGGGTCAAGAATGAGCCCCTCCCCGCTGCCTGCCATCCTAGGTGTATGGCCCTGATTTTACTCGGGAGACTCGAATTACAATTTTCGATCGAGTAGGGTTTTAAAAATGGCACACCACCTAGGATTCTATTCAGGAGATTTCTGTGCACCATTGAGCTGTTGGATGAATATGAATTCTCGACATGAATCGACGGGACAATTAGGACCGATGGCGCATGCGGCGCGATAAGAATTCTTGCCCCCGAAGCCCAGCAGCGAAATAAGTACTCTTGAGATGCTGCATAACGAACTTCACGAGCTGACCTCCAGTCCCCAATTTTCCTAGCTAGGTTAGACCGCAGAACCCAAGTGGATGCAACAAATTCCCAGTCTTGGCTTGGGGAATATGTGACCTTGCCAGTCACATACCGATTATCTGCTGCAAATGACTCCTCATTGCTTTTTGTAGGCTTGATTCTCAGAAAAGAAGCAAGGTAAAAATCGCTCTTTGTTTTGGCAAGAAAAGATATTGCTTGACTAAGGTGGTCGGGGTACCAAATGTCATCCTGACTAAGAAACGCCAAATATTCTGTGGCACAAAGTTGAGCCCCAATAGAATTAGGCATGGATTGTTCTCCAAAATTTCTAGACAGGTTAATGAATCTAATTCTGTCGTCACAAAACGAGTCAGCGACTACTTTAGAATCCGAATCGGTAGCATCCCCCACAATTATCAGATTCCAATCTGTGAATGTCTGACTCAAGACGCTTTCGATTGCGATTTTCATTACATTTGATCTCATGTAGGCAGCCATCACAATAGTTACAGAACCCTTTTTCAATTCTCCGGAAACAACTGATGTGAGCTCTAAATCGTCAGGAATCCAGTTTCGAGGATCTACCTTGTGATGAATCTTGACAAAGGACCTTCTGATGATTACCAACTTCCACTATGTGGCTACACTAAGCACAAATATATATATTTCAGTTTAGAGTACCTATACCAACAGAGAGTGAAGCAGGAAGATTGATGCTTGGTTTGCAACTCAGAATGCTAGGCGAGATTGAGTCTCGAGTGGGACCTGAGAAAACACGTAGGCAAGTTATTGCTGAACTACGCGAGCTGGGGCTCACGAACTTCGCGCTTTTCTTAAATTCTCTTCCCAATCACCAGTTCCCAAAACTGTCCCAACTTCTTCCTAGAATGGCAGAATCCGAAGTTCAAAGAAGTTGGACAGGATCTTCCGGCACGACCCTGCTTCAGCAGAGCATTGATTTTATGAGGGCTACGGTAGTCGGCTTTTCTTTGCATACTGAATTGACGATTTCTGGGGCTAAAGTACTTGACTATGGTTGCGGTTGGGGCCGCCTGGCAAGGTTGATGTACTTTTTTGTCGAGGAGGATAATCTTTTCGGATTAGATCCCTGGGACAGATCAATTGAAATATGTCGGCGCGACGGCCTCGGGGATAACTTTAGGCAATCGGACTACCTTCCCAACGACCTTCCAGTTACTGAGACCGCGTTTGACCTGGTCTACGCGTTCTCAGTGTTTACCCATTTATCTGAGCGAGCCACAATCACGAATCTCAATGTCCTTACAAGTTACCTCAGTGATGATGGGCTGTTAGTGATTACGATTAGGCCCGAGGAATACTGGAAAGTCGATACCAATGCGAGAAAAACGAAATCAACCAACAGGCTTATTCTCCTTCATGAATCGAAAGGTTTTGCGTTTCAGCCTCACAAGAGAGACGCGGTGGACGGGGACATTACTTATGGTGATACCTCAATGAGCCTGGACTGGATTAAGAGTACTTTCCCAGACCTAATAGTGGTTGGAACAGAGTTGTCAATGTCGGATTCTTTGCAACGAATTGTCTTTCTAAAAAAGAAATAGGTTACGATTCCGGTTTAGTTAGTTCTCCAGTAAAAAAGTCCCATTTTCTAGAAAGGCAATTTACCCTAAGACGTAACTAACGTCGTCTGTGAATCTGTCTTTTTCCGCAATGTAGACTGCGTGGCGCCGGCCGAGCGAGATAGGGAGAGTCCCAAGCAGCCGCTCAATCAGGTGTTGAGTTGTTCCATCCAGTTCACCCGACTCGGGAGGGAAGTCTTCAAATGACCAGCCATGTTCTAAGATGACTTGAAAGTCAGAAGTTCTCATGAAAAACATTCCCCCGGCTGGAAATGGAATCGGGTCGTTGGGCATTTCAATATCATTTTCTTTATGCCAAGAGCGGGCCTGATCGTAATTACCTGCCCACCCAAAATGTCGCGGATGTATTAGGTTCGTGATTAGGGGGTACCCAATAGCTAGATCGGGCTCTAATTCAAATAGCGAGACAAAGCGCTCAAGGATTTTAGGATTCTCTGCCAGGGGGGACCAAAGAGCGTCAGTCCAAGCTTGGCTAAAGGCCAAACTGCTATGAGTGGACTTCTTAGAATGGAGGTGAACTACATACTTGAATTTTTTCATTTCAGAAGCAGCATCGACTAAGAGTGGTCCAAAATTCCTTCCTCGGTTCATTGTCAAAATCACTCGAAGGTTGACCAAACCAAGGGCGTCTAGATCCCTCTTTATATCAGCTTTGGAGGTGGTCACAAGAAATTGCATCTGATCTGAATACGCCTGAGTTAGTGTCGCTAATCTTTGTGTGTACCCCTCGTGGTAGATGTGGCATGTGATTAGCACATTGGACTGCCAGTTCGATTCCAATACGTTGCTTTCGCGGAGATATCCTCGCGGCTTCCAGGCCCGATACCTAACCCGGACTACTCCATTCAAGGCTGAACGAAGTGAGGTTAGTAGCTTCCGTCCAGTTTTGTCTTCTCCCCAAAGCCTTATCACGTGTTTCAGGTTGTTGAAGTTGACCTCTTTCGATAGAGATTGAAGCAGCCCCAGCAGGGATCTGTCCTTTATGGCGACCAGCTCTTCGCCCATGTAGTTGTAACCCAATGCGTCAGTGCTTTTGGCGATTCTTTTTCTGATTTCCTCTACCGGCGTAAGGATTGTTTGCTTTGCTTGTCGAACGGCCTCTAGCCAATGGCGCCCATTCCTTAAATCAGGCTCCAGGTGAGCACCTTCAGCCCATTCGTTCCAAGCATTAACGAAAACTAAAGGCTGGGCCCGATTAGCAGCCTTAGCGGAGCTCCACGAGAGGGAGAATTCCAGCCAGAGGCGGAATAATTCAGGTGACGAATTCAGAAATACATTAGCGGCTGACCCAACCCGTGGGCTGTTATCCCAGGACGGCATAACACCTCTGTAGTAAATGAACTCTTTATCTTTCTTCTCTGCAGCATGGCGAACCAGTGTGGAGTAATCCCAAAATTGTCCGGTGAAGTCGGGCGGGCTGCCCTCGGGGGCAGGCAGCCTGGCCTCTGGTGGTGTCCCGGAAGGAGGGAACTCCATCATGGCGTCCGCCCCTACATCCTCCGGTGTTTGCAAGCCAAAAGTCTCGACGGCAATAATGTGGAGCCCCCCAAGACCTTGCTCGGCCGCCAGCATTCTTAACCGCTGAAGGGATTCAATGGGATTGGGCAGCTCTTGCACTTTGTAAATAGACAGTATTGGCTTACCGTCAATTCTTACGTAGCGGGAATCCCTAAGATACGGGAGAAGGTCTGCAAACAACCCCTCTTCAAAACCCTTCTCGTAGCCCTGCTCCAAGAGAATCTCCTTATTTCCTCCATCCCATTTTCTGGTCCAGTTTTCGTTTGCCCAGCAGAGCGAAAATTCAATGGCAATATCTGATTCCAGAAAACTCTCCAGAGGTTTCTCGAGAATTCTTTTTCCACTAAACCAATAGAAGTAAAAGTTAAATCCGTCTATTCCATAATCTCTCGCAAGCTCGGCTTGTTCGCGCAAGGGCCCCAGCGTCGAGAGATCATAGAATCCAAGGTCTGCTGGTATGTGTGGTTGGTAATGACCGGGAAAAAGTGGTCTAGCTCGAGAGACATTTGTCCACTCGGTGAAGCCGGCTCCCCACCATTTGGAGTTTTCTTCAATCCTGTGGAACTGTGGCAAGTACGTTGCCAGTATCTTTGTCTTCATACCTTTTCCCTGGCTAAGGCCCAGTCTTCGCAAGAGCGAGAATCGAGCAGTGCTCACTCATAAATCACTAAAAACAAGCCTAAAGCATCGGCCTGAAAGTGCAGGCCCATCTCGCAAGCAGCCAACTAATCAGGGGACTCGAGAAAGTGGCAGGGTTAGGTTTGCAATAGAGCGTACTAGTCATCAGAGGTATCATGATATCTGCCTACGGTTAACTAATTCGATCGGTGAGGTGTCAAATTGTGAGAGACCGGGAGGGCCATATTGAAATTCTTCCCAAGATTAAGATTCTTTCTAGTTGCAATGAGATTGGGATCTCAGGACGTGTTGCAGGCTTACAGGAGATCGTCGATTGGTCCATTTTGGATCACCATTGGAATGGCGGTCCAAGTGGCAGCAATTGGCTCAGTCTTCGGCTTGATTTTTGGCGCGGATTTGTCAGAGTTTCTTCCATTTCTGGCCGTTAGTTTGATTCTCTGGGGATTCATCAGCAACTCGATCTCCGACGGTTCTATGGCTTTTGTAACAGGGCAGGCAATTCTTCGACAACTACCACTACCCCAATTTATTCACGTCTTGCGATCCATGTGGAAAAACATTTTGGTGCTTTCCCATAACCTCGTGATTGTACCCTTAGTTTTCATTCTCTTTCTTAGATCTCCGAATCTAAACCTGCTCTACTTCCTTCCCGGGATGCTATTGACAACCACATTTTTGTTTTTTTCTACATTCGTGTTGGGGCTTCTCACGACGCGGTACCGTGATATGCAGCAAATCACCGCCTCCGTTGTAGCGGTCATGTTTTACGTCACACCAGTTATTTGGCAGCCGTCCCTAATTCCAAGCGGTACAGCACATCTTCTTCTGGGCCTTAATCCGTTTTACCATTTCCTTCAAATCATTAGACTTCCAATCCTGGGCCAACCACCGACCTTCGAGAACTGGGCACTTTCGATTGCCATGACTCTCGTGGCCGGATTAGCGGCATATTTCGCATCAAAGAAATACAAGAACAGATTGGCCTACTGGGTATAGCAATGGCGAAGATAACTCTTAACAAAGCATCTGTCGACATCCCAATATTTAATGCCAATGGTCGATCGCTAACCAGCAGAATCCTTGAGGTAGCTACAGGAGGCAGGTTGGATGCCGATCCAAACGGCAAGGTAACAGTTCGCGCGCTTAGTGAAGTCACGTTGGAACTTCAAGACGGGGATCGAGTCGGACTTGTAGGTCACAATGGAGCTGGAAAGTCCACACTTCTTCGAGTGCTTTCAGGCGTATATGTACCAACTGGAGGTATAGCAATCATAGAAGGCTCCATCGGTTCATTAATTGACCTCTCCTTGGGCATAAACCCAGAAGCCTCCGGTAGGGAGAACATATTCTTGCGGGGAGCACTTTTAGGGCTTTCGAAGACTGAAGTCAAAGCGAAGTTTGAGGAGATAGTTGCGTTTTCAGAACTTGGCGAGTTTATCGAGATGCCTATGAGAACTTACTCATCAGGCATGCAGCTTCGACTCGCCTTTGCTGTTTCAACCATCGTTCGACCGGAGATATTGCTTATGGACGAGTGGTTATCAGTTGGAGACGAGGGGTTTAGGGCCAAAGCTTCGGAAAGGCTAACAACACTCGTTGATGCATCAAAAATTCTTGTCTTAGCCAGCCACTCAAGAGAGCTTTTATCAAAAGTTACGAACAGGGTTATATGGCTTGAGCACGGTCAGGTGAAGATGTTTGGACCCTCAACTGAGGTGCTGGAAGCATACTTTGAGCCAAAGGCCAGCTAGCTAAGCTGCCTCGCTGCCTCTTTCCAATTACTAGGCAGTAAACCAAACTCAAGCGCTTCTTTGAATCCTTGTGCCTTCTTGTCTTGGTCGCTTAGCAAAAACTCTTCAACACCAAAATTGGAACCAAAACTTGAGAATTCAATAGCCAGGTCTTTATCCAACGGATTGATCTGCCGCTCGCTTTTTGGGCTGTATTCCTCTGAGCTCAGGTAGCTGACAACCGAACCTTCTTCTAAAGATAGAAAGCCGTGACCTAATCCTTCGGCAATCAACACAGACTTGCCATTGTCAGCAGAGACTTCAACACCTTCCCACTTACCGAAGGTAGGAGATTCAGTTCTTAGATCAACCACGACGTCCCAGATTGATCCTTTTAGGCAGCTCACATACTTAGCCTGTCCGGGAGGGTTATCAGCAAAATGAATACCTCTTATTACCCCTTTGGCTGAGGTGCTCTGGTTGACCTGTTTAACTTCGAAGCCAAGGCCAAGCTCTTTCTCGAGAAAGGACAACTTGAAGCTTTCCTGAAAGTGACCTCTTGAGTCCTCGTGTCTAACGGGGGTAAAGACGAAGGCTCCCTGGATACCCATTGGCTGAAACGGCATTACTCTCCTGCTAGGTTGGATTCAAATCAAGACTAGTTCTTTGTCAGGAGAGTTCATTGCTTTGGGGAGTGATTGGCAACAAAGGGTTGCTTGGCACAGACCTTGAGCGTGAGCTTCTTAGCTCAGGCCACCAAACTATTGGTTTCAACCGTACAAACCTTGACCTGAGCCAATCTCTTTCCGGGCTTGCCCAGGAGATCTCCTCGCACGGGCAGTTCGATGTTCTTGTGAACGCCGTCGCCTACACCGCCGTCGACAAGGCTGAGTCTGAGCCCGACCAGGCCATGCTGGTCAACGGCGAATATGCGGGAAAACTGGCTTTGGTTTCCAAGGAACTCGGAGCCAGATTCGTCCACATCTCCACTGACTATGTTTTTGACGGTAGCTCAGATACTCCTTACCAGCCAGATCAGAAAACCAACCCCCAATCGTCCTACGGCCGATCAAAACTTGCTGGCGAAATCGCGGTTCAAGAATCGAGTGCTGACTATCAGATCTTTAGAACCGCTTGGCTTTATGGAGCCAACGGACCATGTTTTCCAAAGACTGTGCAGAGAGTCCTTGGCGAATCAGGTTCAATGAAAGTAGTGGCTGACCAGATTGGTCAGCCAACCTGGACTGTTGATCTAGCAAAGCTAATAATTGCCCACTCGAAACTAGAGCAAGCGGCTCGACCAAGAATTGTTCACGGAACTTCTTCAGGGATGGCCAGCTGGCTTGACTTTGCTTTTGAGATCGCAACATCGCTGGGATATGATCTCGAGAAAGTAGTACAACCAATCACCACGGCTGACTACCCAACCCCTGCTAAGCGGCCGGCTTATAGCGTCCTGGATAATCAGAACGAGACGGGTTTGATTATTAGGGATTGGCGAGAAAGATGGCAAGAAGCCGCAGGGCTAGTCCTCGGCAAGTAAATCAAGCAAGTAAAGTCCGTATCCGGACTTTTCATATTTTCTTGCTTGTATTTCTAATTCAGAATCCGAAATCCAGCCAAGTTGCCACGCCACCTCTTCGGGAGATCCAATTTTGGAGCCCTGCCGCTGCTCTACGGTTCTAACAAACTCTCCTGCGGAGAGTAGAGAGTCAAAGCTCCCAGTGTCGAACCAGGCTGTGCCTCGCTCTAGCTTTTCGATCTGAAGCTCACCAAGGTCCAAATAGAGACTGTTAAGATCTGAGATCTCAATTTCTCCTCTAGGAGAAGGCTTTAGGGAAGAAGCGAGTTCTGAGACTTTCTCGTCATAGAAGTAAAGGCCCGGGACGACGTATTTGCTCTTGGGATTTGCCGGCTTTTCCTCAATGCTTCGAACTTTACCCTCTGCGTCGAATTCAACAACACCGTATCTTTCAGGATCTGCAACTCGCTGTGCGAATACTGTAGCTCCTGGTCTATTGGCCATCCGAGAGAGGGTTTTCCCCATGCCACTACCGTGGAAAATGTTATCTCCAAGAATCAGCGCGCTATGGCTTCCTGCGATGTGCTTCTGGCCAATCAAAAATGCCTCGGCGAGACCTCTTGGTTCTTCCTGAATTTCGAAAGAAAGCTCTATCCCCCACTGCGAACCATCACCCAAAAGTCTTTTGAATAGGTGTTGCTCATGAGGTGTTGTAATGACAAGGATGTTTTTTATTCCTGCAAGCATCAAAGTGCTTAGGGGGTAGTAAATCATCGGCTTGTCATAAACCGGCATCAGCTGCTTAGAAGTAGCAAGGGTTAGGGGGCGGAGCCTAGTTCCTGAGCCCCCAGCCAGAACGATGCCTTTCATGTTTGATAGCCTAATGCCGTAGAAGGGGCCAAAAACAAATGAAACTGTTGGTAACCGGCGCGGCCGGCTTCATCGGCTCCAACTTTGTGCGCCGTTCACTTTACCTACGCCCTGATCTCCAAATCACCGTTCTAGATTGCCTTTCCTATGCAGGTAGGCTCTCAAACCTTGATGGACTGCTTGATCAAATCACCTTTGTTGAGGGAAACATTCTCGATAAACAGCTGGTTGACCAGCTGATATCTAAAACCGATTTGGTCGTGCACTTCGCAGCAGAGAGCCATAACGACAACTCTCTGACTGATCCAGATCCATTTATTCAAACTAACATCAACGGCACTTTTGTTTTGATTCAGGCTGCTGCGAAACACGGCAAGAGGTTCCACCACGTCTCAACAGATGAAGTCTTTGGGGATTTGCCTCTGGAGGGATCAGCTCGGTTTACTCCAGATACCCCATATAACCCCTCTAGTCCTTACTCAGCTTCCAAGGCAGCAAGTGATCACCTGGTTAGAGCATGGGCTAGATCCTTTGGACTGAAAGCTACTATTTCAAATTGTTCTAACAACTACGGGCCTTTCCAGCACGAAGAAAAGCTAATTCCCAGAACTATTCTTCTTGTTGCCGCCGGCATCAAACCAAAAGTTTATGGCTCGGGGGCAAATGTTCGAGACTGGATCTTTGTTGATGATCACTCCGACGGTGTTTGGGCAGTGATTGAGAAAGGACAGTTGGGCGAGACTTACCTTCTTGGCTCAGAAAACCAAAGAAGCAACCTGCAAGTTGTTAGAGCAATTCTCGCAGCTATGGGCCGGCAGGAAGACTTTATTGACTTTATTGCAGACCGGCCAGGTCATGATCGTCGCTACGCTATCGACGCATCCAAGACCATCAAAAAACTTGGCTGGACACCAACAGAAGACTCCTTTGAGCAAAAGCTCCCAGAAGTAATTGATTTCTACAGCAGGCTAGAAATCAATCTCGACTCTATTTCGCATTCCGGACTTTCCAACAAGTCCAAAAAGCCATTAACTTTTGAGGCCCCCTAAATTCCTGATGTGGGTATGGAACCAATTATTCGATTCCATCTTCGCTCTTGAGCAGCTGGCAACCCAAGCATCTTTTGCCCACCGAAATTGCCCAGAGTCAGTCACTGGCTCCCTAGCCTAGGAGGCCACCAGCTTGTCTAGTCTCGGAGTCAAATCCCCAGGCTTTTTTGCTCCCAGCTCTGGGATACTAAATCCATGTCCCGAAAACAGCTAATCCTGCATGTGGGGTTCCATAAGTCTGGCACCTCATCTCTGCAGGAATCTCTGCACGTTCAACGCCAGGAGCTGCTTGAGAACGGGATCTCGTACCCTGCCATCGGATACACGGGTCGTAAAGCTCATCACCGAATTGCCTGGGCACTAACCCAAAAGCCTTGGGGTTGGAAAACACGTGGTGGAGAAACCACCCCATACCGACACTTCTCGAGAATCATCGGCCGCATAAACCGCTCGAAGGTACAGAAGATTGTTTTGAGCACTGAATTCTTCTCGGAGCTAACGGCTGATCAAATACAGAAGATTAAGTTGGCTGTGAAGAATAGAGATGTGAAGATTTTATTCACCATTCGTCCGCTAGCCAAGATTCTGGCCTCTTCCTACCAGCAGTACTTGAAGTATGGGATTAAGGCCGACTACGAGAAATGGCTTCATGCAGTTTTGGACGAGCCTGGGGTTGCAAAGCTCACCCCAACTTTTTGGAAGCGCCACCAGCACGCGGAAGTCATTCAGCGATGGAGTGATGTATTTGGACCCGAGTCAGTCACGCTCATTGTGGCTGATGAAACAAGGCCTGATTTTCTTTATGAAGCAGTGAACAGCTACCTAGAGCTGCCGGAGGGGTCACTCAAAGCTCAGCCAACTGGAACCAACCGGTCACTATCTATGGAAGAAGTCTCGCTGCTTCTGGAAATCAACAACCGTTTTCCAAAGGACCGGCCCTGGAAGGAATATCTCTTTTTTGTTCGCCAGGGGTTTGTTAGAAATCTCACCGACCATATTCCCGTTGCTGCTAACTCTTCAAAACTGCTTACACCCAAGTGGGCTGTTGACAAAGCCAATGAGATTGGCAACGCATCAATTGAGGCCATCAAGGCGATGCAAATTGAAGTGCGTGGATCGTTAGATTCCCTAAAAGATGCAAATGTCCCCGAAGGGGAAACCACCTATGCGAGTTCAATAGATATTCAAACAGTGGCCCAAGCCATTCTTGCTTTTGATAGAGCTCAGATAATGCGCATTCCAAACTCTTGGATAGCGGAAAAGTCCGTTAGAAAATTGCGTCGCATCGTACGCCGTCTGCTTGGAAGAAGCACTAAATAGCGCAGCTGTCAGCGAACTCAAAGCAGACCACCAGCAATAAGCCGAGTCGTTGTTCTTACTCAATCTATAATTATGCAAATGAACCAATCAAAACTAGTGGTTAACGTAAGCCCCTCTTCCTCACTGAAAGATCTTCTAAATCTCTACAGAGAGTCTTCCGACGACATTGTTTTGGTTGACGAAATTTCAGTTATCTCCGAACCGCATCTTCAACTTCTCACTGAATATCCTCGTTCGGCATCGGCCGCATTGGCCGGTAAGCATGAGGACAACTTCAACATTCTCGCTAGAGGTGGACGAATAGTTAGCGCTCAGAGCGCTACACACACTGCAACCAAGGTGAACAAAACATTTGCTGGAGCCATCAGGCTCTCAAAGGCTCAAGCTTCGGAAATTGAGCCAGTTTTAGAAAACGCTATTCGTGCCGATGCAACTGGCAATGCCCTCGACCTACTTTTAGTCGCTCTAGTTCGAGCAAACATCCGTGTCGATGTAGCCGAAATCAAGGAGGCTCCTTTTGCGCGAACTATCGACTCTCGAGCCAGGGAAGCCGTCAAACAGGAACTGGCCGCGCTGAATATCCCCCGCCTCAGACTTAAGATGGCAAACAGGGCGGTCGACGGCTTCTTTTCAATTCTAGTTCTCCGAAGGCTTTCCAAGCCGCTGACTTGGTTGGCTGTAAAAATTGGAGCAACGCCAAACCAAGTCACAATCACTTCCTTCGGAATTGGTCTTCTGGCCGCATACTTTTTTGCGCAGGGAGACACCTTTTCTCTTGTCCTAGGAGCTCTACTTTTGCAATTAAGCATCGTCGTGGACTGTGTTGATGGAGAACTTGCCCGGTACACCAGAACTTTCTCAGAACTCGGGGCTTGGCTAGATGCCATCACCGACCGCGTAAAGGAGTACGTAGTATTTCTTGGTCTGGCCTATGGGGCCTTTGTTCAAAATGGATCGAACTTGTGGCTCATGGCCGCCTTGTTAATGATTCTCCAGACGTTCCGTCATCTCTCGGACTACAACTTCACTCAGGTCTCGAAAGCTAGAGCGAGCGAAGTGCAGCCGCTGGTAGTTGATTTCCTAGCAAAGTGGGATGGTATCGAGCTAAAGAATGACCCAGACGAGAGTGCAGAGCCTGAACGGAATGAAACCCTTAGGCGCATTCGATACTGGCTTGGCAAAATGATTGTCTTTCCAATCGGTGAGCGCTGGCTGCTTATTAGCGCAACCGCTGCAATTGGTGGCGCTATGTTCACATTCACCGTGATGCCACTCTTTGCTTTCATATCAATGTTTTGGGTTTACCGAGTAAGAATCAGAAAAACGCTAGATATGGCAAAAACCAAAATCCAATCAAGAGTTATAGAAAGGCAGCTAGACCTCGGTTTCGAAAGAACCCCAGTTCTAACTCGCTTTGATTGGATCGAACCCTCGCTGCTTCGTGGGTTAGAGCTATTGGTAATGACATTTGTTCTGCTTGCTACGCAAAACCTTGGCGTGGCTGGCTTTGTGGTTTTGCTGAGTATCGCTTACCACCATTACGATAACCTTTATCGTGCGATGCAGAATGAGTCAAAACCGAAGTGGCTTGGAATCTTGGGCTTGTCCGTACCGGGACGATTGATACTCGTGAGCGCTTTTGCTTTGGCTGGTTTCAGTATGAGTTTGTTGGCAATCTACTTCGCTGTTGTTTTCTTAGGTGTTAGCTCAGCGCAATGGGTGATCTCGCACAGAACCAAACTATCGAGCTAGCCCCGCTCCGCTATCGCTTCGAGAACGGCCATCGCCGCGTTGTGACCGGCAATCCCACTCACGGCACCGCCGCGTTTAGCTCCGGACCCGCACACAAGCAAGTTTTCCTGTTTTGTAGCAACACCCCATCGACTTGCGGGAGTGCTTA
>ERZ1022756.395-NODE-395-length-13158-cov-9.672670_pt1 | contig 13158 bp, 13 predicted proteins | sample MGYA00520902_ERZ1022756 | MGnify/ENA primary metagenome ERZ1022756 (study PRJEB33162, sample SAMN09537601) | freshwater metagenome | isolation source: freshwater | place: Canada:Alberta | collected 2017-07 | study: EMG produced TPA metagenomics assembly of the... | reverse complement strand
CCGGTGCCAATTTGCTGTTTGAGGGCGCGCAGGGCACTTTGCTCGACGTGGACCACGGCACTTATCCATTTGTGACATCCAGCAACTGCGTGGCAGGCAACGCCGCTGCCGGTGCAGGTGTGGGCCCAGGCCTGCTGCATTACATCTTGGGCATCACCAAAGCGTATTGCACACGCGTAGGTGGCGGCCCTTTTCCTACCGAACTGGACTGGGAAACCCCGGGTACTCCTGGTTATCACATGTCCACCGTGGGTGCTGAAAAAGGTGTGACCACCGGCCGTTCGCGCCGCTGCGGCTGGTTTGACGCTGCTTTACTCAAGCGCAGCGCGCAGGTCAATGGACTCAGCGGTTTGTGCATCACCAAGCTCGACGTGCTCGACGGCTTGAAAGAATTGCTGCTGTGCACAGGCTATGAACTGGATGGTGAAACGATCGATATCCTGCCTATGGGGGCAGATGAAATCGCTCGCTGCAAGCCCATCTATGAAGTGATTCCTGGCTGGACCGAGACAACCGTGGGCGTGACCGAGATGGCCAAGCTGCCAGCCACGGCCCGCTATTATCTGGACCGTATTGCCCAGGTGACCGGCGTTCCCGTGCATGTGGTTTCCACCAGCCCCGACCGTGACCACACGATCTTGCTGCACAACCCCTTTGCAGCCTGAGCATCGGGCCCTGAACACAGTCATTGATTTCAACCCCTGATTTTTTGGAGTGTCCCCATGTTGACCGAAGACGGCAAGCACCTTTACGTGAGCTACGACGAGTACCACAACCTGATCGAAAAACTCGCGATCAAGATCTACCAGTCGGGCTGGGAATTTGACAACATTTTGTGCCTGGCCCGTGGTGGGATGCGTCCTGGCGACATTTTGTCGCGCATTTTCGACAAGCCCCTGGCCATCATGTCTACCAGCTCTTACCGCGCCGAAGCTGGCACAGTGCAGGGCCACTTGGACATCGCCCGTTACATCACCACGCCCAAAGGTGAAATTGCCGGTAAGGTGCTTTTGGTGGATGATCTGGCCGACACCGGTCACACTCTGCGAGCGGTGGTGGATCAGTTGAAAAATAACTACAAACCTGTGACCGAATTACGCACCGCCGTGATCTGGACCAAAGGCGTCTCCACTTTCCAACCTGATTATTCGGTTGAAGATTTGCCAACCAACCCCTGGATTCACCAACCTTTCGAGCCCTACGACAACATGCGCCCCGAAAAAATCCTGCAAAAATGGAGTGTCTGAGTCACCTCGGACATACCCTCAATTCCATGCAAACAGCCTCCTTCGGGAGGCTGTTTGCATTACGATGCGCGGATGCAAGACGATTCCAAAAAATCCTCAGTCAGCCATGTGGCGACTGGTCTGATTCACCACCCTTACAAGCCGCCAGCCGAGTTTGATGCACCCCAGCCGGGCGTCTACAAGGCCTCCACGGTGTACTTTCCTACAGTGAAGGACATGCGCCAGCGGGAGTGGAAAGACAAGTCAGCGTATACCTACGGCCTGCACGGGACCCCCACCACTTATCTGCTCGAAGAACGATTGTGCAGTCTTGAAGGCGGTCTTCAGTGTTTGCTTGTGCCCAGTGGCCTGGCGGCCTTGGCCTTGGTGGCCTTGTCGGTGCTGCACGCCGGTGACGAGGTGCTGATTCCAGATAACGCCTACGGCCCCAACAAGGCACTGGCTGCGGGTGAGTTGCAACACTTTGGCATCACACACCGTTTTTATGACCCGATGGACCCAGACGATCTGTCACGACAGATCTCGGCTCGCACGCGACTGGTGTGGCTCGAGGCCCCAGGTTCTGTCAGCATGGAGTTTCCTGATTTACCCGAGATGGTGCGCCGGTGCCGCGCACGAGATGTCTTGTGCGCCCTGGATAACACATGGGGCGCGGGTCTGGCCTTCAAACCTTTCGATTTGCTTGCTGATGGTGCGGGCGGGGAGGGCAGCCTGTTTGTGGATATCAGTGCCCATGCGCTGACCAAATACCCCAGCGGCGGTGGTGATGTGCTGATGGGCAGCGTCATCACCCGCGACGCTGCCTTGCACCTGAAAATCAAGCTCTGCCACATGCGTCTAGGTTTCGGTGTGGCGGCTAACGATGCTGAAACCGTGCTGCGATCCTTGTCCAGCATCGATCTGCGTTACAGGGCGCATGACAGTACGGCCAGGGCTTTGGCTGCATGGTGGCAAGGACGGCCACAATGCGCTCAATTGTTGCATCCGGCTTTTGAGGGTGCACCCGGCCATTCTCACTGGCGTGCATTGTGCGAACGAATTCCCGGTGGAGGCTTGGCCGCGGGTTTGTTCAGCGTGATGATCGATGCCCGTTACAGCCAAGCACAGGTTGATGCTTTTTGCGACAGCCTGAAGCTTTTTCATATTGGCTACAGCTGGGGGGGGCCGGTTAGCCTGGTGGTTCCCTATGACATTGCTTCCATGCGTCAGGCTTGGCCAGACCACCTGAAGCCTGGCACCTTGGTGCGCTTTTCGACCGGGTTGGAGTGCCCTCACGATTTGATTCTTGACTTGCATCAAGCTGCGCAAGCCCATTTGCCATGGGCCTAATCACGCGGCGGGATGGCTGGCGCTTGCGTGTCCCATATCACGCTTGTGCGGGAGTTTCCGGATTGCTCAATGCTTCGCAGTGGGGTTATGGTGACCAACCCCGTCTTTAGGAATGCACATTGAGATGAACGATGATCCCAAGATGCCTGCCTCTTCCCAGGATTCAGAGTTGCCCACCATGGCCGCACCGTATGTGCCTCCACCTCCCTCCGGGCCTCGCGCCCACATGCGGTCTCTGGGTCTGACAGATCCTTTTCGTTGGTTGGCCAGTGGTCTGAAGGATTTGCGACAGAACCCGGGGATTGCCTTGTTTTATGGGCTCTGTTTTTGGGGCATGGCGCAGTTGTTGGGCTTGGTGTTCAAGCACAAGCCCGAATACGTTTTGTCATGGGTCTCTGGGTGTTTGCTGGTCGGACCATTCTTGGCCATGGGGTTGTACGAAGTCAGCCGAAAAAGAGAGCGTGGGGAGTTGCCCGACATGGTCTCCTCACTCATGTGCTGGGACCAACACATCCGCAGCATGGCTTTACTGGTCTTGGTGCTGTTGGTGCTCGAGTTACTCTGGGGCAGAGCTTCGCTGGTGGTTTTTGCGGTCTTTTTCAACACAGGCATGCCCTCCACCACTGGGGTGATTGAGGCCGTATTCAATCCGCAAAACCTCGAATTTCTTTTGGTTTATCTGGCTGTGGGGGGCGTATTTGCTGCCTTGGTCTATGGCCTGTCGGTGGTGTCTATTCCCATGATTCTGGACCGTGACACCGACGCTATTTCGGCTGTATTGACCAGCATGCGGGTGGTTTTTTCACACCCCGGTGTGATGCTGCTGTGGGGACTGCTGTTGAGCGTGCTGGTGTTGGCGGCCCTGTGGCCTTGGGCGCTGGGCATCATCTTGGTGGGACCTTGGCTGGGCCACGCCAGCTGGCATGCGTACCGGGGCAGTGTCGAGTGGGAAGAAAGCCCTGAAGAAGCTGTTACATTGGGCAGCTGAAATTAAAGGAGCCATCTTGGCAACACCCAACTACGGATTCGAAAAACGCCAAAAAGAATTGGCCAAGAAACGCAAAAAAGAAGAAAAGCTCAAGGCCAAGTCCGATCGGAAATCTGGTTTGCTCTCCGAAGACGGTTCATCCGCAGAGGATTCAGGGGACGCTAGCGACCAGTCGCTTGTCCCTGTGCCGTCTGATACTGGCAACTCCAATCCGACAGCTTGAGTTTGGTCAGAGCCAGAATCAATAAGTCTTTTGCACCATCTCACGGGCCTGCGCCAGCATGTCAGCCTTGCTGTGGCTGGCAGGCGTGATCCGGGTGGCTAGGGCGTAATGCACAAAGTGATTGCCGGTGGAGTTCTCATAGCCCGGATCGTAGTGGGCTAACAAAAGCTCCGTCACCACTTCGCGCATTTCAGATCGCTCAATCCTTTTTTGCCAACCGCTGACCACAGCTTTACCGCGCAGCGCTGTTAACCGATCCAGTCTCTCGGAAAAAAGGGCGGGGTCCTGTGTGAAAAATGCATAGTCTTCGAGCAGCAGATTCACCCGATCTTCCAAGGACAAGTCCACGCGAAGGCATGGACTGGCCCGCATGGCTGCCATCAGCGCATCAGGCACGGCAAGGTTGCCTACTTTTTTGCTTTCGGCTTCAACATAAACTGGACGATCGGGACTAAAGCCACGCAAAGCATTCCAGATTTGGGTGTCGAAAGCCTTTTGTGTCGGTTGAGGCATGCCGGGGATCAAACCCAATACCGAACTGCGGTGGCGGGCCAACTGTTCCAGATCCAGCACTTGCGCACCTTGTTGAGCCAACGCTTGCAGCAGCCTCGTTTTGCCAGAACCCGTCGGTCCGCAAAGTACCCGGAACTGTAGGCGCCGCGCCTGCTCAGGCGTGTCTTCGATGACAGCATGCCGAAAAGCCTTGTAGCCACCTTCGATCAGGTGAACCTTGAAGCCGATTTGACCCAGGATGAGTGCCAGCGAGTTGCTGCGTTTGCCTCCACGCCAGCAATACACCAAAGGTTGCCAACTCTTGGGTTTGTCCATCACATGGGTCTCGATGTGCCGAGCGATGTTTTTGGCCACCAGCGCTGCGCCTACCTTTTGAGCCTCAAACGGGTTCACTTGTTTGTACAGGGTGCCCACACGGATGCGCTCATCGTTGTTGAGCGAGGGCCAGCTCAATGCGCCAGGCAAGTGGTCTTCTGCGTGTTCACCTTCGGATCGCGCATCGAGGATCGCATCAAATCGACCCAGTCTGGCCATGGCTTCAGTTGCCGATATCAGGTGCACGCTCATTTGATGAGTTTCTTCAAAATAGGCCAAACATTGGCCAGCAGTCGGGGTTGAGCCGCTTCATTGGGATGGATGCGGTCAGCCTGGAACCATTTCAGCGGATCCGGATCGTCCCCAACACCTTTCAAAAAGAAGGGTACGAGAGCAGCCTTTTGGCTTTTGGCCACTTCCACGTAGGCTGCTTCAAATTGCCGCGCCATCTCCAACCCGTAATTGGGTGGCATTTGCATGCCCAGCAGCAACACTTTGGCCCCAGCAGCCTGGGCTTGCTGGGTCATGGTGAGCAGATTTTCTTGTGTCATCGTCATCGGGAGACCTCGCAGGGCGTCGTTGCCACCAAGCTCAATCACCACATGGCTGGGTTGATGGCGTTTGAGCAAGGCAGGCAAGCGAGAGCGCCCGCCCGAGGTGGTGTCACCACTGATGCTGGCGTTGATGACTTCCACGCCTGGCTTGTCTTTCGCCAATTGTTTTTGCAGCAAAGCCACCCAGCCGCTACCTCTGGCCAGACCATATTCGGCGCTCAGTGAGTCACCCAACACCAAAATGCGTTGATTGGGTGACGCTTGGACGGACACGGCAAAGCCCCAGCCAGCAAGGGCCAGCAAGGTCCAGTTAAAGTGTCGTCGTCTCAACAAAGGTGTGTGCATGGCCGAATCCATCATTACCGTACATGGCGTTTCCAAAAGTGTCCAAGATGCCAGTGGGCGGTTGGACATTTTGCGCGATATTGATTTTTCATTGAGCGCTGGGGAAACAGCTGCCATTGTCGGTGCTTCTGGCTCGGGTAAAAGTACCTTGCTGGCCATTTTGGCGGGTCTGGACACACCCAGCTCAGGGCGGGTTGTTCTCGCAGGACATTCGTTGTTTGATTTGTCTGAAGACGAACGCGCTACAGTGCGTGCCCAGCATGTGGGATTTGTGTTTCAGAGCTTTCAGCTCATGCCCAATCTTACGGCCCTCGAAAACGTCATGCTGCCCCTGGAACTGGCCGATCGTCCGGACGCCCGCAGCACCGCCACGGCCATGCTGCAGCGCGTGGGATTGGGCGAGCGGCTCCAACATTTGCCCAAAGTCTTGTCCGGCGGTGAGCAGCAGCGCGTGGCCTTGGCCCGCGCATTTGTTGTCCAGCCGGATTTGTTGCTGGCCGATGAGCCCACGGGAAGCCTTGACCACACCACGGGGGAATCCATCATGGAATTGATGTTCGAACTCAATCGGGAACAAGGCACCACTTTGATTTTGGTCACGCACGACCGTCAGTTGGCCTCTCGCTGTGAGCGTAGTCTGGTGATTCAAGCGGGTCGCCTGTCTGAGGCGTCTGGTGCTGCGGCTGAGCAACGATAATTGCTGGATGTCATCCCACAAAGTGCTGTTCGGCTTCCATGCCGTGGGCGTTCGCCTCAAGATCGCCCCTCAATCCGTTGTTGAAATCCATTACGAGGTCACGCGCCGCGACGCCCGCATGCGCCAGTTCATCGACAAGGCGCGTGACGCAGGCATGCGTTTGATCGAGTCCGATGGAGAGCGCCTGGCCAAACTGGCTGGCGGCCACGGACACCAAGGCGTCGTGGCCATGGTGGCGCCCTTGCCACAAAACCATTCGCTTGATGACTTGCTTGACTCCGTAAAGGGCCCCCCTTTACTTTTGGTGCTGGACGGTGTGACCGATCCCCATAACCTGGGTGCTTGCCTGCGCGTGGCCGATGGTGCTGGCGCACATGCAGTGATCGCACCCAAAGATCATGCGGCTGGTATCAACGCCACCGTGGCCAAGGTGGCCAGCGGCGCGGCAGAGACCATGCCTTATTTCATGGTGACTAACCTTGCGCGGACTTTGGGTGAGCTCAAGGAGCGCAGCATTTGGGTGATAGGCACCAGCGGGGATGCACCACGCAGCATTTACCAGGCCGACTTGAAAATGCCCACCGCCTTGGTGCTGGGCGCAGAGGGCGATGGCATGCGACAGTTGACCCGCAAAAACTGTGACGAACTGGTCAGTATTCCGATGCGTGGCGCGGTCGAGAGCCTGAACGTGTCGGTGGCCAGCGGTGTTTGTCTTTACGAAGCATTGCGTCAGCGCAGCTGATCTTGTGATCCCTCAGAACGAGTGCACTCGTTTGATCTATCAAATCAAACCGATGGCACCGATGACGGCACCTGTGCCAATCAGCCACAGCAAATGGATGCGGGTCTTCCAAACCAGCAGCATCGATACAAGCGTCAGCAGCCACAGTGGCCAATCCCGGGCCGGGTTGTCATGACTGGCCGTCAGCAACCAGCCCGTTGAGACCAACAAGGCAATCACCACAGGGGCCATCCCTTGTTTGAAGGCTTTGATGGCGCGTTTGTCGCGGTGACGATGGGCCCAACGCGTGGTGGTGTAGGTCAGCACGGAAGAGGGCAGCATGATGCCCAAAAGACTCAGAAAAACGCCCAGGGCAGACAAGCCGACGCTGATCCAGCCACCGCCCAAACCTGCGCCCGCATTCAGACCCACATTCCAGCCCATCACGGCCACAAACAGGACGTTCGGTCCTGGCGAGGCTTGGGCCAGCGCAATGGAAGAAGAAAACTGTTGCTCTGTTAACCAGGCATTGTCATCCACCAAAAACCGGTGCATGTCAGGTGCTGTGATGATGGCACCGCCCACGGCCAAAAGAGAGAGCGATAGAAAATGGTTGAACAAGGCCACCCAGTCCGCAAAGCCCAATTGCAAACTGAGGATCATGCTTGAGTCCTGTTTGTCGCCAGCTTGGTCAGTTGCGCATAAGCCCAAAAACAGGCCAAAGAACCAATACCTAACAAAACCCAGATCAAAGGCCATCGCAACAAACTGACGCACAGGAAGGTGCTGACCATGACAGCAACGCACATGACAATGCCCATGGGATTGTTTTTCAATGCGGCAATCAATTTGATACCTGTCGCTGCGATGAGCCCTGCTGCGACTGCCCCCATGCCACGCAGTGCGCCTTGTGCCCAAGCTGCGTCGGACACCCCCCCAAAAACCGACGCCAAAATCAGTACGACCGCCAAAGGTGCCATCAACAGCCCTGCCATTGACGCCAAGGCCCCGCCGAGACCGAAGTGACGACCGCCGATCATGAGGCAAAAATTCACCACATTCGGGCCTGGCATGATTTGAGCGACCGCCCAATCCTCCAGAAATTGGGCTTGGGTCATCCACCGTTTTTTCTCTACCAATTCACGCTGAACAACCGCCAGAACCCCACCAAAACCTTGCAGCGCAAGCACGGTGAAAGTGATGAACATATCGGTTTTTGAACGCGGTACGTTCAATGGTGGAGATTCATTCATCGTTCAATTATTGGATTGTCTTGTTTTCCAGGCTGTCGCCCGTGTTCGACTAACCCAAAGCAATGTCTCTGGTCATCTTTTGATGATTTAGGCATTCACCTCGACGGGCTCAGCGATCCCGCCCACCACCTGGCTGAAGCCACCATCGACATAAGTGATTTCGGCAGTCACACCCGCGGACAAGTCGCTGAGCATGAAAGCCGCCACATTGCCCACATCCTCAATCGTGACGTTGCGGCGGATCGGCGAAGCTTCTGCCACCACCGACAAAATCTTGCCAAAACCCTTGATGCCGCTGGCGGCGAGAGTTTTGATCGGACCCGCCGATATCCCATTGGCGCGCAGACCCCGGTTCTGGCTGCCCAGCGACTCGGCCAGGTAACGCACTGACGCTTCCAGGCTCGCCTTGGCCAAACCCATGGTGTTGTAGTTGGGCACCGTGCGGATCGCACCAAGGTACGTCAGTGTCAGCACGGACGCTTTGTCATTGAGGTAGGGCAGAGCCGCTTTGGCCATGGCAGGGAAGCTGTAGGCGCTGATGTCGTGTGCGATTTTGAAGCCTTCGCGTGACAAACCATCCAGAAAGTCACCGGCAATCGCTTCACGCGGGGCGTAGCCAATGGCATGCACGAAACCGTCGAACTTGGGCCAGGTCGCCGACAAGTCTGTGAACAGCTTTTGAATTTGCTCGTCACTGCCTACATCACAATCAAAAATCAGTTTGGAGTCGAAATCCGCTGCGAATTCAGTGATGCGGTCCTTGAAGCGTTCACCGACGTAACTGAAAGCCAGCTCTGCACCTTGGGCGTGACAGGCCTTGGCAATGCCATAGGCGATTGATCGGTTGGACAGCACGCCAGTGATCAACAGCTTTTTACCTGACAGAAATCCTGTTTTTGTAGTCATGTCTTCAACTCCTTGAAAATGTGGGCAGAATTGTCGCATGCGAAGAGCCTCGGCCCGATTCTGGACACACTGCTGCTTGGCCCTCGGTCTCTGGGTGAGCGGGACTGCGTGGGCTTCTCATGCCTACGCACAATTCGGTGACATCCGCTACCCTGCCGGGTTTTCCCACTTCTCCTACGTGAACCCTGCGGCGCCCAAAGGTGGCGAAATCGTGCTGGTGCCGCCTACCCGCCAATCCAACTTCGACAAGTACAACCCTTTCACCTTGAAGGGCAGTGCACCGCCATCCATGTTGGGCATGATGTTTGACACCTTGCTCGTGGGCAACATGGATGAACCGACCACGGCCTACGGTTTGCTGGCTTCGGTGGTCTCTGTCGCCAGTGACCGAATGTCGGTCACCTTTGAGATCCACCCTCAAGCCCGCTTTCACAATGGTGACCCTGTCCTGGCCGCTGATGTGCGCCATTCGTTTGAGCGCCTGACCAGCAAACAGGCAGCACCCCAGTACCGCACGTACTTTGGGGAGGTCAAAGGTGCCACGGTTCTGGCCGAACGTGTGATCCGTTTTGATTTTCTGCGGCCCAACCGTGAACTTCCCCTCATTGTGGGCAGTTTGCCGGTGTTCAGCCATAAGTGGGGGTTGGATGGCAAGCAGCACAAGCCTTTTGACCAGATGGTGATGGACATCCCGATCGCGTCAGGCCCTTACCGCATTAGCCGTGTGCAGTTTGGCAAAGACATCACCTACGAGCGCGACCCGGCTTATTGGGCACGCGATTTGAATGTGCGTAAGGGGCAGTTCAATTTTGACCGCATCACTTACAAAATTTACAAAGACCCGACAGCCCAGCTTGAAGCCTTCAAGGCAGGCGAATTTGATTACATGCAGTCCTTTATCGCCAGGGAGTGGGCCAGAGCCTTCACAGGCCGGGCGTTCGATCGGGGGGATCTGATCAAGACCGAATTGACGCATGGCAATGCGGGTGACTTTCAAGCCTTTTTGTTCAACCTGCGGCGCGACAAATTTCAAGATGTGCGGGTGCGTCAAGCCATTGCATTGGCCATGGATTTTGAGTGGCTGAATCGTCAGTTGTTCTACAACGCGTACAGCCGCGTCAGAGGTTTTTTTGTGGCCAGCGACTTTGAGGCCAAGGGGCTGCCCAGTGACGAGGAGCGGTTACTGTTGGAACCTTTGCGGGCCAAACTGCCGTCCGCCATCTTTACCCAGGAAGTGCCTCAACCGCCGAAAACCGATCTGGACCCGGCTTCTGGGCACACCCTGCGGGATCATTTGCGCCAAGCACGTGATTTGTTGAAAGAGGCTGGATGGACCTATCGCGATGGCGCTTTGCGTAACGCCAAGGGTCAAGCTTTCACAATCGAGTTTCTGGACAGTTCAGGTTCCATGGGTCGTGTGGTCACGCCGTTTGCCAAAAACCTTGAAAAATTGGGCATCCGTGTGCAGTACAAAGTGATCGACTTTGCGATACTGCAAAAACGCATGGATGTTTTCGACTTTGACATTGTGAGCAACCGCACAGTGGGCAGTGAGTCACCCGGCACCGAATTACTCGAGCGTTTCGGCAGCCGATCGGCCGACGTGGAGGGCTCAGGGAATGTCTTGGGCTTGAAAGATCCTGCGGTGGATGCTCTGCTGGACAAGGTGGTCAGCGCCTCCTCCCGGCCGGAATTGGTGACCAGCCTGCGAGCGCTGGACAGGGTGTTGCGCCATGGTCACTACGTGGTTCCTCACTGGTACGGCGGGGTGCATCGTGTGTCATGGCGGGCCAAGGCTTTTGCGCGTCCAGCCGATGTGCCCCGGTTCTACCAACCTGAAAAACTGGTCACCACCGTTTGGTGGTCACCCCATGCATCGACCGCTTCAGCGCCCTCCCCAGCTAAAAAAGGTCCCTGATCGATGTTGGTCTATATTTTTAAACGCTTGCTGCTGATGGTCCCAACCTTATTTGGGGTCTTGTTGATGACTTTTGTGGTGATCCAGTTTGTGCCAGGCGGGCCTGTCGAGCAAATGGTGGCCCAGTTGCAAGGGCGCGATACAGGCGGGGAGGGCGCTGCTGCCTCTGGCAGTGGTTACAGAGGGCGCCAAGGTGTGGATGCGACCCGCATCGCCGAAATCAAAACCCTGTACGGATTTGACAAGCCACCTGTTGAGCGTTTCTGGATGATGCTCAAGCAGTTTGCGCAATTCGATTTGGGCAAAAGTTTTTTTTATCCGAAAGACGTCTGGAGCCTGATCAAGGAGAAGTTGCCTGTCTCCATCAGTTTGGGTTTGTGGACGTTTTTCTTGAGCTATTTGGTATCGGTGCCCTTGGGTATCGCCAAAGCGGTGCGAGCGGGTACGCGTTTTGACACCCTCACCAGTTTGCTGGTGTTGGTGGGCTACGCCATCCCAGGCTTTGTGCTGGGCGTCGCTTTGCTGGTGATCTTTGGTGGGCAGCTGCAGTGGTTTCCGCTGCGCGGCCTGACTTCCTCCAACTGGGAGCAACTGAGTTGGGGTGCCAAGGTGGTTGACTATTTGTGGCACATTGCTTTGCCAGTGACGGCCAGCGTGGTGGGCTCGTTTGCCGTCATCACCATGCTCACGAAAAACGCGTTTCTGGAAGAAATTCGCAAGCAGTATGTGCTGACGGCCCGCGCCAAGGGTCTGAGCGAAAACCGTGTGCTTTATCGCCATGTCATGCGCAATGCCTTGATCCCTTTGGTCACGGGTTTCCCCGCGGCTTTCATTGGTGCTTTTTTCACGGGCTCACTCCTCATTGAAACCCTGTTTTCGCTCGATGGCCTGGGATTGCTGAGTTATGAGGCTGTGATCCGGCGTGACTACCCAGTTGTGCTTGGCACTTTGTATTTGTTCACCCTGATCGGGCTGGTCACTAAACTGATCAGTGACCTGTGCTATCTGTGGGTGGATCCCCGAGTGAAGTTCGACAGATGACCGCCTCCACCACTTCAGCATGGACACAACAAGCTTCACCCTCTGCCCGGGCATGGCAGCGGTTCAGGCGCAATCGCCTAGGTTTTGGCAGCCTCGTTATTTTTTTGACGCTGTTCATTTTGAGTCTTGGCGCCGAATTTTTGTCCAACGACAAGCCATGGGTCGTGCGTTATGAGGGGCAGTGGTATTTCCCGGTGGTCCAGACCTTGCCAGAAAAAGTCTTTGGTGGAGATTTCGAGACGCCTACCGACTATCTCGATCCCTTCATTCAGCAGCAACTGCGCAACGGCGGCAATTGGGCGCTACAGGCACCCAATCCCTACCACCACAGCACGCTCGACTACTTTGCACCATTACCCAACCCGGCACCGCCCACAGCTCACAATTGGCTAGGCACAGATGACCGGGGGCGGGATGTGCTGGCGCGGTTGATCTATGGCTTTCGGGTGTCTGTTCTTTTTGCCTTAGCGCTGACTTTGTTGGGTGTGCTGTTGGGTGTTTTGACCGGAGCCGTGCAGGGCTTTTTTGTGGGCAAGACGGACCTGGTGTTTCAGCGTTTTATTGAAATCTGGAGCGCCATGCCAGAGTTGTATTTGCTGATCATCTTCTCGGCCGTGTTTGAACCCAGTGTCGGTTTGTTGCTGTTGCTGTTGAGTCTGTTTGGCTGGATGGGTTTGTCCGACTATGTACGGGCCGAATTTTTACGCAATCGCCAGCTGGACTATGTCAAGTCAGCGCGAGCGCTCGGACTGGGGCATTGGCAGATCATCTGGCGGCATGTGCTGCCCAACAGCATGACCCCGGTGGTGACCTTTTTGCCTTTTCGCATGAGTGGGGCCATTTTGGCTTTGACGTCGCTGGACTTTTTGGGTTTGGGCGTCCCGCCCGGCACGCCCTCCTTGGGCGAGTTGCTGGCCCAGGGGAAAAACAACATCGACGCTTGGTGGATATCCATATCCACTTTTGTGGTGCTGGTGGTCACCTTGTTGCTGCTGACCTTCATGGGAGATGCCTTACGCGACGCGCTCGACCCTCGAAAGGTGGATGCATGAACCACCCCCAAGCTTTGCTGGAGCTCAAAGACCTGCGCATCGCTTTTGGCGGGCAG
>ERZ1022756.393-NODE-393-length-13192-cov-29.393012_pt1 | contig 13192 bp, 10 predicted proteins | sample MGYA00520902_ERZ1022756 | MGnify/ENA primary metagenome ERZ1022756 (study PRJEB33162, sample SAMN09537601) | freshwater metagenome | isolation source: freshwater | place: Canada:Alberta | collected 2017-07 | study: EMG produced TPA metagenomics assembly of the... | reverse complement strand
GCGGCTGCAAAATTGCTGCTGGGAAAACAATCTCGTTGAAGCCTGGGTTGTAATAGGCGTTCACGGTTTGCGGAGTCATGAACCACTCTTCGCGGTCAATCGGTGAGCCAATTTTCTTCATCTCGCGATCTAGGTTCCAAGAGGTGACTCGCTTGACGTTTCCAACCAAGTCATTGCGGTCAATGACAATGCTCGAGTAATCCTTCCACTTGGTCGGATAACCAATCTTTGGCGTGAACTTATCTAGCTTGACCAGTGCCTTCTTTTTGGTCTCATCGCTCATCCACTCAAGTTCCTGAATGCTTTCGCGGTAAGCCTCAATCAGGTAGCTAACTAGCTGATCCATCTTGGCTTTAGCCTCAGGCGGGTAATACTTCTCAACGTAGATCTTTCCTACCGCTTCACCTAAAGATCCTTCAACAAGAGACACCGCTCGCTTCCAGCGAGCGCGGTTGACAGGTGCACCTGTCAACTTGGTTCCATAGAAAGCGAATCTTTCATCAACGAAGTCTTGTGACAGGTATGCAGCCTTGGAAGAGATTACGTTCCAGCTCATCCAGGTCTTGAGAGCTTCTAGGTTCTGCTCTGAGTAAACAGAAGATAGCCCTTCGAAGAATGAAGGCATCATCACGATGGATTCTTCAAGAACCTTCTTGTCTATTCCTGAGCCTTCGAACCAGAGGTTCCAGTCAAAGGTTGGGGTGAGTTTTTGAAGATCCGCAAACTTGGTTGGGTTATTGGTCTTGTCTGCATCACGGGTTGCAACGTTGTCCCAGTGCTTTGAGGCAAGGGTTGTTTCAAACTCCACAACAGTCTTTGCAGCAGAGGCTGCTTTGTCTTTGTCCCAGCCCGCGAGCGCAAACATCTTGCCAACGTGAACTTCGTAAGCTTCCAGGATTTCTTTGTGCTTGTCCTCGCGGTAGTAAGCCTCGTCAGGAAGACCTAAGCCACCTTGGTAAAGGTTGACCTGGTATCTGCTTGGGTCATTCGGATCGTTGTCGACATACATTCCAAAGATGCCGCTGGTTCCAGTTCTTTCAAACTCACCGAGCAATCTAGTTGCCTCATCGATTGTCTTTAGCTCAGCAACTTGCTTTAGGTCAGCCTTGATTGGCTCAGAGCCAAGTTGGTTGGCTTTTTTCTCGTCTAGGAAGCAGGCGTATAAGTCACCGATTTGTTGACTGACTCCCGGCTTTGGGTTGGCGGCTGCTTCTTCCAGAATCAGCTTCACAGCTTCCTCAGAGGCATCGGCCAGCATGTGGAACGAGCCATAGATGGCCTTGTCCTCTGGGATCTCGGTTTTGTCGAGCCAAGTGCCGTTAACGTGCCTAAATAGATCATCTTGCGCTCTGGTTTTGGAGCTCAAGGTAGAGGCGTCGATGCCTGGGGTTGGTTTCATCCCTTTATCCTAGAAGACTCCTGTCGCTAGAATTTTGCTGTGGACCTGCAAAAAATCATTCTCTATTACGGCTTTGCTCCGGTTCCGGACCCCGAAGCCATGAAGCTTTGGCAGCGCACCCTGTGTGAATCTTTGGGACTAAAAGGTCGCATTTTGATTTCCAAGCACGGCATCAACGGCACCCTTGGTGGCGATATGGAAGCACTAAAGAAGTACGCTCGGGCCACCAAGGAATACCCGGGCTTCAACAAGATTGATTTCAAGTGGTCCGATGGCACCGGCAATGATTTTCCAAGGCTTCGAGTTCGCTCCAGAAGTGAACTGGTTGCCTTCGGCGCCTCTGAAGAGCTTCAGGTAGGACCCAAGGGAATCATCGGCGGAGGAAAGCACCTAAAGCCTGAAGAAGTAAACGAACTGGTTGAAAAGCGCGGCGATGAAGTTGTGTTCTTTGATGGACGCAATGCGTTCGAAGCAAAGATCGGTAAGTTCAAAAATGCCGTTGTTCCAGACGTTGAGACAACTCATGACTTTGTCAAAGAGATTGAATCTGGAAAGTATGACCACCTAAAGGACAAGCCAGTCGTCACTTACTGCACCGGTGGTATCCGCTGCGAGGTTTTGTCAGTTGCTATGAAAAACCGCGGCTTCCAAGAGGTTTACCAAATCAAGGGTGGCATCGTTCGCTACGGCGAGAAATTCGGTGACAAGGGACTTTGGGAAGGTTCCCTTTACGTCTTTGATGATCGAATGAAGATGGATTTTTCTCCTGAGGTAAAAACCATTGGTGAGTGTGAAGGGTGTGGCGGACCCACAAGCAACTTCCACGATTGCTCATCTCTTGCCTGCAGAGATCTAGTTTTGCTTTGCGATACTTGCGTAGCTATTCCTGAAAACCTTGCCTGCAAACCAGAGCACACCAGAGGCAAGCGCATTGGCGCAACCGTAGGTTAATCAGTTTCAAAACAAAACTTCAAAAGAATTGGTATCCAAATGGATTCGCTAAATCGACACGAAGACTACGGTCAAGAGTCCCTCGAAGAAGGACACCTTCTTGATGACCCAATCGCACAATTCAAGTCCTGGTTAGTCGATGCCGAGCAGGCGAAGATCTACGAACCAAATGCATTTGTTCTTGGAACTGTTGATTCGGAGAATCAGCCGCGCTCTCGCACAGTTTTGCTAAAAGGTGTTGATGACCGAGGTTTCTTTTTTGCGAGCAACTACTTATCTCGCAAGGGCGAAGCCCTTGCTGTGAACAACAAGGTGAGTGCGGTCTTTGGTTGGTACTCGATGTATCGGCAGGTTTTGATTCAAGGCACTGCTGAAAAAGTTGAAGCTTCTGAATCCGATGAGTATCACGCATCACGTCCTCACGATTCACAGGTTGCAGCTTGGTCCAGCAATCAATCAAGTCCAATTGAATCCAGAGCTGCACTTGATGCTCAGTACGATCAGGCGCTAAAGCGCTTTGAAGGAGCTTCGGTTCCGCGTCCTGATTTCTGGGGTGGGTACCGAATCATTCCTTCCCGGATTGAATTTTGGAAGGGTCGCTCGAACAGAATGCACGATCGGATTGAATTTGTTAGAGAAGTTAGGTCTGATGGGTCCTTTGGTGCTTGGAGCACCACGAGGTTGCAGCCCTAACTAGCTTGCTGTTGCTAGCTACGGCTTAGGCGATGCATTGCAGGCATTCCCACAGCCTGTTTTTTTCAGCCCTGCGGGTAAACTTGTATTTCGCCACCAAACAAGGGACGCGCTTGGGCTTTATAGACAAAATCGAGAAGACTCTAGAAAAGAAGGTCACTGGCCTTTTTTCCAAGACCTTCAAATCTGGCCTAGAGCCTGTCGAGATAGCCGCCAGCATTCGTCAAGAAATGGATGCCAAGGCATCCATCCTTAGCCGCGACCGGATTCTTGTCCCGAACTCTTACCTGGTTTCCCTAAGCCCACAAGATCACGAAAAGTTTGTAAACCTTGGTGAGCCTCTTCTGGATGAGCTAAAAGACTTAGCCTCCGAGCACGCTCGCAAGCAAGGCTTCTCGTTTGGTGAGGTGTTGGAGATAAAACTTGCCGCGCTGCCGTCTTTGGTTTTGGGTCAGCTGGAGGTTTCTTCTGAGGCTAAGAAAATTGACATCGCCTGGATTCCTGTGCTGCAAATAGATGGTGTCAACCATGAGCTAACAAGGCCAAGAACCACAGTGGGCCGTGATTCCTCCGCTGATCTTCAAATCGGGGACAATGGTCTAAGTAGAAAGCACTTTGAGATTCTGTGGGATGGGTCAAAAGCTGCCGTTCGAGACCTAGGTTCAACAAACGGCACAACCGTGGCCGGTAAAAAAATCGACCAGCAACAAATTTCTTCTGGCACAGTGGTTTCGGCTGGTCGAACCAACTTCTTGTTTAATGTGATCGCGAGGGCAAAGTGAGTGAACTTGCGCTATTTCTAGTTCGTACAGGCTTTCTTGTTCTACTCTGGATCTTTATCTTCAGCATCATCTCCGTCATCCGCGCTGACTTGTTTGGCCAAAAAGTAGTTTCCCGGGTTGCCCAGGCTAACGTTCCAGCGGTTTTCTCATCTCCCGGCCAAGCCGGGGGTTCTGCTACTCAGGCGGAACTTAAGGCAACCAAGCTTGTTGTGACTAAGGGCGACAAAACTGGCACCGAGATAGCGCTTTCTGGACGCCAGCTAACCATCGGGCGAGCTGGCGATAGTGATCTGATCGTGGATGATGAATATGCTTCCACCCATCACGCCAAATTAGTGTTTATAAATGGCGCCTGGCTGATTCAAGATCTTGACTCCACAAACGGCACATTCCTAGATGGCCAGAAGGTTTCAACACCTGTTCCCGTTGCAATGAATGCTCAGGTCCGAGTTGGCCAAACAACTTTTGAGTTGAGGGCGTAGCCACCTTGGGAATCAGAACAGTTTCCTATGCAGCCAGCGATGTTGGAAAGGTTAGATCTTCCAATCAGGACTCCGGTTTTGCCGGAGTGAATTTGTTTTTCGTAGCCGACGGTATGGGAGGTCATGCTGGAGGTGACATAGCCTCGGCAATTACTGCTCAGCATGTGGCGACAGCGGATGAGCCAGTGGAGAATTCTCAGCAGGCCGAACAGAAACTTATTGACTACATCTGGCAGGCAAATGAAAAACTTGGTGCTTCGGTAGCGGCCCATCCCGATCTGGCCGGCATGGGGACCACTTTCTCTGGAATTTTTATCCATGGGACTAGCGTCTCGATAGGTCACATCGGCGATTCCAGAATCTATTTGGCCCGTGACGGAGTTGTGAAGCAGATCACATCTGATCACACCTTCGTCCAGAGATTGGTCGACACCGGTCGCATCACCGAAGAAGAGGCGCTGATTCACCCAAGAAGAAGCGTCCTGATGCGTGTGCTGGGGGATGTTGAGCAGTTTCCCGAAATCGACATTGAAACTTTTGAAACCAAGCCGGGAGATCGCTGGCTGGTTTGCAGTGACGGCTTATCTGGTGTGGTGCCAGAAGGATTAATGCACCGCATCATGCTCTCCCCTTCAAACGTTCAAGAAGCAACAGATTTACTGGTTGGTGAAGCTCTTGAGTTCGGTGCACCGGATAACGTCACAGTTGTATTGGTTGATGTGCTGGATGCCAAAGAAGAGGTAGGGCTGTCTCCTGCCAGAGTTTTCGTTGGATCAGCTGCCAGTGAGGTTGTAATTGAGGAACGTAGGGGTAGAAGAATTCTTCGAATTCTGAACCCGATGACCCTGATTGAGATGCTTCAAAAGCCTGAAGATCCAACCAGCTTTGCGCCAGAGTCCGAAGAACTACTAGAAAAGATTCTTAAGGACACCAAGGGGCGAATCCGTGCCCGAAGGTTTCGCCAAATAGCAACTTACTTATTGATTGTTGCTGCAGCCACCTACGGACTGTTCTTGGCATACGAATACACCCAGACAAGATACTTCGTTGGCGTCAACGATGGAGTCGTCGTGATCTACAAGGGCATCAAAGAAGAGCTGGGTCCAATAAAGTTCTCGTCAGTTTATGAAGTTTCAAACATCACCCTTGATTCATTGAATGATTTCCAGCGTGAAGCGCTGGAGCGTTCAATTATTGCCGACAGCCTCGAAGATGCCAGAAGAGTTTTGGACCAACTGGGGGGCAACTAGCGATGAATGCGCTAACGGAAGCCCTTCAAATATCAAAGCTCATAAAGGTTGTCCCGAGGTCTCGTAACCTCGAGGCGCTCTTGCTGTTTTTTGCAGCTGGGTTGAATGCTTTTGAAATTGCGCAGATTCAGCTTTCAATTCTGGAAAGAATTACAACCGATTTGTTCACTTTTTGGCTTCCGCCGGTTGTATTTGCTTTTGTCTTGCACATGATTCTTAGACGCAGAGCGTCTGAGGCTGATCCACTGATTCTTCCAATTGCTGTTGTGCTCAACGGCCTTGGTATAGCAATGATTTACCGACTTGATTTGGCAACTATTGCTTCCGGTGGTGCTGAGTTGTTTGCCTTTAGGCAAGTGATGTGGACTTCTCTTGCAATGGCAATTGCAGCTTTGGTGATTCTTTACATTCCCAGCCAGCTGTTTTTGCGCAGATACGTATACGTCTCGATGGCTGTTGGAATTGCTCTTTTGCTGTTGCCCTTACTTCCATTTATTGGTACCACCATCAACGGTGCAACACTCTGGATTTCCATTTTTGGAGTGACCTTCCAGCCCGGTGAGATAGCCAAGATTGCACTGATTATCTTTTTTGCCGGGTACCTGGTAAACCGAAAGGACTCTTTAGCCGTCGTTGGAAGAAAGATTCTTGGAGTTCGGATTCCAAGAGGTCGTGAGCTTGGACCCATTCTGGTTATCTGGCTTGCCAGCATTGGTGTTCTAGTTCTGCAGCGGGATCTTGGAACCAGCATTTTGTATTTCGGACTTTTCCTAGTGATGATCTATGTTGCTACTGGAAGAGCCTTTTACGCCGGCATTGGGGTGGCGATGTTAGTCACAGGTGGACTTGTGGCATCTAGAGTTCTGGATTATGTCTCGAGGCGATTTGATGCATGGCTAAACCCCTTTGATAAAGACAACTACGAGGCCATCGGCGGTAGCTACCAGATTGTCCAGGGCATTTTTGGCATGGCCAACGGGGGTTTATTCGGGACCGGTCTTGGAGGGGGAGTCCCGCAGCTTGTACCTTTGGCCGAAAGCGACTTTATTATTGCGAGTCTGGCTGAGGAGCTTGGCTTAATCGGCTTTTTCGCCATCCTCGCTCTCTACTTTTTGTTAGTAGCCCGTGGGCTGAAAGTTGCCTTTAGGCATTCGGACGAGTTTGCCAAGCTAATGGCTGTTGGCTTTGCATTTGTTATTGCACTCCAGGTGTTTGTGGTTATCGGAGGAGTCACAAGAATTTTGCCATTGACTGGCCTCACCACTCCACTGCTTGCTGCAGGAGGTTCCTCGCTACTCGCCAACTGGATTATCATCGCCATGCTGCTTCGACTGTCCGACTCAGCGGTAGATCGCCAGGCTGAGGTGATGATTAGATGACCAAGGAACTCAAGCGCATCTCACTAGTTGTGGCCTCGATGTTCATGAGCTTGTTTTTGGCCGGGACGCTACTGCAAGCGGTTGAGAGCGAATCGGTTGCCAATGACCCAAGAAACGTTCGAAGTATCTACGAAAGCTATAAGACTCAGCGCGGACCGATACTTGTAGACGGCAAGCCGATTGCTGAATCAATTCCAGCCGATAACGCCTATAGATATCTTCGAACTTATGACAACAAAATTTATTCTGCAGTAACTGGATATTTCTCGGTTTTTCGCGGCGCAACTGGAATTGAATCCGCTGCAAATTCTTACCTGTCCGGCCAAAGCTCATCTCAGTTTTTTGAGCAGGTCAACGCCGTTCTCTCGGGCAATCCAGTCACTGGCGCCGCTGTAGAGCTAACCCTTGATCCAAACATGCAGCAGGCTGCCTGGGATGCACTGGGTGAGTATCGTGGCGCCTTGATTGCCATCGACCCTTTGACGGGAAACATTCTTGCCATGGTTTCAAAGCCTGGCTTCAACGCCGATCGGCTTGCAGGACACGAGAGTGAGAAGGTCCGAGAGAACTATCTCAAGCTTGAATCCAACCCGGCTAACCCGTTGATCAACAAGACCATCGGAGGAGATCTTTATCATCCGGGCTCTGTTTTCAAATTGGTCGTAGCCGCGGCTGCTTTGGAATCTGGAAACTACACAAACAAAAGCACCTTTGACAATCCTGTATCTGTTCAGCTTCCCAACTCAACCTCTGAGGTTTTCAACTCAAACAGAAAATCCTGTGGGTCCGGTTCCGACGTGACACTTATCTATGCGATGCGATTTAGTTGCAACGTACCCTTTGTTGAATTAGGACTTGCGCTCGGGCAAGATCGCCTGCGGGCTCAGGCTGAATTGTTTGGCTTCGGTAAAGAAATACGTGTACCAATGTTGGCAACTCCGAGTGTCTTTCCAGAGCAAATGGACGAAGCCCAATTGGGGCTTTCTTCCTTTGGCCAGTTCGACGTTCGAGTAAGTCCTCTTCAAATAGCTCTGGTTTCGTCGGCAATTGCCAACGGTGGGCTGATGATGCAACCGAATCTTATTGAAAGCGTTATCAGCTCGAATCTGTCGGTTATCTCTGCTCCAAAACCAGAGGTTCTGTCTCAACCAATAACGGCAGCAACTGCCGACGCTCTAACAAAAATGATGGTGCAGTCAGTGTCCAAAGGTGTAGCCAGCAACGCCGCAATTTCTGGTGTCAAGGTTGCGGGTAAAACCGGAACTGCTGAAAACGGTGAGGGGCAAAGAGTCACTCTTTGGTTCACCGGTTTTGCGCCATCTGTTAATCCAAGAGTGGCCATCGCGCTGGTTATTGAAGACGGTGGCGGATTGGATTCTGGTGCCAGCGGAAACGCCACTGCGGCACCGGTTGCAAGATCGTTTTTCAAGGCGGTGTTTGGTAAGTGAAGCCTGAGGCCGGACAGGTTTATGGAAACCGCTACAAACTTGTTGATCGAATTGCCATTGGGGGTATGGGTGAAGTTTGGCGAGCGCACGATGAAGTAATCCTTCGCGACGTTGCAATCAAGATTCTAAAACCCGAGTTCATGGGAGACCCCGGATTTCTAGAGCGATTCCGTGTTGAGGCGCGTCATGCAGCGCGCGTTGATCACGAGGGTATTGCCGATGTTTACGACTATGGCGAAGGTTCAGGGTCGGCCTATTTAGTTATGGAGCTAGTTTCTGGTGATTCCTTGGCGCGAATCATAGAAAAGCGTATTCGCCTAAGTGGTGTCGAGGTTTTGAGCATCGTTGAACAAACCGCCCGTGCACTCCATGCCGCACACGAGGATGGTCTGGTGCATCGGGATGTAAAGCCTGGAAATTTACTCATCACCCCGAGTGGAAAAGTAAAGATCACCGATTTTGGAATTGCAAGGGTTGCTGACCAAGTGGCATTGACTGCAACTGGTCAAGTTATGGGAACAGTTCAATACCTCTCCCCCGAGCAGGCAACCGGAAAGCCGGCGACTGCTTCGACTGATATCTATTCGCTTGGGATAGTCGCCTACGAGGCACTTACCGGGAGAAGGCCATTCGGCGGGGAATCCCAGATGGTAATTGCGATGGCTCAGATCAATGACAAGCCTCCTGCCATGGATGCAGACATAGATCAGAGGGTGCAGGATTTAGTTCTGTCTTGCTTGGCCAAAAAGCCGAGCCAGCGACCTGGCTCCGCCTTGGATCTTTCTAATCGAGCCAGGGCACTGAGGCTTCAGCTTGAAGGTGTCTCACCGACAAATGTTTTTAACCAGGATGAGACTCTAACTTCCAGAGTGACGGTCAACGAACAAGACCCAAAGACTGAGCCCAATGAGGCAGTGCCTGTGATTTGGCCATGGCTTGCCCTGATTGGCTTGCTCTTTACCGCAGCCGCTGGGGTGCTAATCGCAATTGTTGTGAGTTTGATGGGTGAGCAGCAAAACGAAGTCCGAATCCCGACATTTGAACCATCTGTTTCACCTACTGAAACGCCGACTGAAGAGCCAGTTCAAACGGTTGTTGTCCTACTTACCGACGTGATCGGCAAGAATGTCGCAGATGCCTCAATATTTTTGAAAGAGCGAGGCCTTCAAGTTGACGCTGTGCCTGGCGAACCTCTCGCGGCGGATGATCCTCGAATCTTGACTGTTTATCGAGCGGATGGGCTGGGCCAAGTGAGCGTTGGCTCGACCGTAAAGATCTTCTACTACATACAGCAAGCCGTGCTACCTTCGCCAACAGAATCCACCCCAGGCTCCGGACCCACCGAAGGAAACCCGCCGACACCCACGCCTACGATCACGCCTACTCCTACTCTTACGCCTACGCCTACGCCTACCCTTACTCCAACCCCGTCCCCCACTCCTACCGAGGAAGCCGGGGCTGGCAACTGATGGGCTGGGTAATATTGAGTGTGATGAACGGGGTGCGGTCAATTGTCTGATCAAGAGCGAGTCTTAGCTTCCCGATATCAGGTGGGCGAGATAATCGGCCGCGGTGGTATGGCGGATGTATTCGAAGGTGTGGATCTTCGCCTTGGGCGCAAAATTGCCATCAAGCTTCTCAAGTCTGATCTTGCCAACGATGAAAACTTTGAGTCACGTTTTGCCCAGGAAGCCCAAGCGTCCGCAAAAATGGCTCACCCAACAATCGTCCGCATTTACGATGCCGGCGAAGAGGTCTCGACGGATTCCAATGGCAACGTTCGGAAGACACCTTTTATTGTCATGGAATATGTCAAAGGGAAGCTTCTTAGAGATTTAATGCACGAGCGAAAGCTTTCAACCAGTGAGGCAATTGGCTTCGCTAAGGGCGTCCTAACTGCACTTGAGTACTCACACAAAGCCGGTATCATCCACCGCGATATCAAAGCCTCCAACATCATGGTCACTGACGAAGGTCAAGTGAAAGTTATGGATTTTGGTATTGCGCGGGCAATTTCAGACTCCTCAGCAACTCAAGCTCACACATCAGGAATTGTTGGAACTGCACAATACTTCTCGCCTGAGCAAGCAAGAGGCGAAGCGGTGGATGCCAGGACCGATCTTTACTCAACCGGTGTAGTTCTCTATGAGATGCTTGCCGGCCGTCCACCGTTCAAGGGCGACACTGCGGTGTCTGTTGCATACCAGCACGTCAGCGAGAAAGTGACTGCCCCTTCAGAGCACAATCCGGAGATCCCGCTCGAACTTGACCAAGTAGTTTTGCACGCCCTAGCTAAGGATCGCGATGAGCGATTCCAAACTGCAGAAGAATTCCGCGATCACCTGCTCGCCGCAGCAAATGGAGAATCAATGAAAAAATCTACGCCCAAAACCACCGCTGTCCCAGTTGCCTCAAAGCAAACTGAAGGATCTGATGCGGCCCCAACCGAGGTAATTGGTGAAATCCAGCCGGATGATTTTTTCAAGGAGCTAGGTGTTGATTTCAAATCCAACACCGACACCACCGCAATTCGAGTCCAGGAAGGCTCGGGCTCTGATCGCCCTTCGGCTGGAGTGCTTTGGGGAGTGGGCTCGGGTGCAACGGTGGTACTTGTAGGTTTGATTATTTGGCTTTTAACTCTGGGTGGCTCTTTGCAACCGCTTGTTCCACCTACCAATTCAGGGATTGCCGTGGCCGATGTTTCCGGTGCTCTCTTTGAAGACGGTGCACAAACCCTCCGTGATCAAGGTCTTCTGGTTTTGAGACTGACCGAAGCCAATGATGAAGTTACCGCAGGGACAATTATTCGAACAGACCCTCCCGCTGGTACTGACGTTCCTGAGCGAACGACAATTGAAGTTGTGGTCTCTTCGGGAAAACTTGAGGCCACAGTCCCTTTCCTCAGCGGCTTGACAGAAGAAGCAGCTAGAGCTTCTCTCGAAGCGGTTGGGCTCGTGCTTGGCGTTATCTCACCTGGAAACTCAGCGACGGTCTTGAAGGGTTCGGTTATCGAATCTGTTCCTGCGGCCAACCAAAAAGTGCCGGGGGGATCGGTTGTTAACTTGCTAGTTTCCGATGGCCAGGTTCAAGTGCCCAACGTTGAGAACCTGGCAATCTCAGACGCTCAGCGCATCATGCAAGCTCCAGAAGTTGGATTCACCGTGGTGATTGAGCAGCCAGTTGACTGCCTGGGAACTGTTGGAACACAGGTTGCTTCTCAATCCATTCCAGCTGGACTTGCTGAGCAGCGCTCGAGCATTTCATTGACCTTAAACTGTGTGGCAAGCGGAGGCTAAAGATTAACCATCGGTGAAAGTGACTTTGCTTTTTCTGCAGCGCCAGCTAGCCCGATTGATTCCAGCCAGTTACCGAGCATCTGGTAGCCGCCCTCTGTCATAACCGATTCTGGATGAAACTGCACTCCGTAGATGGGCTTTGTGACGTGCTGCAAACCCATGATCACTCCGCCTTTAGTGCGGGATGTGACAATTAGATCTTTTGGAACCGTTCCCTCTAGTACAGCAAGTGAGTGGTAGCGAGTAGCGCGGAAAGATTTTGGAACATCTTTGAATATCAAACTGTTGTCATGTTCGACATCGCTAGTTTTGCCATGCATGAGTTCTTGGGCGGACTCAACGGTTGCGCCCATCGCCTCGGCGATGGCCTGGTGGCCCAGGCAAACACCAAAAACGGGTTGGTTGGTTTCAAGGGCTTGCTTGACTACTGGAATGCTTAGTCCGGCTTCTGCTGGGGTGCCCGGCCCCGGTGAGATTAACACTCCATCGTATTTAGCCATTAGGGCCGCGAGCTCAGATGCCTCTACGGCATCGTTTCTAATGACTTCTGTCTCGGCTCCTAATTGCTGTAAGTAGCCATTTAGCGTGTAAACAAAGCTGTCGTAGTTATCCAGCACGAGAATCTTGGTCATTTGTCTAAAGCCTAGTTGTAGAATTGTGGTCATGTCTGAACTAAATAACCTGCCAAACGCAAAGCCATCTAAAAAGACCGAGGGTGACTCAGGAGAGTCTCTAAACCCAGTTTGGTTTAAGCCTGTGATGTTTGGCTTCATGATTGTTGGGCTGATCTGGATCATCACTTACTACGTGACCAGCGCTCAGTTCCCACTCGGAGCAGCAACCCCACTAAACGTTGGAAACTGGAACATCTTGATCGGTTTTGGCATCGCCATGATCGGTTTCATGATGACAACCCGCTGGAAGTAATTAGTTAGAAACCAACCGGCAGTCGGAAGATAACTCCGGCAACTGTTGCTAGCGCAATCAATCCAACAACACCCAAAACTTGTATTTTCTGGCTCATGCCTGATTTGTATCTAGTGCGCGCGTAAACGGCAGTCACTGCCATTCCAGCCAGAAGACCTCCAAGGTGTCCCTGCCAAGAAATTCCTGGAACCAAGAATCCAAAAGCTAGGTTCACTGCAATCAGTCCAACCAAAAGACCTGAGTTATCGCCAATGGCGCGAAGCATGATCAGGTATGCACCCATCAACCCAAAGAAAGCACCGGAGGCGCCAACTACCGGAACAACCGGTTCGCTTAGCCACAAAACCATAGCCGAGCCACCGAAGATGGAAATCAAATACAACGCCAAGAACCTAGCCGGTCCAAGCATTGGTTCAATTACTCGGCCAAAGATATAGATCGAGTAAGCGTTTAGGAGGATGTGCCAGAAACTATCTGGCGAGTGAACAAATCCGGCTGTAAGCATTCGCCACGGTTCGATAACCGTTAGAAGCGGTGCGTAGAGCAAAGTTGTGGTGACGGTAGATCCTGGAATCACCTGCAAAA
>ERZ1022756.392-NODE-392-length-13196-cov-16.833650_pt1 | contig 13196 bp, 11 predicted proteins | sample MGYA00520902_ERZ1022756 | MGnify/ENA primary metagenome ERZ1022756 (study PRJEB33162, sample SAMN09537601) | freshwater metagenome | isolation source: freshwater | place: Canada:Alberta | collected 2017-07 | study: EMG produced TPA metagenomics assembly of the... | reverse complement strand
TAAGCCTGTAGGAATGACACCAGAATCTCAAAGAGAGTAAAGGCGAATCCAAATATGAATGTTCCGACTCCGAATAGCTTGAAGAATCCGTCGGCGTAGAACACGAAGAACTGGGTTGCTGAGAAGCAAAGGACTAGCAAAAGGTGACCTGCAACCATGTTCATGGTCAATCGCAGGGCCAATGTGACAGGTCTCAGGATAAATGTCGAGAGGAACTCGATAGGAGTCACCATGACGTACAAGGCTGGTGGCACTCCAGAAGGAAACAGTGAGCTCTTGAAGAATCCAAATCCATGCTTTTTCATCCCTGCATAGATAAACGTCACGTAAGCTGCGGCCGCCAAAACTATTGGTAGACCAATTAAGGAAGAGGCGGCAATGTTCAAACCAGGGATGATGCCTGTGATGTTCATACCCAGGACTGTGAAAAAGATCGTTGTCAGAAGGGGTAAAAAGCGATCGCCATCAACTTTTCCAAGCTGACCATGAGCAATGCTGGTTCTAACGAAGTTGAGTGAAATCTCCCCCATTAGCTGGAACTTGGTCGGAACAAAGCTCTGATTTCGGCTGGCTTTTTGGAAAGAACGTGTCCAGAGGTAGAAAAGGATCAACAACAGGGACACAACCAAAAGGCGAATCAACATGATTCGGTTCAAAGCAAAGGGAGTGCCCTCAAACGCAATGATTTCAGGGTAAAACTCCATAATGGATGGGCCCTGGTAATTACCGGATTCATCGGTTACCGCTGCCTTGATAAGAAGGCTCAGTGCGTTATCTAGCAGGGCAGGCTCCTGTTTCGGGGCGATTTCTCGCGGCGATTTACAGTGTCAATGCCCCATACGTTGCGGCATCCTAAAAATTGTAGCAAGAAAAAAACTAGCCCTCGACCACTGGAATTCGGGCCGAAAGCACTGCAATCGAGTCAATTACCAGGGATCCTAAAATGGCCGCGACCAAGGTCAGGAACAGAACTGGCCCATTTATAAACTCAGCCCCCTGTAGTGACCTAGCCAATAGAGCAAAACCGATTAGCTTAACCAACCAACCGCCCATGACCACTCCAAAAAAGCCCGCCAAAGACAGTTTCCTTCCAACCAGCATGCTGATTACAGTCAGGGCTCCAAAAACAAAAGCCAGAGCCGAACCAATCAGTGCGCTAACTACTCCGTTTTGTCCCTCGACAAAATAGCCAGCCAGCGAACCCAACGAAGCTATCAATCCAGTTAGTAAGGCGGTTTGGCCTAGGACTCGCTTGAAAAGTTGATCGGCACTAGTTGATGCTTTCACTTTGATTTTGCTCTCTTTCTTCGACGTTCTATGACTGGCCAAACTGTGTAAATCAAAACTGGAATACCGGCAGCAATAGTTAAAACCAGGACGAGTTCTGCCGGTACAAATAGCAGCGCCAAAGCACTAAGCGAGATAACGGCCGTCCAAAGGTAGAACACCAGCACTGAACCGGTGTGAGTGTGGCCAAAATCTTGAAGCTTGTGGTGAATGTGTTTTCTATCGGCCGAAAACGGTGACTTACCAGCCCGGATTCTTCTAAGAACAGCTAGGGTCAAATCAAGCAGCGGGAGCATCAAGATTGCCAAGGGAAGAACCAACGGCAAGAAGGCCGGCGCCAGCAAAGATGTTGAAACGGCTCCTGGGTCAACTTGACCAGTCACGGCAAGTGCCGAAGTAGCCATCAGAAGACCCAACAGCATCGCGCCACTGTCACCCATGAATATCTTGGCCTTGTGCCAATTCAGCGGTAGGAAACCAAGGCAAACACCTATAACGATTGCCGATATTAAGGACGCAAGGTTGAAATAGTTAGTTGGAGAAGTCTGCTGAGCGAGCAGATAAGTGTAGATAAAGAACACGCTTGTACCAATCAGCACAACTCCAGCAACCAGGCCATCCAAGCCATCAATAAAATTCACGGCGTTCATCACTAGGACAGTGACAAATATCGTCACAACCATTGAAACTGCGTAACTGCCTATTACTAAGCCGCCGATTGGTAAAGAAACAATTTGCACACCCTGCCAAGCTAGGATTCCTGCAGCCATGAACTGGCCGGCTAGCTTGATGGTCCAGTCCAGATCCAGAATGTCATCCAAAACTCCGATTACAGCAATCAAAGTGGCAGCCGCAGCGATAGCAAGAATGTGAATAGGATCTTCAAATACCGAGTTAAACCAACCAAGAGATGCGGCAACAGCCAGTGAAGTCAAGAAGCCGATAAGCATTGCCAGGCCACCAATACGCGGTGTTGGATCAGTGTGGACATCTCTCTCACGAATTTCAGGCATGATCGAGTGCTTGCGGCTAAGGCGCAAAGTCATAAACGTTGCCACAAATGTCACCACAGCAGCAACCGCCATGATCAAAAGATAGGCTCTCACCTTCTAGCCCTCCAAAAATTCGCCGAGAACCGTTGCCAGTTTCTCTTTACTAAGGGCTCCGCGCCTAAGAATCTTTGCTCTTCCTGTTGTGACGATCTCTCCAGAGTCAGACGCGGTGTCCACCACATCAGTCAAATCAACAATCGTAGAAGCTTCTCCCTTAGGGCTTGCTCCTCCGTCGAGGTAAATCTTCACCTTAGATCCGAGGGCCTTTTCGGCCTGCTGGCAAGTAGTGGCCGCTGGCTCGCCAGTTAAGTTGGCGCTCGAAACTGCAAGTGGGCCGGTTTCTTGCAGAAGAGCCAGCGCAATTTTGTGATCGGGCATCCGCAGAGCAACTGTTCCCTTGGTTTCGCCTAGATCCCAAGTAAGAGAAGGTTGGGCTTTCAGAATCATGGTTAGAGCACCGGGCCAAAACGTCTCAGCAAGTTTGTGAGCAAGTTGAGGCACTTGCTGAGCCAACCCATCTAGCGCAGCCGTATTTCCGATAAGAACCGGTGGAGGAGATTGTCTGTCTCTTCCCTTGGCATCGAGAAGTTTTTTTACAGCTTCGTGAGAAAAGGCATCGCATGCTAAGCCATAAACAGTGTCAGTTGGAATAACTGCTAATTCTTTTCTTCCAAGGGAAGTCTTGGCCAATCTCATACCAGTCAATAAATCAGTGTCGAGAGAACAGTCATAGATTCGCTCCACTCAACACCGCCTAATGTCTATGCCGTTAAGGTCTTACTGCCGAAATCATTCGGTTTTTTCCGGATAAATCCTGGCTAGATACGATTTCCTGCCAGCCTTGAGTTAATAGTAGTTCACCGATTGCAGGTGCCTGAGTGTTGGCATGTTCAAGCACCAAGTGCCCCCCAGGCCTTAGTAGATAAAGAGCCCGGGTGGATATTTCACGAATTACATCCAACCCATCTAATCCCCCGTATAGGGCAATACTCGGATCAAAAAGCTGGACCTCGAGATCGATTGGAACTGCGGCATCTGGAATGTAGGGCGGATTAGATACAACCAGGTCAACCTGACCCTGCAGCTCATCTAGCGCAGTGGTTAGATTTTCATTTCTAAGAGTTTTGGTATCCAGACCATACTTCTGGAAATTACGTGTCAAATACTCGAAGGCTTCCTCAGATAATTCAACTGCAAACACATTTGCGTTTTCAAGCTCGGTGCTCATAGAAATGGCGATAGCCCCGCTACCAGAACAAAGATCCACAATCAAAGGGGTGTTTACCATCTGTATTTTCTGAATTGCGAGCTCAACTAATTGTTCGGTTTCTGGCCGCGGGACAAACACACCTGGTCCAACTTCAAGCTCCAGGTGTCTAAAAGGAGCAGACCTAGTGATGTGTTGAAGTGGTTCGCGCTTTTCACGCCTGTGCACCGCTTCAAGAAAGTCAGGCAGCTTATCTTCGGGAAATGCTTGGTTGTCAATTACAAGCAGCGCTATCTCTGATCGATCAATCTCAAGGATGAAACAGCCCACGAGTTCAGCATCAACTCTTGGGGATATGATCCCAGCTGTAGTGAACTTTTCGGTAGCTAATTGCAAAGCTTCCGAGATCAGCAATTACTTTTCTCCCAGTGCTGCCAGTCTGGCTTCTTCGTCAGTTTGTATTGCTGACTGCACAACTGGCTCAAGAGCACCATCCATAACTTGGTCCAGATTGTATGACTTGTAACCGGTGCGGTGATCTGCAATACGGTTTTCAGGGAAGTTGTAGGTTCTGATGCGTTCTGATCGGTCTACTGAGCGGACCTGGGATTTCCTAGCGGCTGACTGCTCAGCGTCAATTGCCTCTTGCTTGGCAGCCAAAAGTCTTGCGCGCAACACTCGCATGGCTGCTTCACGGTTTTGCAGTTGAGATTTCTCGTTCTGCATGGAAACCACGATTCCAGTCGCAAGATGTGTAATTCTTACAGCCGAGTCAGTGGTGTTCACGGACTGGCCACCGGGACCAGAGGAACGGAAAACATCAACTCGGATTTCGTTCTGGCTAATCTCGACTTCTTCAGGCTCGTCAACTTCGGGGAAAACCAAGACGCCAGCAGCCGATGTGTGGATACGCCCTTGGGTTTCGGTGACCGGTACTCTCTGTACGCGATGCACACCACCTTCATATTTCAAGTGAGCCCATACTCCTTCAGCTGGATCGTTTGAGTTGCCCTTGATTGCAAGCTGAACGTCCTTATAGCCACCCAAGTCTGATTCGTTTTTATCCAGAATTTCGGTTTTCCAACCTTTTGAGTTGGAGTACTGGATGTACATGCGAAGAAGATCTGCTGCAAACAAAGCTGACTCAGCGCCACCTTCTCCGGCTTTGATTTCCATGATGATATCTCGCCCATCATCGGGATCTCTCGGGATAAGAAGTCTGCGAAGCTTCTCGTTAGCTTCGGTTAGCTTCACTTCTACCGCAGGAAGTTCAGCAGCAAAGGCTTCGTCTTCTTTCGCGAGTTCCTTGGTTGCAGCTAGGTCTTCGTTTAACTCAACTACCTGATGGTAAGCAGAAACAATGGCACTTACCTCCGCATAGCGACGGTTAAGTTTCTTGGCCAATGCGGGGTTCTGATGCACTGCTGCATCAGATAACTGCTCCTGAAGCGAGGCATGCTCAGCCAGCAGGGGCTGGACTGAATCGAGCATTATTCTCCGTCGGAACCTGTAGGAATCGGCATGGACTTTTGAACCTGCATTAGGAACTCAACGTTGCTTGAGGTTTCCTTGAGTCTGTTTAGAACAAGCTCAAGAGCCTGCTGCTGTTCAAGACCGGCAAGTGCACGACGAAGCTTCCAAATGATCTTGGTCTCGTCTGGGTTCATCAGCATCTCTTCGCGTCTGGTACCAGATGCGTTTAGGTCAACTGCCGGGAAGATTCTCTTGTCCGCAAGAGCTCGCGACAGGCGAAGCTCCATGTTTCCAGTTCCCTTGAACTCTTCGAAGATAACCTCGTCCATCTTGGATCCAGTCTCAACCAAAGCGGTTGCAAGGATTGTTAGGGAACCGCCGTCTTCAATGTTTCGAGCAGCTCCAAAGAATCGCTTCGGTGGGTAAAGCGCTGATGAATCAACACCACCAGAAAGAATTCGACCTGATGCTGGAGCGCTTAGGTTGTAAGCGCGACCGAGGCGAGTAATCGAGTCCAAAAGAACAACAACATCGTGGCCAAGCTCAACTAGACGCTTTGCACGCTCAATCGCAAGTTCTGCAACTGTGGTGTGATCTTCTGCTGGACGGTCAAAAGTAGAGGCAATAACTTCACCCTTGACTGTGCGCTGCATGTCTGTAACTTCTTCGGGGCGCTCATCAACCAGCACAACCATTAGGTGAACTTCCGGGTTGTTGGTTGCGATTGCATTCGCAATGGCCTGAAGAACAAGGGTCTTACCTGCCTTTGGAGGAGACACGATCAAACCGCGCTGACCCTTACCGATTGGAGCTACTAGGTCGATGATTCGAGTGGAGAGTTTGTTGGCTTCAGTTTCGAGACGAAGCCTGGTCTGAGGGTAAAGCGGGGTTAGCTTTCCAAACTCCACGCGCTCAGTCGAAGCATCCTGATCTAGCCCGTTGACAGAGTCAACTCGAACAAGAGCGTTGAATTTCTGACGTCCCTGACCTTCGCCTTCGCGAGGCTGACGGATAGCGCCGACAACCGCGTCACCTTTTCTAAGGCCGTACTTCTTAACCTGTCCCAAAGACACGTATACGTCATTTGGACCTGGAAGGTAGCCGGAGGTGCGAACAAAAGCGTAGTTTTCCAATACGTCGAGGATTCCAGCGACGCTGATTAACACGTCATCTGGTGAAATCTCTGGTTCTGCCTCTTCGCGGTCATTTCCGCCACCACCGCGTCTGCGGTCACGATCGCGATCGCGGTAACGGTTGCGGTTTCTCGAATTGCGGCCACCGCCACGACGCTCATCATCAAAGTCGCGGTTCCTGCGGCGTTCGCCAGAATCTGAGCTGGAGTTTGAATTGGAGTCGTTGCTTGAAGTATCGCTTGAGGTGTTCTCTCTCGGGGCCTTGGCCTCTGCAGAGGCTGATTTCTCTTCTGCTGGCTTTGAGCTTCTGGTGCGGGTCTTCTTTGATGCTGATTCGGTTGCCTCTGCTGGAGCGGCGGTTTCGGCTACAGCTCTGCGTGATTTGCGAACCGGCTTGTTGTCTTGGATTTCATCCATTTATTTGATTGCTCTTTCTTGAGTGTTTAGATAATCGACCCTAAAAGACCTGATTATCGCCACCACGATTTCAATCGCGTGGTATCGCAGTTAGTTTCTGCGGGGATTGCACCTAGATTTGACGCTTATTTGCCGTCTTGTTTTTGGTGTACCTCTAGCGTAGCACCTTTATTGTCCACGGCCAACAGTAGCGGCTGCCACTGTGGATACTTCTTTCCCGCCAGATCCTTGGCCCTTAGCCTCTCAGCTGGGTCACTGGCCAGTACCAAAACTGAAGGTCCAGCGCCGGAAACAACGGCCGCATGGCCATTGCTTCGAAGCAGCCTAATCAAGGCGTCCGTCTCCGGCATCGCTGAGGCGCGATAGTTCTGGTGAAGCTTATCTTCAGTAGCTGCCAGAAGAAGTTCCGGAGATGAAACCATGGCCGCTACCAAAAGAGCCGACCGAGAAACGTTGAACACGGCGTCCGCGTGCGGAACAGATTCTGGCTGCATGGACCTTGCAAGCTCGGTTGACATCTTGGTACTTGGAACCAAAACCAACGGCGATACTCCACGGTGGACCGAAAGCTTCTTGGTATGGGGTCCAGACTCGTCCTCCCAGGCAATACTCAATCCCCCAAATAGTGCAGGGGCAACGTTGTCTGGGTGTTTTTCGAACTCAGTGGCAAGATCAAGCATCAACTTGTCGCTAACCTCGGCAACGCCAGTTAGTAATCCCTTGGCTGCCATGATTCCGGAGACAACCGCCGCACCAGATGATCCCATTCCACGGCCGTGTGGAATTCGGTTTACTGCACGAAGCGCCAAGCCTGGTGCTGGCTGCTTTAGTCGCTTGAAAGTTTCAAGTATGGCGCGCACTACCAAGTGAGTTTCGTCGAGAGGAACTTGACCTTCGCCTTCGCCGCTTACTGCAACTGAAATACTTCCAGGCTTTGTGGCGGTGACTTCCAAGTCGTCGTAGTAGGCAAGTGCGATACCAAGGGTGTCAAAGCCAGGTCCAAGGTTGGCAGATGTTGCGGGCACCTTGACCTTTACTACTGTTCCTTCACTTACTGGCATTTTTTAAGCCAAACCCAATCTCTCGGCTACTTCAGCGGCATCGGTTGAAACGGCTTCTGGAGTAATCTCGTTGCCAGCTTCATCCTTGAGGGCCCAACCTGGATCCTTCAATCCATGGCCAGTTACAGTGATAACAATGAGTGCTCCGGCAAAGCTTTCTCCAGTCTGAGAAGCCTTATACAAGCCCGCTGCACCGGTTGCAGAGCTTGGCTCAACAAACACTCCTGCTTCTTGAGACAAGAAGCGATGCATCCACAAAATCTCTCTGTCGGAAACCGCACCAAACTTACCCTGGGATTTTTCCCTTGCAATTTGCGCTAGATCCCAAGACGCTGGGTTTCCAATTCGAATAGCTGTTGCGATGGTATCCGGATTCTTAACTGGGGATCCCTGAACAAAAGGTGCGGAACCCTCTGCCTGATAGCCATACATCTTTGGCAACTTCTTTATTCGGCGAGCCTTGAGATCTTCTTGGTAGCCCTTGTAGTAAGCCGAATAGTTTCCAGCATTTCCTACTGGCAATACGTGGAAATCTGGAGCCAGACCCAAGGCGTCCACTACCTCAAACGCAGCAGTTTTCTGACCGTCGATGCGGTCAGGATTCACCGAGTTCACAAGGTGTACCGGGTAATTCGTCGACAAATCTCTAGCCAAGGTTAGGCAGTCATCGAAGTTTCCCTGCACCTGAAGAATCTGGGCCTTGTGTGCAACGGCCTGAGAAAGTTTTCCAAGAGCAATCTTGCCCTCAGGTACCAAAACCACTGACTTGATTCCCGCTGCCGCTGCATAGGCAGCAGCCGATGCCGAAGTGTTTCCGGTGGATGCGCAAATTACAGCTTTGGCTCCGTGGCCTACTGCTTTGGAAACTGCCACTGTCATTCCGCGGTCCTTAAAGGAACCGGTTGGGTTCATGCCTTCAAACTTCAAATAAACCCGGTCTGCCCCAACAAGTCTTGCCAGTGCCGGTGCCTCAATTAAAGGGGTGCCACCCTCGCCAAGGGTGATTACCGGGGTGCCCTTGTCTATCTCCAGGCGAGAGAAGTATTCGTTGATAACTCCGCGCCACTGATGAGCTTTCTTTGGTTTACCAAACAAGGTAAACACTCCTTTCGATAGACACATTTGTCATTACAGGCCCTCGACCCTAATGAACGAGGAAACGGCTTGGACTGCTTCGTTGGACTTAAGAGCGCTGACAACACCAGCTAATGCTGCGTCGCTTGCCAAATGAGTTCCGATTTCTAGGCTGGCGGTTTCAAGATTACGTCCAAGCACTGTCTGCTCAACTGTTTCAATCGACACCTTGTGCTCTGAGAACAAGCTCGCGATCTTTGCCAGCACACCGGGTTGATCTTTCACTTCTAACTGAATCACGTATCGGGTCTTTACGCGGCTCATGTCCAGAACCTCGAAATTCGCGTGAATCGAATCTGCAAGTCCTGGTCCGCCAGCTACGTGACGCTTGGCGGCAGAGACCACATCACCCAAGATTGCTGAAGCGGTTTGAGTTCCACCGGCACCAGACCCATAAAACATCAAACGCCCAGCAGCCTCTGCTTCAACAAAGACGGCGTTGTAGGCACCATCGACCGAAGCCAGTGGGTGGCTTCTCGGAACCAGCGCTGGATAAACTCGAACCGAGACTCCCTCAGGACCTGATTCATCAGCATCTATGAATTCACAAATAGCAAGTAGCTTGATTACAAAACCATCGCGCTTAGCAGCTGCAATCTGCTCTGCGCTGACTCCAGTAATGCCTTCTCGATAAACCTTCTCAAGCGGAACTTCGGTGTGAAAAGCAAGGGAAGCCAAAATTGCAGCTTTTTGGGCTGCGTCGTAACCATCAACATCCAGTGATGGATCCGCTTCCAAATATCCAAGCTCAGTGGCTTCCTTCATCGCTGCTTCAAGAGTGATTCCGCTCTTATCCATTCGGTCGAGAATATAGTTAGTGGAACCGTTTACGATTCCCATAATTCTTTTGACTCGGTCTCCGGCCAGTGATTCACGAAGCGGTCGAATAATTGGAATAGCGGCTGCCACTGATGCCTCGAAGTAAAGTTGCGCCCCAACTTGCTCAGCAGCGTTGAATAACTCCGAGCCGTGAGTTGCAAGCAGTGCTTTGTTGGCAGTAATCACATCGGAACCAGAATTCAGTGCAAGAAGTATGTAATCCTTAGCCGGTTGCAAACCACCCATCACCTCGATGACGATGTCAGCCCCAAGAATCAAGCTTTCGGCATCAGTTGTTAAGAGCTCTTTTGGGAAGCCGTTTCGCTTAGTTTTGAGATCTCGTACGGCAACCCCAACAAGCTCAAGTTCAGCTCCAACACGAGCAGCTAGTTCGCTTTTTTGCTCAAGCAAAAGCCGGGCGACCTCGGATCCAACTGATCCGGCGCCAAGCAGTGCGACCCTAATTGGGCGATATTCACTCAAATTCGTTTCCTTACCCATTCAAAACTACCCTGTCTTTTCTGCCGAGTAGCCAGGGTCACGGGCAAACATATCAGCTTCGGTCTCAGCCCTAAGAATTAGTTGAGCATTCCCAGCCTTGACGGCAACAATCGCGGGGCGAGTGACGTAGTTGTAATTGCTAGCAAGTGAGTGGCAGTATGCGCCAGTTGCGGCAACGGCAACGAGATCATTTGGGTTGATATCTTCTGGAAGGAAGCAATCTCTAACAACTATGTCCCCACTTTCACAGTGCTTGCCGACAACCCGCGACAGTGCTGGTTTTGCGGTTGAGGACCTGGAGGCAAGAACTGGAGAGTAGTTCGCGCCATAAAGACTCGGCCGGGCGTTATCGCTCATTCCTCCATCGATGCTGACGTACTTTCTTATTCCAGATGCTCCACCTTCAGAAAGCTGCACGTCCTTGATTGTTCCGACGTTGTAGACAGTGATCCCGGCAGGACCTGAGATTACTCGGCCCGGCTCAAAGCACAGCACTGGTGCTTCGATTCCAAGCTCCTTGCATACTCTGTCAACTTCTTGACTTATTTGATTCGCGAAAACCTCTATTTCAGGAGCGTCATCGGCTGCGACGTAGTTGATGCCAAAGCCTCCACCGATGTTTAGCTCGGGTACTGGGCCACCCTCAAGCAATTGCTTGTGCAAGGGAAGCAGACGTCGAACAGATTCAATGAAGCCATCCAGTGCAAATATCTGAGAGCCGATATGGGAATGGAGCCCAAGGAATTTTAGGTGCGAATGTGAGCGAATCTTTGCAACCAAACCCGGCACATCAGATATAGCAATGCCGAATTTCTGATCTTCCCTGGCAGTTGCCAAGTACTCATGTGTATGAGCGTGGACGCCAGAATTCACGCGAATGCGCACGGCCTGAATCTTGTCCTGCGCACCAGCAACCGAGGCAATTCTTTCGATTTCAATTTCAGAATCAATAACAATCGCGCCCACATTTGCTGTCACAGCGCGTCCGATTTCATAGAGTGACTTGTTGTTTCCGTGGAGACCAATTCGATCAGGGCTGATGCCACCGGAAAGTGCCAGGGCTAGCTCTCCCCCGGTTGAGACATCAAGGTTTAGTCCTAGCTGGTCAATCCACTTAACAATCTCAGTTGTCAGAAGAGATTTTCCTGCGTAATAGATTTTTGCACTCGAACCTATTCCAGCTGCCGCCTGCTCGAAAGCGCTTTTGACTTTTTTTCCTCTTGCGAAAAAATCATCCTGGTCAATCAGCATTAGCGGTGTGCCGTACTGGGCAGCTAATTGTCCGACAGGGATTCCAGCAAGCAAAACATCTCCGCTTGATGATCGCTTTAGTCCCGATGGCCAAATCCGAGCATCGATGCTGTTTGTGTCTTTTGGCTCAGCAAGCCAAGTTGGCGCAAACTTTTCCTGATTAGCGCTCATGATTACATGCGCTCCGGGGCGGATACTCCAAGAAGCCCAAGGCCGTTTCGAAGAACAACTCCAGCTGCGTCATTTAGCCACAATCTGGTTGAGTGAATAGCTTCAACTGGCTTATCGGCAAGAGGTATCACCCTGCAGTTGTCGTACCAGCGGTGATAGCTGCCTGCAACTTCTTCTAGATATCTTGCAATTCGGTGCGGTTCCCTAAACTCTGCGGCTTGGATTGCAAGTCTCGGTAATTCACCTAGCTTGGCCAGAAGGTCAGTTTCAGTTGGGTGATTTAGAAGTGAAGGGTCAAAGCTTGAGTGGTCAACACTCATGCTTTTGGCATTTACAGCAACCTGCTGAGTTCTGGCATGAGCGTACTGAACGTAAAACACTGGGTTGTCATTAGTTTTTTTGGACAGTTGCGCAAGATCAATATCAAGTTGTGAGTTTGAAGAAGATCTTGCGAGCGCGTACCTGGCAGCATCAACTCCAACTGCCTCCACTAGATCTTCCATCGTGACAACAGTTCCGGCGCGCTTGGACATACGAACCGGTTCACCGTCGCGAAGAAGGTTCACCATCTGACCGATAAGAATCTCTAGATTTACTCCTGGCTCATCGCCGAAGGCGGCACACATCGCCATCATGCGCTGAACGTAGCCGTGATGATCTGCCCCGAGCATGATTAGGCAGCGATCGAAACCGCGCTCTCGCTTGTCTAAGTAATAGGCGAGATCTCCTGCGATGTATGCAGCGTTGCCATCGGATTTCACAATTACTCGATCTCGGTCATCACCAAACTCAGTCGAGCGAAGCCAAACAGCTCCATCTTGATCAAAAACATGTCCTAACTCACGGAGTCTAGTAATCGCCTTCTCAACTGCTTTTGATTCGTGGAGAGAGTTTTCGTGGAAGTAAACGTCAAAGTCAACACCGAACTCGTGAAGCGACTGCCTGATTTCACCAAACATCAGCTCAACACCCTCGGCTCGAAATGCCTCCTGGGCCTGCTCATCACTGAGATTCAGAATGTCTTTGGCTGAAGATTTCATGACAGCATTGGCGATTTGCTCGATGTACTGCCCTCCATAGCCATCTTCTGGTGCCGGCAATCCCTTGGCCCTGGCAAGCAGAGATCTAGCGAAACGATCTATCTGCTCTCCATGGTCGTTGAAGTAATACTCGCGAGTGACTTCCGCACCTTGAAATTCCAAGACTCGAGCAAGCGAATCCCCTACGGCGGCCCAACGAGTTCCACCCATGTGTATGGGGCCTGTTGGATTGGCTGAAACGAACTCTAGATTCATCTTCAGCCCCTTTAGGGTTTCACCCCTGCCGAAGCTGCTGCCTGATTCAACTATGGTCTTGGCCAATGCCCCAGCACTTGCCAAATTCAAAGTGATGTTGATAAAACCAGGTCCTGCGATATCGACCTTTGACACTTCGTCCAAGGATTCAATTCTTGGAACCAGGAGCTCTGCGAAAGCTCTCGGGCTTAGTCCAAACAAACCAGCAAGTTGCATGGCCGCGTTGGTTGCCCAGTCACCATGCTCACGATTTCGAGGGCGCTCAACCACTATCTCAGCGGGCAATTCGGCCGCAGCAAGCGAGCCATCAGCTTGCATCTGTTCCAAGATGCGCCGAATTGCTACAGCTAGTTCTGCTGGAGTCACGATTTTGCCTCACGAGTAGGAGCTAAATG
>ERZ1022756.391-NODE-391-length-13199-cov-8.076461_pt1 | contig 13199 bp, 13 predicted proteins | sample MGYA00520902_ERZ1022756 | MGnify/ENA primary metagenome ERZ1022756 (study PRJEB33162, sample SAMN09537601) | freshwater metagenome | isolation source: freshwater | place: Canada:Alberta | collected 2017-07 | study: EMG produced TPA metagenomics assembly of the... | reverse complement strand
ACAACAGTGTCGAATGACTCAACTATTTCGCCTTCGCCATTAATGACAATGGCTGCAACTTGAATGACACGGTCTGTTTCAGGATTGATGCCAGTGGTCTCAAAGTCGACAACAGCGAATGACACATCACGCATTGATGGTGTTGAATTTTGTTCGTTGTTGTTTGTCATGAGTGAAACAGTAAGCGCAGGGTGGTGCAATGTAAGGGAACTCCGTTGCGTTACGCAGTCGGAGGCGTCATGACATCAATGATTGCTTGTCGATCGAAATAGTCTCGCCACAGTGTGAGCTTGCCGTTTTGAATCTCAAACACACCTGCAACTGGCAGAGTTGTCCAACGCCCGTGGATCTCAACGCGGTCATCTCGCTCATTAAGAACTGTGCCCTTCGTGAGATCTCCCGAAGAAGTTTGACGCAAGATTCTCCAGTCAATCCCTGTGCACATTCCGAAGAATCCGTTCAAGGTTTCTGTCAACGCTTGAGGACCGAATGCTTTACCCATCGGAACATTGTCGTATTCAAAGTCATCGGTGACCATTGCGGCTGCACCTTCGAGGTCTCGAGCAACAAGTGCTGCAATGAAATCATTGACAAGTTCTTCAGGTGTAGATGCCATGCACAGATTGTGCCACAGGCGCTACAGAAGTTCGGCGGCGAGACTGGCCACTTCGCTGCGTTCGCAGGAAGCAAGGGTCACATGTCCAAAGCAACTTTGATTTGCAAAGGCATGAATCAAGACAGCCAACGCATTGTTCGACTCGCCCATGTAGGGAGCGTCGATTTGACTGGTGTCTCCGGTGAAGATCACTTTCGTTCCTTCTCCGATGCGCGTCAGGATTGTCTTGAGTGTTGTGGGCTCAAGATTCTGCGCCTCGTCGACGACAACGAACTGGCGATGAAGTGAGCGGCCACGCAAGAACGTGACGGACTCAAGCGAGAGCTGTCCACGAGCAGTGAAGTCCTCAATCAACCGGCGAGCATCATGACTACTGCGCTGATCGGTGAGGGCGACAATGGCGTCGTGAATTGCTGACATCCACGGATCGAGTTTCTCGTCGAGGCCTCCGGGGAGGAAACCAACATCGGCACGACCCACGGGTACGAGAGGCCGGTACACGGCAAGTTTTTCGTAGGTGCGGTTTTCGACGACTTGTTCAAGACCAGCAGCAATGGCCATCACGGTCTTGCCGGTGCCTGCACGCCCATCGAGGGCAATCACACTGACATCGGGGTCCATGAGCAACTCCAGAGCAAAGCGTTGCTCTTTGGAACGCGCACGAAGGCCCCACGCTTCGGGTGATGCCGCCGAAAGAAGTTCTGTCATTTCGCCGTTGCAACGCACAAGTGCTGACTGAGACCCAGAACGAACCACCGCGAATTCATTGACGACGAGGTCGGCTTCGGCGCCAAAGGCCTCGGTGGCAACTTCTCCGTTGTTGTATAGCGAGTTCACAATGTCGCTGGAGACATCCAAAGTGAACCAACCCATGGGGCGAGTGTTGGCGGCGCGGCCGACGGGCTGGTGCTCTGCGGCAACAAGACCAAGGTGAGCGGCTTTGATGCGTAACCCTGCATCGTTTGAGATGACCTGCGTGGGAGCGAATCGAGATTGTCCCAGTGCAGCGCCGATAATCCTGTTGTCCGGGATCTCAGGGTTCAAGCCGTTTTCGATGAGTCGGTCTCGCTGAATGCCATTGACTTCGATGTGGATTGTGGCGCCACCTGGCTCAGAGTTCAGTGGTACGGGCTCATGGATGGATCCACCAGCACCTTTTCGAAGATCTTCAATGGTGCGAAGTGCAGTACGAGCTGAACGGCCGACATCGTCGGGACGGCTCTTTAATCCGTCGAGTTCTTCAATGACAGTGAGTGGAATGACGATGTCGCAACCAGGGAATGAGTGAAGACAGCCCGGGTCAGCAATCAGAACTGATGTATCGATCACGATGCGAGTACGCACGACAGAGTCAGAATTCGAGATGCTCGACGCTGCACCCTTTGGTGACCAAACGTCTGCATCGATCTGCTCCGCAACAAATTCGATGTCCTCATCATTCACCTACTGCGAACTGAAGTGGTGGATTTCAAAGTGAACTTTTTGTTTCAAAGAAGTTCTGAGAGACGATTTTTAGGGAAATTCCAAAATTTTTTTAAATTTTTTTCAGACAAAAAAGTGACACTCATCACGGTCTGAAAAAGCTGACGATGAACAGAATCCACGAAGCCCTTGTGCCGCTTGGGATTGCGGAGATTCAATGATGTGCGAAGTTTCAAAAACCCTTTATCCACAAGGGGTTTTGAAATACGTACCTTGGGAAACCCTTGCAATTATTGGGTTTCAGCAAATGAGAGAGTGATCTCCGAAGTGCGTAACGGCCGCAGTCAGAGATTCATTTTCTCAATTTCGATGAGTGTGCTGCAGTGAAACTGGCACGAAGTTTTGAGTGTTGATCACTCATCACGTGCGAGTGAAGATTTCCTCAAAAAGTCGGATAGTTGCATTTGCAAGTAATCGAATGCTTGCAATTGTTGAAATTTGCTACTCAACTTATTGCAACCACTCCGATTCCGAGGAGGAAACACAATGACCAAAGCAGAACTCATCGAAGAGATTGCAAAGCAAGCTGAGTGCACGAAGGCAGACGCCGAGCGCACTCTCACAGCTTTCTTTGACTTAGTAGTTGCTTCTACCAAGAAGGGCGAAAAAGTGGCATGGCCGGGCTTCGGCTCGTTCAGCACCACTGCTCGCAAGGAGCGCACCGGTCGCAACCCACAAACGGGTGCGGCAGTAACGGTTCCCGCCTCAACTGCGATGAAGTTCACAGCGAGCTCAACATTAAAAGCTCAGCTGAACCCAAACCGTAAGTAACCACTTACCCAACGATAGGAAACTAAAGTGGCAGCAAAGAAGAAAGCAGCAGCTAAAAAAGCTCCTGCACGCAAGAAGAAAGCAGCAGCTAAGAAGGCTCCTGCACGCAAGAAGAAAGCAGCAGCTAAGAAGGCTCCTGCAAAGAAGAAGAAGGCTGCTAAGAAAGCAGCCCCTGCAAAGAAGAAGAAGGCTGCAAAGAAGGCCGCCCCAGCTAAGAAGAAGGCAGCCAAGAAGGCCGCCCCTGCTAAGCGCAAGGCAGCCAAGAAGGCAGCTCCAGCAAAGAAGAAGGCAGCTGCAAAGCGCAAGCCTGCCGCCCGTAAGAAGGCAGCAAAGAAGAAGTAATTCTTCTTTCGCTCTTTTAAGCGAAAAAACCAACCGGCTCGGAGTGCAGAAGAGGGGGACGCAAGTCCCCCTCTTCTCTTTTGTACCGATGAAGTTCGTGTCTGCGACGTGAGCTCATTTCGGCAAGACTTTGGCCATGTCTGACACCATCGACCCGGTTCTTGCTGATCTTGCAGGCGAAGTCGCCTCGATCAGCTCAATGCTGCAGTCACTCTCACCTGAGGACTGGACACAGCCCACCCCTGCGCCTGGCTGGAATGTCGCTGATCAAGTCATTCACCTGGGCCTGTTTGACCGACGTGCGCAATGGTCAATGACAGACCCTGATCGCTTTAACGATGACCTGCGCGACCTGATGACAAAAGGTGGTGTCGATGCGATTCATGATGCAGAGCGCCATCGCTCGTCACAGGACTTATACGAATGGTGGCGTGTTGGTGCCGCAGCATTGGCTGATGCCTCTCGCGGGCTTGACTTGTCCGCGCGATGCGTGTGGTACGGCCCGTCGATGAGTGCACGTTCCATGTTGACTGCACGATTGATGGAGACATGGGCGCATGGCTACGACATCGCTGATGCTGTGGGCGCGGCTGTGCCGGCAACGGACCGCTTGCGTCATGTTGCACACATCGGAGTCGGTGCGCGCCGGTTTGCCTTCGCTGCCAATAAGCGGGAGATGCCTGAGGGTGAGGTGTTTGTCGAACTCAATGCACCGAGTGGTGCCGTATGGACATGGGGAGACTCATCGGCGACAAACTCGGTGAAAGGCGACGCCTTGAACTTTTGCTTGGCTGTCACACAACGCCGACATCTTGATGATTGTGATCTTGTTGTGCATGGTTCGCTTGCAACCGAGTGGATGTCAATCGCGCAAGCGTTTGCAGGTGCGCCTGGCGTCGGACGCACCAAAGGTCAGTTCGACTAGAGCCTGTCCATCAGATGGAAGATCTCTGCTGCTGCCACACCGTGTGGCTTGCCGAGTTCTGCCATGCGTGTGCGCATGCGCTGGCGAAAGACTTCCATCCCGTCTTCGTCGGTGGCTTTCATCGTGCTTTCAAATTGGCTCTCATGGCGCTCTAACGCATTGAACTTGGCATCGACATGAGCTGAGATGTCTTCGAAATGATTCGGCACATCGGCTTCCCAGAGCAATAACGCATCGGGTCGGTGGTGAGTCACGCCGTGGTCAGTCATGTGGTGCTTCAAGAAGTGCGGGTCTCGTGCAGCGACAATGGCATCGCACACGTTGAGTCCGGTGTTGCGATGGTCGGGGTGCAACCGGTATCGCTTCCACGGGTCATGTGAAAGAACAATGTCTGGTTTGATTGTTCGGATCGCGAGCGCAATGCGGTCAATTGCTTCTTTCGAATGTTCAAGTTCGCCGTCGACGTACCCAAGGAAGGACACGGTGCCGGTGGCGCCAAGAGCTGCTGCTGCATTGCGTTGTTCCACTTGGCGAGCGGCGATGAGTGCTGCGATATCTGCATCGGGGTTCCACGTGCCCTTAGAGCCATCGGTGCACACGAGGTGGTGAACGACGGTGCCTTGCGTGGACCACTTGGCGAGTGTTCCACCACATCCGAACTCCACGTCGTCGGGGTGTGCGCCAATCGCAAGCACAACCTTTGGCGCGGGCATATTGCTGGAGTACTCAGTGAGTGTGATGGGTGGTTGACCAGGTTCGTTGGCGCTCATGGAGTGTCCTTTCGACGGCGTTCTAATTCGTTGAGATCATCGGCGGTATCGAGGTCAAGTGATAGCGATGCATCTTCAATGATTTCGTAGGCGAGGCCACTTGCTTGCGCAGCGCGCATGTGATTATCCAAACTGCCCGGACCATATGCAGTGGTGAATGAACTTGCGATGGGGAAGGACAACACATTGGTGCCGTCACTGTGGCGGTCGGTCACCATCGTGACAATCCCTTCTCGCGCAACATGTGCAAGAGATTCGGCGAGGGGAAGATCTGCATGAGCGACGATGACATGATCAAAGCCCACTGCTGCGATAGCGGCGCGTCCAGAAGCAACGGCAACATCGAGTCCTGGAGTTTCACAGCGCACCACGTGAGCGCCCATTGAGGAGGCCCAGGAGGCAACAGTGTCGTCAGAACACACAACGTAGGCAGGAAGCGGAGAAGCGGCGCGTATCACGGTCTCAGCGCACGTACGTGCCAAGTCTTCACGTTGCGATGACGTGAGAGTGTCGGCGAGGCGTCCTTTGGCCAAGGTGAATGACTTCACGGGGATGACAACGGCGGTACGCACGAGGGTAAGCCTACGAAGCCAGAGCCGTGACGGGGGAGGTCGTAGTCGTAGTGGTCGCCTACGCTGTCGTTATGGCGTCAATCCGCATGGCAGTAGTGGGCGCGGGCTCGTGGGGGACCACAGTCGCCTCACTAGCTGCTGCAAACACTCCCACCACCTTGTGGGCGCGCCGGAGCGGAGTGGTTGACTCCATCAACACTCATCACATCAACCCTGATTACATCAGCGCAGTGGGTCTCTCGCCAGAACTGCAGGCATCAGGTTCATTGGCCGACACAGTGTCGAATGCTGATGTTGTCGTGATGGCTGTGCCGTCCCAGGGTTTTCGTCAAGTTCTGACGGAAGCGGCTCCTCATATTCGTCCGTGGGTGCCCATCGTGAGTCTCTCAAAGGGCTTGGAAGCCGGCACCATGATGCGAATGTCGCAAGTGGCACATGATGTGTTGCCTGATCATCCCGTCGCTGTTCTTACTGGCCCCAACCTTGCATCCGAAATTTCTGTGGGTCAGCCAGCAGCAAGTGTGGTGGCAATAGACGATGAAGTGATTGCGACCGCATTGCAAGAACTGTTTTCAACACCGACTTTCCGTGTGTACACCAATGCTGACGTTGTTGGTTGTGAAATCGCAGGTGTTGTGAAGAATGTGATTGCGATTGCATCTGGCATTGCAATGGGAATGGGTTTTGGAGACAACACGCGTGCTTCATTGCTCACCCGTGGACTTGCCGAGATGACTCGACTTGCCGTGGCACTTGGTGGGAATGCGGAATCATTGTCTGGCCTCGCCGGCATGGGTGACCTCATTGCGACGTGCTCATCAACGAGTAGTCGTAACACGAGTGTTGGCATTCGCTTGGGCCAAGGTGAAGCACTCGCCGACATCGTCGCATCGACATCGATGGTGGCTGAAGGTGTCAAGAGTTCTGCAACGGTGTTGCAACTTGCTCACCAGCACGGTGTTGATATGCCCATCACTGAACAAGTGGTGGCTGTCTGTCATGAAGGAAAGAGCGCAGCAGATGGGCTCCTCGCATTGATGTCGCGCCGCGCGCGACCTGAAGCAAAGTAAGGATCACATGAACTCCCCAGTGTCTGGTCGTCTTATTGGAAATCGCGGTGGCGCATGGCGTGGCACTGTGACCGAGCATGGTTCGGTTCTGCCTACTGATGGCAGTGCAGAACTTGATTGGTTCATCGCAGCCGATGATCGCTGGTACACGCCTCGCAACGAACCAACGACGCGTCAAAAGTGGTATGCCGGGTATCCAGTTGCAGAGACTCGCGTGAAGATTCCTGGTGGCGACATGATTCAACGTGTCTATTCGGTGGCAGACCTAGGCGGCATGACGGTGATGGAGTTTGAGAACGACTCCACCTTGCCGATCGCAGTTGCGGTAACACGGCGCGATGTGTTCACAACGCGTGAGCCAGCGGCGAATCCACCAGTAGGTATTGAGCTGCCCGCTGATTCCATCGTGATTCCGATTGGACACAAGAGCACGGCACGAATTGCTTTGGCCCACAACAATCCCGCCTCGGGCCGTTTGCCCGATGACACGCCGGACCATCAAGCAGTCGTGCGTGGCTGGGAAAAGGCATGCGATACGGCATCGCGTTTCAATGTGCCTGATCACACCATCGTTGCTGGTGTTTCACGAGTGCGCAGTGATTTGTTGTTGGGTGTAGGGGCTACCGATGATGCTGCAATTGAGTTGGCCCGCTTAGGTGAGAAATACAGCGATTCCATCGTCGATGTGGTCGAGGCAGTGCAGCGTCGCTTGAAAGAAGAAAAGCGCGCGAAGGTTTTGCGTTGGGACACTCCGCATGTTTTGTCGTCTGCGGCACGTGCATGCGTGTTGTTGGGAGATGAATTAGCTGCGGGCGACATTGGCGCCACTTGGTTGCGCCTTGCAGACCGCGATGTGCAGGAATTGCCTCTTGAAGTTCCTGCCGGCCTGCAGGCCATCGCATGGGCAGAGTCGCTGCTCGCACAAGGTTCACCCAGTGGCGGAGTGTGTCATGTTCTTCCTCATGGCATTCCTGAACCCTGGTGGGGAGCATCGTTTGAAGCGCACGGAATCACAGGCGATCCTTTCCGCACGATCAACTATGCAATTCGTTGGCACGGACCACGTCCTGCAATTTTGTGGGAGGTCACAGGCGCACCGGGATTAGTGCTCTCACATGGTGAGTGGGCTTCGAGCGATGTGTCGGGTGAGACTCTGCTGGAAGCACCGATCTCGGTTAGCTAATCAGCCTTAGCTAAACAACCTCGGTCAATCAGCTTCGGCTAATCAGCCTCGGCGATGAAGTCGTACTCATCGACTTCACTAGTGCGGTCGTCGTCTCCAAACTCATCGATGTAGTCGTCGATGTTGAGTCCACAGGCACTGCAATGTTCAACTTCATCTGCGTCGTATGCGGTGTCTCCGCCACATGATGGACAAACGTCGGGTGAATCAATGCTCATGAACACACTGTGCCAAAGAAGTGCACGAATGTGAATTGGTAATCAATACCGATTACAACAATCAGCAGCGGCAGAAGACGAGTGCTTAGCGGTCAGTAAACAATTCGAATGTGTCGCCCACAGAGATTTCTCCGCACGTGGTGACCATCGCATACACACGACTGAAGGCGCCATTCTCGTGACTCATGGCCATGATGTTCTTATTCAGGAACCACTCATTGTTCTTGCTGCAGGGGATTGTGTATGCCGAGATGAATCCGCGCACTGTGCCGATGCGGAAATGAGCACCAGGGCGAAATGCTTCTGCAGGAATGCCCGCCACGGTGATGTTCTCGCCGGCGAAACCTGGTCCGATGGGATGACCTTGAGTGCGTAATGCATCAATCGCATCCGTTGACCAGATGCACAACGCTTGCCAAGGACGTCCGTGGTGGACACGTGATTCCTGTACGTCGCCTTCGATGCCCTTCCAAGAGATAACTGCGCGATCGATAGCTTTTTTGGGCAAGCCTTTTGATGCGTGTAAGTGCGCGATGGTGCCGGTGTGCTCTTCATTAAGCATTCGCATGGTGGGGAAGAAACGCCACGAGGCAGCAAGCAGCGATTCAATTTGCGGGTCGGTGAGGTCCTTGTACTTCGCCACGAGCGCTGCGGTGAGCGCGACAAATGCAGTGTCTACATTTTCAAGTGACGGCAACTTGATGCCACCGAGTGAGGACATCTCTGCGAGAAATCCGCGTGCACCTGCTAGCCAGCCTTCGGGGATCCGTGAATCCTGGGTGTAGTACGACCAGATCTCATCGAGCATGGAAATTGTTTTTTGTGCATCTTGCGCCGAATAGACGTAGTGACCAACGGTGATGGATGCTTTGGCTGCCATGTGCGAAGCCTACGCTTCATGCAATGGCACGGCCGGAACCCACTCTTGACGTTGAGCGTGAATTCTTCGCGAATGGCGCACGCATTGTTGCTGGCATGGACGAAGTAGGCCGTGGTGCGATTGCTGGTCCAGTCACCATTGGCGTGGTGGCGATTGACGCGAACGTAGAGGAGATTCCTGCGGGGCTGCGCGACTCGAAGTTGATGACACCGAAGCGACGTGAAGCAATGGTGCCGATTGCCAAAGAGTGGGGCATTGCATGGGCGACAGGTTCTGCAACGGCGGCAGAGATCGACAAGTTCGGCATCGTCCCATCCTTGGGCTTGGCTGCTAGTCGTGCATTGCAGAATTTAGGCATCACGCCTGATGTGGTGATTTTGGACGGCAACACTGCATTCCTGATGGAAGAAGCAGGCGGACCACGCATCGTGACACGCATCAAAGCCGACCAAGACTGTGCGTGTGTGTCTGCGGCCAGCGTGATTGCAAAAGTGGAACGCGACACATTGATGACGCAATTACATGAGCAGTTCCCGCATTACGGGTGGGAAGGCAACAAGGGGTATGGCGCAGCAGTGCATACCGATGCAATCAAGACGCATGGTGTCACCGACTTGCATCGCAAGTCGTGGAACTTGGGTGTGTAGCTCGGCAAAGTTTGGCCAATGATTATTGCCTTATAAAAAATCAGGACAAAACGGCGTGCGAGTGAATACCTAGTCAAAATAGGCTCCGTTCCATGAAAAAGTGTGCTCCATTTAGAACCCGGGTGTTAATGGGGAGCCGTTCAAAAACTGCTCTTGCCTTTGCTGCATCTGTCATTGCAAGTGGTGTGGTCACGCTCGGAACACCAACAGTGAATGCTTCAGGAGAATGCGCTGCGGGTTGGACGTTTGATTCAGTCAATTTTCTATGCAAGTTCACAGTGACATCCTCAGGCTCTGAAGTGACCGTGACAGTTCCAGCGGGTGTTTCCAGTTTGAATGTGACTATCACCGGAGGCGCAGGTGCGCGTGGTGGTCGTAATTCGAGTTATTACGGAGACTCAAACAGAGGTATGCCAGGAGCAGTTGGCCAGGTAACTGGAAACTTGGCAGTGACATCATCAACATCTATCAAGGTGGCAGTCGGGGGTGCTGGCTCAGAGGGGTCAACTGGCTGTGGGTCTCTTGGCTACTGCGGTGGAAACGGATCAGGTGGCCCTGGCGGTAGCAGCGTAATTGCTGGGTATGGCGGCGGTGCGGGGGCGTGGCAGGCTCCGACTGACTGGTCCGGCGGTGGCGGCGGCGGCGGGGCCGCAACTGTCCTAAGGGTTGAAAATGTTGTTCATGCCATCGCCGGTGGCGGTGGCGGTGGCGGTGGCGGTGGCGGCTACAGCAGTGGTGGCACTGGCACGACAAGTAACTCTTTTGTTGGCGGCACTGGTGGTGCGAATGGTGTTCAAATAGGCGGCGATGGCGGTGGTGCTGGCGGCGGCGGCGGCGGACACCGAGGTGGTACCGCAGGTGCTGGCGGCGGCGGTGACTACGGCGGCTCCGGTGGAAACGCTGGTCAGAACCTCGTGCCTGCGACGTGGACTGGCGCATATGTCAGTGCAGCATCTGGCGCAGTTGTGTTTGCGTATGCACCATGGCCAACAAACACAGTTGCCCCAACAGTTCCATCCTCAGTGATTGCGACAAGTGCGGCCACTGCGAATGCGGGTACTTGGACTGCGGTTAGCACGTACTCCTATCAATGGCTCTTGTGCACGCAACAATTCACTGCAGACTTGAATGTTGCAGGAACACTTGTCATTCCAAATGGATGCAGTGCGATTTCTGGAGCAAATTCCACATCATTTACTCCGACTGCGGACATGGTTGGCCGGTACGTGCGTCTCGCGGTCACCGGAAGTAACAGTACGGGGACCGCTACGTCAATTAGCGCAACAAGTGCGACGACGGTGGGTGTTCCAGCAACAAGTGCACCCGATCTTGTCGCTGCATCAGACCTTGGAATCTCATCAACAGACAATCTGACGAATGACACAAGCCCAGATATTTCCGTGGGTGGATTGCAGGTGGGTGCGACTGTTGTCGTAACTGCAACATCGGGAAGCAATACGTCCAGTTGCACTTTTGTTGCAACAGCAACAACTGGATCATGCAGATTAGACAACCTTGTTGATGGTGTGTGGACGGTGTCGTCGACGCAGGCAATTGGTGGATTCGTATCAGCACCAACAACTTTGCCGCTCACGATTGATGCAACTCCTCCTGCAGCGCCTGCATTGCCCAATGTTTTGGCTGCATCCGATACTGGTTCTTCAAATTCAGATGACATTACGAGTGATACAACACCGGCAATTCTTGTGCCAGGTGTGGCTAATGGTGTGACCGTGACTGTGACTGCATCTCGAAATGGTGCGCAAAGTGTTTCCTGTTCATATGTTGCTTCTGCAAATGCCACAGGGTGTGACCTGCCAGCGTTGAGCGATGGTGTGTGGAATCTGGTTGCTACAACATCGGAAGTTGATAGTGCTGGGAATGCTGCGCTTGCGTCACCAGCGTTGGCTCTCACCGTGAGAACGGCTATCGCTGGGGTGTTTGGAGTTGATGTAGCCCCAGCTTCGGATACGGGTGCGTCTTCTAGTGACAATCTCACTACGTTGCAGACCATCAATGTTGGGGTAGGCACGGTTCCTGCGGGTAGTTCAGTTGTTCTGACGGCAACTCGGTCAGGATCCTCGTCAGTGACATGTAGTTATGTTGCTTCGCCCACCACGAATACTTGTGCACTTGGAGTATTGGCAGATGGTGTGTGGGACATTTCGGCAACAGTCACCGACCCGCTTGTCAATATCACTGAGAATGTTGCAAGCATTCCTGTCACGATTAACTCTCTTGCACCGTCGGCGCCCCAGATGCCAGACCTCAATGTTTCCTCGGATACAGGTGTTGATCAAGGCGACAATGTGACACGTGACAACACTCCTCGGATTGATGTTGCTGGAGTTGCCATGGGGAATACAGTCACAATTCGCGCGACAAAACCCGGAGCATCGGCATTGCAATGCACATTTGTTGTGTCACCAACGGTGACAGGCTGTGACCTTGGTGTCCTTTCGGATGGCGATTGGTCAATTTCTTCAATTGTTACTGATGTGGCTGGGAATGTTTCTCCAGTGTCATCTTTGTTATCCATTTCGATTGATACGGCAACGTATCTATCTGCTCTGCCGGCATCGGCCCAACAAGCAATGTCAAATGCTGTAGTACTTCCAGATTTATTGCCTCAATCAGACTCCGGTGTATCTAGTTCGGACAATGTGACTATCGAACGCCGTCTCGCAATCTCAATTCGCGAAGCGCAAGTGGGCGAGACAGTGAAACTGGTTGCGAAAGGGCCGCGGGGGGCAGAGATGTCGTGCACCTACGTAGCAACTGCAACGGTGAAATCTTGCGAATTAGGCGATGGTGATGCAGGGTTGTGGCGAGTATCTGCGACGGTGACAGATCGAGCAGGTAACGCTTATTCTTCGGCAGAGTTATCCGTGACTATCTCAAATGTTGATGGGCTTCCTGCAGTTGACAGGCGTGAAGTGAAGTCAACAATTGCGAGCGAAGGGGCTGTTACGACTGTAAAGGTTGGCATCCCGAAAAGCGCTGGAAGTGTGGCCGCCCAAGAAGTTGTCATCGCTGTGCTCGACAGTTCGGGGAAGGTAATTCGTCGAACGGCAGCATCGTTGACATCGGCATCGCGAACTGTGTCCTTCACAATGCCTGCCAGTGCTGGTGCAACACGCGTTGTTGCCTACGTCGCGAATGTCTTTGGTGTTTCACGACGGGCTCCGATCGGAAGCAACGTGTCGCGAGGGGTAAAGGGCTTGGTATGTCAGGGAACAGGAGTCGCGTCTTACCGAGAGAATTCACTCACTGACCGTGTGGTGTTTAACGCGGCGTCGCCTGAACTTGATGCCGAAGACAGGAAGACCCTTGATCGTGTTGCCGCATTCATGAAAGATCGCGGTGGACAAATTGTGATCACGGGAATGGCGCGAAGGAATGGTCGTGATTCCATGAAATTCCTCATGAATCTTTCGACCGAACGTGCTCGGAACGTGGCTCTTTATTTGTCGGCGAGTGGTGTTCGAAGTTGGATCAACTACGACGGCTTTGGTGCTGTGACAAGAGATATTGGCACCGCTGTTGATCGGCGTGTCGACGTTTGTTGGTCAAGCCAGCCCTCGCCAGCGAATCTTGCAGCACGTCGGTAATCAGACTCTTTCTTCGCCATAAAACAAAAAGACCCTGTGCCAATCGCAATGATCAGCACAGGGCCTTTTTGGTAACTGGGTTCTTACGAAACCTTGATGTCCTTGAAAGGTG
>ERZ1022756.389-NODE-389-length-13214-cov-6.701269_pt1 | contig 13214 bp, 11 predicted proteins | sample MGYA00520902_ERZ1022756 | MGnify/ENA primary metagenome ERZ1022756 (study PRJEB33162, sample SAMN09537601) | freshwater metagenome | isolation source: freshwater | place: Canada:Alberta | collected 2017-07 | study: EMG produced TPA metagenomics assembly of the... | reverse complement strand
TACGACTGGATTGACTCCGACAAGGATTTGATTGATTTCACTCAAGAGGCATTGAGCGAAACTCATTTCTATTTGGATACAGAGTTCCACCGTGAGAAGACATATTTTCCGCAACTTGCGCTAGTTCAGATTGCAACCTCACAGCGAATAGTCATCATTGACCCGCTGATGGTTGACATGAAGTTGCTTCGACCTTTGTTTGATGGACCTGGAATGTGCGTGCTTCACGCGGCGCAGCAAGACCTAGATGTCATGGCCCAAAGTTGTGGGTACATACCTTCACGCATGCTTGATACTCAGTTGTGCGCCGGTTTTCTTGGATATTCACAGCCTTCGCTTGCATCGCTATTGCAGTCCTACCTCAAGGTGATTGTTCCTAAGGGCGATCGCCTTACTGACTGGTTACGACGTCCACTGACAAAAGACCAACTTGTGTACGCGGCGTCAGACGTCGCTTATCTCGCAGAGATGTCAAGCATCATTTTCAATGAACTTGAAGAACGCGGTCGAATGCAATGGGCTATGGATGCATGCGAAGAACTTCGCGTTCGTCCGACAGGGCCCAATCCGCCTGAAGATGCTTGGTTGCGCGTAAAGGATGTGCGAACCCTCAAGGGAAAATCTCGTTGGGTCGCACAGGCCATTGCTGAATGGCGTGAGAACCGTGCGATGGATCTCGATCTTCCTCCACGACACGTGTTGTCCGATATTGCGATTTTGGGTATTGCCCAGAAGGCACCGAGAACAGCGGATGACATGATGCAGAGTCGGGGAGTGGATCATCGTCATGTCAATGGACCACAAGGTCGTGCCCTCCTCGAGGCAGTCCAATTGGGCGTTAACAGGTCCACGCAGGGCGAATTGTCGTTCCCAGCCCATGATGGCGACGATTTGGATAAGTCAATGCGACCTGCTGCCACCTTGGTGTCTGCCTGGGTTACAGAATTAGCTCGACAAAGCAGCTTGGATGCCGGCTTGTTGGGGACTCGCAAGGACATCAATGATCTTTTGGGTGGAGCCCCAGGTGCGCGCATGAGTGAGGGCTGGAGAGCAGACATTGTCGGCCGAGACATCGAAGACCTTGTGGCAGGCCGAAAAGCGCTCACATTTACGAAGGAAAATGGCGGAAACGGCCTTCGGCTGGTGGATGTCACGCCTGTCTAGAGCAATGTCCGTCATTTCGACTGAGACCTATGTAAACTCGTCAGGATTGTCCACACGGCCTTGTGCCACACACTGTTCGGAGACCGACCATGAAAAAAGGTCGACATCGCCGGTTCGAAGAAGCGCGCAAATTGAAGCAAGCAGGCCCTAGTGCTGCAGACCTAGGTTTCGGCGGTTCGGATCGGGAGAACCCAGCAGAGGACGACGAATACGCAGCCATCGCGGAACGCTACGGCGTGACCTTCGATGATGATGACGATGACTCGGACGACGATCTCGCCTAAAACCGTCCTTTGGACAGAAATTTGAACACCCCCCATGAGTGCACTTCGTAATGTCGCTATGGTCGCACACGTCGACCACGGCAAGACCACCCTTGTAGATACCCTTCTTCGCTCCACAGGAGCGTTTGCTGCCCACCAGGCTGTCGTTGACCGCGTGATGGACTCTGACGCCCAGGAACGCGAGCGTGGCATCACCATCCTCGCGAAAGCTGCTCGAATCACCTTCAATGGCACTCTCATCAACTTGGTGGACACGCCAGGTCACGCGGACTTTGGTGGAGAAGTAGAACGAGCATTGGCTCTTGTTGACGGTGTTGTTCTTTTGGTTGATGCCGCAGAGGGTCCATTGCCTCAGACCCGTTACGTGTTATCAAAAGCGCTCGGACTTGGCCTGCCCACAATTCTTGTGATCAACAAGGTGGACCGTGGCGATGCCCGCCCGCAGGAAGTCCTCGAGGAAGTAGAGCAGTTATTCCTCGACCTGGCCACCAACGATGATCAGCTCACGTTCCCAGTTATTTCAGCAGTAGCACGCGAAGGTCGCGCAATGCGCGGAATTGGTATGCCACCAGCTGATGCAGACCTGTCATGCCTATTGGAAACGATTCTCGACACTGTTCCGGCACCGACCCACGATGCAAATGCCCCATTAACGGCACTTGTGACCAACTTGGACGTTTCTGATTATCTCGGTCGTCTCGCAATCGGTCGCGTTCACAGCGGTGTCATGCACAAGGGCGACACAGTTGCTCTGTGGGGCAAAGACTCGGACGGAACTCCGATTCGTCGCCGCATCGCTCAGTTGAGTGTGTTCGACGGCATTGGTCGTACAGAAGTTGATGAAATCTCTGCCGGTGACCTCTTCGTGCTTGCTGGTATTCCCGAAGTAGAAGTCGGCGACACAGTGTCTGCCATTGAAGTCACTACACCGTTGCCACGACTTGAAGTTGACGAGCCAGTTATTCGTATGGCTTTTGGAGTCAACACGTCTCCATATGCAGGTCGCGAAGGAAAGTTCGTTACCAGTCGTCATTTGCGTGATCGTTTGAACAAGGAAATCCTCGGCAACGTATCGATCAAGATCACTGACACTGATTCACCTGACGTCACAAGCGTTGCTGGACGGGGTGAGCTTCAGCTTGCAGTTCTGATTGAGAACATGCGTCGTGAAGGATTCGAGCTTCAAGTTGGTCGTCCCGAGGTTATTACCAAGGAAATCAACGGCAAGAAGCACGAGCCACTTGAGTCGGGAACATGTGACGTTCCCGATGAGTTCGTAGGTGTCATTACGCAGACGCTTGCTCCTCGTAAGGGACGAGTCACTGAACTTCGTGCAGGTGACCCCGGCCGCACCATTGTGTGCTTTGAAGCACCTTCGCGTGGCCTCATCGGATTCCGTTCGATGTTGATGACATCGACTCGCGGAACAGCGCTGTTGAACCAAACCCATGCCGGATGGATGCCATGGGCAGGGGAGCTGCCACACCGCACCAACGGAGCGATGATCTCTGACCGCATGGGAACTACAACGTCATATGCTCTCGACAACTTGCAAAAGAGTGGCGAGTTCTTCCTTGAACCAAGTACTGAGGTGTACGAAGGAATGGTCGTTGGACAAGCTGCTCGCAACGAAGAGATGGTTCTTAATGTTGTTCGCGCTAAAGAGAAGAACAACATTCGTACCCACAGCCATGACGATGGTCCGAAGCTTTCAGCACCAATCATTCACACGTTGGAAACTGCTATTGAATGGATTGGTGATGACGAGCTTGTCGAAGTCACGCCAAAGGCAATTCGTATTCGTAAGCGCTTCCTCACCGTTGAGGATCGCCGTCGACAGACGAAAGGGAAGTAGAACTTCTACTTCTTCTTTGTAGAGCGAGAACGCACCGCCGGGTGCGGCAAAGGAACTGCAGTCGGTCGTTGCAATTGCGCAACCATGATCTTGTAGCTCTTTTCGCCCATCATCTCAGTGATCTCGTCTTTGAAGAACACATAAGCGGGGTCTTTCCCGACAAATGCGTCAGCTGATTCGGTACACCACCAATGGAAGTCGTCTCCGCCTTCACCCCAGTCGCGCCGTTTCCACTCACGAATGGTCGAGACCACGTATCCGCCGTCTTCCACATGCTCTTCTAAGCGCAGTGGCACTTGCCAACACACATCTGGCTTCCAGTCCATATGGCGTTCGTTTGCCTCAACAGCAGCAATGTGGAATGCACAGCCTGTTCCACCTTCAAACCCGGGTGGGTTATGGAAGATGCAGGCTCCCTTGACAACGGCAGTCTTCTTGCCGCCATCCTTTTCAGTCATCAGCCACTTGTTGTCACGACCCTTGTCGTAATTCTTCCAATGACGAGGCTCAAGGCGCTTCACAGACTTCTTCACGGATTTGAGGTCCTTGTCATCAAGGAAGTGCGCTCCGAAAGAGCAGCAACCTTGCATCAACTCTGGTGTTGGATCATCATGGACGCCCTGGCAACCTTCTCCGTAGATGCACTTGTAGTTCGAGCGAAAAAAAGTCGCATCAATCATCCAAGTACGGAGTTCATCTGGGTCTTCAAAACTGACCCACTCACGGGGTTCTTCTTCACGTATCACGTTCTTACGCTACGCCATAAGGCCTAGTACAACCAGTATCCATGCATAATCTTTGGGTAGACGCTCAGTAAATGGGAGATAAATGATGGAACAGATTGAAGCGATAGTGAGCGAACTTGAGATCATCTCTGAACGACTAAATGATGCTGCAATGGTGGCTCTCAGCGAAGCAATCGAACGAGGAGAGACTGCACGTCCTCCAATCGAAAAGCGTATTTCGCAAGCCCGACGCGCTATCGATAAGGCCGCGTATCACCTACGCAACGACTAACTAATAAAGATTGATTGCATCAATCAAAGGTCGCAGTGCTGCAAATCCTTTACCTGCATAACGTAGTGAAATTCGCGCCAATTCGACATGGTCGGACTCTTTCATCTCGATTGACGTAGCGGTGGTTTGCTCAATCACTCCATCTGTGGCCAAGGCCGCATGATCACGGGCAATGGCTTCAAAGTCTCCGGCTGGAATTGACCTTTGCATCCGCAGGTACATCACATCATTGACGAAACGAATCGAGTGATAGTTGGTGTAGAAGCCAACAATCTCCTGCACCGCATCCCCAATTGAGTTGGTGATTTTGTACAAGGTGTGGTCATTGTCAGATATCAGTCCATGTTTCCTCAGCAGAGGCTCCATCGTGTCCATCAATGGTGTCCAGAACGGATCCCCGGGGATTTCCATGAACACAATCGGCACAGGAACAGATTTAGCTGTTTGGGCAAGTGTGAGCAGCTCAAATGTTTCGTCAAGGGTGCCAAAGCCACCAGGCATGCAGAGAAAGGCTTGAGACTCTTTCACCAGCATCAGTTTTCTTGTGAAGAAGTAACGCATGCTGACGTATTTCTCGTCGCCTGCAATGACCGAGTTAGCTCCTGTTTCAAAAGGTAAACGGATGGAGACGCCGATTGAGTTCTCTCGTCCAGCGCCCAACATTCCGGCTTCCATGATTCCTGGGCCAGCACCAGTGACCACCATAAAACCTGAGTCTGCAAGTGCTTTTGCGGTGCGTGCCGTCAGACCATAAATGGGGTTGTCTGCAGTTGTTCGGGCTGAACCAAATATCGAGACTTTTGGCTTGTCGCGATAAGGCGCAAACATGTCAAAGGCACGGGTCATTTCTTCCAAAGCTGTCGTCGCAATCTTGAAATCAAGTGATGATGCATCGCTATCAATGAGATCTGCTGAGGCGGCGAGAAGCCTCTGGATCATTCTGGTTCTGGCGGCTGAGTCTGACGATGCGTTGAACGCCGCGGAAATGCGTTCAAAAAACTCAGAGGATTCTGAACTCTGTGACATTCAATCAGCCTAAAGATGATGCTTTTTGATTCAAAGCATCGACAAGTTCTTCAAAACTCTTTATGAATGAAGCAACGCCTTCGCGCTCCAACTTACGTGCGACTTCATCTACGTCAATACCGAAATCCCGCAGTGACTTCCAGATATCAACCGCTGCAGCGACATTCATATCGATGGAGCGATGTGGATTCCCGTGGTCAGCAAAGGCATTTAAAGTTGCCTCAGGAATTGTGTTTACTGTCATTGGTCCAACCAACTCGTCGATATACAGCGTGTCGGGATACGAGGGATTCTTCGTCGAGGTGGAGGCCCACAACGGCCTCTGCACAGAGGCTCCCAAAGCAGAGAGTCTCTCCCAACGAGGCCCAGAGAAAGTTGTTTGGAAAAGCGCATATGCCAATCGTGCTTGTGAGATCGCGGCTTTTCCACGCAGTTCGAGTGCTGCGACTGACCCATTCTTATTGAGTAGTTCATCAATGTCATTATCCACTCGACTGATGAAAAAACTTGCGACACTTTGGATGCCTGAGACTTCAAGACCACGTGCTGCACGATTCTCTAATCCACCGATATAGGCGTCCATCACCTGTTGATATCGCTGAAGACTGAAAATCAGTGTGACATTCACATTTCGTCCCTCAGAGATCATTTGCTCAATTGCAGGCAAACCTTCTTCTGTCGCCGGAATCTTGATCATGACATTTGGACGATTGATGCGCTCATGTAGTTCACGAGCTGCAACAAGCGTCTGTTCGCCATCTCTAGCCAGACGAGGGTCAACTTCAACGCTGACGAACCCGTCCAGTCCCGAAGATGATGAGTACAGATCGGCAAAGACGTCCAAAGCATCGTTGATGTCCTTGATGACTAAAGACCAATACGCCTCTAATGGTGTCGCACCTTGTCGAATTTCTGAGGAGAACTGACTGTCGTAATCCGTTGAACCCTGAATGGCCTTTTGAAAAATGGTTGGATTGGATGTAAGTCCTCGTACGCCTGAAGAAATCAATTCAGATAATTTTCCAGATGTGATGTAACTGCGCTGCAGATTATCTAGCCATGGACTTTGTCCATATTCGTCAAAAGTGCGACGCAGAATGTCGCTCATTGTGAAAGCGCTTCCTTCACTTTGGCCGCAACAGCTGCTGCTGAAATTCCAAGTTTCTCCATCACGACATTGCCTGGCGCACTTGCGCCGAATCGATCAATTCCGACGCTATGCGTAGCAATAGCAGCCCAACCAAAAGTTGATCCTGCTTCGACACTGATACGTGGAAGCGATGAAGGAATGATTGCATTGCGCTCAGAAACTGACAATGACAGGTATCGATCCCAAGAAGGAAGAGACACCACATTCACTGCGACTCCTTCTGACTCTAGAAGTACCGAAGCCTCTAGAGCGGTTCCTACCTCGGAACCAGTGCCGATGATTGTGGCAACAGGGGAGTTCGCCTTCTTAATGATTGCTGCGCCTGGCTGCACGGCTGTTCCATCAGTCACTGAAGGAACATTCTGACGGCTGAGAATGATTGCTGTTGGACCATCGTGTGTCACTGCTGTGAGCCAAGCATGAGCGGTCTCGTTTGGATCTGCTGGGCGAATGACTTGCAAACCGGGGATCGAACGCAAAGATGACAGATGTTCAATCGGTTGATGAGTTGGACCGTCTTCGCCGACACCAACGGAGTCATGGCTGAATACAAAGATGCACCGTGCTCGTGACAACGCAGCCAAACGGATCGACGGACGCATGTAGTCAGCAAAGACAAAAAAGGTTCCACCAACAGGAATGACACCACCATGCAGAGCCATGCCAACCATCGCCGCGCCCATAGCGTGCTCACGGATGCCGTAGTACACCTGCTTGCCTGAAGGATTCGAAGAGGAATAGCCCGAGGTGGCGGACAGTTTTGCACCCGTGTTGCCTGTGAGATCTGCAGCACCTGCAATGACGTGAGGAAGAATCGCATCAGTGGCCTCTAAAACCTTCTGAAACGCTTGTCGCGTTGCCAGGTTCACATCCGCACCAAAGACGGGAAGAGATGCTGAAAGGGTTTTGATATCAACTGTTGAGTGTTGATCATTCAGTTTTGCTTTTGCAGAAGGCGGAACACTTGCGTCCCATGCAATTCGTGCTGCGCTTCCACGCGACAAAACATGCGAGCGATACGAAGCGACGATGTCTTCAGGAGCCCAGAACGGCTCATCCGGGATTCCCATCACCTTCTTGGCTGAAGTCACCAGTTCTGCAGTAAAGGGGTTTCCGTGAGCTTCGTGCTTGTCAGTCATCTCTGGAGATGGGAAACCAATGTGAGTGCGCAAGACCACAAGAGTTGGTGCACCGCTGTGGGCCTTTGCAGCGAGTAGTACCGCTTCCAGTGCATCGCAATCTTCGGCAATCTCGCCAGCTTCAATGACATTCCAGCCATATGAACGGAATCGCGCCGGAACATCATCAGTGCATGTCAAATCTGTTGAACCGTCGATGGTGATCTTGTTGTCGTCAAAAATGCAAACAAGGTGGTCAAGTTTGAGATGGCCTGCCAGTGAAGCTGCCTCGTGGCTGACGCCTTCCATGAGGCAACCGTCTCCCACAATCACAAATGTGTGATGGTCAACCGCTTCTGAACCGTGAACGGAGCGTAAGTGACTCTCCGCTATGGCCATGCCAACAGCGTTGGCAAAACCTTGACCAAGTGGACCAGTCGTTACTTCAACTCCAGCTGTGTGCCCAACTTCGGGGTGGCCTGGTGTTGCTGAGTCCCACTGGCGGAAGCTTTTCAGGTCGTCCATCGAGAGGCCCCAACCGCCGAGGTACAACATGGCGTACTGGAGAATGGATGCATGACCATTCGACAAGATGAAGCGGTCGCGGTTAATCCATTGAGGCTGTGAAGGGTCGTGTTGAAGAATTCGGCTGTACAGAACATGCGCTAGCGGTGCAAGGGACATGGCAGTTCCCTGATGGCCACTTTTTGCTTTCAAAGGAGCGTCAAGCGCAATCCCACGAATAAGGGCGATTGCCTGTTGGTCTTGTTCTGCAGTCAGTTTGTTAGCCACGTAGAGACACTAATCGGGTCCATGTCCCCACCACGAGGAGCGACTCGTCTAGCGCCACGAAATCTGCGGGCTTCCCGGTCGCTATGCGACCGACATCGGAGAGTCCAACTGCATCAGCCGGGGAAGACGTTGCAGCACGAAGTGCTTGTTCGAGGGGGACCCCAGCTTCTTGCACAACACGTTGTACACAAGCAGCCAATGGAGTTGAACTACCGGCCAATGTTCCGTCAGGGAGACGCGGAGAACCTTCTTGAATCTGTATGTCTCGCTTCAGAGCCCATTGTGATGACCAGCCAACGGTGTCGGAGACAAGACACAATCGACCTTCGCCCTTCACAGTGAAAGCCAGAGCAACTGCGTGCGGCGACACGTGAACCAAGTCTCCAATTAGCCCAGCGAATACTTCAGGGTCATTCAGCGCGAAAAGGGCCAGCCCATCATCGCGATGATGAACGCCACTCATGCCATTGAAAAGATGAGTCACAATTTGTGCGCCCGCATCTCGACATTTTCTCCACTGTCCGTGATTGGGTCTCGAGTGTCCCACGGATACCGAAACATTCATCTTCCGCAGACGTTTGATTGCAGACTCCACATTGCTTTGCTCTGCGGCGAGAGTGAGCAATCGGACACTGGATGGGAGTTGTGAGATCCACTCCTCATCTAATGGGATTATCCACGCGGGATTGTGTGCGCCGGGTGCCCCACCAAGAAAAGGACCTTCAATATGGATGCCCGCACAACCTGGTGCAAGATTCGATTTGATCGCGGCGTGAATGTTGCTAATCGATCGTGAAAGCGATTCCAGTGGTGCGGTCGTGATTGTTCCTAACCACGTGGTTGTTCCTAGTTCACGTAGCCGAGTTCCGAGAGCATTGAGTTCATTTTCTGAACCTCTAGCGACATCCCACTGTTCGTAACCATTCATCTGAATGTCGACAAAACCTGGAGCAATCAAATGATGATCAGCATCTCCATCGAACTTCTCTATCGAATCAACAACTCCGTCAATGAAGGTGATTTTTCGCGCACCGTGCATGACTTCACCATCGAAGAAATGGTGACAAGTGACGATGTCTGACATGGTGTCAGAGTAGTTGTGCTTTAGACGGAGCCCGTGCGTGCTGCGCGAGAAAGCCGCACATCGTTGAAGCGCAGTGTTGCCAGTTTGAATGTCTTCAAAGTACTGATGACCCACCAGCCCGGATCTATTTGGCCTCGCTTATGAGACAGGCGTGGTGATGATGGTGCGGCGTGGTGGTTGTTATGAAGACCTTCACCCATCGTAAGAAACGCCAACCATTGGAGATTCGTTGCTTGATTTGCATATGGACGACGACCAAAGTGATGTCCAAGTGCATTGACACCAGCGTTTACAGCCAGATACACGTTTGCATGAATAAAGGCGGCCAGCAATCCCGTCCAAGGTCCCAAAATAACCATCAAGATTGCGATTCCGGTAATGAGACCAGTTTTGTTGTGCCCGAAAAACATCCGATCCCATTTGTCGTCAGGAAGATCCTTGGCGTACTTGGTGATAATGCTTTTGTCAGCCAATGCCTCTCGGTACAACATGACATTGCCCTTTTGCACGCGCTTCCATCCCAACAGGACAGGGGAGTGTGGATCACCTTCAGAGTCGGTGAATGCATGATGCTTGCGGTGCACAGCAACCCATTCCTTGGGCTTGATTCCAGTCGACAACCAAATCAATGCTCGAAAGACCCAAGCAACCGCAGGGTGGAGCGTGAGTGCACGATGACTCAATCCGCGATGGAGGTACACCGTGGTGCATGTGTTGGCCACCGTGGTGACGATTGCAGCCGCAATGAGTGCCACGAGGAATGAGTGCAGAACAGAATTCATGAAGTCACCATAACCCACTACCTACTGGTAGGTAGGCAGTTCTGGCGATAACTTGTCCCAGTGTCCAACGCCACAAACCCAGATTCTGCCCCTTCAACAAGAGATCAGATCCTTGATGAAGCCCTGAAGTGCTTTGCCGAGAAAGGGTACGAAGGCACATCCTTGAATGACATCGCCGCAGGGGTGGGCATTCGCAGACCAAGTTTGTTGCACCACTTCGCCAGTAAAGAAGCGTTGTACGGAGATGTCTTTGAACGGCTGCTATCCGACTGGATGGAACGTCTTGATGAAGCAGTGGCAGTGCCCGCAGCCGGATGGGATAAAGCCGAGTTGGTCCTACGTGCTTGTTTGGATCTTTTCGCAGAGACACCGGACTATGTGCGAATCATGAGGCGCGAAGCCCTCGATGGTGGAGTGCACTTGGGCATCGATCTTTCAGGAGTCCTTCGACCATTCTTCGACGGCGCTGTGATGTATCTCGAAAGCCAAATGGATGCCGGTGTCTTTACTCGACTCGATGCCCGTCATCTTCTGATCACCGGTTACGGCGCGATTCTCACATACTTCTCGGATTCACCTTTTGTCGATGGACTTATTGATGACAATGCAATGAATGCCAAGAATGTTTCTGATCATCAGGAACATGTCATTCAGTTCTTTCGATCAGCACTTCTACGTTCATAATCTGGCGTTCCATCGTCTACCGTCGCGGTATGGCAGTTTTTGAGCACAATGGACGCAGTATCGGCTACAACGTCAACGGGTCTGGCCCAGCCGTTCTAGCTTTTCACGGAACAACGCAGGCAGGCAACGCTTGGGATCAAGTGCGTGATGCGTGTACCGAAGAACGCACCTGGGTTGTATTCGAATTCCCCGGTTCAGGCGAATCCGACATGCCGTCAGCTCCGCTAGAGCTCGACTCCATCGTTGATGATGCTCTCGCGTTGATGAAGCACCTCGGTCATGAAAGCTTTCACGTTGTCGGCTATTCGCTTGGTGCCGTATGTGCTTTGCACACTGCTGCACGATGCGCAGACCAAGTACTTACAGTGACCTCTTTGTGTGGTTGGTCCCGTAGCGATGCTCGCATGCGGGGCACTTTTGACTTGTGGCGTCGCTTGATTGCCGTTGGTCCTGATTTGTTTATTCGGTACGCACTTGTAGACGGGTACACACCACAAACTCTCGAGGTCATCGAACCAATGTGGGAGGGTGCCGTTGCAATGGCTGCGTCAACTGTCCAGCCAGGTTCTGATGCCCACCTAGAACTCGATATTCGTGTTGACATCGAGGATGACCTTCCTCTCATCAGCGCTCCATGCCTTGTGATCGGTGGATTGCAGGATCGATGGGTCGATATATCCAAGTCACGTCATATCGCCGCTCAAATCCCACATTCAACACTCGTGGAATTGCCTGCGGGGCACCTTGTAATCGGTGAAATGGCTAACGAAATCGGCTCATTGATCTCTCAGCACACGTCTTAATTGGCGTTCAACCCTTCAGAACACGGGGTATTGACTACGGTGTATAGCCGTGTCATCCATAAGTTCATCCACCTTGTCCGAGGCTGCGTCAAAAGAATTGCTCGCAACATACGGCGTGCCATTCGCAGCCGAACACAAAGTCTTCTCTCCTGATGCAGCAGTAGAAGCTGCCGAGTCGCTCGGGTATCCCGTTGTCGCCAAACTTGGGGGCGACAAGATTGCACATAAGACAGAACGCGGACTAGTTCGTCTTCGTCTCGGAGATGCTGCTGCGGTTCGTCAGGCAGCAACTGACTTGTTTGCAGCAGCCACTCCGGCCGACGGCGAGGTACATGTTCTTGTCGCTCCAATGGTTTCAGGAACTCGAGAACTCATTGCGGGCCTTCTCGTTGACCAGCAATTCGGCCCAACAGTCATGTTGGGTGTCGGTGGCGTGATGGCAGAGGTCATCAAGGATGTTGCATTCCGTCCAGCCCCGTTGACGAAAGAGATTGCGCTTGACATGGTGCATTCACTTCGCATGCAGGGACTTCTGAATGAGTTTCGTGGCGAGGCTGCCGTGAACACCGAACAGGTTGTGGCCTGCTTGATGGGTTTATCTGCCGTCGCCACTGATCGCACGGACATTGTTTCTGTTGACATCAATCCGCTCATTGTGAAGAGCGACGGCAACATCGTTGCAGTTGATGCGCTTGTCGAATTGGGTCAACGATCGACAAATGAGGGAACTGTTCGCCCTCCGTATTCTCAAGATCAGTTCATGGCGTTGTTTGAGCCGCGTGGTGTATTGGTCACGGGGGCATCAACTCACCCAGGGAAATTTGGTTTCGTATCGCTTCACAACATTTTGGCAAGTGGATACAACGGCGCGGTGTTCGGCACCAACCTGCAGGGCGAAGAGGTCCTCGGTATCAAGACCGTTGCGGATATTGCTGCGCTACCTGACAATCAGATTGATCTTGTCTTCGTGTGCACTCCGGCATCTGCAAACCCTGATCTGTTGCGAGCATGCGCAAAGAAGGGCGTGAAGGCTGCGTTTCTGACATCTGCTGGCTATGGAGAAGCTGGCGATGAAGGCCGCAAACTTGAAGATGAATTAATTGCTCTTGCTGATGAACTTGGAATCTTGCTCGCGGGACCAAACGGGCAGGGAGTGGTTTCCACTCCAGCGAATCTGTGCGCCCAGATTGTTGCGCCGTTCCCTCCAGCTGGTGCTATCGCCGTCGCAAGTCAAAGCGGCAATTTTGTATCCAGTTTCTTGAACTATGCACGCCAGACAGGCGTAGGAATCAGTCGAGCCGTGTCAGCAGGAAATGCTGCTGCACTTGGAGTCGCAGATCTCATTGAGTGGTACGGGACGGACGATGCAACCCGTGTGTCATTGGCGTATGTGGAAGGCATCAGCGATGGTGCTGGATTGATGAAACGTCTTTCGGCTGCTGCCAAGAACAAGCC